>Ga0070741_10004971_pt1 | contig 30312 bp, 29 predicted proteins | sample Coa_R1_4_FD_66440 | JGI IMG/M metagenome (GOLD analysis project Ga0070741, IMG submission 66440) | Surface soil microbial communities from Centralia Pennsylvania, which are recovering from an underground coalmine fire - Coalmine... | ecosystem: Environmental > Terrestrial > Soil > Unclassified ... | reverse complement strand
CCAGTCCTTGACAAAGCGCACTGCGCTCGCGGCCGAGATCCCGAACCGCTCCGCCGCTGCACGGCGAGACAGCCCACCCTCAACCGCTCGGACTACCCTGATCCGCAAATCCTCCGACAAAGGCTTGGCCATGCGTGCCGGCCTCCCTGTCCAGCACCCAGGGTGAATCAGAATTCGCGCCCGTTGGGAATCCCTCTCGATTCAAATCGCTCGGATTTTGCTCTAGCTGACGCATTGCCTGCGATATTCCGCCGGGGTGATGCCCTTCTGCCGGCGGAAGATCCGGTTGAGATGACTCTGGTCGGAAAATCCGCTCAACAACGCGATCTCCTTCAGCGCCAGCCGGTTCTTGCGCAGGTGTTGGCAGGCGCATTCGACCTTGCGGCTCAGGACATAGGCGTGTGGCCGCATGCCATAGTGCAGCTGGAATTTGCGCGCGAACTGCACCGGCGTGCAATTGCAGATATTGGCGAGCTCCTCAAGCGTGATGTTCCTGGAGATATTCTGCTCGATATAGTCCTCGATCAGCCGCGCGTGGGCTGGCCTGAAATGTCCCTGCGCGCAGGGCAATTTGAATTCGACCGAGGCGTATTTTCGCAGGATGTGAACACTGGCCTGGAGCGCCAGCGCGTCGTAGCACAGCCGTCCGCCGGGGCTTCCGGCCGCGACTTCCTGCACCATCTGATCGCCGATCCAGCTCAGCACGGGATCTTCGACCTTGAGCAGGTCGTGAAGCTCGACAGATTGCGCATCGCGATCGAACGCATCGCTTGCGGTCTTCGCCATCACCGCCGGCGGGATATAGAAATGACTGACCTCGATGGTCTGGCTCCATCGCCAGCTCGAAGCCTCGGCGCGGGTCAACAGCGTCGTGATGCCACGGCCGACATGATCCTGCTTCCACCCGCCGGTGACGCGGCGATTCATCGAGGTGGTGCCTTCACGATACAGCACGATCAGGAAGTTGTCTGACGGCGGCACCCAGATGTCGGAGGGCGCATAGCGGAATACGCGCAGCCGAAACTCGGTCTTTCCGACCGCAGGACTTTCCAACATCAATTCGCCCGGAGCGTAGCGCGGCAGCTCCTCGACCGTGATGAACTGGCCCATCGCGAAAGGCCTCCCTCCCTGGATTCTTGCAGCGCGGTTGACCGCTGTTCTCTTTGATTGGCCGAACGGCAGCCGCGCAGGATAAGCCGGTTTTGCCATTTGCCAAGCTGTCACGCGGCATCGACGGCGTCATTCCAAGGATTGTCGGTTTCGTTCAAGCCCCGAGAGGCCGCGGCCGCGTAGCCTGGCTCGCGTTTCGGGCAAGAACGGGAAGGAGCGGCGCAATAGCCGCGGAAAAAACAGGTCCATCCGCTTCACGCGCTCGGGACGAACAATGACGCAGTGCACCACCTTCCGCCACGCGGCGGAGGGGGAAGGCCGTGCGCACTCTAAAGGAAACATCAAGGAGGGAAACATGGCGGAAGCCGCCACCAAATCCAATGGGACCAATGGCGCGCATGTGACTGCGCAATACGATGCCGTAGTCATCGGGGCCGGCGTCGCCGGGCTTTATGCGCTCTATCGCCTGCGCAATCAGGGCTTGAAGGTGAGGGCGATCGACGCCGCGTCAGGCGTCGGCGGCACCTGGTACTGGAATCGCTATCCCGGCGCGCGCTTCGATTCCGAAGCCTATATCTATCAGTATCTGTTTTCCGAAGCGCTCTACAAGGGATGGAGCTGGAGCGAGAAATTCCCGGGCCAGCCGGAGATCGAGCGCTGGCTCAATTACGTCGCCGACCGTCTCGACCTGCGCTAGGACATCCAGTTCGGCACCACCGTCAAGAGCGCGCATTTCAACGAGGCAACCGGGCGCTGGCTGGTGACAACGGACCAGGGTGATGTGATCGATGCCCAGTTCGTCGTGACCTGCTGCGGCATGCTGTCGGCGCCGCATGTGTCGTTTTCAGGCCAGGAGACATTCAGGGGGCAGCTGTTTCACACCGCGCGCTGGCCGAAGCAGCCGGTCGATCTCGCAGGCAAGCGTGTCGGCGTCATTGGCAACGGCGCGACCGGCATCCAGGTGATCCAGACCATCGCCGGCGAGGTCGGTCATCTCAAGGTGTTCGTCCGCACGCCGCAATACATCATCCCGATGAAGAACCCGAAATATACCGAGGCGGATGTCGAGACCTACAAGTCGAAATTCAGGACATTCACCGAGCGCCTGCCGCACACCTTCACCGGATTCGAATATGACTTCGAGCACAGCTGGGCGAGCCTCACGCCGGAGCGCCGGCGCGAGGTCATCCAGGCCTGCTGGGATGATGGCTCGCTGAAGCTGTGGATATCCTCTTTCGCCGAGCTCTTCTTTGATCCCGAGGTCAATGCCGAGATCTCCGAGTTCGTGCGCGAGAAGATGCGCGAGCGGCTGAAGGATCCGAAGCTGTGCGAGGCGCTGATCCCTGCCGATTACGGCTTCGGCACGCACCGCGTGCCGCTGGAGCAGAGGTTTCTCGAGGCCTTCCACCGTCCGAATGTCGAAATCGTCAGCGTCAGATCCAATCCGATCGAACGCGTGACGCCCGGCGGCATCCGTACGGCCGACGGCACAATCCACGAGCTCGATGTCATCATTCTCGCCACCGGCTTCGATGCCGGGACCGGTGCGTTGACGCGTATCGACATCAGGGGCCGCGACGGCCGTTCACTGAAGCAGGACTGGGCCAAGGACATCCGCACGACGATGGGCCTGCAGGTTCACGGCTATCCGAATCTGTTCACGACCGCAGTCCCGCTCGCGCCTTCAGCTGCGCTCTGCAACATGACCACCTGCCTGCAGCAGCAGGTCGAGTGGATCGACGATTGCATCAGGCACATGCGGGACAAGCGCCTGAGCGTCGTCGAGCCGACCAGGGAGGCCGAGGACGGCTGGGTGGCGCATCATGACGAGATCGCCAATGCGACGCTGATCGCGAAGACCAATTCCTGGTATCTGGGCTCCAATGTCGAGGGCAAGCCGCGCCGCGTCCTGTCCTATTGCGGCGGGGTCGGCGCCTATCGCCAGAAGTGCGACGAGGTGGCGGCGAACGGCTACCAGGGCTTTGCGATGCATTGAGCCCGCGCGAGGCGTTCTCATGAGGAAAATAATCCAAGGACAGACGGGAGGACAAGCATGACCACGAGCTTCAACGCGGCGGCCGACGCCGTACTCAACGATGTCGTGACATCCAATCCGCGCGTGCCCGGTGTGGTCGCGATGGTGACGAACCGCCATCGCAACATCTACGAAGGCGCCGCCGGCAAGCGCCGCCTCGATCAGGCGGCCGAGATGACGACCGACAGCATCTTTGCCATTTTTTCCACGACCAAGGCGATCACCGCGACGGCGGTGCTGCAGCTTGTCGAGGAGGGCAAGCTCGATCTCGACGCGCCGGCCAAGAGCTACGCGCCCGAGATCGGCAAGCTCCAGGTGATCGAGGGCTTCGATGCCGCGGGCGAGCCGATCCTGCGTGCACCGAAGCGCGATATCACCACGCGCATGCTGATGGTGCACACCGCAGGGCTGAGCTACGACTTCATCAATCAAACCTATAACCGGCTGGCGCAGGAGAAGGGGCAGCCGAGCGTAATCACCGCGTCCAAGGCGTGCCTGATGACGCCGCTGCTGTTCGATCCCGGCGAGCGATGGGCATACGGAACCAATCTCGATTGGTGCGGCCAGATCGTCGAGGCGATCAGGGGGAGCCGCCTCGGCGAGGTCTTCCGGACGCGCATCTTTGAACCACTGCGCATGCGGGACACCACATTCGAGCTGACCGACGCGATGCGCCAGAAGCTTGCGGGGATTCATGCGCGGGGCGCCGACGGCTCGCTCACGCCGATGGATTTCGAGCTGCCGGCCAAGCCCGAAGTGCACATGGGCGGCCACGGGCTTTACGCCACGATCGGCGACTACATGCGCTTCATCCGCATGTGGTTGAACGACGGGGTCGGCGAGCACGGCCGGGTGCTCAAGGCGGAGACGGTGCGGATGGCGGAGAAGAACCACCTCGGCGAGCTGAAGGTGACGCCGATCACGGGTGTCATCCCGTCGCTCTGCAATGACGCCGAGTTCTTTCCCGGCCAGTCGAAATCCTGGGCGCTGAGCTTCATGGTGAACGATGAGGAGGCACCGACGGGCCGTCCTCCCGGCGCGCTCGGCTGGGCAGGGCTTGCGAACCTGTTCTACTGGATTGACCGCCAGAACGGATTTGGCGGGTTCTGGGCCACCCAGATCCTTCCCTTCGGCGATCCTACGTCTTTTATCGGTTACATGAATTTCGAGACTGCGTTCTACCAGAGCCTGAGGCAGCGCATGGCAGGCTAGAGACCGGGCGCGCGGACGCTTCGCTTGCGAACAGGAACGATCGCATCCGGGTCAGATGTTCGCGCGCCCCCCACTCTCGGATCGAAACGGACGATGGTGTTGGGCTTGGCGCCGGACTCCGCATACCAGACGTCATCCTTAGTGCCCGGTCCACTTATGACAGAATTATAACAGCTGCCCGGAACCGGCATTCCCGCGTGACGTTTGCCCTGAGGGCGCGGGATATCGAAAAGGAAACCGATGGAATACGCCATTCGCTTCCTGGCGGGGGGCTTTGTCGTGTCGGCGTTTGCGGTGCTCGGCGACATGTTGCGGCCGAAGAGTTTTGCGGGCCTGTTTGGCGCTGCACCATCAGTTGCGCTGGCGACCTTGACGCTGACGTTCTGGAAGGACGGGGCGCCTTACGTTGCCTCGGAGGCGAGCGCCATGATCTGCGGAGCGATAGCGCTTGCCGCCTATTGCTTCGTGGTTTGCCGGCTCCTGATCCGGTTGCGCTGGTCGGCCCTGGCGGCGACCAGCACCGCCATGATCGCCTGGTTCGGCGTCGCCTTCGCCCTGAGGTTCACGCTGTTGGGGTGAGCCATGCCGGTGCACCTGAAGTTCCAGGACCTGAAGCAAAGCCGGTGGACCGAGCATGCGGTGCGCTTCGCGCTTGGCGGCCTTGCCACCGTGCTTGCCGGCGCGGTCGCCAGCTTTTTTGGCCCGGAGACCGGCGGCCTGTTCCTGGCCTTTCCCGCGATCTTCTGTGCCAGTGCCACCCTGATCGAAAAGCACGAGCGCAAGCGCAAGCAGAAAAAGGGTCTTCACGGCACACGGCGAGGCCAGCAGGCGGCGGCGCTGGATTCCGCCGGCGCGGCCTGGGGCAGCGTCGGGCTGGCCACCTTCGGCGTTTGCGTCTGGCTGCTGGCGGAGACATCGCCGGTGGCCTCGCTGGTGATCGCATCGGTCGCCTGGCTGGTGGTGGCGTGCGCGATGTGGTGGCTCAGACGATTGTTGCGCGTCACCCACCGAGCGCGCGCGGAGCACGTCCGCCTCGCAGACGGACGCAGTCCGCACAAATAGCGCCATGCAGAAAATCGAGAACGCCGTTCATCTCTGCGTCGACATGCAGCGGATCTTCCGCAAGGGCGGCCTCTGGGAAACGCCGTGGATGGAGCGCGTGCTGCCGACCGTCGCCGAGATCGCCAGCCGCTACCGCGAGCGCACCGTCTTCACCCGCTTCATCACGCCAGCTTCGCCTGAGCACGCCGAGGGGCAGTGGAGGTCCTATTATGAACGCTGGCGGTGCGCGACTCGCCACGAGCTTGATCCGATACAGCTCGAACTGGTGCCGGAGCTTGCGCGCTATGTGCCGCCGGCGCTCGTTCTCGACAAATCCGCCTATTCCGCGTTTTTTCGCTCGCCGCTGCTGGTCTATCTACTGGAGCGGCAGGTGCGCACGGTCGTCGTGAGTGGCGCCGAGACCGATGTCTGCGTGCTCTCGACGGTGCTCGACGCCGTCAATATCGGTTTGCGGGTGGTGCTGGTCGAGGATGCCGTGTGCAGCTCCTCCGATGCCGGCCACGACGCTCTGATGACCATGTACCGGCTGCGCTATGCGCAGCAGATCGATCTGATCAAGGCGGAGGCGTTGCCGGAATATTGGCCGCGCGCGGTTTGAGGCGACGTCAATGCCCGTCGAACCCGGTCAGGCGTTTGTAGATCCAATGACGGCCATCATGCCGCCGCCACACATGGCCCCATACCAGTCCGCCATCAATGGACCGCCGGGGGATCATCAGCCGCCAAACGTGCCAAACGCGCATCCATGCGGGCCGCGTGCTGGCATCGGGATCATCCTCGGCGTTCTTAAATGCGCTCGATCGCATATTCGACCTGCTTGTTCGGACGATAGAAGTCGCCGCCCGGACCATGTTCACGGCAATGCGTCGCACAGCCGTGCCGAAATGCAATTTTCGGCCGCCCTTGGTTTACGGCGATCGCACCAAATCGCAACACAACTCGCTTGTTAAGATTGATAGGCGCGATCGGAGTTAAATCGGGAACAGACAGGTCGGTCGTTGAAGTCCCGCCGGCGGCTCCAGTTGCAAGGTGCCAACGGTGGACCGGCTTAAGCTTTGGTGCGGACATCAAGCTTAACGGGCGACCATGGTTGAGGACCACGGAGGCTTGCCGTAACAGGGCTCCCAATGCCGTTCACGCAAATGCATCCTCTGGGTTTCTTGCTGATTGGAATTGGGCTTGCGCTGGTTTGCGCCGGGCTCGCGTTCGCGCCGCGCACGCCGCGGCGTGATCCCGCAGCCGCCAATGGCCACGATGCGTTCCGGACGATCCTTGACGCCCTGGATGAAGAAGATCGCCGCAACGAGCAGGGCGATGTCGATGAATCACCAGCCAGGCTGAAGCCGGCCGATCCGGTGGTCTGACCGAACGCATCAGACGATCCAGCCAGGAGCGATTACTCAGGCGCAACGCACGGCGCCTTCGCCGGCCTGCGCCTGTCAGACCATGGCGGCGGGTTGAGCCTTGCCCTAGTTCGTCCCCTTGGTCCGCACGAGATAATCGACAATCGCGCCGACATCCTTTGCATCGACCGGGGCCTTGTAGGTGTTGATCATCTTGTGCACCTCCGCGTCCCAGGTGGCGCGCGGGAAGGCCGGCTGGTTCAAAACCATGTCGGCGGAATGGCAGGCGAGGCAGTTGCCGTTGATGGCCTCCGCGCCGGGTCCCGGAAACTGGCTGTCGCCGGCAGGGAGATCCACCGTCGTCGACTTGAGCGCGATCTTGTCCTGGATCTTGTCCTGGATCCTGTTCTGGACCCAGGCGGGCGTCGCGAACAAAAGGCCGGTGGCGAGGCAGGCGATGGCAATGATGGGCTTGTGCATGGGACCGCTCCTTCAGCTCGCCGTGACCTGAACGGTCTCGATGACATTGCGCATGAAGCCGCCGGGGTTCCAGTTCGGCGCGTCGGGCTGGACGTCGCCGGCCCGGTTGGTGCAGCGAACCATGAAGCTGTGGCTGCCCCTGTCCGCGAGCAGGACGTTCGCCTGCCACTGCCGGAAGCTGTATTTGCCATGATCCTTGCCGAGCGCCGTCGGCTGCCAGGTCTTGCCGCCGTCGATCGACAACTCGACCTTGTCGACGGCGGAAGCGCCACCGAAGGCGATGCCGCGCAAGGGCACGGTGCCGGGGGGCTGCGTCGCGCCATCGGCGACATTGGTGAAGAAGGAGCGCGGCACCATCTTGTTGATCGGCACGAGCTTCACGCCTGTCTGCCCCGGGGTGATGCTGGCATGCGGCGTATCGGGAATGGTGTAGGCGACGGCCATCCAGTAATTGTCATCTTTCTGGTCGAGCACCTCGATGTCATTGAGCATCTTCACCCAATAGGTCGAGTACCACCCCGGCACGATCAGCCGCAGCGGAAAACCGTTGAGAAGCGGCAGCTGCTCGCCATTCATGGCATAGGCGATCATCACCTCGCCGTCGCGGGCATGATCGATGTCGAGTGATTTCTTGAAGTCGGGTCCATCGGGGACGACGGGATCATCGAGCCCGTTGAAGCGCACCTGCACCGCGCCGGCCTTGACGCCCGCGCGGTCGAGCACGTCCTTCAGCCGAACGCCGGTCCAGAGCGCGTTGCCCATGGCGCCGTTGCCCCATTGCGCGCCCGGAACGCGGGGCTGGTAGTAGCCGCGCGAGTTACCAGAGCACTGGTTGACGGCGGCAAGCCCGACTTGCGGCAGGCTCATGAGATCGTTGAGGGTCAGCGACAGCGTCTGGTTGACATGGCCGCGCACCGCGAGCCTGAAGGTCGTCACATCGATCGAGGTCGGGATCACCGCCCAGTGCCAGCGCACGAAGAACTGGTTGTTCGGAGTGAACACGCCACGATCGAAGACCTCGAGCGGGGTTTCCAGCAAAGGCGGCCGCACCCGCTGCAGGATCATGGTGCCCTTTTGCGGAAACTCATGCGTGATCGGCCGTTCGCGGGGATCGCTCGGCAGCGGCAGCTTGACCATGTCCTCGGCAAGGGCGGGTGCGGCCGACAGCGTCAGCCCCGCGAGCCCGAGCTGCGCAAGTGCGGTGCGGCGCGAGATAACGCGGTGCAGTCTGGGACTGGCTGCGTAATTTGTCGGCCGATCGTCGGCCCTGTTGCTTCCCCGGTGCATCGAAGCTCTCCTTTTCGGACGATTGTTATCTTGAAATGTAAGCCGCTCTCAGGCTGCGGTCTAACTGATCGTTTGGCTTGTTTTGATCAATTTCATCACTGCTTTGTCATTTGGCCGGCGTGATGCTCGACAGCAGCGCGGCTTCGGCCTTGCTGACGTGCCGCTCCTTGTGGCGCAGGATGTAGAAGGCGCGCTTGGCGAGTTCCCCGTCAACCCGGACCAGCGTCTTGGCGGTGACCGATCTGTCGACCACGAGATCGGAAATCGCGGTGGCGCAAAGCCCTGATTCGATCGCGGTGCGGATCGCCTCGTTGGAGGCGAGCTCGAGCTGCACCTTGAGGTCGGAAAGCCGCAGGCCGCGTTTCTTCAGGGCCTGCTCGAACATCGCGCGCGTGCCGGAGCCGACCTCGCGCAGGATCCAGGGCGTCTGGCTCATCCAGTCGGCGGGCAGCTTCTTCTGCCGCGCGAACGGATGCTTTGGCCCGACCACCACCACCAGCGCGTCCCCGTCGATGCGGCGCGCCGCCAGCGCGCCGTCGTCGACGTCGCCTTCGATGAAGCCGAGGTCGGCGACGCTTTCGCGCACGTCCGCTGCCACGCGCTCGGTATTGGCGATGCGCACGTCGACCTCGATCCCGGGATAGGCGGCCTGGAAGGTCTGCAGCCGTGAGGGCAGCCAGTAATTCGCGACCGTCTGGCTTGCGGCCAGCACCAGTCTGCCGGTCTTCAGCCCTGCGAGGTCGCGCAGCACCTGCTCGGCGCCGCGGGCGCGGGACAGCACGGCGCGCGCCTCGGTCAGAAAGGCGCGGCCGGTATGGGTCAGCACGATGCCGCGGCCGACCCGGTCGAACAGCTTTACGCCATAGCGGCCCTCGAGCGCTGCGATCGCCGCGCTGGTCGCCGATTGCGTCAGGTTGAGCTCGCGCGCGGCCTGGGTGACGTGCTGCCTGTCGGCGACCGCAGCAAAGATCCGGAGCTGTTCGAGCGTCATGGCGGGATCATCCCACAAGCTTGATGAGAAGCAGCGAAAATGCCGCGATGAAGAGGAAGGCGAGCGCGCCGAGTATAGCCGGGCGAACACCGCGGGCGTAGAGCCTTGAGATGTCGGTCTCCAGCCCCATCGCCGCCAGCGCGACCGTGAGCAGGAAGGTCGTCAGCGTAACGATGAGCTTGCGGTCGCTGTCCGGAATCGTGATGACGCTGTTGAGGCCGACCAGCGCGATGAAACCGAGCACGAACCAGGGCAACGGCGGCCGCACGGCCGCGACCTCGGCATGGGCTGCCATGAACCGGCTTCTCGCGGCCAGTGCAAACACTACGGGCGCGAGCAGCATGACGCGGGCGAGCTTCACCAGGGTTGCGATCTCGCCGGCGCGCTGGCCGTTTTGGAACGAGGCCGCGACGACCTGCGCGATCTCATGGATCGACGAGCCACACCAGAGGCCGTAAGCGGAGGCATCGAGGTGCAACAGGCGAGGGGCTGCGGGATAGACGAACATTGCGACCGAGCCGAAGATGGTGACGCAGGCGATGGCATAGGCGACATCCTCGTCATGGGCGTCGGTCACGGCATTGGTGGCGATGATGGCGGACGCGCCGCAGATCGAGGTTCCCGCCGCGATCAGCTCGGTGAGCTTGCGATCGACCCCGAGCAGGCGGCCGGCGCCGATGGTGAAGAGGAAGGTAGCGGCAAGCGTCGCGGCGATGACCAGCAGTCCCCATCCGCCCACCGATGCGACCTGCGTCAGCGTCAGCTGGAAGCCGAGCAGCACGATGGCGGCGCGCAGCAGCCGCCTCATGCTGAAGCTGATGCCGGGCTTTGCGCGCGCGGGCGTGCCCATGACGTTGTGAAACGCCATCCCGATCACGATCGCCAGGATCATCGGGCTGAACGTGCCCACACCGGGAATGGCGCGCGCCGCAAAGGCCGCGACCGCAATCGCGCCGGCAAGGGCGACGCCGGGAATCAGGGCGAGGACGGGATTTCGGTCGGCGGTCTGGGCGATGTCGCTACTTGCGACCGGGGGATTGCAGCTGTCCGTGATGGTCATGGGAGTGGCTCCTTCGGCTCACTCCGACTATCGGGCTGATCAATTCATTGATCCAACAGATCGTTCTTGTCGATATCATCGGCAGAATTGATTTATGGCGCCGCCAGCGTTCGCGAGCAGTGATTTGCACGCGACGCTTCGAGGCCCTTGAGCGATGATACCGGCGCAGGCTTGCGAGCCGTGGCAAGCCGATGACGCTCGGCTCGCCGAAAATTGGCTGACTTGCGATCAGTTACATGACGCCACGGGACCTGATCCATAGATAGGTCGTGCTATCCTTGATCGAATCGATAGCTCGGTGAGCGGCGATATACTCGATCTCGCCGCGCGTGATCCCGATGTCTGTCAGCTCCCTGTCACTTAGGTAGTGCAAGGCGGCTCGTAACCTCTGCTGTTGGCGTCGTTCCTGATACGCACGCCAATATCTCTTGACAAGGCTCAGTGTGAATTTGCGCGCGAGCCGGTCGAGATTGGCCAGGGTGATGTTGGCTCGCACGTCAGCCTGGCCGAGCGCAGGCGGGTCATAGGCGAGCAATTCATCGCGTCCGGTCTCGGACGTGATGTTCGTCTGTTGGTCGGGCATCGGTGCTCCTGCTGTTGCAGCCGGCAAGGAGCGTGGCCAAACAAAAAGGCCCCGTCCGATGCTGGCGGGGCCTGGTGAAAAGATGTCGTCGTCGAATTCCTAGCGCGCGACTCCTCCCACGGCCCAGCTAAAGCGGGACATGTGTTTGCAATTGAGGAGGCGCACTGATCGGTTCATGAGATAGCGGATACCACGGCAGTGGCTAAAGATCAAGGGATGCGCGGAGGTCGCTTGCATCCTGGAGGCGAGCATCCCCGTCCAATTTCCGAGCAGGCCGCCGAGCCTAACGCTTCGCTGCGTTCACCCTGGAGCATGATCCGGAAAAGTGCGAAGCGGTTTTCGCGAAAAGATCATGCTCAATCAAAGAGCTAAAACGCGATGACTGTTCATCCTGATCTCATCGCGCTTTAGCGAATCGCAGCCGCGAGCGCCGCAAGCAGCGCGGGCGGCATCACCAGCATGCCGAGCCCGAGGAAGCGCCAGGCGGTGACCTCGATCTTTTCCCGCCGCAGCGCCACCAACCAGAGAATGGTCGCAAGCGATCCCGTGACCGACAGATTGGGCCCGAGATCCACCCCGATCAGCATGGCGGAGACGACCGGCGGCGGCAGGTGATCGCTGCCGACGACCGAGCCCGCGACGAGGCCGACCGGCAAATTGTTGGCGATGTTGTCGGCAATGGCGATGACGAGGCCGCCGCCCCACGCCGCGAGGCGAGGCGATTGTGCGACCGCATCGTGCAGGAAGGCGCTGAGCTGGCCGATCGTGCCGAGCTTCACCAGGGCCTCCACCATCACGAACAGGCCGGCGACCAGCGGCAGCACGCTCCATGAGATGTGCTTGATCACCGGCCAGGGCGACTGCCGGCTGAGCGCGAGCACGGCGGCTGCCGTCACCAGCCCGCAGATGAAGGTCGGCAGGCCGAGCTGGACATCGAGCGCGGACGCCGTGATCAGCACGACGCCGATCGCAGCAATGCCGATCGCGGTGAGCTTGCCGCCACGGCTGAGCGCAGGCTTGGGCACGCGTGTTTCGATGGTCTCCTCGTCAAGCGCCCGGCGCTGGGTCAGCCACAGCACGGCGTAGGTGACGACGATCGCGGCAACCGAGGGCAGGGTGAACAGGCGCAGCCATTCGACAAGATGCGGCATGCGCGCGCCGAACACCACGAGGTTCGCCGGGTTGGAGATCGGCAGCACAAAGCTCGCGGCATTGGCAATGAAGGCACAGAGCAGAAGGTAGGGCAGCGGCGCCGCTCCGGCGGCGCGGGTCGCAGCATAGACCGCGGGCGTCAGCACGATGGCCGTTGCGTCATTGGACAAGAGCACAGTGACGAGAATGCCGACGGCGTAGACCAAAAGAAACAGCCGCTGCGGCGAGCCGCGCGCATGCTCGACGGCAAAGGCCGCAAGATAATCGAACAGGCCCTCGGCCCGCGCAAGCTCGGCCGTCAGCATCATGCCGATCAGGAACAGATAGACGTCGAGGCCCTTGCGTGCGCCGACCAGCGCCTCGGCCGGCGACAACAAGCCTGTAGCCACCAGGAAGATGGCGCCCGCCAGCGCCCACACCGCCTCCGGGAAACGGAAGGGCCGGATGATGACGCCGGCGGTCGCCGGGGCGATAATCGCCCAGGCTAGCAAGGTTTCGTGCGGCGTCATCCGTTGATCGTCTCCAGCATATGCAAAATCCTATTCGGCAGCGATAGCGGGCCGCCCCTGATTGCGCAATCGGCTTCCGCTTGCGCCGCGCGTCTCGGGCAGCAGCGCCCAGCAGATCGCAAATCCTATGCCGGCGACGGCGCCGAGCGTCAGGAACGCTGCGCTGTAGCCAGCCTTGACCACGACCAGCCCGGCGAGCGTCGTCGAGGCCGCGGCACCGATGCTTTGCGCGGTGATGATGGCGCCCTGCGCGACATTGAAGCGGCCGGTGTCGCGCATCAGGTCCGCGACAATGACCGGGAAGATCGCGCCAAAGATGCCGGCACCGATACCGTCGAGCAGTTGCACGCCGACCAGCCAGGCCGGGTTGTCCGACAGCGTATAGAGCGCGCCGCGAACGGGCAGGATCAAGAGCGCGGCGAGGAAGAAGCGCTTGTGGCCCCAGCGGTCGGCGCGGCGGCCGACCAGCATCGCCATCGGCACCATCACGATCTGGGCCGCGATGATGCAGGCCGACATCAGGCTGGTGCCGAGATTTTTGTCCTGCAGTGCGAGCTTCTGTCCGACCAGCGGCAGCATGGCGGCGTTGGCAAGATGAAACAGAGCGACGCAGACTGCGAAGATCAGAAGGGGACGGCAGGTGAGGAGGATGCTCAAGCCCGACGGCTGCTCGCTGGTGGCGTCCTTCCGTTCCTGCAGGCCTCGCGCGAGATCATGGTCGATCGCGGCTTCCGGGATGATCGCAATGCTGATGAGGCTCGCGAGCGCCATCAACGCAAGTAGATAGAACACCACCTGCGGGCCGAACCGGTAAGCCGCAATGCCAGCGAGCGCTGCGGCAATGGCATTGCCCGCATGGTTGAAACTCTCGTTGCGTCCGATCCGCGCCGTGAACGCGCGATGCCCGACGATGCCCAGCGAGACGGCCGCCAGCGCCGGAGCGAAAACGACTTCGGCCGCATTGGCGATGCCTTGCGAGACCGCGACCGGCCAGAAACTCGGGACCAGCGGCAGCACCAGTGAGGCGAGAGTGACGACCGCTGCCGCCGCGATCATCACCAGACGTTTTCTTCTGGTCGCGTCGACCATTGCACCGGCCGGGGTCTGCGCAACGATGCCGGCGAAGGTCGCAATCGACATCACCACGCCGATATGTCCCTCGTCCCAGTGCTGCTCGGTGAGCAGATAGACTGCGAGATAGGGCCCAAGTCCCTGGCGGATGTCGGCGAGGAAGAAATTCGCGGCATCGAGGGCGTGGCCTGCGCGTCGCTTCTCACCAGTATCAGGGGACATGGCTGACCTCGATGTCGCGGTCCAGCAAATAGGCGGTGGCGAGGCCGGAGACCACGAGCATGATCCACAGCGCCAGCAATCGGGAGCGAAGTGAGCGCATGCCGGCTCCGCGCTTCAGGCAAGCGAGACGAGGTTCATGTTGCAACCGTCCCCTTCGCCATCGCCTTGCGCAAAATGCGCGACAGCGCTTCGACGGAATAGGGCTTCTGAATCAATTCGAAACCGGAATGGGTGTTCTCGGCGAGTACGTTGCTGTATCCGCTCGTGAGCACGACCGGCAGGCCCGGATAGCGCTCGCGGATCACGCCGGCCAGTTCGACCCCGTTCATCCCGGGCATGATGACATCGGAGAAGACGAGATCCACCGCCAGTTCATCCTCCGCAAGCACCTCAAGCGCCGCATTGGCATCGGCGACACGACGGACGAGGTAGCCGAGATCTTCGAGGAGTTCGGTGGAAAAACGGCCGACATCGTCATTGTCCTCGACGACCAGCACGCGATAGCCGCGGCCGCTGAGGGCAGGCTCGTTGCTCGGACTGTCGATACAAGCCGCGTCCGGCGGCGCTTCAGCCAGCGGGAGATAGATCGTAAATGTTGCGCCCATCCCGAGCGTGCTTTCGACCGTGATGTCGCCGCCCGATTGCCTGGCAAAGCCGAAGGCCTGGCTGAGACCAAGCCCGGTGCCCTTGCCGACGTCCTTGGTGGTGAAGAAGGGCTCGAAGATCGCAGCAAGATGTTCGGGGGCGATGCCGGTTCCGGTATCGCTGACCGACACGGCGATGAATGGTCCGGTGCGCGAAGCTTGCGTCCGCAAGCTCGGAATGCCCTCGACTTCACGGACGGCGACTTTCAATCTTCCTTCGCCATTCATGGCGTCGCGGGCGTTGACCGCCAGATTGATCAGCGCGGTCTCGAACTGGGCAATATCGGCGACGGCGAAGCATCGTTGATGTTCGACAGCAGTGTCGATCCGGATACGGCTGCCGACCAGCGGTCGGATCAGCTGCGCGATGTTTTCGACCTGCGCGCCGACATCGAACAGCTGCGGCTTCAGCGGCTGGCGCCGGGCAAAAGCCAGCAGTTGCGTTGTAAGCTTTGCGGCGCGGTCGACGGTTTCTGAAATTGCATCGACATAGCGGCGGCGCCGCTCTTCCGGCAGGTCGCGGCGGCGCAGGAAATCGGTCGCCGAGCGGACGATGGTCAAGAGGTTGTTGAAATCGTGCGCGACGCCGCCGGTCAACTGGCCGATCGCCTCCATCTTCTGCGATTGCCGCAGCGCTTCCTCGCCCTGGCGACGTTCCGTAACGTCGACGGCTTCCGGCACGGCGCCGGCAATCGTGCCATGCTGGTCGAACAAGGGTCGCATCGCGAACTCGAAGATCCGTTCGCCGATTGGAAGTCGGAGTGCCAGCTCGGCGTGGACATCCTCGCCCCGCATCACCCTGGCAAACGCTGCGCGGATGGTTTCGCTCGCGCCTTCGGTTCCTGAAAACCATGGCGTATCCCAGAACGGCTGACCAATCACGTCGGAGGCTTTGGCACGAATGCCCGCGAGCGCCGTCCGGTTGGCGTAAGCGACCTCGCCTTCGGTGGTGAGCAGGCCTTGATAAAGATGGCTGCTTTCCAGGATGGCGCGCATCTTTGTCTCATTGGCCTCGAGCTGCGCGGTGCGTTCCCTGATGCGGCTCTCCAGCGTCTCATTCAGCCGGCGCAGCTCGATCTCGGCCTCTTTGGCGGCGGTGACGTCATGGGCAACGCCGATAAAGCCGATATGGTTGCCGGTCGGGTCCCAGCGCGGCTGCGACTCCGAGCGCAGCCAGCGCCATTCTCCATCAGCACGCCGGTAGCGCGCCTCGAGCACGAACGGCTTCAGTGAGGATTCGCCGGCGATCTGCTCTGCAAGGATGCGCGGCAAGTCGTCGGGGTGCAGGGCCTTGCGCCAGTCGTATTTAATGGCTTCCTCGTACGGAAGGCCGACGAAGTCGACATAGGCCTGATTGGCGAAGGCGCGGGTGCGGTCGAGCTTGGTGACCCAGATCGGCACGGGTGCGCTGTTGGCGATCAGGCGGAAGCGCTCCTCGCTTTCCCGCAAGGTCTCCTGGACCAGCATGCGATCGGTGATGTCGATATGTGCGCCGACCAGGCGCAGGGCGCGTCCGGTCTCGTCGCGATCGATCCTGGCCACCACGCGGATCCACCTGGTCTCGCCATCGCTCGGCCGTATGATCCGATACTCGGCGGTGTAATCTTCCGCGGTGCCCGCAATCGCATCTCGGAAGTGCTGCTCTGTGGCCGTGCGATCAAGGGGGTGGATGCGATTGACCCAGTCTTCATGGGTTTCGTTGGCGGCCGCGGGCGGCAGGCCGTGTATCATCAGATATTCGGGCGAGCGGCGGTTGCGAAAGCCCTCGCGCAGATCGACCTCAACCCCGCCGACACGGCCGATGCGCTGGATGCGCGCGAGCTCGGCCTCGCGCTCCTGCAGCGCCCGGTAGGCCTGGTCGCGCTCGCGTGCGATCTCTTCCAAATGGTGCCGCAGTGTCGCGGCTGCCGCAGCTTCCTGTGATGGACTGTCCGCGGCGTTCGCGTCATTCATCTGTTGCCTGCTTCCCCTTGCGGTGCTCACGCCGACGACGTGTGAGGACGGTCGTCGTCACGCGCACCATAACCTGTCCAGAACCGCAGCAGCCGTTCCACCATCGCGCCGATCGCAAGGCCGGCGAGCACATCGCTCAGCCAATGCGCGAGCAGTGCGATCCGCGTCAGCACGAGGCCGGCGCCGATCACCCAGACCGTGTTGCGCTGCCCGGGCGGCAACTCGGTCGCGGCAGAGGCGAGGGCGCCGACATGAAGGGCGTGGCCGGACGGAAACGCATCGAGCGCCTTGCCGGAAAACGGCACGCCGTTCAAATGCCCGCGGACGGTGGTGCGGTCGGGCCGCTCCTGATCGAAGATGCTCTTGAGCAGGTGCGGCAGCAGCGCCACCGCCGCCGTCGTCAGCAGGAGGTGGTTGCTGGCAACGCGGGCGCGCTCATCGGCGCCGCGGGCGTAGAGCCAGAAGCCAGCAGCGAGCGCGATCAGCACATGTTCGTCCGCGCCCCAGGACAGCACCTCGGCGGCTTTCTCCGGGACAGGAGCCGTGTGGCGCGCGACCGTGCGCGCGACTGTTCTGTCCATTCTGGTCGGCTTTACGCGGTAGAGCGCCATCGCATCAATCTGTCCATGCCTGCAAAGAAAAGCCCCGCCACTGCGCCTCGAGAGGCGCAGTGTCCGGCGGGGCCGGCGTCAGGGGAAAACGCTGGGCGATGAACGCAGCATCGGCCGAATAGTTCCGTGAGCGAGGAACCCTCGCAGGCCTCCGCGCGTCATCGCCAGCAACGCTGATGATCCAGTTACCCCCGGGGCGCTCCCTTGAAGCTTTTTGTCTGTCAGGCCTGCGGCAACGTGCTCTATTTCGAGAACCGCAGCTGCACCCGCTGCGGCCATCGGCTGGGCTTTATCCCCGAGCAGGTGATGTTGTCGACGCTTGAGCCGGATGGCGACGAATTTGCGGCGCTCGCAGACAGGGGGCGGCGCCGTGTGTTCTGTGCGAATGCGACCGACGACGCCTGCAACTGGCTGGTCGAGGTGGAGAGCGGCGAGAGCTATTGCCGTGCGTGCCGGCACAACGGCATCGTGCCCGATCTGTCGAATCCCGACCACCTTGCCCGCTGGCGCGAGCTCGAGATCGCCAAGCACAGGTTGTTCTATTCCCTGATCCGCTGGAAGCTGCCGGTGCGGACGCGCACTGAAGATCCCGCCCACGGGCTGATCTTCAATTTCCTCGCCGACGATCCGGCCGCCGGTGCGCGGGTCATGACCGGCCACGACAACGGCCTGATCACGATCGCGCTTACCGAGGCCGATGACCTCGAGCGCGAGAAGCGCCGGCTCGAGATGGGCGAGCCCTATCGGACGCTGCTCGGCCATTTCCGCCATGAGGTCGGGCATTATTTCTGGGACGTGCTGGTGCGCGACGGCGGCAAGCTCGAGGCTTGTCGCGCCGTGTTCGGCGACGACACCATGGACTATGGAGCTGCGCTGCAGCGCCACTACGCGGAAGGACCGCCGGCGGACTGGCAGGCGCATTACGTCTCGGCCTATGCGGCGACCCATCCCTGGGAGGATTTTGCCGAGACCTGGGCGCACTACCTGCACATCGTCGACACGCTGGAGATGGCATCGGCCTTCGGTCTCGAGATGCGCCCGGCGGCCGACCACGTCGGGGGACTATCGGCGCATATCGCCTTCGACCCTTACGTGGCGGTTGATTTCGACGCCATCGTCACGGCCTGGCTGCCCTTTACCTTCGCCATGAACAGCATCAACCGCGCGATGGGCACGCGCGACCTCTATCCCTTCGTGCTCTCACCCGCTGTGATCGAGAAGCTGCGCTTCATCCATCTGCTGGTGCGGGAGGCGGCGAGGGCAGGATGACAATGGTGCGCTGAAGCTCTGTTCCGTGTTGACTTGGCGAGAACAGACAGAGAACATAGTCCGGGATTTTCAAACGGAAGACTCGAACCATGTCATCCAGTCCGAAGCCAGCTGTGCCCGATGACGATGAGCTCGAGACCGAGGTCGATGAGGCGATTGCGGCATGCGAGGGCGACCTGCGTGCGACCATTCGCGCGCTTATCGTTGCCAATAAATATCTTGAATGCGAGGTCAGCGAATTGATGAAAGCGGTGTCGCACGCCTATGTGCGCGGTCGCTTCAATACATATTCCGGCTGACACGCGCATTGACGTGGCTGCCAAGATGCCGCGCTTGAACGCGGGCGGCGGGCGGTTCATCATGGCAACTCCCGCTCTCCTGCTTGAACAAGCGAAGGATCATGGCCGTGGCCGTCACCAACTCTTCCGACACAGCTGCCAGCGAAGCGTCGCCTCAGAGCCTGCAGGTTGCGACCACGCAGACGATTGACCTTTCGCAGGTCAAGATGCGGCGCGAGCATGATCTGCTCGGCGAGCGCGATATTCCTTCCGATGCCTATTGGGGTGTGCACACCCTGCGCGCAGTGGAAAACTTCCCCATCACCGGCGTACCGGTCGGGCATTTCTCGAATTTCGTGCGGGCGCTGGTTTATGTGAAACAGGCGGCCGCGCGTGCCAACCGCAGGCTCGGCTATCTCGCGGCCGAAAAGGCCGAGGCCATCGAGAAGGCCTGTCATCTCATCGGTAATGAAGGCAAGCATCACGACCAGTTCGTGGTCGATGCGGTGCAGGGCGGAGCCGGCACCTCGACCAACATGAACACCAACGAGGTCGTCGCCAATGTGGCGCTTGAAGTCATGGGACGGCCGAAGGGCGACTATGCCGCGCTGCATCCCAATGACGACGTCAACATGTCGCAGTCGACCAATGACGCCTATCCGACCGCGCTGCGTCTTGCGGTGATCTTTGCCGCGGAGCCCTTGATCGAGGCACTGGACGAACTCGCTTACGCGTTCAAGGCCAAGGCGGTCGAGTTCAGCGACGTCCTGAAGATCGGCCGCACGCAGTTGCAGGACGCGGTGCCGATGACGCTGGGTCAGGAGTTCGATGCCTTCTTCATCACCATCAAGGAGGACGTCTCGCGCATCCGCGAGGCCGCCGCGCTGTTTCGCGAGGTCAATCTCGGCGCGACCGCGATCGGCACCGGCATCAATGCCGATCCGCGCTACGCCGCGCTTGCGATCGAGGAGCTGGCGCGGCTGTCCAAGCAGCCCTTGGTGCCGGCCTCGAACCTGATCGAGGCGACCTCGGACATGGGTGCGTTCGTGCTGTTCTCCGGCGTGCTCAAGCGTGTCGCGGTGAAGCTGTCGAAGATCTGCAACGATCTGCGGCTGCTCTCGAGCGGCCCGCGCGCCGGCCTCGCCGAGATCAAGCTGCCCGCGGTGCAGGCGGGGTCCTCCATCATGCCGGGCAAGGTCAACCCCGTGATCCCCGAGGTCGTCAACCAGGTCGCCTTCATCGTGATCGGCCATGATCTCACGGTGACCATGTGCGCCGAAGGTGGGCAGCTGCAGCTCAACGCGTTTGAGCCGACCATCGGCTATTGCCTGCTGGCGTCGCTGCGGCAATTGACTGCGGCGATCACCACGCTGACCACGCGCTGTGTCAACGGCATCGAAGCCGACCGCGAGCGCTGTCGCGCGCTGGTCGAGGATTCCATCGGCCTCGTCACGGCGCTTGGGCCCACGCTCGGCTACGAGACGTCCTCGCGGGTGGCAAAACGCGCGCTCAATGAAAAGCGCAAGGTCGCCGACATCGTGCTGGAGGAGGGGCTCCTGACCCGCGACCAGCTCGACGATCTCCTGAAGCTCGAAGCGATGACCGCACCCTCGCGCGCACGGCCGGGGCGATAGGGGTGATGAGAATCTAGAGCGCCCGGACTCGGTTCTCCTCTCCCTTCGGAGCGCTGAAGTTGTAGGCCCTCGCAGCTCAACCGAACATTACGAATTGAACCGGATCGCCCATGCAACCGACCAATGTCGGCTGTTTGGCCGTGCTGGGGAGGTCATTGCCAATGTCCGAGACGTCTTATCGCATTGATCTCGACAGCGTTCGCAAGGCGTTTCCGCTTTGGCTGGAGGCGTCGCCGCTGCTGGCGGACTTCGCAGCCTGGCTGGAGGGGCGCGCCTGGGGCGGAGTCGGCTGCTTCGATCTGGTCGGTCAATTCTCCGACAACGCGCCACTGTTCGATTCGAGCCTGTTGCGCAATGAATTTGCGCTGTTCATGCGACTGCCTGATGGCTCCGCCGTCGGCACCTGGTATCCGGACGCAGGCAATGCCGAGCTTGCGCCGGTCGTGCTCATCGATTCCGAGGGACAGAACAAGATCCTGGCGCCGTCGCTGGAAGGATTTTTCGTCAAGCTTGCCTCGCTGCAATTCGAGGACAGCGATCTCCATCCGCATGAGGACTCCGCCGACGAAACCGATGAGCTTGCGGCCTGGCTGCGCAAGCGCCTCGGCGTGAAGGACTTGAGCATCGTGCTGCGGGCGCCGGAGCCGCTGCCGGATTTTGCCGACGCGATGGACAAATGGTGCAGGAGTCGCGAAGCCTTTTGGTCGGATCACCCCGCCCTGAAGGCGGTGTCCGCGCCGCTGATCTCGCATCGGCCTGTCGGCAAGAATGCCTGGGACCGGACGCATTTCGAGGTCGCCATCGTCGGCGCCCAGTCCCAGATCAGGGTCTTGCGGCGCGGCCGTCAGCCGGTGGCGGAGGCAGGGGCGATCGAGCCGATCCTGCGGGATCTGCGCGACGAGATGTGGCGCGGCATGCCCAATCTCGGCCTGTGGTATTCCATGGCGTTCGCGCTTTATGCGGACGGACGTATCATGCCGAGCTTCGATTACGAGACCCGCCCGACCATCAACGAACTGCCCGCTGATCTCGCGGAGGCAAGAGCCGATCTGCGCCGGGCGCCGCGGCCGGTACGGTGGGTGCCGGCCTGGCTTGCCGCCTGACTGATCGATCCCGGGCGGTCCGGATTCGGCGGACGCTTCCGCGGCGCCGCTTCCGGACAAAATCTCCCCAGACCCGCAAATTTGCGGCATATCAGCCGTTGCCTCTGCCGGGTTTTGCTGTAGACCGAATTGTGACGTCCGTTCCCGCATGCGAAAGTGGCGGGGAGGAACCCGCCCAAGGTCTTAAAAACGCAAAAGCATGTTCAAGAAAATCCTGATCGCAAATCGCGGCGAGATCGCCTGCCGGGTCATCAAGACGGCCCGCCGGATGGGGATCGAGACGGTGGCCGTCTATTCCGAGGCCGACCGCGACGCGCTGCATGTCGAGATGGCCGACGAGGCCGTGCTGATCGGCCCGCCAGCGGCCGCCGAGAGTTATCTTTTGATCGACAGGATCGTCGAGGCCTGCCGCAGGACGGGGGCCGAGGCCGTGCATCCCGGCTACGGCTTCCTCTCCGAGCGCGAGGCCTTTCCGCGGGCATTGAAGGATGCGGGCATCGTCTTCATCGGACCAAATCCGGATGCGATTGCCGCGATGGGCGACAAGATCGAATCCAAGAAGGCGGCCGCGAAGGCAAAGGTCTCGACCGTGCCGGGCTATCTCGGTGTCATCGAGGACGACAAGCACGCGGTGCGCATTGCCGACGACATCGGCTATCCCGTGATGATCAAGGCCTCTGCCGGCGGCGGCGGCAAGGGCATGCGCATTGCGCATTCCAAGGGCGAGGTCGCCGAAGGTTTTAACCTCGCAAAGGCCGAGGCCAAGGCCTCGTTCGGCGATGATCGCGTGTTCGTCGAAAAATTCATCGTCGATCCCCGCCACATCGAAATCCAGGTGCTCGGCGACAAGCACGGCAATGTCATCTATCTCGGCGAGCGCGAATGCTCGATCCAGCGCCGTAATCAGAAGGTCATCGAGGAGGCGCCGTCGCCGCTGCTCGACGAGACCACCCGGCGCAAGATGGGAGAGCAGGCGGTCGCGCTTGCAAAGGCCGTGAAATATGATTCCGCCGGCACGGTCGAGTTCGTGGCCGGCCAGGACAAGAGCTTCTATTTCCTGGAGATGAACACCCGACTGCAGGTCGAGCATCCCGTGACCGAGCTCGTCACCGGCATCGACCTGGTCGAGCAGATGATCCGGGTCGCCGCGGGCGAGGAGCTGAAGCTTGCGCAGAAGGACATCGCGCTCATCGGCTGGGCGGTGGAATCGCGCGTCTATGCCGAGGATCCGTTCCGCAACTTCCTGCCCTCGATCGGACGGCTCGTGAAGTACCGGCCGCCGGCCGAGAGCAAGGCGAACGGCATCACGGTGCGCAATGACACTGGCGTGCAGGAGGGCGGCGAGATCTCGATCTACTACGATCCGATGATCGCCAAGCTCGTCACGCATGCGCCCTCGCGCGCCGCTGCGATCGAGGCACAGTCGACCGCGCTCGATGCGTTCTATGTCGATGGCATCCGCCACAACATTCCCTTCCTCTCGGCGCTGATGAACCATCCGCGCTGGCGCGAGGGACAGCTCTCCACCGGCTTCATCGCGGAAGAGTTTCCGCGCGGCTTCTCGGCGCGCCGGCCCGAAGGCGAGATCGCGCGCCGGCTGGCGGCCGTGGGTGCCGCCATCGACCATGTGCTGGGTGAGCGCAAGCGGCAGATTTCCGGCCAGATGATCGGCCGCCCGGTGCGCCGCCAGGGCCGCCGCGCGGTCTGGCTCGATCGCGACGAGATCATCCTCGACATCGCCCGCGAGGACGACGCAATCGCGGTGCGCTTTGTCACGGACGGCGTCGCGGGCAATCCGCATCGTCTGGTCTCCTCCTGGAAGCCCGGCGATCCCGTCTGGGAGGGCACCGTCGACGGCTCCTTGATCGCCGTACAAGCGCGGCCGATTTCGAACGGGGTGCGGCTGGCGCATCAGGGCGTCGAGGTGCCCGTGTACGTCTTCACCGAGGCGGAAGCGGCCTCCGCCCGCCTGATGCCGGTCGTGACCGCAGCCGACACCGGCAAGAAGCTGCTCTGTCCGATGCCGGGGCTCGTGGTGTCGATCGCGGTCGCCGAAGGGCAGGAGGTCAAGGCCGGCGAAACGCTCGCGGTGATCGAAGCCATGAAGATGCAGAACGTGCTGCGGGCCGAGCAGGACGGTACGGTGAAGAAGATTTATGCGTCACCCGGTGCCACATTGGCGGTGGATGCGTTGATCCTGGAGTTTGCGTAAGCTTGTCATTGCTTCGTCGCGTTGCTCGCAATGAAGGCCTCTGATTTACCCCGTCGTTCCGGGGCTCGCGAAGCGAGAACCCGGAACCTCGAGATTCTCAGGTGCGCAATTGCGCACCATAGTTCGGTGCTGTGCACCGCCTCGGAATGACGGAGGCTGGGAGAGAGATGATCATGACCTTCCGCCAGCGCCGCGAAACACTGCGATCGATTCTCACCAGACCATCCTGCGTCCGTCCGGCCTCCGTCTATGACGCGATCTCGATCCGCATTGCCGAGGATCTCGGCTTCGAGATGGGCATGTTCGGCGGCTCGGTCGCCTCGCTTGCGGTGCTCGGCGATCCCGACATTACGTTGATCACGCTGACCGAGCTTGCCGAGCAGATGCGGCGGATGTCGCGTGCTGGCAGCCTGCCGGTGCTGGTCGACGCCGATCACGGCTATGGCAATGCGCTCAATGTCCGCCGCACGGTGGCCGAACTCGAGGTCGCCGGCGCAGCCGGCCTCACCATCGAGGACACGCTGCTGCCGCAGGCGTTTGGGGAAGCGAAGACGCAGCTGATCCCGCTCGCCGAAGGCGTCGGAAAGATGAAGGCCGCACTCGATGCCCGCGCTGATCAGTCGCTGGTGATCATGGGCCGCACCGGTGCTGTGTCCATCACCTCGCTTGACGATGCGATCGAACGGGCGCGGGCCTATGAGGAGGCCGGCGTTGATGCGCTGTTCTTCACCGGCATCAAGAGCCGCGCCGAGCTCGAGGCGATCTCGGCCGCGACACGCCTGCCGATCGTGCTCGGCGGCGCGCCGGACGAGTTGAACGATCTTGCATATCTCGCGCAGTTGCGCGTCCGCATCGCGCTGCAGGGCCATGCGCCGATCGCCGCCGCAACCCAGGCCGTCCATGCGACGCTGAAGGCGCTGCGTCAGGGGATATCACCGAAGCAGCTACAGGGCCTCGCACCCGCCGAGTTGACCGGCCGCGTCACGCGGGACGCGGAGACGAAGGCGCGGGGCGTCGCGTTCCTGGGCTTAAAGCCATGACGCCCGCCATTCTCCTGGTCACGATCCGCGGCCGTGTGCACGGGGTCGGCTATCGCGCCTGGGTCGAGCATCAGGCGACATTGGCGCGCCTCGATGGCTGGGTCCGCAATCGCCGCGACGGCAGTGTCGAGGCTTTGTTCGCAGGCCCGGCGCGCACGGTGGCCGAACTCGTCGCACTTTGTCGCCACGGACCCGCGGCGGCGCGCGTCACGGAGGTGCTCACCGAGCCCGCAGACGCGGACCAGCTCAGTCTGCGCTATCAAGGTGAACGCTTCTCGGTGCTGCCGACGATGTGAATCACCGCCGCAGCGTCGCGATGGCCTTGCTCAGCTGGTGGATCTCGTAGGGCTTGCGCAGGATGGGAAAATCGCCGCGCACGCCGGCGGCCGCGTCACTATAGCCGGTCGCGAGCAGCACGGGCAGGTCGGGACGGATTTCCCGCAAGCGCCGCGCCAGCCCGAGCCCATCGAGCTTTCCTGGCATCACGATGTCGGAGAACACGAGGTCGACGTCTTTGCACTGGATTTCGCGCAGCGCGGCTTCCGCGTCCGCGACGCAGCGGACGTTGAAGCCGAGCTGTTCGAGCAGATTGCGGCTGACGGAGGCGACGTCCGGGTTGTCCTCGACCAGCAGCACCGTGCCGCTGCCGCCGAGTTCGAGCGTCTCCTCCGCTTCGGGCGGTGGGCCGGACTGCTGGCGCGGCAACAGGATCGTCACCGTGGTGCCTTTGCCGAGCTCGCTGTCGACCGCGACGGTGCCGCCGGCTTGGTGGGCGAAGCCGTGCACCTGCGACAACCCGAGCCCCGTGCCCTTGCCGACCGGCTTGGTGGTGAAGAACGGATCGAAGATCTTGCCCAGGATGTCGGGCGCGATGCCCAACCCCGTGTCGCTGACGCTGATCGCGACAAAATCGCCGGAATTGGTCTCGCCCTGGAGCTTGCGGTTGTGTGCGGAGATGGTGATCGTGCCGCCGCTCGGCATCGCATCGCGCGCGTTGATCACGAGATTGACCAGCGCGGTCTCGAACTCTCCGATGTCGATCACCACAGGCCAGGTGTCGCGCGGCACTTCGAAGGCGAGCCGCACGGCGCTGCCGACGCCGGTGTCGAGCACCTGGCGGATCGCGTCGATCCGCTCACCGACATTGATCGGCTCGGGATTGAGGCTCTGCCGGCGAGAAAATGTCAGGAGCTGGGAGGTGAGGGCGGCGCCGCGCCGGGTCGCGTTCTCGATGGCGGCGACTGCGCGCTGCAGCTTCGGGTCGTCGCCGGCGCCGCGCCTGAGCGTATGCAGGCTGCCGCTGATGATCATCAGGAGATTGTTGAAGTCGTGGGCGACGCCTCCGGTGAGCTGCCCGAGCGCGTCGAGCTTCTGCGCCTCTGCGAGCTGCTTCTGCATCTGCTCGAGCTTGAGCTGGGCGTCGCGCCGCTCGGTGATGTCGCGGGTGATCTTGGCATAGCCGATGAGACGGCCGTCCTCGTAGATCGGGTCGATGACGACGCTCGCCCAGAAGAACGTGCCGTCCTTGCGGACGCGCCAGCCTTCCTCCTCGTAGCGGCCTTGTTCCCGCGCGATGCGCAGCGCGCGCGATGGCTTGCCGTTGGCGCGATCGGTCTCGGTGTAGAAGCGGGAAAAATGCTGGCCGACGATCTCGTCAGGCGAGTAGCCCTTGATGCGCTGGCCGCCGACATTCCAGCTGGTGATGACGCCGGTGGGGTCGAGCATATACAGTGCGTAATCCGCAACACCCTCGACCAAAAGGCGGAAACTGCGTTCGCTCTCGAACAAGTCCCTCTGTTGCTTTATATTTTGGACCATCAGGACCCCGCCTTAAGGCTGGCAAACGCGCAAGATCGGATTTGGTTCCGACCCGTTTCGAAGTTCCCGCAAATTGGATTTCAAGCGTGCCTTGCCTGCAGCCAGCGCCGCAGCGCGACCATGGCCCAGATTGCCTCCACAAGCCCAAACGGCCAAGCCCCCTGCAGAAAGCCATAGGCCGAGCCGAGCAGGCAGGCGCCAGCGAAAGCAAGGACGTACCAGGGGCTCCTGGCTTCCAGAGCGTAAGTGATAAGCATCAGGGTGACGGCGAACAGGCCGAACAGGGTCAGGGCATCCATTGCAGTCTCGTTCGTGCATTTTCTTCAGGCGGCTGTCGCTCCGCCTTCACTTTGCCTTGGCGACGCTGCGGAAGGTCGCCGCCAGCGTGCGGAGCGCGGCAAGCTTTGCGGGCGGCGAGTTGTTGGGCCCGCTGCATCACGAGAGCTATGCCCATGTCGATGAGGTCAAGGGCGATAGGGCTTCGGCGGTCTGAGCCAGGAGCGCCGCTATATCGCGGGCAAGCTCGAGGTCGCGCCGGAGAAGGCTGCGGCATAGGCCTCAGGCCGTTGCCTCCGGCAGGCGGGCCTGCGTCGGCCCAAAGATCTCCTCGAATGCCTGCCGGAGCGCGATGTCGACATCCATCATGGTCACGGGGTGGCCGAGGTCGACCAGCGACGTGACCCCGTAGCGCGGGTCGACCACCCCGCAGGGCACGATGGCGGAGAAATGCGAAAGCTCCGGCTCGACATTGAGCGCGATGCCGTGGAACGACACCCAGCGCTTCAGCCGCACGCCGATGGCGGCGATCTTGTCCTCGTAGCCGTCACCCTTGTCGGGTCGTTTCACCCAGACCCCGACCCTGTCCTCGCGCCGCTCGCCGCGCACATTGAAGGCGGCCAGTGTGCGGATGATCCATTGCTCGAGGCTTGCGACATAGGCCCGCACATCCGGCCGCCGCCGCTTCAGGTCCAGCATCACATAGGCCACCCGCTGGCCGGGGCCATGATAGGTGACCTGGCCGCCGCGCCCGGTGGCAAACAGGGGGAAACGGGCTTCCAACAGGTCCGCCGTCTTGCCCGAGGTGCCCGAGGTGTAGAGCGGGGGGTGCTCCAGCAGCCAGACCAGCTCCGGCGCCTCACCGGCCACGATCGCTGCAGCGCGCGCTTCCATGGCTGCGACCGCCTCCAGGTAGGGGACCAGCGAGTCGGAGATCCGCCACTCGACCACATTGCCCGACGGCCCCGAAAAGAGCGTCAGATCCAGGTTTTCGCGGCCATTAACCATTGAATAACCATAACGTGGTGAAGTTCGTGCCAGTTCAGTCATCTAGTTGCGGTGCGGCGGCTCAAACAGTGACAACCCTCGATAAAGTTACCGTCGATCTGATGGTGGTCCTGGGGACCTCGACGATGCCCATCCATCAGGTCTTGCGGCTCTCCCGCGGCGCCATCATCGAGTTGGACGCGACTGAAGCCGACGAGGTCAAGGTCCTCGCCAATAACCTGCCGATCGCCTCCGGTGTCGTGCTGGTCGACCGCAACCGCATCGCGGTCGAGGTCAAGCAGATGCTGCCGAAATCGCCGGGAACAAGGTGAGACCCGGCCGAGGCTTCCGCCAGCTGGCAAAAGTGGCGGAAAACCTTGGATTCGGGCGTGCTTCAGGTCTTGTCGCCCCCTGATCCCTCTGTTACATCGGCGCCGTTGATCCGGCGTCCCTCGCCGGTCTATCCCAAGCGCGCTCGTGGCGGAACTGGTAGACGCGCTGCCTTGAGGTGGCAGTGGGTAACACCGTGGGGGTTCGAGTCCCTCCGAGCGCACCAAGCGGCATAAGTCATTGATACGAAAAATGATTCGCCAAGACTTAGTCCCACATTGTTACCCACTGCGAGCGTTAGTATTTGGTCCGCACGAAATTCCTTTTTTCTCGCACCTCGTGCTCTTAGCTAGCGCGTCTCGGTGTGGTCGTCGCAACTCTATTTGAACGATGCGCCTGCATCTGAAAACCCCTATTTGCTCGGGAGAGAGCAGGGGCGTAGCCCAGCGTAGACACCGGCGGGCTGTAGGTCTTGCGGCGGTTCGCAGGTTTGATCAGCAAAGGCTCCGGCGCCGGTGCTTTTGATCGTTGTGCAGCCGGAAGCGTCGTTGCTCCGGGTTCGATCAAGAGAACGGCTGCGCGCCGTCAACTGGTGAGACCCGCCTTGCGCAATCCATCGAGGAAGTGTTCGCGGTCGGTGGGCTGGCGATATCTTTCGGCTCGGGCCCGAGCGAGGTCGAGGGTCTTCTCGGGTGCGGCTTCGCCATTCGCATTGAGTTCACGACGCCGTTCGCCGACGAACGCGTTTGCTTCGGACTGCGCCTCGCGGAGCCGTCCCATCTGTGCATAACAGGCCGCAAGAAGGCCGTGCGACCACCTATCGAGCGATCGCGCCTCCATCAACGCTTTGATCGCCCGCTCGTACTCGCGCCCCGAATAGAGCGCAAGCGCGTAATACCAATGGTATAGATTGGGCGGAAAGGGATTGAGCCGTTTGGCTGTCCCGATCCATATGAGCGCCTCGCGCCACCGTCCCCAGTAGACCAGAATGTTAGCAAAAACCGCAGCGACATCGGCATCATTCGGATTGAGCGCGAGCGCGCGGCTGAAATGGATTTCGGCCTTGGCGTCCTCGTTCCGCAGGAACAACAGCTGGGCGAAGACGCCATGCGACCAGGCGTCGCCGTCGTCGATATCGAGCGCGGTTTCAATCTCGCGAAGCGCCTCGTCCAAAGTCGCGGTGGCGGGCGATTCGAGAAACACGTCGCAGACGATGGTCCAGGCGATGTTGACGCGAGCGCGGGCATATTGCGGGTCAAGCGCGATGGCGCTTCGAAAAAACTCCCTAGCCTGCGCCATGTCCTTCACGCTCAACTGACGCCATCGCTCGTTTCCAAGCAGAACCAGATCATAGGCGGTAATGCTGGAGGTCGGCTTGCGTCTGGCGATCTCGCGGCCGGCGTCCTCCAGCCGGCCTGGCAGGGCCGCGACGATCGCCCGGACGATCTCGTCGTGCAGGGTGAAGATGTCTTCGAGGTCGCAGTCATAGCGTTCGGTCCAGAGACTGTAACCGCTTCCGGCATCGAGAAGCTGGACGGTCACTCGCACCCGGCTGCCGATCTTGCGCACGCTCCCTTCGGCCACATACCGAACTCCGAGCTCGCGGCCGACCCGTTTGATCTCGGCCACTTTACCCCTGTAGGCGAAGCTGGAGTGGCGGGCGACGACGAACAGCGACCTGAACCGAGACAGTTCGGCGATGATGTCTCCCGTGATCCCGTCGGAGAAATAATCCTGCCCGGGATCGCCGCTCAGATTCGAAAATGGAAGCACCGCGAGCGATGGCTTGTTGGACACTGGCGGCGCCGGTGGCGTGGGCAAGTCGGCTCCGGATTCGGCGGCGACTGGCGGCCCAACATAGCGATAGCCGCGGCGCGGCAGCGTCTCGATCCAGGTCGCGCCTCCGTCGATGTCGGCAAATATCCGCCGCAGGGCGGCGATCTGCACCGTCAGGTTGCTCTCCTCGATCACAAGCCCCGGCCACGCCGCCTGCATCAGCGCGTCCTTGGAAACCGGCGTTCCGGCCCGCTCGACCAGCAG
>Ga0070741_10004970_pt1 | contig 30324 bp, 21 predicted proteins | sample Coa_R1_4_FD_66440 | JGI IMG/M metagenome (GOLD analysis project Ga0070741, IMG submission 66440) | Surface soil microbial communities from Centralia Pennsylvania, which are recovering from an underground coalmine fire - Coalmine... | ecosystem: Environmental > Terrestrial > Soil > Unclassified ... | reverse complement strand
GGTTTGTGCGCCAGCGCCGCCGCCGTAATGTCCCGCACATTGCCTGCTTCTGCCTTGTCATACCATGGCCACGGCGATTGCCCCATAGGAATCACCGGACCTACGATGCTGCCAATGTCGGCGGCGGCTTGGGTTTGATCTGGCCCGTCCAGCAGAAGTCCAGCGGAGAGAAGAATTGCAGAGACTAACAACTTCGATGGCGGGATACTCGCCCGCAGCGCAGTTCAGAATACGCACCGATAAAGCATAAAATCGGCATTGTGAAATATTTCCGTAAACCGGTCCGGATGCTTGGCAACGTGAGGTTCCAACCAGCGCTGGTCTTCTTCTCCGGTGGAGTGGACCAGAACGTAGGCGGCCCCGGTTCGGGATAGATAGGCATCAAAAACAGCCTGATCGGACGTCTCAGGATACCAAGCCGACCGCCGATTTGTATAGAGGGCGATGACGCGCGGGTTCCAGGAAATCACGAGTTGGTCTGGATTCACCTGCTTCTGAAGGTAGGCGGCGAGTTCCAGGAAGGCCGGTTGCTCGACTCCTTCCTGAAATGGTCCCCGCTCGAGGCTGCGGAGGTTGTAGCCGACGCCCAACAGCAGAGTTGCGCAAAAGGCCAACGAGGGCCAGGAATGGATTCCAACGCCGCTGCCAAGCCAGCGGAGGCCTTCCAACGAATAGAGGAAGTAGAGCGCAAGCACCGGCAGCAAGTAGCGGTCGCTTTGCCCCAACGAATACGCGAGAACGGCGACCGTTACGACCACGAGATAGGCTTCTACCATGGTCGGCTGCGTGACAATCCGCCGCAGCCACGCCGCCAGCGCCAGCAGAGCGCTGGCGGCAAAGAGCGGATAGCGTAGCCACACCGGCGCGCCGTGCCAGAGCGCCGCGGGTGAACGCAGGTAGTAAAGAACATTGTGGAAGTAGCCAGCGGGGTTCACCGGGAATTGGGAACGATAGGCGCGCGCGTCGTACAGACTGAACGACAGGAACAACGCGCCCGCTGCGAAGAAAACCAGTACCGCGACATTGAACGCGCGTATCCGCCGCTTCACCAGCGCTTCATACAGAACGAAACTTAGGGGGAGCGCCATGCCGATCGCGCGGCTGGCGTAAGCCAGGAGCATCAGAGCCGCAACCGCGAACGCCGCCAGGAGCGGCTTCTTTTCGTCCCAGCGATTTTTTTCGACCGCCAGCACGGCGCAGAGAGCCGCGCCGGCAAAAGCCAAGTATGTGCTGTCGGACAGAATTAAGTCCTTGAGAGCCAGCACCAGTCCGCTCAAGGCGAAGGCTGCTGCGGACACCGCCGCTTCGGCGAGGCCCAGGCCGCGTATCCGGCCGAGGACGTAGACGGTAACGGCCGCCAGAAGGAACATAAGCTGAACCACCAGCTTCATGGGAGTGTAGTTGAGTCCGAATCGGCTATATACCGGCGCGAGGAGCAGCGGAAAGACAGGCGGATAGGTAGCGGGCATGTGGATGGCCGCTTCCGGAAGTGTTATTTCGTAGCGAGTCTCCGCGTAGGGACGACCTTGCGCGATGTTACGCGCGTGATTGACGTACTGGGCGAAGTCTCCACCCCAATCCTGCCCGGGACGCAAAGTCACCCAGTAGGCAGTACCCATGGCGACGACCAGCAGGAAGATGACCAGGAGTTCCGCTCGCGGGTTTCGGATCATCCATCAATCCGCGAATCGAAATCGCAGAAGCGTCCAGACGGCAATGAAACCGTCGGAGGGCTTAATCTTCTTGCCTTCTTCGCGAGAACGCGGGTTGTAGTCAATGGGGACTTCCGTGATTCGAAGCCCTCTGCGAATCAGCTTTGCGGTAATCTCATGATCCGTCTCGAAACCGTGAGTTCGAAGTTTCATGGCTTTGACGACACTCGCAGGATAGAGCTTGTAAGCTGTCAGGGTATCGGTAATCCAGCGCCCATAAATCAACGCCGTCCACAAGGTCAACAGCGCGCCGGCCAGCCAGGGGCCGAGACTCTGGCCCGGATGCCGGCCGGGAAAAAGGGTGATAGCCTCCTGCTTGCGGCGCTGCCCGAGCACGCGACTTCCATAGACTACATCCGCCTGCTGGAGACCCTTCAGCAAGGTGATATAGTCTGACGGATCGTATTCCAGATCCGCATCCTGGATCAAAACATAATCCCCGACTGCTTCGGCGATCCCGCGCTGTACGGCTTTCCCTTTTCCCTGGTTGGGAACCTGCGTAAAGACGCGAATATGAGCGGAGCGGTTCCGTTCCGCAAATCCCCGCGCCAGGGCTTCGGTATCGTCACCAGATCCATCGTTGATTACGACGATGTCCTTCTGGAACCCCAATGCTTCCACGGGAACCTCGACAATCCGGGCAAGGAGAGTTTCGATAAACGCCCCTTCGTTGTATGCGGGAATTACGATGGACAGGACAGGCATCGGCGGTTAACTTCTCAACCGGAATCGCAGCAATCCAAACAGGGCGCGCAGACCGTCGACGGAATTGATTTTCTTTCCTGCCGCACGCGTGCGCGGCCTATACTCAACAGGAATCTCAAACATATACTCGCGCCGGCCGGACAGCTTCGCGACGATCTCTGTTTCCAAGTCCAGGCCCTGGGATTCGAGCTCGAGCGAGCGAAGCAAACTTGCGTCGTATCCCTTCACGCTGCTCAAGACGTCGCTGACGTAGCGGTTGAAGAGAAGCAGGGTTACGATGCTCAGCAGCATGCCTCCATATTTGCTGGTGAGGTAAAGCTTCCTGTTATTTCCGTAGATATGCTTTAACTGATCGGAAAGATTTGTACACTTTACAGCTCGTGTTCCGATCACGGCGCGCGCGCCAGAACTCACCAGAGTTCGGACTATATCCTGGATATCTTCGGGGCGGTATTCGTCATCACCGGGGAAAAACACGATCAGGTTGCCGCGGGCCTTCTCTAAACCCAACCGCATTGCGGCGCCGCGGCCGAACTCACTCGAAGGGAGACTGTAAATCCTGACGTTGCGGACTGCTCGCGCCTTTTCTATGGTCAAATCCGTGGATCCGCCGTCGATCAGCAGGACTTCCTTCGTTAGTCCGAGCTCGACAAAATCCAGGTTGGAAACCGCTCTCAGAACCTTCTCCACGGTGGCCTCCTCGTTGAGCACGGGAATCACGATTGAGACCATATGGTGAATTTGTGCGAGTTCGACGTCGATGCGGGACTGCACAATTCCACGAAGTTCGTCCAGGACGTACCCGCCGGCGTGACGGCCCTCCTGCGCCTCCCAGTTTCTGACTTTTACGGTTTCGAGCGGGAAAGCGAAACTGGAGCGGTTGAACGGGACGTATTTGGCTTGGCCGATTGTATTCTCGTCCGTGCTCTGAACAAAGAAGTGGGAAACGACATCGGTCCATTCCACAGGGATCTGTCCCTGGCGGCTCATGGTGTAAAGAAGTTTCCTTGCCAGGTCTCCTGCGTCGTCGCTCACAATATCGAAGTCCCGGTGAATGTTGCCGATGAACACTTTGTCGGCCTTGCTGTTGGCGGCGATCGCTTCGGCCACGCCCGCGGTCAAATAAGAGGGAAACAGGGAAGAGTGCTGGGTGCCGGGGCCGTAAATGATGACGTCCGCCGCCGCCAGAGCCTGTGCGGCGGACGGGTTCAACCTGGGCGTACGATGGGCGGCTTTCAGCAACTCATGCCATCCGTCCTGAGGAGGAGAATGTTGGTCGAGACCCCGCAGGTAGGTCTCCGCATCCAATAAAAACAGCTCGCGGATTTTTGCGGCATCCTGCGCGGCAACGATATCGGCTTCGTTGAATAAGACCGTCCCGTTCTCTTTTTCGGCCACGAGGAAAAGATTTTCGCCCATAGTGACGTTCAGCAAGACGCTGGGCCCGACTTCGTAGAACTCGCTGAACTTCCGGATTGTCGCATTGAAATCACAGGCCTGCTGGAGGTAGCAGCCCGCAAAGAGCAGGTTTCCCACCGCGCAATCGGTGAAGTCGAAAGTGCTGCCCATAGCCTCTTGCTGCGAATTGTAGGAGCGAAACGTATCCAGGAAGGAGCACAACCCGTTCAGTTGCCAATGTGCAATGAAGGGCAATGAATCAGCCAATCCGGCGGGCAACGTCGCGAAATCGCGGGAAAGGATTTGATCAATGAGCGATAGTGCAGCTTGACGGGAGATTCCTACCGGCAGCCGGTAATCGGAAACCTGCTTGAGGCATTTTTGGCTGCGTTCGGTGGAAGGCATAAGACGGCTGATATTCTTTCGCACATCCGAAGGGCCTAACATGCCCGGCAGGAATCGGCGCAGCCGTCCGGTGGAATGCCCGTCGTCGTAGGCGTTGATCAGGATGGTGAGTGAAATCTGGGGATGCCGCCGCAAAGCCTCGGTGATACTGTGCGTGCCACTTCCGCCGGAGAACAAAACAACATTGATCTGGCTTCGCTGCGTAACTGACGGACTGTGCGGATGAGGCGCGCTTCCGGTTTTTGTATTAAGCAGTGCAGCCATGTCCACTCCGTAAGAATTTCTCCACTCCCGCAACATCCTGGCTCGAGTTAATCCCGATGGTTTCTTCCAGGAGCACGATGCGGGGGGTCAAGACCAAGCCTCGCGAAGCAGCCAGCGGGATCACGGGCAGGAAGTTGCATTCGCCAGTAGCAGCCCCGGTTGCGATCCCCTGACGGATCCCGTCCTTTAGCAACTGGCGTACGGCTTGCGTTTCGAAGCAGAAGAATCCGGCATCGCTTTCTCCGATCGCCGGCATATCGTCGCCTTCACGCCGCTGGCGCAGACGGACGAGATTCCCCGACTCGTCGCGCTCAAAGTGAATGTAAGGGTTCGCGCGAGTGAGCGTCGGAACGGTGGCTTCCGGCGAAAGAGGCCCGGCGTGCAGCGACAGGCATGCCTGGACGGAGGAGCGGCGCAACGCAACCTGATCGCCCCACAGGATGGCCACGTGCGCGGTGCGCACCCAGGAGAGCCCTGCCGCCACTGCGTCACCCATTCCTTTGGGAGTCTCCTGAATGGCGATGTCGAAGCGGCCGGGCACGCGGCGCCCCAGTTCCTCAGACACTTCCGCGACGCCCGCGGGGGATAGCACAAAAACAAAGCGGGAAACACATCCCTCCAGCGAGTCGAGGAGCCAGTCGAGAATGAGTCTGCCGGCGACGGGATAGAGGATCTTGGGGCGCTGAAAGCCCAGGCGCGACCCGCGTCCGGCGGCCGGGATAATCGCAGTCCAGCCCGATGCATCCACGGGAGCCTGGCGCGGCAGGAATTTCGCCAATTCGCTCAAATCCGAGGCCACGGCGTGCGCTCCCGCCTCGCGGAGCGTTTTCGCCGGAACGGTGCCGCTCAGGCCCACCACTTGCGCTCCCGCGGCGCGAGCGGCCTGAACTCCGGACACGGCATCCTCCACGACCACGCATTCACACGGACTGAGGCCCAAGGCAGCAGCGGATCGAAGGTAGATTTCCGGATGAGGCTTGGCATGCGCCACGTCGTCTCCGCTCAGAACCGAGAAAAACAGCGAGCGGGAACCGGTAAGCTTCAGGAAAGAAGCGACGCTGGTCCGCGATCCGGAACTGGCGAGCGCGAGACGGTAGCTCGCGGCCAAGTTCGCCAGGAGCGATTCACAGCCGGGCGCCACAGCCGGACGTTCCTGGAGGAGCTTCCGGGCCAGCAGGCTTTTCTGCCGCGCTGCGGCGTTGATAGATTCTTCGCTCAGATTGAGTTGGCGGGATCGGGCGACGTCCTCGACCACTTCGCGGGTTCGCCAGCCGGCGTACGGAGCGTACTCGAAATCGTCCACGCCGAGCTGTCGCAAGACCTGCTGGAATGCCGCACGGTGACAATCCGCCGACTCAATCAGCACTCCGTCGAGGTCAAAAATGACTCCGCGGATTGGCTCACCGGTTACCTCCATAGCCGCACACCGTAAATCTAGCACATCGATGTTTCACTGAAATGGTGCTGCAGTACTGGTGTTGGTACCATCCCTAATGGGAGCTTCGGACTAGTCGAATTTTTGTCGTTGTAGCGTGAAGATACAGCAGAGAATGCCGGGAACGCTTGGGCGGGTTGGGCGTGGCGGAAGCATATCATGATGGCTGTCCTGTTCGCGGCGGCGGCGTGCGCGATCGCTTACGTGCTGGCAGGATATCCGCTCCTGCTGGCGTTCCTGGCGCGCTGGTTTGGGAAGCCGATCCGCCGGCAGGATCATGTCGAATCCGTTACCGTGATCATCGCGGTCCGGAACGGCGCCCGCTGGCTGGCGCAAAAGATTGATTCGGTACTGGCGCAGGATTATCCGGCTTCCATGCTCGATATCCTGATCGTCTCTGACGGTTCCACGGACCAGACCGAGCAGATCGCGGAATCGTACGCCGGCCGCGGCGTCCGGCTGCTCTGTGTCCCGGCCGGAGGCAAGCCGGCAGCGCTCAATGCGGCCGTTCCGCACGCCAGGGGCGAATTGCTGTTTCTGACTGACGTTCGTCAAGTACTGCAAAGGGATTGCCTGCGCCGTCTTACAGCCTGCATGGCCGATCCGGCGGTGGGCATTGTGAGCGGGGATCTGCGAATTTCGCGAGGCGACACGGAAGAGGAAGAGAGTACCGGGCTGTATTGGAAATACGAAAATTGGATCCGAATCAATCTGGCGAAGCTGGACTCGATGCTTGGGGCGACGGGGCCGATTTATCTGATCCGGCGCTCGTTATACCAGCCGATTCCGGCGGATTCTTTGCTCGACGACGTATATCTGCCGCTGTGTGTGCACCTGCGCGGCTATCGCCTGGTGCTTGAGGAAGGCGCCATCGCCATCGATGAGCCGACCAGCCTTTCCACCGAGTTCCGGCGCAAGGTGCGCACCCAGGCCGGCATTTTGCAGTTGATCGGGACCTTGCCAGGATTATTCAGCCGCCGCAACAGAATGCGGTTCCATTTCGTGAGTCTGAAGATAGGCAGGCTGATGCTTCCCTATCTGCTGGGGCTTCTGCTGATCTCAGCGTTCGGCCTGCCGCAACCCTGGCGCTATTGGGCGGCGGGACCTCAACTCGCGTTCTGGCTGATGGCCCTGATTGACCCCCTGTTCGCGGCGGGCAGCAGCGGGAAAAAACTCACCGCCCTGCCGAGAGCGTTCGCAGTGCTGGTGCTGGCGGCCCTGTTTGCGTTGAAAATTTTGTTCCTGCCGCCACGGGCGCTGTGGGTAGAAACACGAACGAACGTGGAACAAAAGCGGGCCGGAATCTTATAGATTCGCGCCACGCCGGCCGGGCCCACGCTCTCGGTTTGATAAAGCCTGAAGCAGGAGAGTTGCCTTGAGACTGAGAGTTTGGTGGCTGCCTTTGGCGGCCGGAATTGCGCTGGGCTAGACGCAGGTAGATTTGAAGAGTCAAAGCAAGAACATTGACTTCTCACAAGCAACCTTCGTGCGCCCGTTTCGCACGGGAACATCTCTGCCGGGGACATGCAGCACGGGTGAGATGTTCTTCAAGACAGACGCTTCGGCAGGCGCGAACACGTATGGATGCGTCTCATCCAATTCCTGGAGCGTCCAGGGGACCAGCCCGGCGGCCAGCATCCCGCTGGAGGCGACCCGGATGAGCAATACGGTATTGCGGATCGGCGGCGGGTGCACACCTACGGCTCCCTGCCTGGTTCGTCTGGGCACGGTCGTGTACGGGTACACTTCCCCGGCGGATGTGAGCGTGTCCGCGGGCATTGGCAGAGCGTACCTGTTCGTTGACACGGGAGGGATGCTGGCCGTGGGCGTTCCCAGCACACTTTCCGCTACGTGCAGCGGATGCCAGGTGGTGACGCCCCTGGCGCAGTTTCCGCCCGATACGGTTCCTCTGGCGACCTGGAATGCGTCTTCCGGCGTATGGGATAGCGAGGGAATCGACAGCCGGTCCATCCTCAGCACAGGTCCAACCTTCAGCGCGGGGCCGAATGTCTCGATTGCGGAGACAGGCAGCAATGTCCAGATATCGGCGGTGAACTGGGTGACGATCAACCAGCCGGCGGGATCCCAACCTCCATGTTCCACCAGCGTTCGAGGGACGTTCTGGCACACACAGGGGGGGCCGGGAGTTAAGGACTCGGTGCAGGTGTGCGCGAAAGACGCGGCCGATAGTTACGCATGGAGGACGATCTATTAATATGCATCGCTCCGCGCACAGGTACCGCTATGGACACCATCTCCTGTTTGCCTGGCTGATACTGGAATCCGCCAACGCCTTCGGGCAACCTGCACGGTTGACGCTGCAAGGGAATCCCACGCCGACGCAAGCGGTGGTCCAGTTTGTGGCGCCGGATCAGAACGCCTGCACGCTGGCGCTGGCGGATGCAACCGGAGTAACCACTCCGTGGGATACAGACGGGACCAAGTTCGCGGGAGCTGACATGGACCTTGGACGGCCGGACACGATTGTCAACGGGACATCGCGCGTGGTCGTCATAGGTCATCGGACTGTAATGGCGGGCGCGGATGGGAAGCTGTACTCACGCGCCATGGCGGCCAACACGCCGCATACGCTGACGGTCACCTGCGCCGGCATGCCGTCCACGCTCGCGTTCACAACCGCGAATTACGAGCCGGGCAATACGTTTTCGGAGCCGCCGGTGTGGAATTCCTCGGCCCCAGGCAACTTGGGTTGGCCATCCATGGATTGGGCCGATCGGACAAAAGTATACGTTGAGCCGCAGACCGGCCTGGTATTCAAGCGGATGATGGACATCGGGGTCGTCGGGGGCAAGTTCGGCGATACCGCCATCCATGCGGACTATTATTTCGATGCCGTGTCAGCGTGGAGCAACGCCGGCAATGTGGTTTCCGGGACTACCAGCGCGCTGGCCTCCAGTTCCTCGGCTGACGCGCCGCTCTTTGTAGGGATTAAGCCAGATACGTTCCCGGTGAACTGGCGGTTGCCGATGACCGTGGATATCGCCGTCCATCTGTACGGATCGGGCAGCAACTCGACTCCGGCTGACCGAACAGTTCATGTTTGCCTGACGCTCGACAGCGGACAAACGTGCTACGGGTCGGGATTCGATGTCACATTCCCGGCGGGTTCGGCGGCGGATCTGGGAAGTTTTCCAGCGAACTTTCCATCGGTCGGTTTTCGGGGATGGAATCTGATCTATCCAGTGCCGGTTCAGGCGCTGTGGAATCGCTTCGGAACCGGCACAGTGACCGCGAACGCCGGCGCTTTGGCACTTACGGCGGGCCAGTCATTCATCGCGGATTGGGCGGGCAACACGAAGATCTGGATTCAGGGATCGGCGCCCGCCTGCGCTCATGATCTGTGCACGATCTCACAGGTAACCGACAGCACGCATGCGACGGTGGCGGAGAATGTGACGCTCGCATCGGCCGCCTACGCGGTCGCGAGTTTTGGATTCCGGATCACGAAGAACAACAGTCTGGGAACGATTTCGGTTTCGGCGAAAGCCAACCTGGCGTATAGCGCCGATCCCGCCGGAGGAGCGGGCGGAGGGGCGAATTGTTCCCCCCTGACCTACACCACGAACAGGGACGCAAACGGCAACAGCACGACTCACTCCTACACCGGATCGTTTTGCGCGACGGGGAGCACGGCGGGGCCAATGATTCACTTTGTTACCGATGAGGGGGAAGCGCGCCCGCTCGGAACCACCTATGCCCCACTGACGGCGACGAACCCGAATCCAGCGGATTATCCCAACCCGTTCATGGTTCCTCCGAACCCTGCTTTTTCCAGTTCGGATCCGCTCACCATGTACGTTCTGGGGACCGACACGGCGGGCAACTTCGCGATTTTCAAAATCCGCTATACAGGATCATTCGCGTCCTGGCCGGGAGCCTGGACGGTAAATCCCGGAGGCGACGTACCCCAAGCGACGCTTCCAGAGATGTTTCTGGAATGGACTAATCTGACGCCTCATAGCCAGAATCTAGATCTGAACGCACAAATCGCCGCGCTGGCGGGCGTACCCTCATGGGCTCGCATAAATTCGACCAGTTTTGCCGGCGTGAGCGGGAATTTTATGTGGTTTAATGCGCTGCGAGCCGCTCAGGAAACGATCGGCTGGGTGTTTGTATTCGACCTGACAAGCGGGCGTCTGGCAAATCATTTCTCGAGTTACAAGGGGGACGTGTATCCCGCCTTGAAGTGGGGAGTCATTCACAATGTCAGTCCGATTTCGGCGGGGGGTGGGGCGATTCTCACCATCAACTCGACCGCAGCGTTCGGCAACCCGCATCCCTTCAGTGTGGCCGTGGCGGCGGTGAAGAAGGGAGCTGCGTGGAGCACCGACGCCTCGCTGCCTCCGACGGCGGATGGCACATATGACAGTATGTGCCCGGGCACGATTGATCCGCAGTTCGCCAGCCTGATCGGCTCGAACAAATGCGTTTCCCTTCAGATTCCGTATGAACCCTGCGCGGACGCGGGCTATGGCGACGCTTCGGGGCCGTGCCCGGGCGATCCGGCACGCGATTTCCCAGGCGCGACGCTCGGTATCGGCGACTATTTTTCCAGAGTGAACGGCGAACCCGATACCGAGAGATTCCAGATACTGTCGAAAGCCGGGACGAATCCGATTACGCTGGTCGCGCGGCGGTTTCTGACCAACGATGTGCGGCCAGGAACCTGCTCAGCCCTGCCGAGCCAAGTGACTCATCCGAGCCAGTGGAGCATCGCAATGCAGCCGGCCGGCGTGTGCAACACATTTTCGGCAGTTTACATCGCAGGCGAGAATCCAGTGCTGGTGGACGCGACGTCCAACGCCGGCATTGGACCCGTTCCCTTCGACGGTTCGCACGCGGCATTCGGGGCCTCGCCGGTTCCGGGTCAATATCGCCGAGCGACCTGGTCCGCGGCGACGCGTCCACAACCCTTGACAGCGTTCGGGTCGAATGCAGATTTCAGTTATCCGACGCGCACAAGCTTTGCGGGTTTAACCGGGTCCACGGGGCCGCTGCAAACGTATCCTGTGCTGGCGCAATGGGCGGCACAAGGCGCGGAAATGGACTGGATGGTGGATTTTCGTTTTCCCGCCGGCGCCGACGGCTCCGATTTGACGCTGGCTCCGGGCTCCGCGCGTGTGTACAAAGTCGGCGTGGCGGGCACGCACGACGCCAAGCGGCTCGCGTTGACCGTACTGGGGGGCAGGTGGTTGTGGAAAGAGAAATCGAGTCCGACGATGGGCGACACGCTGACAGACTCAGATCTTTGGAAGTTCTGCTATGCATACCGCGCGGGCGAGTGCAGAGCGGGGTCAATGGCGGGAGACGTCTATGCCGTGATTCCGGGCGCCACGACTTCGGCGATCTCCTATCACGATTATTTTTCGCACAATGCGATCGCATGGCCAGGGCAGGCCGTGGCGGGGCGGGCGCTTCAGGTCGGGATTGTGAGGAACGACATCGACGGGAGATGGGTGAGGCACTTCGGCTACACGGGCGGCCTGCCCACTCTCCAGACCGATTACGCCCAGCAGACCGTGGTGCCCTCCGGAAAGTGGGCCATCGTGCCGAACTACGGAACGGAGGCGTTTCGCGAGGTGCAACAGCTCCTGGTGCGCCTGCCTCCGTGGAGCAGCACGATGGCGCGGACGGATTTTCACCAGATCGCGATCCAGGTGGGACCGGTTCCGTACGCCGACGTCGAATTCGGATACGGCGAGTATGGTGCGCCGGCGGACTTTTACTGCACAGCGCGCGCGGATTCCTGCAACACGCGGCTCGCGCCGTTCGGTTTTGAGAGCGAAAATGCAGCTCCTACGCCATGCGCCACGGGGTGCACCGTTTCGGTCGCGGCGATTAGCGGGAGGGTGTTGTTCTACAGGGTCCGAACGTCAGTTGACGGGGTGAATTGGACAAATGGGGCGTTGCAAGCAGTGACGGTCCCTTAAAACTCGAGCCTGGTACATCTGGAGGTAATGAACTCAAACCGGCACCTTCACCGACATGAGCGAGCTGGGGAGCCGAGCTTCTGCGCCGAATTCTCGCTGGATGGCCAGAGCATTGGCAGCACTAAGAGCCACGATCAAGTCCAGATGAAGATCGTAAGCGGAATTCGAAAAAAGCACGCCGACCGCAAATGCGAGCGTTAGCAGGATCAGACACAGGCTCTGTGGAACTGCTCCGAGCCGAGAGGAATGCCGCTTACAGAATCGATACGACTCACAATTGAGTTTCAGGCAAATCCCGAGGATCGCGAGATACAGTAACACGGCCGGAATCCCGTTTTCGGCCGCAATCTCGAGGTAGGAATTGTGGGCTCCCTGCCAACCGGATTTTAGGCCCGTTTCAGCACGAACCATCCGCTCAACTGAGTCCTCGAAGTTTAGTGCACCGACGCCCAAAACCGGCCGATGAATGGCGAGTTCCATGGCGCGCTTCTGCAACTCGCTCCGGGCGATTTGAGAACCCACAGCGCCTCTCAGCTCCGCATGCTGCGCGTACACCTGCTCTGGGTCGGCGAAAATGAGGGTAAGGCGTTGGAGACTCGCGGCTGGAACGAATGCCGTTAGCGCCGCAGCGAGAACCGGGGCGCCAATCAGCATCAGCACTTTTGCGCGTTTGGAAGACATCCAGAATGCAGCGCCAGCGAGCACGAGCAGGGTTATGAAATTGGCCCGCGAACCCGTTTTCAGGACATACAGCAGCGAAACCGGGACTATAACGAACCAGAGCGCGCGGCTGAAGACTGAGTTCGTATACAGCAGGATGAAGGTGCAGGTTACGGCCAGCAGCAATGTAAATGCAAAATCATTGGGGTTACTGAGACTGGTCTGCGGAATTGCGAAACGATTCTCGATGACTTGCCCATATTTGGCACTCAGGGCGAGCAGCAGCAGGTTTCCCGCGGCGCCCCAATAGAGCAGGTGTCGGACGCGCCGGATCGAGAGGGCGATTGCGCAGGCGTACAGCGGGAGCAAATGGAAGCGTACTCCGTACTCCAGTATGAAAGGGACGCTTCGGCCACGATAATCTCCGAACACCGCAGCCAAAATGTAGAGCGCCAGCAGAGCGATCCAAGGCTTAGCAAGCGGAGAGCGCCAGAAGCGTCCTATGTGGGCGGTGAACGGGAGAGCCACCGTCAGAGCGACGCCGAGGATAACCACAATGGGAATGTGGATTCCCAGATAGGTTATGAGGATCTCCGCGAATGGCACCCACATCATGAGCATGTAGGCTCCGAGCAGGACGGTGACGATGCCGATGGAGCGATCTGCGGCCGCGAACGACTGGGGGGTATCCGGGCGGGACTCCGCGGAAAGGGAACGAGCGGGCGCGGAAGTAGCGAGGATTCCAGTACGGACAATGCCCGGGCGCTTAACGCCGGGTTTAGTTACCGGCTGCAGGAAACGAGGCATCTATGCGCTAGCATGTCACAAACGTGAGTGATACAACACTGAAGCGACGTTCTGAGGGTACTAGCCAATAAGTCCCAGCGTCAATCGCGTGGTCCAAGAATGTAAGAACTGTAGATCTGCTCCAGGCGGCGCGCGGAGGCGGCGATGGAAAATCCGTTCTGAATTCGTTCCGCGGCCGCGGCGGCCATGCGGCGGCAGCCAGCGGGGTCGCGGATCGCGCTGGTCAGGTTTCGCACCAGATCCTCCTGGTCGCCGGTATTGGTCAGGAAGCCATGAATTCCGTGCTGGATCAGTTCCGGGCCGCCGCCGGCGCGGCTGGCGATGACCATGCAACCGCACGCCATCGCTTCCATGACGGCGTTCGGCATGCCTTCGCTGAGGGACGGGTGCACAAAGATATCAATGCTGCGCAGAGCGCTTGGGACGTCCTGCGTGGTCGGCAAGAAGCAACAAGAATCGTCGATTCCGAGTTGTGTCGCCAGCAATCGCAAGCCGGGTTCCTCCGGTCCGCTGCCCACCAGAAGCAGTTTACTGTTTGGCACGGCTCCACGGACTTGAGCGAAAGCCCGCAACAGTTGCCCCAGGTTCTTTTCCTTGCGCAACACGCAGACGCTGCCAATGACCAGATCAGCATCGCCCAAAGTGTCGAAGCGACGCCGGTCGCGGGGATGAAATATGGCGGTATCCAGGCCATTGGGGCAAACGTCGATGCGGCGGAGCGGATACCAGTAGCGCTCATGAAGGTATTGGCGCAGCGCTTCGCTATTGGCCACCACGCCGTGCGCGAGCCAATGCGCGGCGAGAACCAGCCGCCGGTACTTCGGGGGGACCGAATCCATGTAGAACCGCTGGCTGGAGAGCGCGATCACGCCGGCGCTGCGAGCTACGGCGACTCCGAAGAAGGCCGGGCCGTAGTCAAAGGAATGCACGAGTGTGATTCCCTGCTTGCGAATATAGCGGCGCAGGGAGCGAGCGACGGCGAGGGTGTCCCGTCTCAAATACGAACGCAGCGGGAACTCGATCACCGGGACACCTTCGGAGCGCAATTGGTCCACGTGGAATCCGCCGAGGACGCTGGCGACGTGCGGGAGGAAACGCCTGCGATCCAGAGAACGCGCCAAGCCGGCAAGCTGGCGTTCACTTCCGCCGTGTCCCAGCGAGTGAATGAACAAAAGGACCGGGGCCGGGCGGCTCAACATTTTAGCGCGAGCGCCAAATCCTCGATTTCCGAAGCTTGTTTGTGGCGCTCGACGAGTTCGAAGCCGTTAGTGATTTTGCGGAGCACGGAAACATGATGCACGGGCGGACTCTCCTGAATCGTGCGGCCGACAATCCAGAGGCCGCCCGGATGCAAACTGCGCCACACGCTTTTCACACCGCGCTCGAGGGTGGGCGAGTCGAAATAGACGCGGTTCAAGATGTTCATGGTGCGGATGACGTGGCTGGGCGTGGGGGCCGGTTCGAAGATGGAATGCTGCTCGATCCGAAAAGACGGGCTTTCGCGGGCAAGGGCGGCGGCGCTCGGGTGGATGAGGGGGACTTTGCGGAAGGTCAGGCGGTCGCGGCGCAGCTCTTCGGATCCGGGCGGGAATTCGATGTTCGTGGGATCGATGTTGCGGGTGTGGCGCAACCTGCGCAAACGGGCCAAGGCGCGCCGGGCCAGCAGCCGGTTAATCACCAGCAAGCGCGGCTCGGGCGGATGCAGGCGGATCACGAAGGGAGGGGCAATGAATTGCAGGACGCCCCCGTGCTGCTCGAATACGTAGGAACCTTGCCCGGCCACTTCCATTTCGATGAGGTAGAGGTTGAGATCCGAGGCAGTGAGACAAAATCTGGGGAACATGCGGCTGAGATTCTGATGCCAGGCCGCGGAGGCGCCGCAGTCCGAAGCCGCCCAATCGGCAATGCGAAGCTCCTGTTGAGGCGTAAAATGGCGGAGCAGAATGGGGGCCACGGCGGCATCCAGCTCGCGGAAGCGATGGGGAGAGGTGGTACGGAACACACCGCCGGAAAGCTGGATCTGCTGCATGATGGCTTCGAAGACAGCGACCTGGTTGGGCGCCGGCGAGGCCGCAGGTCTTAGCAAGCGGTAATCGATGCGGCCCCGGCGGAGCCAAGCGAGGCTTCCACTCTGCGACCGGTGATACTGATCGATCGTGAATACACCGAGTTTCACCATGGAGTTCCGCGGGTGTTCTTTATCAGCGTACTGCATCCGGCGAACGAGCCCGGATTGAGGGAGTAGAGGCCGGCAATGCGTGTCATCCTCAACAGAGTGGTAATCGCATACACGCTTAAGAGCAGTTGCAGCGGATAGATCGGGTACGCGTATCGATCCTGGGAACTGACTAAGTAGTACACAGGCGGATAGCAGAGCCACACTGCAAGCACCGCGTACGCGAGCAAGTTGCGCTCCCGAAAAAGGAGCACCAAACCTAAGATGGCAGCCGATGTTATGAACCGGCGGATTATTGTCTGCCAGGGCCGAAGCATGTGAGGGAACCAAAAAAGCACCGTGCGGGCGAATGTGAGGCGAGCGAACTGCCTAGGGTTATTTCGAATCCAGGCGTATGCCCGACTCGCACACACATCAAAGTACTGCAACTCACCGAGCGACTTGGCCTCTTGCAAGCCCTCCGGGCTGACAAAGGGATGCTGGGCATACTTCAGTCCGGTCGCGATGTTCTCGGAAAAGTCAGGCGCCGCAACCGGGTTATTGGAATGCCACAGTTCGAAACCAAAATCATCACGGAGGAGAATAGGACGGCCCAAGACCTGCCAGTTCCTCAAAGCCCAGGGGATCTGAAAACAAATCGCTAAGAGGAGGACAGCCGCCGCATACCGCCAGTAACGCGCTTGTCCCAACCCAACCTTGACCAGTCCCACGGCAAGCAGTCCAATGATTACAGCCAGCAATGCCGGGCTGAATGAGACGCCAACGCCGGCGAGCGCACCAATGCCAGCCGCTCGAGCGGAGCCAAAGGCTGCGTCGCGTACGTTGCCCACCATTAATCCTACAAGCAGGATGATCCATAAGGCTGTAAGGGCGTGTTCGTAGGTTCCTTTGATTTCGAGCCAAGCGTGCAAGGGCATAATCGATGCGGCGACAGCGGTGGAGGCACCCGTCACCGCGGGCAGTCCGGCAATTCTCGCGAACCAGATCAGCGAGGAGCAAAGCAAAGCGGCAACGAGACAAGAAATGAAGATCATGACCCGGGCGGCCACGCGCCCGCTGCCAAACAGCCGGAAATTTGCCGCATGGAGGAGAACGTAAGAGGGAGGATAGAAAGCGCTCGGGCCGGTATCAACGGTCTCGCTAAATGGATACGCAAAACCCTTGCCCTGAGCAACTGACTTCGCGATTAGAGTCAGCTCCACATTATCGACATCGTTGTAGGCAGGGATGCTCAGTCCTAGAATGAGTCGTATCGCGAACGCCAGGATGAAAATGACCACGCTACAGGTCGTCCAATTACGAATCACCGGAGCGAGAGCACGCAGTGGAAAGCGAGTCACTGGTCTATTTCACCGCTGCGGAGCGTAGACGAAGTGGAGACGCGCTTGAGCCAACCTTGCGGATGGAATGTGACCTTATACTTGTTTTCTATCTGCTCGTCGCGTTCAAAGCCCGCTTCTCTCCAGGGAAAGTCTTCCAGGGCCTCCATGGGGCCGGGACCATGCGAGCGAGATACCGGGTGTCCATTCACATTCGTATCCTCGACGACCAGATAGCAACCGGGCGAAACAAGCGGCGAGTACATCTCCAGCTCCCGCCTGACGTGGTCCCGAGCGTGGTCCGAATCGAGAATAACCATGACGCGCTCGCCTGGAGCCAAGGATTGAGAGACCGCCCGATACGTTTTCTCGTCCGTCGAGGACCCCACCACGTAAGCAATCCGTGGGTGTTTCGGGACTTCCGGACGATCGAAAATGTCGATTGTGACGATTCGGCCTTTACCCAGAAGGTCAAACAGATTCGCGAAGAAGAGGGCGCTTCCTCCCCGATTCGTGCCGCACTCGATAATCACATCCGGACGAGTCTTCCAGAGGATATCGTGATAGCGCCACAGATCCAGGGGGAGTTTCTGAATCGGCGTGCCCATCCATTCGGTCGCGCCCCACGTATCCTTCCCGTCGCGATAGTAGAAATAGTGAAACAGCAACATCGTCGGGTGTTCCAAGAGGCGCGCCAGGCGGTGCCGCGCAAGGTAGGCGGCGATGGCCGCAGACGTCAACGCCCCGATAGCAATGGCAATAGGCAGCACGTGAGCATCTTAGCAAGTCTTCGGCCATCAACCTTCGCATCTTAAGAGAGAAGCCGCCACGCTTCGGCGCTGTTAGGGTCACCTATCGAGGATACGGACTCAGGAAATACGTATCAATATTGTTGGGATCGAACGTCAAAAGCCAAACCATCCGATCCGGGAGATGAACGCTGGAGACTCGCCTATTTCCGAACCCGCACGATCAGAGGGGCGAGGCTTGCCCGGCGTAACAGGTCGGGCCAGCCCGAACAGTTCAAGCATTCGTCTCCCCGGCTTGTAAACCAGAGCATAGTCTCGTACCAGTCGAGAGAAACGACCGCATCGCTGTCGTTGGTCCAGTAATGCGCGTAATTCGGTTCCAATCGTGAATAGTGCAGCATGGTCGGACTCGCCTGAAACGCAAACAAGCGGCGCACTACGCGTATTGGTACAAAATAGGACGCTTTAAAGAGGAGAGAGTTTTGAGCGGGAACCGAGGCCTTGATCAGTTTCTGTTTCCAGCCGAAGGCGGAGTACGGGCGAACTTCATAACCTGGAGCCGCCCACGGCGTGCAGTTCCATGCAGGATACAGAAACAGATACCCGCCCGATTTCGTCACGCGGCGAATCTCGGACAAGGCCTTCTCTGGTTCCGGTATGTGCTCCAGGACCCAAATCGACCAGACGGCGTCGAATTCGTTATCGCGGAAAGGCATTGATGTCGCCGAGGCTTCAACGAACCGTTTATGAAAAAACGGACGAGCCGTGGACGAGATGTCCAGGCCAGTGTAGTCCTGAACAATATCCTGGAGATATCCGCGGCCCGCGCCCACATCCAAGACCCGGGACTGCTCCAATTTGAAGCGCTGCACAAAATCCTTGACAAGTGGAACGATATGAGCGTCTTGTGCCGCGGCCGCGGCGATTTGCTGATAGCGCAATTCGTCCGCTGGCGAGTACGCTTGTGCATAGAACTCTTTCGAGGCTCTTTCGAGCCAGGGTCCCGCGTTGCGATCCTGGTCAGACGGCCAGTGAAAGGCCACATTCGCGATAGCAAGGAGCGTGAAACCGACGACGGTTGTCCACGCAGGTTTCTGGAAGGGCGGCAGCATTCGGAAACAAACCGAGGCCCGAGGCCGGTAACAGCAGCCCGCAGGAACATGGATTATATCATGTGCTCGAATACGTAACGCCATGCTAGAATCATCTGCCAATCTTCACACGAATGCGCATCACGACCAACATCCACGGTCTGGAACGCGTGGCCCCGCCTGGAACAAAGGTGCGCGCGTTCCCGCGCGAGCAATTTCCTGCGACTTTGGATCGCAACCTGCGGATCCTGGGGTCTGCTTTAGGCTCGGATCACCTTATTCTGCATTTCTCCCTGTGGGATGTGCTGTTTTTCTCAGTCGCGCTGTTCCTGATTCCGTTCCACCATTGCAAACTCACGACACTCGATTTCTTTGTGGGGGACCCCAGCCCGGCTCGTCTGCCGCTCCTTCGCTGGAGCGTAAACCGGGTCGACCGGCTCCTGGTATACTTTCGCGACTGTTCGGTTTTTGAAGCCAGGTTCGGCATAGATCCGTCCCGCTTCCACTACATTCCTTTCAAAGTGAACGGAATCGAGATTATCGAGCGGACACCGGTTTCCGACCAGGGCTACATTTTTTGCGGGGGACGCTCGCGCCGCGATTTCGCGACCTTGTTCGCCGCCGTGGAGCCGCTCGGTCTTCCGCTGAAACTGGTGACATCTTCCGAGAAAGAGATGCTGCCGCACGGATCCTCCCTGGCGGGCGTAGCGATTCCTTCCAATGTGGAACTGTGTACGGAGGACAGCTCTCCGGAATTTTTCATCCGGACGATGGCGGCCTCGCGGGCGGTCGTGATTCCGATCGTGAAAGATGCGACCACGCAGGCCGGCATAGGGGTGTATTTGCAGGCGATGGCTCTTCGGAAGTGCGTGATCATCTCAGGCGGACTCGGCGTGAGCGATGTTCTTCAGCCGGACCAAGCCGTCATCGTGCCGGCCGGAGATGTGGCGGCCCTGCGAACGGCCATCGAGCAGGTGTGGAATCACGCTTCGCTGCGGGAATCCTATGCAGAGGCTGGATACCGGTACGCGATCGCGCTGGGAGGAGAAGACCGGCTCCGGGAGTCCATTCTGCGGGCACTGCCGTGATCTGGTACCGGCTTTTCCGGCCTGGAGCGAGGTGATTGTTTTGTAATGGAAGAACACCATGGTGTCGATTTCCCGGCTTATGAAGCGGACGGTCCCGGTTTTCGCCGGCTGTCTAATATTTTCTCTGCTCCTCCATTGGCGCGCAGGCACGTTCGCAAGCGACTTCGGCAGGTATCCGGATGAGGGCATGCACTACATTAACGGCTTGCTTGTCCGGGATTTTCTGACCTCCGGCCAGTGGCTTCATCCGATGTCTTTCGCGCGCGCTTTCTACGCACATTTCCCAAAGGTAAGCATAGGTCAGTGGCCGCCGGTTTATGACCTGATGCAGGCGGCATGGAGCCTCGTGTTCGGAGAATCACGGGTTTCTCTGCTATGGGGGATGCAGATGCTGACCGCCGGGCTGGCGGCGGTCACCTTTCGCGCCGGTGAACTGGGTGGCGCCCATCCGGTCTTTGCCGCGGCGGGCGCGGCTTTGCTGATCGCGTCTTCGCTGACTCAGTACGTGTCCTCCATGGTGATGGCAGAGGCGCCCCTGGCGATGTTCAGCCTCCTTGCCATTCTGGCCTGGATCCGGTTTCAAGAATCGAGCCGGACGCGAGACGGCGCGTGGTTCGGACTATGGACCATGCTGGCGATCATGACGAAGGGGGATGCGTGGCTGATCCCGATAGTGGTGGTGGAAGCGATCATTCTGACCAGATCGTGGAGGATCCTTCGGCAACGAGGATTCTGGACGGCGGTTGTGCTGATCAGCGTGGTCTGCGTTCCGTATTACTTGGTAACGTTGCGGATTCTCACACAGGGCTGGGACTCGCAAGCGGTGCAACCGCTGTCGTATCTGGCCGCGTCCCTGCGGCATCACCTGCGTTTCACCATCGACGCGATTGGTATTCCGTTGTCCGTGGTGGCGCTCATTGGCATGACCGGCCGGGTTTTTGTAGCGCTGGGGAAGCGGCGTCTGCCTGAGACGTTCTGGCTGGTGATGACGCTGTACGGAGCAACCATTCTGCTGTTTCACGTGATGGTGCCCACCAGCATCGAGGCGCGCAAGATCTATCAGATTGTCCCGGTCGTGTGCCTTTTCGTATCCGCAGGGTTGGGGTACGGAGCGCGGCGGCTGCGCGGCGGATGGGCCGATCGCGGCATCCAGACGTCCATCGTGGCCAGCACGGCCGCGATTTACGCGTTCCGCGGATTTTCATTACTCGCGCCTTTTGAGCCCGGGTTCCGGCCGGGCGTGCAGGTTTTGCTCTCACGGCCGGAGACGGCGACGGAGGCCATCCTGATCTCTTCCAATCCGGTCTTTGACGATTCCGAGGCGGCGCTTATCGCCGAATGGGCCGGACGGCGTCGCCACGCCGGGACCTATCTCGTGCGTGCCACGAAGCTGCTGTCGCATCCGGTTCCAAACAGTTCCGGAGGTCTCTCGTTTGTCGCGGACGCGTCCACTCCCGACGAGTTGCGGGCGCGTTTGGCGGCCATACCAATCGCATACACGATCGTGCACACGAGGCCCGCCACGCAATCCTATCCGCACCATGAGCTGTTGCGTACGACGCTGCTTGCGCACCCGGAGGAATGGGACCTGATTTATTCTTCTCGCAAGCAAGCGCTCGGCCAGGAGAACGAGATCGAGATTTTCCGTTATCGCAAGTCCGTCAGCGGAGCGCCGATACACTACGACATTGACCTGAGCCGCAAGATCAACGAAACGATTGAGATTAACAGGCCCTAAAACATCGGATCGTGTTTCCGTCCACTGCCCGGTGTGGCCGGGATGATCTAAAGGGCCGCGAGGCGCAAGAGCGCTTCCCTCCGGGAATCAGGACAGATCAAAAAAACGATTACGCGCTCGGACCATCGAAGCTTATCCTGGAATGAATGAGCGGCCGCCGCCAGTACATCCTCAATATCATTTGGAGCTGGGCCGGCGTCGCCACCCTGATCCTGAATGGCATCGTGATCACTCCCTACCTGATCCGCCGGCTTGGCGCTGAGGATTACGGCGTCTGGGTCTTCGGACTATCCTTTGTCGAGTACTTTTGGATGATCGATCTTGGGGTCCGCCCCGCCACGGTGAAGCTCACGGCGGAGTACGATGCCCTGGGGAAGGAATCGGAATTAAATTCCCTCCTCAGTACGGCGATGACGTACTCGGTCGCCGCCGGGTTGATCATTCTGGCGCTGATATCGCTGGGGTCGGGCTGGATTGCCCGTTTTTTTCACGTTGCCAATCCGGCGCTGCCGTTGTTGATCCACGTAGTCAGCCTCAGTTGGGCTTTCGGGCTGGTGTTCAATGTATTCGCAGCGGCGCTGGAAGGACTCCAACGTTTCGATATCACGAACCGGATCTTCATTGGCTCTACCGCGGCGCGCAGCATCAGCCTGTTTTCAGCGGTGCATTTCGGTTACGGATTGAGAGGCATGAGCATCGGGTTGCTGGCCACCCAAATGGCCATGTACCTGAGCTTCTATGTGGGCTTACGGCGCGTGTTTCCGGCGCTGAGCATCTCGCCGCGGCGGGCCAGCCGCGCCGCCGGCCGGGAAATTTGGATATATGCCCGGCAATTGGTGTCGGCTATGCTGTCGGCCCGCCTGCTTAACTCCGCGATCCCCTCGCTGATCACCTATCTTGTCGGAGTCCGGAATGTTACTTATTTCAGCAACACTCAAAAGACTCTCGACTACGCCAGCGAAGGCATTGGCCGCTTCGGACTCATCATGGGGCCACGCGCGGCCGCTCAGATGGCGTGCGGAAACCGCGATCAGGTGATCCGGCTGGGCGAATATGGCAACCGATATTGCCTGATGTTATGGCTTTTGTTCGCCACTTTTTTCGCGGTCTACGCGTATCCGCTGTTCCAGGTGTGGATCAACACGGATTTTGCGGATCACTCTACAGTTCTGCTCAAGTTGATGCTGTTCGGATACACGTTGTGGCTTGGCCAATTTGCGTCGGCGGCCATTCTGATGGGCATCGGGCGGTATGCGGAATACTCGGCCAGTCTTCTGATGGAGGCCATCCTCGCAGCAGCGGCGTTCGGTCTTTTCCTGCCGCGATTCGGACTGGCCGCGGGAGTTGCGGCTTTCAGCGCCCTCATCGCGCTAAACCGGTGCGTCAATTTAAGCCGAATCTATTGCAAGGAATTCCGTCTGGAACTGCTGCCGTTTTTGTGGAGAGTCTACCGGACGCCTGTACTTCTGGCCGCTGCGGACGTGGCCGCGCTGTTCGTGATCCGGAATTCGTGGATCGCTGGACGAAACTGGCGCGAGCTGATCGTCATCGGATGCGCCAATGCGCTGGCGCTCTCGCTGGCCGCGTTCTGGCTGGTCCTGGAGCCCGAACATCGCTCGCTATTTCTTGACAAACTCGGCGCGAGACTCCGTGTTTTCGCGCTTTCGCGCAGAACTTGAATCCTTCAAGGCGCGGGCGGCGCTGATGCTGACGTTTCGCGGAAGGTCCGGCGAAGCCCTTCCCGGATTCCGACCCGCGGCTTCCATCCCAGGAGTTGCGCCGCCTTGGTGAGGTTGAAGGGGTAGAGCGGTTTCAAGGACCGGACCCGGTATCGCGAGAGCGGCACGTTGCGCTTCAGAATCTTGCCGAGCAACTCCACGAGCATGCCGCCCACGAGCAGGATTGGAACAGGCACGCGATAGACCCGGATTGGCCCCAGGGCGGGGCGGCAGAAGTGCAGATATTCATTCTGGTCGACAGGCGTGGGATCTACCAGGTTGATGATTTCCCCGACGGCTTCGTCACTTTCGGCCGCCGCCAGCAAACCATCGACCACGTCATCGCGATAGACCAGCGGCAGTTTTCTGGACCCCATTCCCGCCACGATCCAGCGGCCCGCGATTCCGATCACGCCGTTGGGCGTCACCTTCTCTGCTCCCGGGCCGACGATCTGCCCCGGCCGGATGATGACGGCGGCCAAGCCCGAGTGCTGCGCCGCCTGAAGCACCATCCGTTCGGCTTCGAGTTTGGTTTGCGTATAGGCGCCACGCCGCTCGGGAAACGGCTCCAAGCGCGACTCTTCCTTCACGGCGTCGCCGGTGCGATGGCCGGCATGATCCAGCACGCTCAGGGAACTGACGTAAACGAGACGCCGGACTTTGTGTTTCAGGCAAGCCTCGATCACGTTGCGGGTGCCCCAGAGCGTTCCCTGCTCGAATTCGGCGAACGGCCCCTTCATGGCCGCTCCGACGTGATAGACGGTTTCAATGCCGCACATGGCGGCATCCACCACCTCCGGCTGGCCGAGGCTGCCGTAGACTGCCGAGACGATCCCGCCGGGGCGGGCAGGATCGGCTGAACTCCCGGGTGCAGGGGGCCTGCGGAGCAAGAGCCGTACCGGATCTCCTTTCGCGCGCAATCTCTCAACCAGCGCACCGCCGAGCAGGCCGGCTCCGCCGGTAACCAGGATTCGAGCGGGCTCGAGCTTTGGCGCGTACTGCCGCTTCAACAGATCTGCCTTTTCCTGGTCCGCCTCGATCGAGGCGCGCTCAATCCAATCGATCGCGTTGCGGCCCTCCTGCGGCGAAACCGGAGGGGTTTTGCCCGCCGAGAGAGCGGAATAGAAGTCCTGCACGCCACGATAAATTCCCGGCGAGGGCTTTAGGTGCCCGGTGGCAAAGCGAACCAGGCTCCAGGGGACGCTGAACGATTTCCGCATGGCGTTCCGTGCGCCGTCGACGATCATGCCGATCTGTTTTGGCCCCGGCATCACGCCTCGCAACTCGCAGGTTTGCAGAAAGCAGTCCACGTTCAGAACGCCGCGCGTTCCGTGAATCACCAGTTCGTTTTGAATCGGCCGGGAATTCCAGGAAAGGAACATGTAGCCGGTCCCGTTCCGGCATTCGAGCATCACCCGCCACTCGTCAAACGTTAACAGGGGATCCCGGCCGCTCTGGTAATAGCGCGCATCGAGGCGCTGAACCGGCCCCAGGAACAGCTCCATAAGGTACAAGCCGTGGACTCCTAAATCGCGAAAGGGATAGGACCCTTGCTTGTAAGGATCGGGCAGAGGGCCTCCGGCATAGGGCGGATAATCCGAGCTGCGGAGGAAGTGCACCGCAAACACATCGCCGCAGGCGCCCTGTTTCACCAACTGGGCGGCGCGCAGCACCACCGGGTCGAATCGAGCGGAATGATTCACAGACAGGATGCGGCCGGCGGCCTCGGCGGCCTCGATCATCTCATCGCATTCGGCCACGCTCTCGGCCATCGGTTTTTCAACGAACACATGGCAGCCCATGCGCAGCGCTTCCAGTGTGATGATGCGATGGGAGGAAGGCGGGGTTAGCACATGGATCACGTCCGGGGAAGCGCTCCGCATCTCATCCAGAGTCTGGAAGACCGGAATGCCGAACTTGCCGCCCAGGACGGCAGCGCGTTTCTCGTCGCGATCCGTAACGCCCACTACTTTGACGAAGGGCAGGTCGTTCAAGGCGCGCACATGGTGAAAGGAGACGTATCCAGCGCCCACGATCCCCGCTCGCAAACTCGTGTTCATGCAAACCTAGCATAACAACGCGTGACGGAACACCGACTGTGATAAATTGGGGGAGATTCCTGCTGGATGCACTCTGTCGCAGAACTCTTCGAGGCGGTTCCCTGCCCAATCTGCGGCTCACGAGAATTCGAAGTACAGCACCCAGCGAAATACCCGCCCGACATCGATCCGGAAAAATTAAAACAGGCGTTCCGCGCCTCCAGCGACCATCGCTTACTGGATCAAGTTGTGAAGTGCCGCCAATGCGAGATGACGTATGTCACTCCACGACTTCGCCCGGATCTCATCCTGAGCGGGTACTCTGACGCGGAGGATCCGCTGTTCGCCCAGCAGAACGATTGGCGAATTGCCGCTTTTCGCAAAACCCTCCGCAAGGCGCTGCGCCGCTTGGAAATGGATCCCAAAGGGAAACGCGTCCTGGATGTGGGCTGCGCCGGAGGCGCATTCCTGGTTGCGGCAAGAGACTTCGGATTCGATGTGGCGGGTGTGGAACCCAGCCGCTGGATGGCCGCATTCGGGCGGAAGAGGTACGGCTTGGATATTCGGGACGGCATTCTGACTCCCGGCATGTTTCCTCCCGCAAGCTTCGATGTGATCACTCTTTGGGACGTGATCGAGCACGTCCCAGACCCGGCACAAGCGCTGGCCGTCATCCACGATTTGCTGAAGCCCGGCGGTTACCTGTTCGTGAACTATCCAGACATCGCGAGTATAGCGGCGCGGCTGCTCGGCAAGCGATGGCCGTTTTGGCTCAGCGTGCACCTGCTTTACTACACGCCGAAGACGATCACGAGACAGTTGGAACAAGCAGGTTTTTCGCCATTATGGCGCCAGCCGTTTTGGGCGATTCTGCCTCTGGGATATGTGGCACAGCGAGCCGCGCCCTACGGCCGCTTGTTCGCCCCACTGCCGAAAATGATACGCGCGGTTGGACTGCAGGAGTTCCCGCTGCAATACAACATCGGCCAAACTCTGGTCGTCTCGCAGATCCGCTAGAGCGAGCCACTCAAGCGCACGGCGTATAACGCTGCGCCGGTTTGAGGAAGCCCGACCTGCTCTTTTTTCCACGGCACGGCGCCCCAATTGCGCTCAAGCTCGCGGCAAAGCGGTTCCTCACAGAACACGACCGCTCGTGCCGAGGACGACTCCTGCGCCAATCGCTCCATAGTCCAGTCCTGGTCGTAACCGATCAGAGTGAGCTCCGGTTGATAAAAGTGCAGAGGGGGAACCATAGTGTAGGGGACAAATATTTTCTGAGCGGACTGATGCGCCCGCAAGTAAGACAGAACCTCCGCCGTTCCATTGCCGCTGGCGGAACGGGCACGGACAGTTTCCCGATAATAGCTCGCGTCCAAGGCCGCGAGGGATCCGAGCACGACCACTAAGAGGGCCGCCATGCCCACTCGGGGGATTCGCTTCGTTATCTCGCCGAATGCGATTCCGGTCAGGACTGCCAACGCCATGGTGAGGGAGGCGTGGTAGTAGGTGAACGGCGCGGTAATCACCAGAGTGACGGCCAGGAACGCGAGGGCGTAAACGAGGAACGGAGCCGTGACGCGCCGGTTCGTCAAGCGGCGGAATCCTAGCAGGCAGACTGCCAATGCGAGACCGAGCAATACGAACTCCAGCGGGTAGGTCCTGAGCTTAAAACCCCACAACTCAATTGGCGAAATCGGACTAAACGTTTTCCGATACAAAGCCATGTAAGCCAGATACAGATAGCCCTTGAGTGCGTTCAGCTCGAGCAACCCCTTCGGCCAGATGACAAGCAACGTGGCCAGAAATACCAAGGCTCCCCGGCCCAGCAGCCCGGCCAGCCATCTCCAGCCCTTGTTCCATTCAAAAAACAAAATGGCGAGAACGACGGCTCCGATGAGCACAACCGCGATCTCTACGGACGCGAAGGCCGCGGCGAGCAGGGCCGCCGCAGCATACCAGTAGCGCGGCTGCTGGTTGCGCAGGAAAGCCGCCGCGGCGAACAGCGCCAGACAACAGAAGAACGCAAATACCACGTGCTGCGTAATAAACGTTGCGGCGACAATCGCGGTACGATTGGCTGCAAAAACCGCGCCAGCAACGAAAGCGCTCGCCGGAGGCAGTTCGGGGAACACGCCGAGAAACAGCCAGAATATCGCCAGCGATCCGATTGCGTGCAGAACCAGGCCCGTGCTGCGAAAGCCCGCCTCGCCACGAACGCCCAGCGACTGCCACAAGCTGATCCAATAGGCGTACACGGGCCCGTGGTAATGCCGGTAGAACGAAATGTCGCCGGATGCTCGCACATACTCCGATAAGCTGGATCGCCGGCCGGCGTCATGAGCAAGCTCAAGTCCTTTTTCCACGAATGCGGGAAACGACTGCGAATTGCGGTCCAGGAAGTTGGCCGCGAAGCCGCGCGTGCCGGCGTACATATAATCAGCCTCGTCATATCCGAAGGGTGCGGGCGAGGTTGTCGCGGCAAACGAGGCGCAAATGGAAGCCACCACCGCCAGAAGCAGCGCGAACCACAGGAAGCGTTCACGCATGGCTTTCCCGGAGGTTGAGCCTTGCCAGACGAGCCAAAGATCCAAGCCACTTCGCAGCCGGCGTACAACTGGCCAGGGCCACGAAAAACCACGGCAGCCGCCAATCCGAGACGCACACAAAGCGGCGTACTAATTCCCGCGCGCGCGTCGGCTGGCCGAAGTAGCCGTATACACTCGCTGTCTTGCACGCCCGCAGGGCCAGCACGCGGCGCAAGAGTTTTCGCAACTCGGGAGGACACAGGCTCTCGATCTCGGCCGAATCGGTCAGGAACGGTTCCACCGGCCGGACGCCGGAGAGGTTCGTGCTCAGCTCGGCGGCCTCGCAGTCCTTGTGAACCAGTGGGCGCGCGCAAAAAACGATGTCGTGCGTCAGCAGGACTTTCAGCCAAAGGAAAGCATCCTCCGCATAAACGCACCGGTTGCGGGAATAGTATCCACCGAGTTCGAGGAAAACCCGCCGCCGCATCACCGTCGAGGACGGCAGCATATGCGACAGGAATCCGGCGAACAATTCCGGAGCAGTCTGAGGTATGACGCGGACCGGTCCTTCAGGAATCCCAATCCGTTTCCAGCGCGCTGCCGTAGATACCGGACCCGGGTACTCGAGCATGGCCCACGTCAGGGAGGCCACTTGCTCGCCGGCGGCTTCCAGAACACGGAGGCTCTCGGCGAGGTATTCGGGTTCCCACGCGTCGTCCGCATCCAACCATGCCAGGTACGGCGCGCGAGCCGCTTCCGAACCTCGATTGCGCGCCATACCCGGGCCCGCATTCGCCTGGCGCAGCACGCGGAATCGCGCATCGGTGCGAGCAAATTCCTCCGCGATCTCTGAACCGCCGTCCGTGGAGCCGTCGTCTACCACGATGGCCTCAAATTCCGCGCAGCTCTGCGCAAGAATGGAATCAAGGCACCGGCGAATGTAAGGCCTCTTGTTATACAGCGGAACGATGACGGAGATCTTCGGTTCGGGATGCGTCATAACGCTGCACCGGCGCTCAGAACACGCTGGTAAAGTTGCACCAAAGAACGCCGGTACGCCTCCGGAGAATACGATGTGCACGCCACTTCGAAGGCGCGTCGCGCGAGCCGCTCCCGCAAGCTCAAGTCGCCCAGCATGCGCGCCAGCGCCCGAGCCATCGCTTCAGGGTCACGGGAGGGGACCAGCAGGGCGGCATCCTCGTGCGTGACAATCTCGGGAATCCCACCCACGCGAGTGGCCACAATGGGCCGAGCTGCGATCATCGCCTCCAAGAGCACATTCGGAGAACCTTCGGATCGCGAAGGGATGACGGCGATGTCGGCAAGGGCGTAATACGGTTGCACCTGGTGACGCAGGCCTAACAGAGTGACGTGTGCGTCCAGCCCCAAGCGCTGCCGTTCCGTTTCAATGAGCTTCCGATCGGCGCCTTCCCCGACAATAACGAGGTGAAAGGGCTGGTTCGCTTCGCGCAGCTTCGCCAGCGCGCGCAGCAGATCCACGTGTCCCTTTTCGCGCGATAACCGTCCGACCGAAAGTAGAATGGGAACGCCGGCCGCTGCCGGGATCTCCTCCCGCGCAGAGCGGACAGCCTCCGGGCTCGCCGCCTGATACTTGACTGAATTGTGGAGCACGGTTATGTTGGCGCGAGCGATTCCGCGCTTTTCCAATAGATCGACGAATGGACCGCAGACCGTTACCACGTGACGGGCAGCCGGAAGCGACCACCGGTCCACCAGATTGTAGCCCCGCATTTTGAGATCGGTGGTTGTGTATCCGTGATGAAACGCTAGCCAGGCGCGTTCCCGCCAGATTCCGGACATGCGGAACATGCAGTGCGACTTCACATTGTGCGTCTGGAAAATGTGTGGGTCGCGCGTCTGAGCAATCTGCCGCAGTTTCGGAAGCACCTTGAGATCGAATCTCCCCCGCTCCCGGATGATGTCGATTGCTACGCCTGCTTCCCGGGCAGTGCGAATAAACGCGGTCTCCGGTTGATCCCCCCTCAGGTAAGCCACGATAGACAGATCCACCGCCGGAAGATCCTCGTCGGCGAGCCGCGAGCGCTGCGCGAATTCCAGCAAGTTCTTGGCTGGTCCTGTCACGAAATCGGCTTCCATGACAGACACCACGCGCAAATACTTCGCCGCCATCTCTCGCCAGAATAGCGCAGAAGGTCCGATATGGGCATGCTTTCACACTCGTCTTGAACGGATCTGGCGGCTCGAATCGGGCAAATGCAAAGAAGGCATTGCGCAAGTTCTGAACGGGCATTCCCTTAGGCCGTCTCGGTCGAACCGCTTAGCCCACTGAATCTTTGTCTCAGAACCCTCATACGGCGTCGCCTAGTACCGATATACCGTGTGTACGCCCATGAAAAAGGTAACATTTCTGATTTTGTCATTCGCAGGTCTTCTCTTCGGAGGCGACATTGGCAGCATCGTAGGTCCGGTGATTCCTATGGGGCAATCGCCGTGGCCATGGTATGACAAGGCAGAAGCAGGCAATGTGCGGGACATTACGGCGGCGGCGCTGGCGCACAAACC
>Ga0070741_10004969_pt1 | contig 30328 bp, 37 predicted proteins | sample Coa_R1_4_FD_66440 | JGI IMG/M metagenome (GOLD analysis project Ga0070741, IMG submission 66440) | Surface soil microbial communities from Centralia Pennsylvania, which are recovering from an underground coalmine fire - Coalmine... | ecosystem: Environmental > Terrestrial > Soil > Unclassified ... | reverse complement strand
TCTTCATGGGAGCCTCCCGCCTGTAGGCGCTCATTGAACGAGTTTCGGAGGAGGTTGGGTATCCCGGCTTGAACTACATCAAGGGGGCGTTTCGGCGTGTTTCGTTATTTAACATAATACACATTGTGCGTCATTTATCCCAAGACGAACCAGCCAACCAAGGCCTTCAGGGCGGCTGGTGCGGTGGCTTAGTTCAGCTTGTCGGTCGGCGGGACCGGCAGCCGGGCGACCGGAATGCCTTCCTCGAGAAGCGACTCGTGCTCCTCGTTGGTCGCCTGGCCGCGGATGGGACGCGCGGGCGCCTGCTCGTAGAAGATGCGGCGCGCTTCCTTGGGGAATTCCTTGCCGACGTCCTCGCTCTTGCTCAGCAGGTCGTCGAGCATGCGCGAGTACAGCATCTGCGCGATCGCGAACGGGTCCTTGCCTTCCATGTCGGGCGTCTTCTCCGGGACCTTCGCGGGAGCCTGCGGCTTGGGCTCGGCCGCGCCGAGGTTGAAGCGCGGCGCCGAAGCGACGCGCTCGACGTCCGCGCAGCCGCACGTCGGACATTGCAGCAGCCGGCGCTTCTTCTGGCTGCCGAAGTCCTCGGCTGAGCCGAACCATCCCTCGAAGCGATGGCCGACCGAGCAAAGTAGATCGAAAACAATCATTTAAAGGGCATTCTACATACAATCCCGAGATGACCCACCTGCTGTTTCTCCACGGCGTCGGTGGCGGGCACCATGCCTGGGACGGCCAGCTGTCGTACTTCTCGGCGCGCGGCTACCCCTCACACTCGTGGGACCAACCCGGATACGGGCACAGCCCCGCGGTCGAGCCCTACTCCCTGGAGCAGGTCGCCCTCGCCCTCCGGCGCCTGATCGAATCCGTGGCGAAGGAGCCGGTCGTTCTCGTCGGCCACAGCATGGGCGGCTTCGTCGCGCAGGAAGCCTATGCGCGATTTCCCGAGCTCGTGAAAGCCCTCGCCCTCTGCTTCACCAGCGCGGCATTCGGCGGCGGCGCGCAGTTCGCCGACAAGTTCGTGGCTGACCGCATCGGCCCGCTCGACGAGGGCAAGTCGATGGCCGAGGTCGCGGCGCAAGTGATGCCCGCCATGCGCGGCGCCAAGTCCGACCCGCGGGGGCTCGCGCACGCGCAGCGCATCATGGCCGGCATCCCGCCCGAGACCTACCGCAAGGCGGTCCGCATGCTGACCACGTTCGACCGGCGCGCCGACCTGCCGAAGATTGCCGTCCCCACGCTCCTCGTCGCCGGCAGCGACGACCGCACCGCGCCGCCCGCAGTCATGCAGCGCATGGCCGAACAGATCCCCGGCGCCGAGCTCGTGCTGCTGGAGGGCTGCGGCCACCTCGGCCCGATGGACCAGCCCGACGCGTTCAACGCCGCGCTCGGCGCGTTCCTCGAGCGCAGCGAGCTATAGTTTCCGCATGGGCCGCTACCGCGACGATCCCCAAGCGCTGCTCGCCCTGGTCGAAGACGACCGGGTGCACCGCGACGTCTACACCGACCCGGAGGTCTTCCAGCTCGAGATGGAGCGCCTCTGGTCGCGCAGCTGGATTTACGTCGGGCACACGAGCCAGGTGCCGAACGCGGGCGATTTCCTGACCCTCGACATCGCCGGGAAGCCGGTGCTGCTCGTGCGGCTCGCCGACGGCGGTGTGCGCCTCCTCATGAACCGCTGCGCGCACAAGGGCAGCAAGGTCGTCTACGCGCCGTCGGGCAACGCGGGCAAGACCTTCCGTTGCCCCTACCACGCATGGACCTACCGCCTCGACGGCTCGCTCGCGATGATCCCGCTGAAGGAGGGCTACGCCGGCACGCGGATGCAGGAGAAAGGGCTCGCCGCGATCGAGAACCTGGAAACCTATCGCGGCTTCGTGTTCGCCCGCCTGAGCGACAGGGGGCTCGGCTTCAGGGAGTTCTTCGGCGACTCGCTCTCCTCCATCGACCTGCTCGCCGACCGCTCGCCGGAGGGCGAGCTCGAGATCACCGGCGGCTGCCTGCGCTACCTGCACAACTGCAACTGGAAGATGTACGTCGAGAACCTGAACGACACCATGCACCCGATGATCGCGCACGCCTCCTCGGCCGGCACCGCCAAGAGGCTGTGGGAAGGCCAGCCCGCGGATCGGCCCAAGCCGATGGCGGTGGAGCAGTTCGTGCCTTTCGTGAACGGCTACGAGTTCTTCGACCAGATGGGCGTCAAGGTTTACCCGCACGGCCACGGTTTCTCCGGCGTGCATTTCTCCATCCACTCCGCCTACTCGCCGATCAAGGAATACGAGGAGGCGATGCGCAGCGCATACGGCGAGGAGCGCGCGAAGCAGATCCTCGGCACCGTGCGCCACAACACGGTGTACTACCCGAGCCTCACCATCAAGGGCGCGATCCAGTCGATCCGCGTCGCGCGCCCCCTTGCCGCGGACAGGACCCTGATCGAGTCCTGGACCTTCCGCCTGAAGGGCGCTCCCGAGAGCCTGCTCGCGCGCACGGTGATGTACAACCGCCTGATCAACTCGCCGATGTCGGTGGTCGGGCACGACGACCTGCACTGCTACCGCTCCATCCAGGAAGGGCTCGCCGGCGACGGCAACGAATGGGTGAACCTGCAGCGAAATTACGATCCTTCGGAAAAGGAGAAGAGCGAGGCCGTCGCGAACGGCACGAGCGACCTGTCGATGCGCAACCAGTTCCGCGCCTGGCGCGAGCTGATGGCCGCGTGATGCAGGCGCAGGACGCGGTCCGGTTCGTGGTGCGCGAGGCGCGCCTGCTCGACGAGAAGCGCTTCGAGGAGTGGTACGAGCTCTTCGCCGAGGACGGCCACTATTGGGTGCCGGCCGCTCCCGGCCAGACCGATCCCCACCTGCACAACTCGCTCGCCTACGAGGATCGCTTCCTCCTCAAGCTGCGCGTCGAGCGGCTGAAGAGTCCCCTCGCCTACTCGCAGCAGCCCGAGAGCCGCTGCCTGCACGTGCTGCAGGCGCCGGAGGTGGAGCAGGCCTCGGCGGAAGAGTTCCTGGTGCGCACGCCGTTCCTGTACACCGAGACTCGCGGCGACGATTCACAGCGCTATGCCGCGACCGCCTGGCACACGCTCGTCGTCCGCAACCAGTCGCTGAGGATCAAGCTGAAGCGCGTGGACATCCTGAACTGCGACGCGATGCTGCCCTCGATCCAGCTTTTCCTGTGAGCGCGGCGCTCGTCACCGGCGGCAGCGCGGGCATCGGACTGGCCATCGCCAGGGCGCTCGTCGCGCAGGGGCGGGAAGTGTTCTCGCTCGACGTGCGGCCGCCCGGCTTCCAGGACCCGAAATTCCGGCATGTCGAGGCCGACCTGACGGACCCGGCCGCCGCGGCGCGGGCGATGAAGCAGGTCGGCAAGCCGGTCACCACGGTGATCCACAACGCCGGCGACATCCGCCCCGCGCTGCTGCCCGAGGTGAAGCTGGAGGACTTCGACGCGCTCGTGAACCTGCACCTGAAGAGCGCGATCGTGCTCGCGCAGGCCGCGCTTCCGGCGATGAAGGCAGCCGGCTACGGGCGCATCGTGCTCGTGTCTTCGCGATCGGTGCTCGGGCTCGCGACGCGCACGTCGTATTCGGCGACCAAGGCCGGCATGCTCGGCATGGCGCGAACCTGGGCGCTCGAGCTCGCGCCCTTCGGCGTCACGGTCAACGTGGTCGCGCCCGGGCCGGTCAGAACCGCGAACTTCCACGGCATCGTCCCGGAAGGCAGCCCGATGATCGAGAAGGTGGTCCAGGCCATCCCGGTGAAGCGCCTCGGCGAGCCCGAGGACGTGGCGCGCGCTGTCCTCTTCTTCGCGGCGCGCGAAGCCGGCTTCGTCACCGGACAGGTGCTCTACGTCTGCGGCGGGACGAGCGTCGGCACGCTCGTCCTCTGATTCACTCGACGCTCAGCTCCACGCCGCCCAGGCCCTCCAGCGCGAACTCCACGCGGTCGCCCGCCTTCACCGTCTTCGTGGCGATGAGGCTGCCGGTGATGACGAACTCGCCGCGCAGCAGCCCGCGCCCGAGCCCCGCCAGGTGGTTGCAGATCCACGCCATCGCTTCGAAAGGATGGCCGAGCGCGTCTGCGCCGCGCCCCTCGCCGACCCTGCGCCCGTTGAGATCTGCCGCCCCGCGCACCGCGGCGAGGTCTATCCCGCGCCAGTCCGTCACCGGCTGGCCGAGCACGACGCCCTCGTTCCAGGCGTTGTCGGCGATGAGGTCCAGCGGATTCGCGCGCAGCGAAGCGTAATCGGCGTTGCGGTCGTCGGCCAGCTCGAGCGCCGGCATGATGGCGCCCACGGCCTGCATGACCCGCTCGCGCGTGAAGGGCGCATCGGCCGCCGGCAGGTCCTCGGCTGCCAGCACCGCGATCTCGAATTCGACGATGAGATTGACGTAGTCGGCGCTGCGCACGCGCGCAGGGCTGCGCAGCACGCGCGATTCGAGGATCACGCCCGCCTGCGGCGTGTCGACGCCGACGAACTGCTGCATCACGGGCGTGGAGAGGGCGATCTTGTAGCCCGAGATGCCGCCGAGCCGGTGCGCGCGCAGCGCGACGAATGCGTCCTGCACCGCGTAAGCCTCGTCGGTCGTTCGCGGCGACAAAGCGCCCGGCAGCGGGCCGAAGCGCCGGCGCGCCTCGTGCTCGGCGAGCAGCCAGCGAGCCGCCTCGGCGGCCTTCGTCTTCACGCCGCCGCCTTGCCGGGATGCACGCTGCCGCACTGGCCGCAGGTGCGCGCCTCGCGGCTGGCGTAGAACGCCTCGAAGAGCGGCGGCAGGTCGCGCACGATGTTCTGCACGTTCACCTCGACGCGATGGATGCAGGCGAAGCACTTCGGGCAATACCACTCGAAGGCGTCGTCCACGTCCGGCGTGCGGATCTTCTCCACCACCAGGCCGACCGAGCCGGGCTCCGGGCGCTGCGGCGAATGCCGCAAGTGCGCCGGGATGAGCAGGATCTCGCCCTCGCGGATGGGAATGTCGCGCGGCCGGCCCTCCTCGATCACCTTCAGGACCATGTTGCCGCGCAGCTGGTAGAAGAACTCCTCGTAGGGGTCGTCGTGGTAGTCGGTGCGCGCGTTCGGGCCGCCGACCACCTGCACGATCAGGTCCTCGGCCTCCCGGAACACGAGCTGGTTGCCCACCGGCGGGCGCAGCAGGTGCGCGTGCTCGTCGATCCAGCGGGAAAAATTGAAGGCGCTCAGCATCCTGACCTGGCAGTCAGGATGATAAGCGAAACGGCGGTCGGCCTAGCGCGCGCTCGCGGCGACGTCCTGCGGCTTCGCCGGCTCGTGGCGCGAAGCCATGCACTGCAGGTAGGCGCTGCGGTAGGCCGCGGCGCGCTCCAGCTGCGCGGCGTGCGCGCTATGGACGCAATACGATTCGTCCGCCATGCGCCGCTCGAAGGCCGCGTCGTCCGTCCGGCTCGCGGCGCAGGCCGCGATCCACGGCAGCAGCAAGGCTGCCAAAAGTCTCTTCATCATGCCGCCACCATAGCAACCAGCGACGCCTTCCGATGCAGGCGGACCTGATCCGATGGGGATGGTGCCCGGGCCGAGACTCGAACTCGGACGACCTTGCGGTCAAGGGATTTTAAGTCCCTTGCGTCTACCAGTTTCGCCACCCGGGCGGGCGGTCAGTCGATGCGCGCGCCCGATATTTTGACCACGCGCGCCATCTTCGCGTAGTCGGCGCGTAACAGCTCGCCGAACGCCTCGGGCGCCATGGCCTGCGGCTCGACGCCCTGCTTCGCCAGCCGGTCCAGGATCACCGGGTCCTTGAGGAGCCGCGCCATCGCCGCGTTGATCTGCTCCACCGTGGCCTTCGGGATGCCGGCCGGCCCGAGGAGGCCGAGCCAGGAGTCGAAGACATAGTCGCGCAGGCCCGACTCGCCCACGGTCGGCAGCTCGGGCAGGAACCTGGAGCGGTGCGCGCCCGTCATGGCGAGGAGCCGCACGCGCGGATCCTTGGCGAACGGGATGGCGCCGATGTTGGCCGCGATCACTGCCTGCGAGCGCCCGGCGATCACTTCGTTCACCGCGTCTCCGGTGGACTTGAGCGGAATGTGCACCATGTCGATGCCCGCGAGGCCGCAGAAGTACGCCATGGAGAGGTGCGTAGCGCTGCCGTTGCCGGCGCTCGCGTAGTTGAGCTTGCCGGGATTGGCCTTGGCATGCGCGATGAACTCGCGCACCGATTTCGCCGGCACCGCGCTGCCAACGATCAGCACGTAGTCCACGGTGCCGATGTGCGCGATGGGCGTGAAATCGGCCAGCGGGTCGTAGGGCAGCTTCGCGTAAAGCGAGCCGGCGATGGTGTGGCTCGCGGCCGAGAGGATCACGGTATTGCCGTCGGGGGCTGCCTTGGCGACGTAGCCGGTGCCGATCGTGCCGCCCGCGCCGGGGCGGTTCTCGACGATGACGCTGCGGCCCAGCGCCGCGCCGAGCTCGGAGTTGATCGCGCGTGCCAGGATGTCCTGCACGCCGCCCGCACCGAAGGGAACGACGATGTGCATCACGCCGCTTTGCGCCCTGGCGTTCCCCGCCGCGCCGAGGACGGCAAAGGCGAGAAGAAAAGCTAGATGCCGCACCATTCCCGGATGATCTCCTCGTAGATCTGGACCGCCTGGCGGATGCGCTCCATGCTGCAGTACTCGTCGGTCTGGTGCGCCATCTGCGCCTCGCCCGGCCCGACCACGATGGTCGGCGCCCCGCGATAGGCCTTCAGGAGGTTCGCTGCGTCCGTCATGTAGGGCGCGGTGCGCGCTTCGGGCGCGCCGGAGAACGGCTTGCAGATCTCGAACACGCGCTGCACCCACTCCTGATCGGGCGACGTCCACACCGGGTGCAGGTCGGAGAAGACTTCCATTGTCGCGCCTTCGCCCAGGGCGCCTTCGAGCTTTTTCAGCAGCGCGGCATGGTCCATTCCAGGAACGGTGCGGATGTCGACGCCGATCTTCGCGACGTCGGGCACCATGTTCACGCCGTTGCCGCCCTCGATCGTGCCGACGTTCAGCGTCGGCGAGCCCATCACCGGGTGGGCCGGGACTCCGAAGTCGAACTTCTCCAGCGCGTCCAGGGCGCGCGCCGCCTTGTAGATGGCGTTCACGCCGAGGTGCGGCATCGAGCCGTGCGCGGACACGCCGCGGAACAGGGCGTGGAACTTGACCGAGCCCTTGTGGCCGACGAGCGGGTAGTTCGACGTCGGCTCGCCGACGATCATCGCCCCGGCGCGCCCGAGGAGCTCGGTCTGCGCCAGCTTCTGCGAGCCGATGCAGCCGCCCTCCTCCGCGGCGGTCAGCACGATGACGATGCCCGGCGTGCCGCTCAGCCTGTCCCTGAGGTTATGTGCCGCGAGCAGGATTGCCGCGACGCCGGCCTTCATGTCCGAAGTGCCGCGCCCGTACAGGCGGTCGCCGTCGCTCTCGCCGGCGAACGGATCCTTCGACCAGGCCCTGGCGCCCAGCGCCACGACGTCGAGGTGGCCGGTCAGGCAGAGCGGCGCCTTCGCGTCGGAGCCCCCGGCGCGCGCGACCACGCTCGTGCGCCGGTCGGCGTACTCGTGGTACTGCACGTCGAAGCCCCAGGCCTCGAGCAGCGCGCCCGCGTGCTGAGCGCAGTCGCGCTCGCGCCCGGGCGGATTGATGGTATCGAAGCGCAGCAGGCTGCGGGTCAGGCTGACGGCGTCGCGCTCGGCCATGGCGGATTGTACCGGCTCTGCTACGCTCGCCCCATGGCGACGAAGACGATGACGCAAGCGATGCTCCGGCAGGCGATGGCATTCGCCACGGCGTCGCGCGACCTGTACGAGAAATACCTCGCGGTGGAGAAGCCCGACACGAAGGCGATGGAGCCCTTCGTGGTGAACGCGGCCTACGCGATCGAGGTGTACCTGAAGACGCTGCATGCGGGCAGCGGCACGCGCCGCAAGGAGCACGGCATCCTGGAGCTCTACGACGCCCTGCCGCAGGCGTCAAAGGACGCGATCGACGCGAAGGCGGCGAAGCTGAAGGACGGCTACGAGGGCGCGGGCGCCTTCCGCGAGCAGCTCGCGCAGCTCGACGAAGGCTTTCGCAAGTGGCAGGAGGTCTACGAGAGCGGCTACCTCAAGCCCGTCAAGACCCATCCCACGGTGTACCTGATGCACACCCTGCACGAGGTCTGCAAGGGGAATTGAAGCGCGGGAAGGGAAAGGCGGGAGTCGGAATCGAACCGGCGTCCACGGCTTTGCAGGCCGCTGCATGACCACTCTGCCATCCCGCCGGGGATCGGCACAAGAAAGGGAAGGTCTCGCGCCTTCCCTCAGGAATCTGGAGCGGGAAACGAGTCTCGAACTCGCGACCTCAACCTTGGCAAGGTTGCGCTCTACCAACTGAGCTATTCCCGCGAAGCCGTTGCACAACCGGACCCGGATTATATCAAGTCCGCATGGCGTGAGGCAGGGCCTTGCGCAGGTAGTAAAGCATCGATATGACGGTCAGGATCGCCGCCACGTTGATGAGCAGCGTGCCGAGCCACTGGCAATCGATCCAGTCGAACAGCATGTCGTGGTAGAGGAGCAGCGGGATCGCGATCATCTGGAACACGGTCTTCAGCTTGCCGATGAACGCCACCGCCACGCTCTTCGCCTGCCCCACCCGGGCCATCCACTCGCGCAGCGCCGAGATCGCGATCTCGCGGCCGATGACGATCAGCGCCACGAGCGCGTCCACCCGGTCGAGCTGCAGCAGCACGATCAGGGCGCCCGCGACGATCAGCTTGTCCGCGACCGGGTCGAGGAAGGCGCCGAACGCGGACATCTGGTTCAGGCGCCGCGCGAGGAAGCCGTCGAGCCAGTCGCTCGCCGCGGCGAGGATGAAGATCGCCGTCGCCACCGCGTTCTTGGTGTCGAATGACATCCAGTCGTAGGGGATGTAGTAGATGCCGATGATCAGCGGGATAAAGGCGATCCGCGACAGCGTCACCAGGTTCGGCGCGTTGAGGACGATCATCGGATCGCAGACTCGTGAAGGTGCCGGTAGATCCGCTCCGCCAGCGGGCGGCTGATGCCTGCCACCTTCGCGATGTCGTCGATCGCGGCCGCCTCGACGCCCCGCAGGCCGCCGAAGTGCTCGAGCAGCGCCTGCCGGCGCTTCGCGCCGATGCCGGGAATCTCGCCGAGCATCGAGGTCGTGCGCGCCTTCGCGCGGCGCGCGCGGTGCCCGACGATCGCGAAGCGGTGCGCCTCGTCGCGGATCTGCTGGATGAGGTGCAGCGCCGGGTGCGAAGGCGCGAGCTGCAGTGTGCGGGCCTCCGATTCCAGGACCAGCTCTTCGAGCCCGGGCTTGCGCTCCGGCCCTTTCGCCACGCCGACGACGGTGGCGTTGTGCAGGCCGAGCTCGACGAGCGCCGCCCGGGCAGCGCTCACCTGTCCCTTGCCGCCGTCGATCAGGATGAGGTCCGGGATCTTCCCCGCCTCCGCCGTGACCCGGGCGTAGCGCCGCGAGAGCACCTGGCGCATCGCGGCATAGTCGTCCCCCGGCGTGATGTCGCGGATGTTGAAGCGGCGGTATTCGCCCTTCTGCATCTGCTGGCGATCGTAGACCACGCAGGAGGCGACCGTCGCCTCGCCCATCGTGTGGCTGATGTCGAAGCACTCCACGCGCTGCGCGCCCTCGGGCAGCCCGAGCACCTCGCGCAGCGCCTGCAGCCGGCCTTCCTGCGTCGCGCGGTCGCGCACGCGCTGCTCGATCGCGAGGCTCGCGTTCTTGCAGGCCATGTCGAGCCACACGCGGCGTTCGCCGTGAACCGGGTTGACGACCTGGATCCCTTCGAACGAAAAGTCCACCTCTTCGCTGATGACGACGAGCGCCGGCGCGGGCTGCTCGAGATAGTGCTGCTCGAGGAACGCGCCGAGCACCTCCGCGGGCGCCGCGCCTTCCGCGTTCGACGGGAAGAAGCTGCGGTCGCCGACGTGGCGGCCGGCGCGGATCATGACGAGGTTCACGCAGGAGATGCCGCCCTGCGCGACGCAGGCTACCACGTCGGCGTCGACGCCGCGGTTCGACTCGACGTACTGCCGCGCCTGGATGCGCGAGAGCGCGCGCACCTGGTCACGATAGAGCGCCGCCTCCTCGTAGCGCCGCGCTTCCGAGGCGGACTGCATCTTCCCGGTCAGCCTCTTCAGGACGACGTCTTCCTTGCCCTCGAGGAAGAGCTCCGCGTTCTTCACGTCCTCGGCGTACTGCTCCGCCGAGATCTTGCCGGTGCACGGCGCGGTGCAGCGCTGGATCTGGTGCAGCAGGCAGGGGCGCGAGCGGTTCTCGAACACCGTGTCCTCGCAGGTGCGCAGGCGAAACACGCGCTGCAGGAGCTGGATGCTCTCGCGCACCGCGTAGGCATGCGGAAACGGGCCGAAGTAGCGGTTTTGCCGGTCCTTGGCGCCGCGGTGGAAGGCGAGCTGCGGGAAGCGATGGCCGGTGACGGTCAGGTACGGATAGGACTTGTCGTCCCGGAAAAGGATGTTGTAGCGCGGCGCGAGGCTCTTGATGAGGTTGTTCTCGAGGAGCAATGCCTCGCCTTCCGAGCGCGTCGCGGTGACCTCGATCGCGCCCACCATGGAGAGCATCATCTGGATGCGCGGGCTCTGCGCCTGCTTGTGGAAGTACGAGCCGACGCGCTTCTTCAGGTCGCGCGCCTTGCCGACGTAAAGCGCCTCCCCCTTGGCCCCGAGCATGCGGTACACCCCCGGAAGATTCGGCAATCCCGCGACGAAGGCCTTCGCGTCGAACACGATAACCCATTATAAATCGTGTAGAATTCGCGCCTTTTTCGGGCAGCGAAAGCACTGGTCATGGCGAAAGTCGAAGCGGTCGAGATCCGGGTCGGAAACCTCCTCGAGTGGGACAAGCGCGTATGGCGCGTGCTCAAGTCCTACCACGTGCACGTCGGCGGGCGCGGCGGCGCGTTCATGCAGGTCGAGATGAAGGACATCGAGACCGGCACGAAGACGAACCAGCGCTTCCGCACCGAGGACAAGATCGAGCGCGCCTACGTCGATCCGCGCGACATGCAGTATCTCTACCAGGACGGCGAGAGCTTCGTCTTCATGGACAAGGAGAACTACGAGCAGATCTCGCTCTCGGCGGAGTTCCTCGAGGGCCAGTCGGGCTACCTGCTGCCCAACACCGACGTGCAGATCAACTTCTACAACGGCCGCGCGATCGGCGTCGAGCTGCCGCCGTCGGTCGTGCTCACGGTCGAGGACACCGAGCCCGGCATCAAGAACTCCACCGCGACCAACAGCTTCAAGCCGGCGACGATGGAGACCGGTATCACGGTGCAGGTGCCGCCCTTCATCAACAAGGGCGAGAAGATCAAGATCGACACGAACGAAGGGAAATACATGGAGCGCGCGTAGCGCACCCATGGCGAGGATCCTGCTCGGGATTCTCCTCGCCGCGGCGGCCGCCGCGGCCGCGCAGGATTACCCCGCGCGCGAAATCCGCTCCATCTGCAACTTCTCGGCGGGCTCCGGCGCCGACATCATCGTGCGCTACTACAGCGACCGGCTGGCGAGGCTCGCCGGCAGGCCGGTAATCGTCGAGAACCGTCCCGGCGCGCAGGGCCTGGTGGCCACCGACTACGCCGCCAAATCGAAGCCCGACGGCTACACGATCCTCATCACGCCGGCTTCCTCCACGCTCGCCACGGCGCCGCATATCTTCAAGCACCTGCCGTTCGACCCGCTGCGCGATTTCGCGCCGGTGACGACGATCAACTCGCTCGCGTTCGTCATCGCGGTAAGCGCCGGCGGCCCGCTGCGCAGCATGGACGAGCTCGTCGCGCGGCTGCGCGCGAAGCCCGGCCACGGCTTCTACGGCACGACCTCGAACTCCGGCCAGGTCACGGCGGAGCTCTTCAAGGAGCTCTCCGGCCTCAAGACCGAGTACGTGCCCTTCAAGGTCACGACCGATGGCCTCGCCAGCCTGCTCGGCGGCGAGATCGACTTTTTCGCGATCGACGCGACCTGGGCCGTGACGCAGCACCCGCACAAGATCCGCATCCTCGCCGTCACGTCGGCAAAGCGCGCCGGCGTGCTGCCCGACGTGCCGACGATGCAGGAGCTCGGCTTCAAGGACTTCGACATCACGCCCTGGTGGGGCGTAGTCGTGGCCGCGGGCACGCCGCGGCCGATCGTCGAGCGCCTTGCCGGCTGGTTCAACCAGATCACCGCGATGGAGGAGACACGCCAGTTCCTTGCGCGCGGCGCGCTCGACCCGCTTCCCGGGACCCCGGATTCGATGGCGGCGCTGCTGCGCACCGAGACGGAGCGCTGGGGGCGCTTCGTCAGGCTCGCGAAAATCGAGCCGCAGTAGCTAGGCCCGCGCCTTTTCGAGCAGCAGCTGCGCCTCGCGGTAGGCCACGCTTTTCCTCAGGTCGCGGCCGCCCTTGTGCCGCATGCGCTCCAGCCGCCCGGCGGCGGGCGGCGGCGCATCCTTGAGAGACTCGAGCAGCGCGTCCTGCGCCGCATGATCGTTGCACAGGAGCAGCAGGTCGCAGCCTGCCGCGAGCGCGGCGCGCGCCCGCTCCGCCGGACCGCCGGCGACGCTCGCCCCCTCCATGGAGAGGTCGTCGCTGAAGACGAGACCATCAAAACCGAGCTTGCCGCGCAGCATCTCCTGCAGCCAGTACTTGGAGTAGCCGGCCGGCTCGCGATCGGCCTGCGTGTACACCACGTGCGCCGGCATGATCGCCGCGAGCCCGCCCTCGATCGCCGCCTTGTAGGGCGCGACGTCCTTTTTCAGCACCTCCTGCAGCGGGCGCTCGTCGGTGGGCACCGCGACGTGGGAGTCGGCCGTGGCGTAGCCGTGGCCGGGGAAATGCTTGCCCACCGCCGCCATCCCGGCGCCGGCGAATCCCTCGACGAGGCAGCGCGCCAGAGCGCCGACGGCGATGGGATCGAAGTGCAGCGCGCGGTCGCCGATGACGGAGCTGCCGCCGTAGTCCAGGTCGAGGACCGGCGCGAAGCTGAAGTCCACGCCGTGCGCCGCGAGCTCCGAGCCCATGATGTAGCCGAGCGCGCGCGCCAGCGCCTTCGCCGCGTCCCGGTCGCGGTCCCACTGGCGGCCCAGCTCGCGCATCGGCGGCACGAGCGTGAAGCCTTCCCTGAAGCGCTGCACCCGCCCGCCCTCGTGGTCCACGCACACGAGGAGCTCCGGCTCGCGCAGGCGCTTGATGTCTTCCACCAGAAGCGTCAGCTGCTCGGGATTTTCGTAGTTCCGGGCAAAAAGGATGACCGCGCCCACCGCGGGATGCGTGAAGCGCTCGCGGTCCTCGTCGCCGAGCGCGGTGCCGACCGGGTCGACGACGACCGGCCCGAGCGGCGCCCTCAGCTTTCGCATTCCAGGATCACGGTCGCGAAGGCGACGTCCTTCTCGTCGGAGAGCGAGACGTGCGAGCTCGTCACGCCCTTCTTCTTCATCAGGTCCTTCAGCGGCTCGGAGAACTCGAGCACCGGCTTTCCCGAAGGAAGGTTGCGCACCCAGACGCCGTGCCAGTTGGCGGGCGCGTGGATGCCGGTGCCGAGCGCCTTGGTGAAGGCCTCCTTGGCGGCGAAGCGTTTCGCGAGATAGCTGGCCGGCAGGCGGTGCTTGAGGAAGCGCTCCAGCTCCGGCTCGCACAGGACGCGGCGGGCGAATTTCTCTCCGAAGCGGCCCAGCGCCTTCTCGATGCGCCCGATCTCCACGACGTCCGTCCCGACCCCGAAAATCACCGCGAAGCTTCCGTCATGAGGCGCTTCATCTCGCGCACCGCCTCGCGCATGCCGACGAAGACCGCGCGGCTGACGATGGCGTGGCCGATGTGCAGCTCGCGCACGCCGGAGAGCCGCGCGACCGGCTGGACGTTGAAGTAGTTGAGCGCGTGCCCGGCGTTGAAGCGCATGCCGAGCGCGCGGATCGCCTCGCCGGCGGTCTTGATCATCTTCAGCTGAGAGGCCACTTCGGGGCTTTCCGCGTCGCGCCCCTTCTGGTGGAACGCGTGCGCGTACGGTCCGGTGTGAACCTCGCAGACCGAGGCGCCGATCCGGTGCGCAGCCTCGACCTGGCGCGGCTCGGCGTCGATGAAGACCGAGACGACGATCCCGGCATCGCTCAGCTGCTTCACTTTGGCCTGGAGTTTCTTTTCCTGGGAAACGATATCCAGGCCGCCCTCGGTGGTGACCTCGTGCCGGCCCTCGGGCACGAGCATCGCCATCTCGGGCTTGATGCGGCAGGCGATGCCGACCATCTCGTCGGTCGCCGCCATCTCGAGGTTCAGGCGGATGTGGGTCAGCTCGCGCAGGCGCCGCACGTCCTCGTCCTGGACGTGGCGCCGGTCCTCGCGCAGGTGGCAGGTGATGCCGTCGGCGCCGCCCAGATGCGCCTCCACCGCGGCCCAAACGGGGTCCGGCTCGTACGTGCGCCGCGCCTGCCGCACGGTCGCGACGTGGTCGATGTTGACGCCAAGCTCGATCACAGGTCGTTCAGCTCCCTCAGCACCGACCGGGTGTGCAGCACCTGGCCGTGCAGGCGTTCGGCGATCAGCGCGCGCATCAGCAGACGCGCCTCCTCGCGGGTTTCCGGGCGCTCGTAATCGTCGTGCGCCAGGTCGATCAGCGTCTGCCCGCTCACCACGACGGAATCGCCCCGCCGATCCCCGCGCGCGCCGTTCACCGGCACCGGGCCGCGCTCCGGCTCATACACGTAGCTGCCGCCCGGGTCGATCGGCCGCGTCGCCGCGTCGCGGTCGAGCAGCGGAGCATACCCGAGCTCGGCGAGCAGGCGCTTCTCGAAGCCGCGCAGCACCGGCGGCGGCGCCTCTCCGGCGGAGAGGCGCGCGAGCGCCTCGGCATAGGCGTCGAACAGCGCCTCGTGCGGGTCGTCGCGCGGCAGCAGCCGCAGCGCCAGCTCGTTCAGGTAGAAGCCGCACATGAGGCCGCGGCCGGCGAGCGGCCGCAGCGCGCCGCCCCACTCCGCGCCGATCAGGTTGCCGAGCTCCGCCGACAGGCTCCAGCTCAGGCGCAGCGGATGGAAGGCGAGCAGGACGCCGCGCATCGCCGAGCGCGGGCGCCGCGCGCCCCGGGCGAGCAGCGCCACGCGCCCGAAGCGGCGCGTCAGCAGCTCGACGATCAGGCTCGTCTCCTTGTAGGGATACGTATGCAGAACGTATCCGGGTTCGTGCTCGGCCCGTTTCCTACTCATATCCCAGCTGCCGCAGGATGCGCGCGTCGTCGGTCCAGGCCTTGCGCACCTTCACCCAGACGCCGAGATACACCTTGCCGCCGAAAAGCTTCTCCATGTCCTTGCGCGCCGCGCTCGCCATGCGCTTGAGCCGCTCGCCCTTCGCGCCGAGCACGATGGCCTTCTGGCTGTCGCGCTCCACCAGGATCGTCGCCTCGATGCGCCGGAACGGGCGCTGAGGGGAGCCCTCGTCGCGGAAGCTCTCGATTACGACTTCGCAGCGGTAGGGCAGTTCTTGGGCCATCTCCTGGAAGAGCTTCTCGCGCAGCAGCTCCGCGGCGAAGAAGCGCTCGTCGCGGTCGGTGAGCTGCTCGGGCGGATACGCCGCCGGCCCCTCCGGCAGCGCATCGCGCACCGCGCGCAGGAGCTGCGGCAGGTTCCTGCCGGTCTGCGCGCTCACCGGGACGAGCGCCTCGAAGCTGCGCGTCCCGGCGAGGCGCTCGAGGAACGGGATCAGATCGCTTTCGCGGCGCAGCAGATCGATCTTGTTGACGACGGCGATGACCCTCTGGCCTTCCGGGATCCTGTCCAGCACGGCGCGGTCCTCGGGGCCGAAGCGCCCCGCCTCGACCACGAAGAGCGCGACGTCGGCATCGCGCGCGGCCTCGGTCGCGCGCCGGTTCAGGGCGCGCGCGAGCACCGTGCGCGAGCGCGCCTGCTGGCCGGGCGCATCGACGAAGATGTACTGGCAATCGTCGCGGGTCAGGATGCCGGTGACGAGGTGGCGCGTCGTCTGCGCCCGGGGCGAGACGATGGAGAGCTTCTGCCCGACCAGGCGGTTCAGCAGGCTCGACTTGCCGGTGTTCGGCCGCCCGGCGATGCCGACGGTCCCGCAGCGGTGGCTCATGCCCCGATCTTCTCGAGCATCGCCTTCGCCGCCTGCTGCTCGGCGCGCTGGCGCGAGCGGCCGCTGCCGAGCGTCGTGAGCCGCAGCGCGGGCACGCTGCACTCGACGTCGAAGGAGCGGTTGTGGGCCTCGCCGTGGGTCGCCACGACGCGGTATTCGGGCAGGCTGTCGTGGCGCGCCTGGAGCATCTCCTGCAGCTGCGTCTTGGCGTCCTTCGCCACGGCAAAGGGATCGAGCCGCGCGAAGAGCGGCTCGAACGCCGTGCCGACCGCGGCCTTCGCCGCGGCGTAGCCGGCATCGAGGAACACCGCGCCGAAGAGCGCCTCGACCGCGTCGGCGAGGATGGACTCGGTGATGGACGCGCTGCCCATGCGCAGCGACTCGGCGAGGCCGAGCTGCTGCCCGATCGCGGCCAGGGTCTCCTTGCGCACCAGGCTCGCGCGCAGCTGCGTGAGCTTGCCCTCGGGGAGCTCGGGAAAGCGCGCGTAGAGCACCTCGGCCACGGCGCAGCCCAGCAGGCCGTCGCCGAGGAACTCCAGGCGCTCGTTGTTCAGCGGCCCGTGGCTGCGGTGCGTGAGCGCCTGCTCGAGGAGGGCGGCGTCGCCGAAGCGATGCCCGAGGCGCTTTTCGAGGGCCGTGGCGCGGGACAAGGCAACCTATTGCTCCTTCGAGCTCGCGGCGAAGTCGATGTAGAGCCCGACGTTGGCGAAGAGCGGCACTTCCTTGCGGTAGGTGAACGAGATCACCACCTGGTTGCCTTCCTTGGTGATGTCGAGGTCCGTGGATTTCACGGCGTCGATGTCGTCGATCGTGGCGCGCGAGTCGAAGGCCTTGCGGATCTCCACCACCGTGGCGCCCTGCTTCTCCGCCGCAATGGCGTCGATGGCGGCCTTGGCCTTGCCGTACTGCATGTAGGGCGGGATCAGCTTCAGGCTGAAGATGCCCAGGACCACCACCAGCACCAGCACGATGAGCAGGCCGCCGAGGCTGACTCCGTGCTGCAGTTTCTTGTTGTGCATTGCCGTCCTCCCGAGGCGGGTCAATGGAACGGCCCGAAGCGCCCGAGCTCGTTCAGGTTGAGCCAGATGAAGAACGCCTTGCCGACGATGTTCGCGTCCGGGACGAAGCCCCAGACGCGGCTGTCGCTCGAGTTGTCGCGGTTATCGCCCATCATGAAGTAGTGACCCGGCGGCACCGTGCAGGCAAGGCCGCTCGTATTGTAGTTGCAATTGCCGTAGAACGGGAACGAGCGCAGGGGCGTGATGGAGGGCGGCGCGTCGTCGTCCAGCAGGATCTGGTGCTCCACCCCGCCGAGCGTCTCGATGTAGCGCCGGGAGAACTGCATCCGCTCGCGCGAGAGGTAGTCGTCGGTCTGGCGCTCCGGCACCGGCTTGCCGTTGATGGTGAGCCGCTTGTTGCGGTACTCGATGCGGTCCCCGGGCAGGCCGACCACGCGCTTGATGTAGTCGAGCGACGGGTCCTCCGGGTAGCGGAACACCATCACGTCGCCGCGCTGCGGGTTGCCGACCTCCATCACCTTCTTGTTGACCACCGGCAGGCGCACGCCGTAGGCGAATTTGTTCACGAGAATGAAGTCGCCGACGAGCAGGGTCGGCACCATCGAGCTCGACGGGATCTTGAAGGGCTCGACGAGGAAGGAGCGCAGCAGGAACACCACCAGGATCACCGGAAAGAAGCTGACCGAGTACTCCACCCACCAGGGCTGCTTGCCCTCCGCCGGGCGGCCCCTCTTCAGGAAGGCGATCTCGATCAGCCAGACGATGCCGGTGACGACCAGGAGGATGAGCAGGAACAGGGCGAAGCTCATCTCCATCCCTCAGGAATCGCCACGCTGCAGCACCGCGAGGAAGGCCTCCTGCGGGATCTCGACCGCGCCGACCTGCTTCATTCGCTTCTTCCCTTCCTTTTGTTTCTCGAGGAGCTTGCGCTTGCGCGTCACGTCGCCGCCGTAGCACTTGGCGAGCACGTTCTTGCGCAGCGCCTTGACGTTCTCGCGCGCGATGATGTGGCCGCCGATCGCCGCCTGCACCGCGACGTCGAACATCTGCCGCGGGATGAGGCCGCGCAGGCGCTCGACCAGATCCCGGCCGCGGCGCTGGGCGCTCTCGCGGTGGACCATGCTGGAGAGGGCGTCGACGCGCTCGCCGTTCACCAGGATGTCCAGGCGCACCATGTCGGCCGCGCGGTACTCGCGGAACTCGTAGTCGAGCGAGCCGTAGCCGCGCGTGGCGGACTTCAGCTTGTCGAAGAAATCGAGCACGACCTCGTTCAGCGGCAGGTCGTAGGACAGCACGACGTGGCGCGCCGAGTAGTGCATGTTGGTCTGCACCCCGCGCTTGTTCGTGCACAGGGTGATGACCGGGCCGACGTACTCCTGCGGCACGAAAATTTTCGTCGCGATGATCGGCTCGCGGATCTCCTCGATCGTGCCCGGGTCGGGCAGCCGGGCGGGATTCGACACCTGCTGGACCTCGCCGCTGCGCAGCTTCACCTCGTACACGACCGAGGGCGCGGTCGTGATCAGGCTCATGCCGTACTCGCGCTCCAGGCGCTCCTGGACGATGTCCATGTGGAGCAGCCCGAGGAAGCCGCAGCGGAAGCCGAAGCCGAGCGCCTGCGAGGTCTCGGGCTCGTAGTGGAAGGAGGCGTCGTTCAGGTGCAGCTTCTCCAGCGCGTCGCGCAGCGCCTCGTACTGGTTCGCCTCGACCGGATAGAGGCCGGCGAACACCTGCGGCTTCACCTCCTTGAAGCCCGGCAGCGCCTGCGCCGCCGGCTTGTCGTCATGCGTGAGGGTGTCGCCGACCTTGGCGGCGCGCAGCTCCTTGATGCCGGCGGTGACGTAGCCCACCTCGCCGGAGGCGAGCTCCTCCTTCGGCCGCGACTTCGGCGTGAACACGCCGAGGTTCTCGGACACGTACGCCGCGCCGCTGCTCATGAGGCGCACGCGCTCCTTGGGCCGCAGCGTGCCGTCGACGACGCGCACGAGCATCACCACGCCGACGTAGTTGTCGAACCAGGAGTCGATGATGAGGGCGCGCAGCTTCTGCGACGGGCTGCCGACCGGAGGCGGAACCCGGGAAATGACCGCCTCCAGGATGTCCTGGACCTTCTCGCCGGTCTTCGCGCTGGCGCGGATCGCGTCCTTGGCGTCGATGCCGATGACGTCCTCGATCTCCTGGATCGCCTTCTCCGGATCGGCCGAGGGCAGGTCGATCTTGTTCAGGACCGGGATCACCTCCACACCCTGCTCGATCGCCGTGTAGCAGTTCGCCACCGTCTGCGCCTCGACCCCCTGCGAGGCGTCCACCACGAGGATCGCGCCCTCGCAGGCCGCGAGCGAGCGGCTCACCTCGTAGGAGAAGTCGACGTGCCCGGGGGTATCGATGAGGTTCAGCAGGTAGCGGTTGCCGTCCCTCGACTGGTACTCGAGGGCCGCGGTCTGCGCCTTGATGGTGATGCCGCGCTCGCGCTCGAGCTCCATCGAGTCGAGCACCTGCTCCGCCATCTCGCGCTCCTCCAGGCCGCCGCACATCTGGATGAACCGGTCGGCGAGCGTCGATTTGCCGTGGTCGATGTGGGCGATGATGGAGAAGTTGCGGATCCGGTCCTGAGGCGTCAAAGCAGGCTTTGTTCCATAGATAAAGAAAGAGGGTGCCGCTTCGCGCGACACCCTCCTCGAGCCGCTATTCTAGCTTAGCCGCGCCCCTGGGGATTCAGCCCTTGTCGGTGAGCCCGGAAATGGTCACGAACGCGGTGCTGTCGCCGCGCCGGACCTGCAGCGTGAACACGGCGTTCTTGTCCAGCCCGGCGAGCAGGCGGTTGAACTGCTCGACCGACTTCAGCTCGGTCTGCTGTCCCTTGTGGACCATCATGAGCAGCACGTCGCCGCGGCGCACGTCCGCCTTGGCGTCGGCGCGCACGTCGGCCACGATGAGGCCCGAGGAAAGCCTGAGGTCCTTCTTCTGCTCGGGCGTGAGCTCGGCGACGACCAGCCCGAGCCGGTTGGCGGTGGCCTCGGCGGGCTTGGGCGCGCGCGGCGTGTCGTGCGAGGCGATGCGCTCCTCCTGGAGCTCGGCCACCGTCACTGTGAGGGTCTTCCTCTGCCCCTTGCGCCAGACCTCCAGCCCGACCTGCGATCCCGGACGCGTCGAGCCGACGATGCGCGGCAGGTCGCTCGAGGACTCGACCTGCTTGCCGTCGAAAGCGGTGATGATGTCGGTCGCCTCGATGCCGGCCTTGTCGGCGGGGCTGCCCTTCTCGACCTGGTTGACGAGCGCGCCGCGCGCGCGGTCGAGGCCGAACGAGGTCGCGAGGTCGCGCGTCACCTCCTGGATGACGACGCCAATGCGGCCGCGCGCGACGCGGCCCTTCTCCTTCAGCTGCTTCTGGATGTCCAGGGCGACGTCGATCGGGATGGCGAACGAGAGCCCCATGAAGCCGCCGGTGCGGCTGTAGATCTGCGAGTTGATCCCGACCACCTCGCCGCGCATGTTGAACAGCGGCCCGCCGGAATTGCCCGGGTTGATGGCGACGTCGGTCTGGATGAACGGGACGAAGTTCTCCTGCGGCAGCGAGCGGCCCTTGCCGCTCACGATGCCCGCGGTCACCGTGTTTTCGAAGCCGAACGGCGCGCCGATCGCCACGACCCATTCGCCGACCTTGAGCTTCGCCGGATCGCCGAGCTTCACCACCGGCAGGTTGGTGCCCTCGATCTTGATCAGCGCGACGTCGGTGCGCTTGTCGGCGCCGATGACCTTGGCCTTGAACTCGCGCTTGTCGGTGAAGCGGACGTTGATCTCGTCGGCCGCGTCCACCACGTGGGCGTTGGTGAGGATGTAGCCGTCGTTGCTGATGATGAAGCCCGAGCCGAGCGAGCGGCTCTCGGCGCGCGGGCCGGGCGCCGGCGGCTGCGGGCCCTGGCCCGGCTGGCGCGGGATGAAGCGGCGGAAGAACTCCTGGATCTCCTCGTCCTCGATCCCCGGGACCTGCGGCAGCGTGCTGCGGCGGATCGCCTGCGTCGTGGAGATGTTGACGACCGCGCCGCCCTGGTCCTCGACCAGGCGCGTGAAGTCGGGAAGGACCTGGGACTGCGCCGCGGCGGCCGCGCAAACGGTCGCGAGCCACAGTGCGGCCAGCGCTTTGACGACTTGCATAACGCTCTCCTGATTTATTAAGGCTTGTTCGGCTGGTACTGGACCGAGTCGGCAATGCGGCGCACGCTCGCAGCGGGCGCCTCGCCCACCACCGTGACCCTGTGGTGCGCAACCTCCCGGGTATAGATATGGGTCGCGCCCATGCTGGCAAGCGCCGGGCGCACCGCGTCGGCCTGCCCTTCCATCGGCTCGATGAAGACCGAGACCGCGGCGAGGCCGTCCGAATACACCAGCTGCCCGACCGGCCGGGAGTCTCCCAGCCGGCGCTTGAGCTCCACGATCTTGCGAAAGCCCGGCAGATCGCTCGCCACCGCCCAGCCCTGCAGGTTCGCCGGCACCGCGGCCGCGTCCTCGACGCGCCAGTCGCGCGTCGCGGGATGGCGCGGCTTCACCATCTCGCGCGTCACGTGGCCGAGCGAGAGCTGAGTGAACGTAACCTGCTCGACGTCGTGGCCGGCGCTGTCGAAGGTCACCGCCTTCATCAGCATGCCGGTCTGCCGGTCGGCGTAGAGCCGGTAGCCGTAGCGCAGGTTGTCCTTCGGCGTCAGCACCACCGCGCGGCACTCCAGGCCGGCGATGCGCCGGCTCTCGCCGAGCGAGAGGTCGTAGTGCTGCTGCAGGAGCGCCACCGCGTCGGGCAGGAGCGCGGGGAAATCGCGCTCGCCGGTGCGACGCTCCACCTTCACGACCTTGCTGTCCGGCAGGTAGCACTTCACCGTGTCGCGCGTGCGCACCAGCTCGCGCGGCACGCCGTCCATCACCTCGACCTTCTCGATGTCGCCCGCCGGGTCGGCATAGCGCGTGATGCGCGAGGTCTCGCTGCGCGCGCCGTGCTGGTAGACGAAGGTGCCGCTGTACGAAAGCCGGTGCGTCGCCTCCTGGATCCGGCGCAACCACTCCAGCGCGTCCTGCGCCTGCGCGTGCGCCGCTCCGGCGAGCAGCGCACAGGCGAGCCCGAGGGCGCGCGCCACCATCCTATTTCCCGGCCTCGGCGCTGGTCTCGGAGACAGTGCGCACCTGCGGCACCATGCCCTGGAGCGAGATGCGGGAAGCGAAGCCCTGGTGCGCCAGCAGGTAGTCGTTCGTCGCGCTCGTGAACGGCAGCGTCGCGGGCGCGCTCGCCGTCTCCTGGCGCGCCGGCGGCGGAGGCGCAGGCGCCTTGGCGATCTGCGGCGCGGGCTGCTGCTGCGGCCCGAAGGCGACCCAGCCGACCAGCGCGACCGCGGCGACGCTCGCCGCGGCCGACAGCGCCATCCAGCGGCGCGGCTCGCGCTTCGCGCGCGGCCTCGGCGCGAGAACGGCGGGCTCCTCGGCGAGCTTCCAGGCGACCCGCGCGGTGACGCCGTCGCTCAGCGGCGCCGTGCCGCGCAGCGCGTCCCCGACCACGTGGAACAGGCGCCAGGTCTCCGCGGCCTCGCGGTCGCGGCCCAGCGCATCCAGCACCGGGGCGGCGGCCCGCTCGTCGAGCTCGCCGTCCATCAGAGCCGATATCTTCTCTTTCATGCCTGCCTCTACCACTTTCCCCTCACCTTCCTACCACCTTTTGTCCTTCCGCGTCCCCAAGAGCGGCCTGAGCTGCTCGGCGATCGCCTCGCGCGCCCGGAAGATCCTCGAGCGCACCGTGCCGATCGGGCACTTCATCTGCTCGGCGATCTCCTCGTAGCTCTTGCCCTCGATCTCGCGCAGCTGGATCGCGGTTCTCAATTCCTCAGGCAGCTTTTCGATCGTTGCGTTCACTGTCGCCGCGATCTCGTTCGACAGCAACAGGCTCTCCGGCGTGTTGATGTCGCGCAGCTGCTCGCCCTCCTCGAACCCTTCCGCCTCCTCGGCCTCCACCTCCGTCGAGGTCGGCGCCCGCCGCCCCATGGCCATGAGGTAGTTCTTGGCCGTGTTGATGCCGATCCGGTACAGCCACGTGTAAAACGCGCTGTCGCCACGGAATGCGGGGAGCGCCCGGTAGGCCTTGATGAACGCTTCCTGCGTCACATCCTCGACCTCGGCCGGATCGCGAATGAAGCGCGACAGGAGCCGCCCCAGCTTGCGCTGGTACTTCTCCACGAGCAGGTTGAACGCCTGCTTGTCGCCGCGCTGCGCCCGCTCGACCAGCCGCTGGTCGATCTCGCGGTCGCTCACGAGGGCTCCCCACCCTCCGGTTCGCAACGCCTATGTGCCACAGACATTCGCACTTGGAAATAGTTCGACGACGTGAAGGGGTATGTCTTAGGCAGGCAGTTGCTTCGCCGCCACGGGCAGCTTGCCCCAGAGCGCCCACAGGCGCAGCAGGCGGAACGAATCGGCGGAAAGCATGTCGCGCGAGACGAGGACCGTGCGCCGCACCGGCGCGCCGAGCGGCAGGCTGACGGCCAGGCGGCTGACATAGCGGCGCGCGCCCACCGCAGCGGCGAGCCGGCGGCCGTCACGCAGCTCCACCGAGGCGCCGCCCTCGTCCAGCTCGATCGCGCGAATGGAGGCCGGCGAGCCGAGCAGCGCCCGCAGCCATGCCGAAGCGACGCCGAGGGCGAAGACGGCCGCCGCCAGCAGCGCGCCGGCGATGCCGGGCGCGACCATCACGATGCACGCCGCGGCGGCGGCGTGCAGGAGGACGATCAGCGCCGCGAGGGGCGCCGAAGGGGCGAGCTCGAGCCGCAGCCGGGCGCTCAAAGCTTTGCGAACACCAGGGTTCCGTTGGTGCCGCCGAAGCCGAAGGAGTTGGAGAGCGCGACGCGGATCGGCATCTTGCGCGCCGTATTCGGCACGTAGTCCAGGTCGCACTCGGGGTCCGGCGTGCGCAGGTTGATGGTCGGCGGCGAGACCTGGTCGCGCAGCGCGAGGATGCTGAACACCGCCTCGACGCCGCCCGCGGCGCCGAGCAGGTGCCCGGTCATGGACTTGGTCGAGTTCACGGCCACCTTGCCGGCGCGCTCGCCCAGCAGCTTGCGGATCGCGCGCGTCTCGGCGACATCGCCGAGCGGGGTCGAGGTGCCATGCGCGTTGATGTAGTCGATCTGCTCCGCCTTCAGCCCGGAATCCTTCAGCGCATTGCGCATGGCGCGGAACCCGCCGTCGCCATCCTCCGGCGGCGCGGTCATGTGGAACGCGTCCGCCGAGACGCCGTATCCAGCCACCTCGCAGTAGATCTTCGCGCCTCGCGCCCTGGCGTGCTCGTACTCCTCGAGCACCACGGCGCCCGCGCCCTCCCCCAGGACGAACCCGTCGCGGTCCTTGTCCCATGGGCGGCTCGCCGTGGCGGGATCGTCGTTGCGCGTCGAAAGCGCGCGCGCGGCGGCGAATCCGCCGACCGCGAGCTCGGTCACAACCGCTTCGGCGCCCCCGGCGATCATGACGTCGGCGTCGCCGTAGCGCACGGACTTCGCCGCCTCGCCGATGCAGTGCGTCGAGGTGGTGCACGCGGTCACCATGGCGAGGTTGGGCCCTTTCGCGCCGACCTCGATCGAGAGCAGCCCGGCGATCATGTTGATGATGGTTCCGGGAATGAAGAACGGCGAGATGCGCCGCGGCCCGTTCTTGTCGAGCTCGTCCTTCATCGCCTCGATGAGCGGCAGGCCGCCGATGCCCGAGCCGAAGTTGACCCCGACGCGCTCGGCGTTGTCCGGCATCACCTGCAGCGCGCAGTCGCGCCAGGCCTGCAGGCCGGCCGCCATCCCGTAGTGGATGAAGAGGTCCATGCGCCGCGCTTCCTTGGGCGACATGTACGGCGAGACATCGAAGCCCTTCACCTCGCCGGCGATCTGGCTCGCGAGGCGGGACGGATCGAAGCGGCTGATGCGGGTGATGCCGGGCGTGCCGGCGAGCGCGCTATCCCAGGCCTGCTGAACCGTGTTTCCGAGGGGGCATACGATGCCGAGGCCGGTGACGACGACTCGCCGGCGGGTCACTGTTTCGCGTGCGCCTTGATGTAGTCGACCGCCTGCTGCACGGTGGTGATCTTCTCGGCCTCCTCGTCCGGGATCTCGGTCTCGAATTCCTCCTCGAGCGCCATCACGAGCTCGACCGTATCGAGCGAATCGGCGCCCAGGTCGTCGACGAACGAGGATTCGTTCTTGATCTCTGCTTCGTTCACGCCGAGCTGCTCGGCAATGATCTTCTTGACGCGTTGTTCTACGTTCTCCATTTCGCGCTCCTAGAGGGTCAAGAGGGGCGGTGCGGCATTGAGAGGGGCGCTATTTTACGACACTTAAGACATGTACATGCCGCCGTTCACGTGCAGGACCGCGCCCGTCACGTAACCGGCGAGCGGCGACGCGAGGAATGCGACTGCGGCGGCGACATCCTCCGGCGTGCCGAGGCGCCCGAGCGGAATGTGGCCAAGCAGCGCCTTCCTCTGCTCCTCGGAGAGCGCGCGCGTCATGTCCGTGTCGATGAATCCCGGCGCGACGCAGTTCACCGTGATGCTGCGGCTGCCGAGCTCGGCGGCGAGCGACTTCGTCATGCCGACGACGCCGGCCTTCGCCGCCGCGTAGTTCGCCTGGCCGGGATTGCCCGCCGCGCCCACCACCGACGTGATGTTGATGATCCGCCCCCAGCGCGCCTTCATCATGCCGCGCATCACCGCGCGCGAGAGGCGGAACACCGCGCGCAGGTTCGTGTTGATCACTTCGTCGAAATCCTCGTCCTTCATGCGCAGGGCAAGGTTGTCGCGCGTGATGCCGGCGTTGTTGACGAGGATCAGCACGTCGCCGAGCTCCTTGATGAGCGCGTCGCACGCCGCCGCGTCCTTCACGTCAAGCTTCTTGCCGGTCAAGCCCGGCGCAGCGATGCCTTGCGCGCCGGAATCGGTCGTCGCAGTGCCCACGACCCGGGCGCCCTGCTTCGCGAGCTCGAGCGCGATCGCGCGGCCGATGCCGCGCGAGGCGCCGGTGACCAGGGCTAGCTTGCCTTCAAGCATGCGAGGGCTTCCTCGAGCGATTTGCGGTCGGCGAGCGCAAACGACTGCGCCTCGGGCGCGATCCGCTTCGTCAGGCCGGCGAGCACTTTCCCCGGGCCGCATTCCACCACGTGGGTCACGCCCTCCGCGAGCATGCGCCGGATGACTTCCACCCAGCGCACGGCCGAGTAGGCCTGGCGCACGAGCGCGTGGCGGATATCGTCCGGGCGCGCCTCGATCTTCACGTCCACGTTGTTGACGAGGGGGATGAGCGGCGCGCTCACCGTGATCTTCTGCAGCTCGACCTTGAGGCGCTCCCCGGCGGGCTTGAGCAGGCTCGAATGGAACGGCGCGCTCACGGGCAACGGCAGGGCGCGTTTCGCCCCGCGCGCCTTGCACTGCTCGATCGCGCGCTCCACCGCGGCCTTCTCGCCCGCGATGACGACCTGGCCGGGCGCGTTGAAGTTCACGGCTTCCACGATCCCGCCGGCCGCGGCGCAGGCTTCGCGCACCTTGTCGTCGTCGAGATTGAGAATCGCCGCCATGGCGCCCTGCCCCGCGGGCACGGCTTCCTGCATCGCGCTCGCTCGCAGGCGAACGAGCGGCAGCGCATCGCGGAACGCCAGCGCGCCGGCGGCCACGAGAGCCGTATATTCGCCCAGGCTGTGCCCCGCGACGAGGTGGGGCTTCGGGCCGCCGAGGCCGCACCAGGCGCGATAGGCCGCGTAGCCCGCGGTCAGCATCGCGGGCTGGGTGTTCACCGTCTGGTTCAGCTGCTCCGCGGGCCCTTCATCCAGCAGCGATGCGAACCCACCGCCCAGGATGGCGCGCGCTTCCGCCACCACGGCGTCTACGTCGGGAAGGCCGGCGTAGGCCTTCAGCATCCCGACCGACTGCGAGCCCTGCCCCGGAAAGACGAATGCGATCTTCATAGCGTGGCGAGCGTGGCGCCCCAGGTGAAGCCGCCGCCAACGCCCTGCATGAGCACGCGGTGGCCGGCGCGGATGGTTCCGGCGCGGACATATTCATCGAGCGCAAGAGGAACCGAAGCGGCGGAAGTGTTGCCGTGGTGGTCGACCGTGACGACCAGCTTCTCGCGCGGCACGCCGAGCTTGCGCGCGGTCGCATCGAGGATGCGCACGTTCGCCTGGTGCGGGATGAGCCAGTCGACATCCTCGATCGCCATGCCGGCCGCGGCCACCGTCTCGCGCGCCACCTCGTCGAGCACCTTCACCGCGAACTTGAACACGCCCTGGCCGTTCATCTGCAGATACGGCGAGCCGATGATCCGGCCGCGCGACACGTTGCCCGGCACCGACAGCATCTGCACCTGGCTGCCGTCGGCGTGCAGCACGCTCGCGTGGATGCCCGGCTTCGAGTCCGCGGCCAGCACCACGGCGCCCGCGCCGTCGCCGAAAAGCACGCAGGTGCCGCGGTCGTTCCAGTCGAGGATGCGCGAGAACACCTCCGCACCGACGACAAGGGCCTTCTTGGCATTGCCGCTCTTCACGAAATTGTCTGCCACGGAAAGGCCGTAGACGAAGCCGCTGCACACCGCCTGCAGGTCGAACGCGGCGCAGCCCTTCACGCCGAGCTTCGCCTGCAGGATGCACGCGGTGCTCGGAAAGATGAAGTCGGGCGTCGAGGTCGCAACGAGGATCAGGTCGAGCTCGTCGGCGCGTACGCCGGCGGCCTGCAGCGCCCGCCGGGACGCTTCCAGCGCCAGGTCGCTCGAGGCCTGCGACTCGTCGGCGATGTGGCGCCGCGCGATGCCGGTGCGCTCGCGGATCCAGGCGTCGCTCGTGTCCAGGCGCGCCGCGAACTCGTCGTTCGCCATGACGCGCGGCGGAAGGTAGCTGCCGGTGCCGGCGATGCGCGAGCAGATCATGCGCTGTGCGCCGGAAGCTCGGCCATCCGGTCCGCGATGCGCTGCGGCACGCCGTTCTTCACCTCTTCGATGGCGCGCGCCACCGCGTGCCCGAAGGCGTGGCGGTCGGCGGAGCCATGGCTCTTGATGACGATGCCGCGCAGCCCGAGCAGGCTCGCGCCGTTGTAGCGGCCCGGGTCCATGCGGGCGCGCAATGCGTTGAACACCGGCGTCGCCATCCACGCCACCGCCATGCGCCACGGGCTGCGCCGGAACTCGCCGCGCAGGAAGGAGAACAGCATTTTCGCCACGCCTTCGGAGGCCTTCAGCACCGAATTGCCGACGAAGCCGTCGCACACCACCACGTCCGTCGTCCCCTTGTAGATGTCATCGCCCTCGACGTTGCCGTGGAAGTTCAGGCCGCTCGCGCGCAGCAGCTCGGCAGCCTGCTTCACGGTCTCGTTGCCCTTGATGTCCTCGACGCCGATGTTGAGCAGCCCGACCGAGGGCCGCTCCTTGTGCTCCACCGCTGCCACCAGCATCGCGCCCATCACGCCGAACTGCATGAGCTGCTCGGGCGAGCAGTCCACGTTCGCGCCGAGGTCCAGCACGTAGGTGAAGCCGCCCTTCATGTTCGGCAGCACGGAGGCGATCGCCGGCCGGTCGATGCCCGGAAGCGTCTTCAGCACGAAGCGCGAGATCGCCATGAGCGCGCCGGTGTTGCCGGCGCTGACGCAGGCGTGCGCCGCGCCGCTCTTCACCAGGTTCACCGCCTCGCGCATCGAGGAATGCTTCTTGTAGCGCAGCGCCTGCGCCGGCGGCTCGTGCATCTCGACGACTTCCTGCGCGTGGTGGATGCGCACGCCGGAGGCGGCGGCGCGCACGTGCGGCTCGATCGCCTCCTTCCGGCCGACCAGGACGAGCTCGATCCCGGCGCGCTGCGCCTGGACGTCGAGCGCAGCCGGCACCGTCACATGGGGGCCGTGATCGCCTCCCATGCAATCGACGGCAACCGTGATCAGCGGCCTTACTCGCCTTTGGTTTTGACGACCTTCTTGCCGCGGTAGAAGCCGGTCGGGCTCACGTGGTGGCGCAGGTGCGTTTCCCCCGTGGTCGGCTCGACGGCGATCGCGGGCCCGGAGAGATGGTCATGCGAGCGGTGCATCCCGCGGCGCGAAGGCGACTTCTTGTTCTGCTGGACTGCCATTTCGTTGCTCCTTTTCTCAGTGTTTCTGCGTGCTGCGCAGCATCCCGCGCAGCCCGGCGAACGGCGAGCGCCGGCCCTCGTGCGCCTCGCCCGCCTCCGCCGCGCACGCCGCGTGGCGCGGCGCGTACGGCGCCTCGAGGAGGAGCTCGTCCTCCACGAGGTCGCGCAGCGCCATGTCCTTCGCGGCGAGCACGCGGTCGGGCGACGCCACGTCGGCCGGCTCGGCGTCGATCTCGGCCTGCGTCGCCGCGAGCACGAGAAGCGCCTGGTGGTCCACCTGCCACGGCATCGCTTCCAGGCAGCGCTGGCAGCGCAACTGCAGCGTTCCGCGCACGCTCACGCGCAAGCTCGGGCGCCCGCGCGCGTCGCGCGTGCCCTGTACCGCGTAGGCGACTTCCCCTGCGTCGGAAGCAAGCTGGTCCTTCAGCCGCGTAAACTCGCGGACCGGCAGGACCCCTTGCTGCGTTGCGCCGGCCGACGCGAACTCGAAGCCGTCGATGACCGGCTGGTGCGACATAAACGCTGCATCATATCATTTTGGAAGAATCCTCGCCAAAACAAAGCGATGCCTGACCCCAGGAAGCTCGTTCTCGGCTCCACTTCGCGCTACCGCAAGGAGCTTCTCGAGCGCCTCGGGCTGCCCTTCGAGACTGCGGCGCCCGAGTGCGACGAGACGCCGCATCCCGGCGAGGCGCCGGGCGCGACGGCGCTGCGCCTTGCGGCCGAAAAGGCGCGCTCGCTCGTCAAGCGCTATCCCGATGCGCTCATCATCGGCTCGGACCAGGTGGCCTGGGGCGCCGGCGTGCGGCTGGACAAGCCCGGCGACCACGACAATGCCCTGCGGCAGCTGAAGGCGTTGAGCGGCAAGAAGGCCGAGTTCCATACCGCCGTCTGCCTGCTGGATGCCCGGACGGGCCAGGAGCACACCGCGCTCGTCCTGTGCCGCGTGAGCTTCAGGGCGCTCGACGAGGCGCGAATCGAGCGCTACCTGCGCCGCGAGCAGCCCTACGATTGCGCCGCGAGCGCCAAGGCCGAGGGGCTGGGCATCGCGCTGCTCTCGCGCATCGAGACCGAGGACCCGA
>Ga0070741_10004968_pt1 | contig 30336 bp, 32 predicted proteins | sample Coa_R1_4_FD_66440 | JGI IMG/M metagenome (GOLD analysis project Ga0070741, IMG submission 66440) | Surface soil microbial communities from Centralia Pennsylvania, which are recovering from an underground coalmine fire - Coalmine... | ecosystem: Environmental > Terrestrial > Soil > Unclassified ... | reverse complement strand
CAGCTCGGTGGCGTCGCCCTCGTAGACCTCGATCCTCATCCTTCTTCGGGCACCGGCTCGGGCGGCGGCGGGCCCACGTAACGGGCCGACGGGCGGATGATGCGGTTGTCGGCCGCCTGCTCGAGCAGGTTGGCACCCCAGCCGATGATGCGCGACGACGCGAACGTCGGTGTGAACAGCGACCGCGGGAGCGCGCAGTCCATGACGACGCCGGCGTAGAACTCGACGTTGGCGTACAGGTTGCGGCCCGGCTTGAGCTCGGCGAGGACCTCGACCACGGTCTGCTCGACCTGCTTCGCGAACGCGACCTTCGGCGCGTGGATGCGCTCGGCCACACTGCGCAGGAACAGCGAGCGCGGGTCGTCGGTCTTGTACACGCGATGGCCGAAGCCCATGATGCGCTCGCCGCGGTTGACCGCATCGACGAGGTACGGCCGCGCGTTCTCCGGCGTGCCGATGGCGTCGAGGAGATCGAGCGCACGCGACGGCGCGCCGCCGTGCAACGGGCCGGACAAGGCGCCGACGCCGCCCACGATCGAAGCGCCGACGTCGGCGCCGGTGGACACGATCACGCGCGCGGTGAACGTCGACGCGTTGAACCCGTGGTCGATCGTCGTGATCTGGTACTGCTCGACCGCGCGCGCGATGTCCGGATCGGCTTCTTCGCCACGGAGCATCCACAGGTAGTTGGCGCCGTAGCCGAGGTCGTCACGAGGCTCGATCGGTTCGAGGCCTTCGCGATGGCGGTGCAACGCCATGATCAACGTCGGCGTGACGGCGCACAGCCGTAGCGCGTTCGCCCGGCGCTCGTCGGCGTCGATGTCGAGCGTGGGCTTGAACCCTTCCGCGGAGGCCACCAGGGACAGCGCGGTGCGCAGGCCCTCCATGACCGACGACGACGCCGCCGCGATGGCGGGGAGCACCGGCCGCACGACATCGGGGATCACCCGCATCGGCGTGATCTCGCGGAGGAACGCGGCGCGCTCGTCGTGCGACGGCAGGTGACCGTCGAAGAGGAGGAACCAGACGTCCTCGAGGCGGCGCTTGTCGGCCAGCTCGACGGCGTTGTACTGCCGGTAGTGGTAGAAGCCCTCGAGCCCGCGGACGTCGCCGACCGACGTCTCCGCCACGATCACGCCCTCGAGGCCGGGCGGCGCCTCGATGGTCGACGGGTGCACGACCGGCTGGATCTGCGCCAGCTTCATCAGGTCGCGCATCGACACCACGCCGACGAGCGCACCGTCGTCGACGACCGGGATGTGGCGGTAGCCGTGGGCGGCGAGCGACGTGAAAGCCTCCTGCACGTTGACGTCGGGCCCGATGCAGTCGGGATCGTCGGTCATCCACTCGCTGACCTTCGTGCCCGACGCGTCCGCGCCGGAGGCGGCGAAGCGGACGAGATCGCGCTCGGTGAGGATGCCGACGGCGCGGCGACCGTCGACGACGATGACGGACCCGACGCTGCGCTCGCGCATGCGCTCGGACGCGTCCGCCAGGGTGTCGGAGGGGTCGGCGGTGACGGGAGGTGCGCTCATCACCTCGGACACCGTGCGGATCGGGGCGCCTTCGGCCATGGTTCCTCCTGTTCGAGCCCACGCGACTCTACGCATCGGCGGCGCGAAAGCGACCGTTCATCGAATCGTGACCCCGCGGTCACGCGCTCGCCGAACGCCGGACACATCGGTTTCGTAGCGTCACCGCCGTGAACCCGATCAACTCGTTGCGCCGGTGGCTCGGCAACGACGGCGCGATCACGAACGCCCGCTCGCTCGCCGACGAGCGGGCGGCCGAGGACTGGACGGTCGGTTCGCTGGTGAACCGGCTCGAGTCCGGCGCGACCCCCCCACCGATCAGCGATCGGCCGGCATCCGCCGCATGACGACGGTGCCCCCCAACCGGCGGAACTCCTCGCCGGCGCGGCGGAGCAGCTCGGCCGTTCGCTGATCGGGGTCGTCGCGCACGTCCACGACGACGCGCCATCGCCGCATCCCGGGGTGGCGGCGGGCCAGCTCGCCGTCCGCCACGAAGGCGAGGTAGTTGAAGAGCTTCTCCTGCGTGAGGAGCAGCAGGTGCTCGCTGCCGTCCCACGCCGCCGTCTGCTCGACATGGAGCTCGACGGTGCCGTCGTCGGCAACCGTGATGGCGTCGATGGCGCCGGGGTTGAGGATCCCGGACGGCTCGTCCGCCACTACGGCGTGAACTCGGCGTAGTAGCGGGCGCCGCCGCCGATGGCCTTCACGTCGTCGAGCCAGTTGCCGTCGTACTCCTCGGTCGGCCCCTGCAGCAGATCGCTGGCCTCGCCCGCGGCCGTGGTGGCGATGCTCCACGCCTGGCGCTTGTACGTCCAGTTGCCGGGATCGAGACGGTGCGCCTCGCGCCACCACTGCACGGCGCCCGCACGGTCGCCGTCGTCGTGGCAGTGACGTCCGAGCTCGAAGCACGCCGCGGCGCGCGCCTGCTCGCGCCCGCGCGGTTGCGACCGCGCGACGACGTCGTCGGGCGAGAGCGCGAACGGGCTGTCCGCACCGAGCGTGATCCAGTCCACGAGCGCGGCGCGATACGCGGCGCTGTCGTCGCGGATGTGCGTGACCTCGAGGAGCATCTCGCGCAGACGCTCGGGGAGGTCGTCGGGCACCTGCATGTCGCGCAACGGGCTCGTCTCGATGCTCGCCGGCTCCGCCGGGCGTACGAGCAGGCCGTCCTCGTCGATCCACACGGCCATCGGCACGTTCGAGAATCCGAACAGCTCGTCGCACACGTGGGCGACGTCGATCAGTGACGGGTGCTCGGGCTGCGCGGCCTCGATCCACTGCCGAGTCGACGCGGCGCCACCGGCGTCGAGTGCGACCGTGACGACCTCGAAGCCCTCGTCGTGGTGCTCGGCCCTGAACGCCTGCCACCCGGGCAAGCTGCTACGGCAACCTCACCACGACGCCCACGCGAGCAGCAGCACCTTCGTGCCCCGCAACGACGAGAGGCGGAACGGGTTGCCGTCGACGTCCGGCACCTCAAGCTCGGCCGCGTGCGCCGTGGGCAGCGCCCGGCCGTTGTGCGTGGCGGGACCGAGTGCCCACATCCCTCGCTGCTCGTCGTGCACGAGCGGCGCGCCGAGTCGTTCGGCGAGACCGTCGAGACGGATGCGGCCGTCGTCGGTGCGCACGTCGGCGGGGAGCGGCACGCACACCTCGCCCCGGCAGGCGCCTTCCGGCTTCACGGTCCACCCTGTCTCGCGGGCGAGCGTCTCGATGTCGACCTCGAGCGAGGTGGTCAGCACGATCGAATCGTAGGCTGGCCCCATGGATGAGGCCCCGTCGAGCATCGAGAAGTCCGACAGCGAGTGGCGTGAGGAGCTGACGCCCGAGCAGTACGAGGTGCTACGGCGCAAGGGCACGGAGCCGCCGTTCACCGGCAAGTACGTGTACAACCACGACGACGGCATGTACCGGTGCGCGGCGTGCGGCGCGGCACTGTTCGCGTCCGACACGAAGTTCGACTCCGGTACCGGCTGGCCGAGCTTCACGTCGCCCGCGGTGGCGGAGGCGGTCAGGACCGAGGACGACTACTCGCACGGCATGCACCGCATCGAGGTGACGTGCGCGCGGTGCGGTGGCCATCTCGGCCACGTCTTCCCCGACGGCCCCGGACCGACCGGTCTGCGCTACTGCATCAACTCACTGTCGTTGGAGTTCGACCCTGGCGAGAGCGGCGCGAAGACCTGATGGCGCACGTCGTCCGGCGCGGTGACGATCGCGGCCCGCTGCGCCGTCCCGTCCTCGTTGCCGCGTTCGAGGGATGGAACGACGCGGGCGAGGCCGCCACGTTCGCCGCCCGCTTCCTCGCCGAGCGGTGGGACGCGGACGTGTTCGCGGAGATCGATCCCGAGGAGTTCTTCGACTTCACGTCGACGCGGCCACAGGTCCGTCTCGACGACGGGATGCAGCGCGAGATCGTGTGGCCGTCGACGACGTTGTCGAGCGCGTCACCGCTCGGTTCGGAGCGCGACGTGATCTTCGTGATCGGCAGCGAACCGCAGTTGCGCTGGCGCACGTTCTGCGACGAGATCGTGCGCGTCGCCCGCGAGCACGACGTGCGTCTCGTCGTCACGTTGGGCGCGCTCCTCGCCGAGGTGCCGCACAGCCGGCCCGTGAACGTGGTGGGCACCACGCAGGACGAGGCGCTCGTCGACTCGCTCGGTCTGCGCCAGTCGTCGTACGAGGGCCCGACGGGCATCGTCGGCGTGCTGCACGACGCGTTCCGGGGCGCCGGCGTGCCGTCGGTGTCGTTGTGGGCGGCCGTGCCGACCTACGTGCCGAGCGCGCCGTCACCGAAGGCGGCGCTCGCCCTCGTCGAGCGACTGTCGACCTTGTTGCACGTGCCCGTCGCCACCACCGATCTCGAGATCGCGTCCGCCAGCTACGAGCGCCAGATCGACGAGCTCGTGGCCGAGGACGACGACACGGCCGCGTACGTGGCGCGCTTGGAGGAGTCGGCTGACGAAGAGGCCGAGGCCGACGACGGATCGCCGTTGCAGGACGCCAACACCGGCGACCTCATCGCCGAGGTCGAACGCTTCCTGCGCGACAACCCTGGCTCGTAGTCACGGCGCCGGGGCGAAACGGGGCCACGGCGCCGCCTCCTCGAAGATGCGCGCCAGCCGGAGCGCGACGTCGTCGCGATGCCGACGCGTGATCACCTGCAACCCGACGGGCAGTCCCTCCGACGTGCGACCGCACGGGATCGACACCGCCGGGTTCCAGCACAGGTTGGCGAGCATCGTGAACGGCGTCGCCATCGCGCCGTTGCCGGTGTCGACCCCGTTGATGACCGAGGGCGGCGGACCCTCCGCCGCGAACGCAGGCACGGCCGTCGTCGGGCACAGCACGACGTCGACCTCGCGGAACAGCGCCGCGCACTCGAGCTCGAGTTGGTGCCGAGCGCGGAGCGAGCGCGCGTACTTGGGCAGCGTCTGCGACTGCGTCGTCTCGAGTGACCGCCGCGTCCACAACGTGAAGTCGTCGGCGCGCGAGGGCCACATGTCCGGTTCGATGTCGAGCCACAAGGTGATGGCACCGGTCGTGAGCCATGCCCGTACCGGGTCGGTGAAGTGGATCGGTTCGTCGTCGACGACGAGACCGGCCGCCTCGCCGAGCATGCCGGCGCCGGCTTCGACCAGCTCGGCCACCTCGGGATCGACGGTGGCGAAGCCCATGTCGAGCGACCACCGCGCCCGCAGACCGCGCACGTCCGTCGTCTCGATGGCGTCCTCGTAGCGCACCGTGGGCGCCGGCAACGACATGCGGTCGCGGTCGTCCGGTCCGGCGAGCACGTCGAGGATGCGCGCGGTGTCGCGCACCGTCGTCGTGAGGGAGCCGCGCACGCTCGTGTTGTTGCCGGTCGGCCCGACGAGTGGCACGCGCCCGAAGCTGCCCTTGTGACCGAGCAGCCCGGTGAACGACGCGGGGATGCGGATCGAACCGCCACCGTCCGACGCGGTGCCGAAGGGCACGAGACCGGCGGCGACGGCAGCCGACGTGCCACCGCTCGACCCCCCGGGTGTGCGGGCCACGTCCCACGGGTTGCGGGTGATGCCGTGCGCTTTCGTCTTGGTGAAGTTCAACGTGCCGAACTCGGGCGTCGCCGTCTTGCCGACGGGCACGGCGCCGGCCGCCTTGAGGCGGGCCACGTTGACGTCGTCGTCGGTCTCGGGAGGACGGCCCGTGAAGGGGATCGACCCGTAGTCGGTCGGCATCCCCGCGCACCGCTCGAGGTCCTTGACGCCGAAGGGGACACCGGCGAGGGGTCCGGGATCGTCGCCGCGCGCCACCGCGGTGTCGACCGCTTCGGCCGCGGCACGAGCCAGGTCGGCGTCGACGTGCACGAACGCGTTGAGTCGCTCGTTGCCTGCCTGGATGCGATCGAGGTACTCGTCGAGCACCTCGGTGGCCTTGCGCTCCCCCCGGCGCACCGACTCGGCCAGTTCGACGACGGTGGGCTCGTTGTCCGCGGTCATGCGCGCAGACTACGCACCCGTCACGGATGCAGACCTGCCGGCGCGAGCACGCCCACGGGATCGGGGAAGACCATCGCGAGCGCGGCGAAGACGTCGGCGGGGCGGGCGATCGAGAACGCCTCGCGCGCGACGTACTGGCGGAGTGCGCAGTCAACCTGGTCGGTGGTGCCGAGCGACGCGAGCGCCACGGCCGACTGCTCGTAGAGACCGGCGTAGTAGTCGGCGGCGTGGTGGTCCCAGAACGTCATCGGGTCGCCGGCGTGGCCTCGCACCGCGGCCGCCACGGGATCCGCGGCGTGGGTCGCGAGCGACCCGACCAGCACGTACTCCGCGTACGACGCCAGCCCCTCGTCGAGCCAAGGATCGCGTGCCTGGTCGTTGCCGACGAGTGAGTAGAACCACTGGTGCGCGAGCTCGTGCACGATCGAGCGCGTCGCCGATCCCGCGGCCTGCATCACGTGCAGCGGGAACTCGATGCCGCCGTGGAAGCCCGGCGTGGTGGCGACCGTGTAGGTCGGCCACGGGAACGCGCCGAAGCGCCCCTCGTACTTCGGCAGCGCGTCGACGATGAGCGCGAGCTGGCGGTTGGGATCCTCGTCGACGGCGCGATCGACGCCGACGGTGACGTGCACACCGGCGACGTCCGCCTCCGCCGTGACGAAGTGGCCGACGCTGAACGCGACATCGCGCACGGCCGTCGCCCGCCAGTGGCCGTCGGTGCCGCGCGTGCCGGTGCCGAGCACGTCGTAGCCGGGCGGCGTCGCGATCGCGACGTCGTAGTCGGACACCGTGGACGTCGCCGCTTCGCCGTGGATCGAAGTGGGCGGGTCGAGGGCCCAACCGGCACCGGGCTCCCACGCCAGCAGCGGCAGGAACGTGCCGAGGCGCAGCGTGTCGCCGTCGTGGGAGACGCGGTCGTCGTTCGATCCGCCGACGGTGAGCACGTACGTGAGCGACACCGCGATCGGCGTGTGCGCGGCGAACGGCGTGCGAAGGGCGAGCCGGACCGTCGTCGCGTCGGGCTGGGTCGCGTCCAACGCCGTCCCGTCGTCGAGGTGCGCGCCCGCGATCTCCTCGTGCACACCGCTGCCCGCCATGACCGGCGAGTTCGGCCACAGGCGGAACACGAGCTCGGTGACGTCGAGGTCCGGCACGAACGTGACGTGCACGTCGCCGGTCACGGTGGCGTTGACCGGATCGATGGTGGCGGTGGCGGCGTACCGAGGGCGGTTCGGGTCGGGCGCGGCGAGCGGACCGGGGTCGGGGCAGCCCGCGATCGGCGTGAGCGGGCTCGACGTCGTGGGCGTGGGCGCGACCGTCGTCGCGACCGTCGTCGTCGTCGTGGTGGACGGCGGCGCGCTGGTGCGATGGCTCTTGCTGCACGCGCTGGTGACGAGCACGAGCGCGACGACGAGTCCCCACCGTCGCGCGGCTCCATCGTGCACGGCCTCCATGGTCCCAGAGGCGCGCCAGGGGTAGCGTGCGCCGTGGCTCCACGCGTGGCGACGTGCGTCTGGCGGATCTCCCCCGCGCTCGTCGTCGCCCTCGACGACCGCTTCGGCGAGCCGGTCGACGCGTACGTCAACGGGTCGCAGACGTGGTTGCGCGACGGCGGTCCGAACGACGTCACGGTCGAGTGGCGGCTCCATCCCGTGGCCGGGTACCGCAAGCCCGACGGTGTCGACACCCACGAGGTGTTCTCGACGGTCGCCCTGGCGTTGGGCACTGGCGAGGCGCCGCCGGCGGCCCCGGCGTCGCTCTGGGACGGCCTCGAGGCGTTCATCGCCTACGACGACGATGTCGAGCCCGCGCCGCTGGCGGCGGCGTGCGAGGTGGCGCTCGGGATCGAGCCGGACGCGGCCGGTCTCGTCGACCACGACGTGATCGCCGACGAGTGGGAGCGTTCGGGCGGACGGACGTCGATCATCGACGCGCTCCTCCGCCAGCTTTCGACCTGACTTTGCGCGCGGAAGTGGCGATCGCGCGACCACCGACGCGCTCAAAGCGCTGGGGTGGCGGTCTGGCGACCACCGGCGCGCTCAAAATGCGTGGGTGGCGGTCGGGCGACCACCGGCGCGCGGAGAATGCTGCGCCTACGAGCGCCAGGGTTCGTCGCGCGGGAGATCGAAGAGCGGCGCCACCGGTTCGCCACGGATGGCGGCGAAGGCGAGGTCGCCCCACCGAGGCAGCCCGGCCACCGGCCACGGCATCCGGTCGGGGGCGAACCACCCGACGTCGGCGCACTCCAGCGGATGCGGCTCGAGGTCGCCGCCGACGGCGCGGCAGTGGAACAGCAACAGGTACATCGGGATGCGGGTGAACCCCAGACGGAGGCCGTCGAGCACGCCGATGAGGCGCACGACCTCGATGTGGATGCCGGTCTCCTCCCGCACCTCCTTCACCGCCACCTCGGCGGGCGAGTACCCGATGTCGGCCCATCCCGTCGGGTACAGCCACACACCGGAGTCGGCCCGCTGCACCAGCAACATCTCGCCGGCGTCGTTGCCCACGATGGCGGCCACCGCCACCTTCGGGGTGACGTACCCGGGCACGCCCTCGCCGACCTGGCCGAGCCACTCCTCGATGCGCTGGTCGTGGTCGAAGTCGCCGCCACCGGCCGCGTGCGCGATGTCGGCGGCGACGGCGAGCACCTCCTCGAAGCGCTCCCGCTCGTACAGGCTCTGCGTGAAGCCGAGCCCGGTGCGGGCGATGCCGGCCAGCGCCTCGCTCCACCGGTGCAGATCCTGGGTCGTCGCCCGGCGCGGCTGGTGCTGCTCGCCGTCACCGTCCGACATGGGACGGAGGCTACCCGTGCAGTGCGGCGGTGACGGTGCGTCGGATCTCGTCGAGCGTCGCGTCGTCGACGATCTTGTGACCGCGCCGGTCGCAGACGTAGAACGCGTCCACGGCGCGCGGTCCCATCGTCTGCACGCGGGCCGATCGGATGTCGAGCGTCAGTGCGGCGAACGCCTTCGCGATCCGGTGCAGCAACCCGACGGCGTCGGGCGCGTGCACCTCCACCACCGTCGCCACGGACGAGATGTCGTTGTCGAAGCGGACGTCGACAGTCGCGCGTGCCGAGGCGGACGCGTCCGTCTTCGGATAGGCGCGCACCTTGCGGGCGAGCGCTTCGTCGAGGTCGGCACCGTCGCGCATCGCGTCGCGCACCGCGTGCTCGACGCGGCGCCACTCGATCACGTCGTCGAACTCCGGCGCGACATCGAACTCGTCGAGCACCCAACCGTTGTCGTCGCTGTGCGCGGTCGCGGCGCGCACGGCGACACCCTGCAACGTGAGCGCGCCGCTGATGCGCGCGAACAGACCCGGTTCGTCGCGCGCCACGACCGTCAAGCGGTCGCCGTCCCCCTCGACCTGCACCGCCTGCCGGTCGAGCAGCGCCTGCTGCGCGGGTGCCAGCGTCGCTGTGCTGACGGCACCACCGGCGAGCGCGTGACGCACGCGCGCCACGAGTTCCTGCACGAGGCCCGCCTTCCACGATCCCCACGCCTGCGGACCGGTCGCCAGCGAGTCCGCCTCCGTCAGCACGGCGAGCAGGTCCAACCGTCCGGTGTCGCCCACGAGCTCGGCGACGCGCGCGATCGTCCCCGGGTCGTCGAGGTCGCGCCGCGTGGCGACGTCCGGCAGCAGCAGGTGGTGCTCGACCATCGCGACGATCGCCGCCACCTCGTCCTCGCCGAAGCCCATGCGCGTCGCGCTCGTACGGGCGATCGCCATCCCGACCTCGGTGTGGTCGCCGGGCAGTCCCTTGCCGATGTCGTGCAACAGCGCGCCGATCACCAACACGTCCGGACGGTCGACGGCGTCGCTGCGCTCGCCGGAGTTCACGGCCGCCTCGACGAGGTGACGGTCGACGGTGAAGCGGTGGTAGGCGTTGCGCTGCGGTGTGCTGCGCACGTGCGCCCACTCGGGGAGCACCGCGCACCAGACGCCGATCTGATCGAGTGCCTCGATCACGGGAACGGCGCGATGACCGGCGCGCAGGAGCGCCACGAGCGCCTCGCGCGCCGGCGCCGGCCAGGGATCCGGGAGCGGCGGCGCCGCCGTCAGCGACGAGAGCGCGCGCCGCCCGATCGGCACGTCGTGCGTCGCCGCGAGCGCGGCCATACGCAGCGGTGCCGTCGCGTCGTCGCGCACCGTCGTCGGGTCGACGTCGAGCTCGCCGTCGCGCACCACGACACCGGGCGCGAGGGTGCGGTCGCGCCGCGCGATGCGACCGGTAGGTCCACGTAGCGAGGACCGCACTCGCCGCCACGTGTCGTCGCTGATCCAGGCGATCGTGCGCGCCGCCGCCGACACCGCGCGCATCAGCGCGTCGGCGTCGTCGTAGTCGAGCGCGGTCGCAACCGCGTCCTGCTCTTGCAGCGTGAGTCGGTTCGACGACTGCCGCGTACGCAGGTGGAGTTCGACGCGCGCCGCCGCCAGCCTCTCGTACGCGCTCGCGAGCGCGCCGTCGTCGCGGTCGTAGAGGAGCGGTCGGGCCGCGGTCGCCCACTGCAGCGCGTGCACGTCGCGCAGACCGCCGCGCCCGTCCTTGAGGTCGGGCTCGAGGAGGAACGCCACCTCACCGTTGCGGCGGTGACGCTCGTCCACACCGGCGCCGAGCGTGGCGAGCCACCGCTTCGCGCCGCGTTCCCACTGCACGGCGGCGCGCCGCGCCAGGTCGGCGGTGAGCGTCTCGTCCCCCGCCAGGTGGCGGGCCGACAGCGCCGCCGTCGCCGTGTCGAGGTCGTGGCGGGCGAGATCGAGGGCCTGGTCGACGGTGCGCACGCTGTGGCTCAGCGGCGCGCCCGCGTCCCAGATCGGGTACCAGATGCGATCGGCGACGGCACCGATGTCGTCGCGGCGGTCGTGGAGCAACACGACGTCGAGGTCGCTGCACGGGAACAGCTCGCCCCGGCCGTAGCCACCGACGGCGACGAGCGCGACGCCGGCACCGCCGACCTCGTCCACGGCAGCGACGAACAACGAGCGCAGCCACTCGTCGGTCTCGTCGCTGTGGGCACGGCACCACGCCGTGCCCGTCGCACGCGTCACCTAGACAGCATCGTCGTTCCGCTCGCCGGTGCGGATGCGGATGATGCCGTCGAGGTCGGTGACCCAGACCTTGCCGTCACCGATCTTCCCCGTGCGGGCCGACTCGACGATCGTGTCGACGACGCGCAGCTCCTCACCGGTGGCGCACACGATCTCGAGCTTCACCTTGGGGACGAAGTCGATCTTGTACTCGGTGCCCCGGTACACCTCGGTGTGGCCGGCTTGGCGACCGAAGCCCTGCACCTCGGTCACGGTGATGCCGTGCACCCCGGCGCTCTTGAGGGCTTCCTTCACCTCGTCGAGCTTGAACGGCTTGATGATCGCAGTGATGAGCTTCATTGCTTCCCTCGTCGCGGTCAGGCGTACGCGGTCTCGGCGTGCTGGCTGATGTCGAGCCCCTCGTTCTCCTCAGCTTCGTCGATGCGCAGACCCATCGTGAGATCGATGACCTTGGCGATGGCGAAGGAGAGCACGAACGAGAACACGATCGTCGCGCCGACGGCGACGAACTGGTTGCCGAGCAGCTCGCCACCCCCGCCGTTGAACACGCCGTCGGCACCGAGCGGGTTGATCGACTTGTCGGCGAAGAGCCCGAGGAGGATCGACCCCGTGATGCCGCCGACGAGATGGACGGCGATGACGTCGAGCGCGTCGTCGAAGCCGAACCGGCGCTTGATGCCGATGGCGAGCAGGCAGATGCCGCCGGCCAGCGCGCCGATGACGATGGCGGACATGGCGGACACGAACCCGGCGCACGGCGTGATGGCGACGAGCCCGGCCACCGCACCGGAGGCGCCGCCGAGTGTGGTGGCGTGGCCGTCCTTGAGGCGCTCGACGACCAGCCAGCCGAGCATGGCCGCCGACGCCGCGAGGCTGGTGTTGATGAACGCCTGCACGGCGAGCTGGTTGGCGCCGAGGGCCGACCCGGCGTTGAACCCGAACCACCCGAACCACAGGATGCCGGTGCCGAGCAACGTCAACGGCAGGTTGTGCGGCGGCATCGGTTCGTCGGGATAGCCGCGCCGCCGGCCGATCAGGAGCACCACGGCGAGGGCGGCGACGCCGGCGTTGATGTGCACGACGGTGCCGCCCGCGAAGTCGAGCGCGCCTCGCTTGAACAGCCACCCGTTCGGGCTGAACACCCAGTGCGCGACCGGCGAGTAGACGACGATCGACCACACGCCGAGGAACACCGCGTACGACGCGAACTTCAGACGGTCCGCCGTGGCACCGGTGATCAGCGCGGGCGTGATGATGGCGAACATCATCTGGTACGCGCAGAACAGCAGCGCGGGGATGGCGAGCGCGTACGGGTCCTTGTAACCGGGCAAGACCGTGGCGGCGTGCTGGAGATCCTTGAGGAACGCGAAGTCGAAGTTGCCGATCCACTTGCCCGAACCGCCGAAAGCGAGGCTGAACCCGACGATGGCCCACAGCACACCGATGAGGCCCATCGCGAAGTAGTTCTGCATCAGCATCCCGAGCACGTTCTTCGCCCGCACCATGCCGCCGTAGAAGAAGGCCAGCCCTGGTGTCATGAACAGCACGAGTGCCGCCGAGCCGAGCACCCACGCGGTGCTGCCGGTGTCGATCACGGTTGTCGCCCCTTTCCCCGCAACGCCGGGCGGGGACCCTAGCGCGTCATCTCCGCGTCAGGCCCGAGCCAGGAAGGCGTCAGGAACCGCGCTCACAGCGCGGCCAGCGCGACGCGCGCGGCCGAGGCGACCGGGTCCCACAGCGAGCTGACCGGTGGGGCGTAGCCGAGGTCGAGATCGACCACCTGCTGCACGTCCATCCCTGCCGTGATCGCGGTGGCCACCACGTCGATGCGTTTGCCTGCGCCGGTGCCGCCCACGATCTGGCCGCCGAGCACGCGCCCGGTGCGCCGTTCGGCGAGGAGCTTCACGGTGATCGGTTGCGCGTCGGGGAAGTACGACGCGCTCGTGGTGCCGTCGATGCGACCGACCACGAACTCGAACCCTGCCGCCGAGGCCTCCTGCTCGTTGAGGCCCGTGCGCGCGATCTCCGTGCTGCACACGCGCGTGACCGCGGTGCCGAGGACGCCCGGGAACGTGGCATACCCGCCGCCGATGTTGATGCCGGCGACGCGTCCCTGCTTGTTGGCGACCGTGCCGAGCGCGATGTGGACGGGCTGCCCGCTCACGAGGTGGAACGACTGCGTGCAGTCGCCCGCCGCCCAGACGCCTTCCACGCTCGTGCGCTGGCGGCGGTCGACGGCGACGGCGCCGCGCACGCCGAGATCGACGCCGGCGTCGGCCGCCAACGCGCTGTTCGGCGCGACACCGAGCCCGAGCACCACCAGATCGGCGAGGATCGGGCCGTCCGCCGTCTGCACGATCTGGTCGGCGAACCCGGTGACCGCGGTGTCGACGCGCACGTCGATGCCGAGCTTCCGCATGGCGTCCTCGATGGGCGCGGCCATGTCGCCGTCCAGCGTCCCCATCACGTGGTGGCGGGCCTCGACGACCGTGACGCGGGCGCGCCGCTCGACGAAGGCCTCCGCCAGCTCGAGACCGATGTACCCGCCGCCGATCACGACGACGTTGCGGCACGCGCTCTTCTCCGCGTACTGCAGGAGCGCGGCGGCGTCGCTCAACGTCTGCACGCCGTGGACCATGTCGAGCTCGATGCCCGGGAGATCGGGACGCACGGGTCGCGCGCCGGTGGCGATCAGGACCTCGTCGAACGGCACCTGGATGGTGCGGCCGTGGCCGTGGTCGCGCACCTCGAGACGACGGTTGCCGAGGTCGATGCCCATGACCTCGTGGCGCGTGCGAACGTCGATGAGCGACCGATCGCGGTGCTCCTGCGGTGAACGGGCGACGAGATCGTCGATGGCGCCGACCGCGCCACTGACGACGTAGGGGATGCCGCAGGCGGAGTAGCTCGTCCAGTCGCCCTTCTCGAAGGCGACGATCTCGAGCTGCGCATCCAGGCGGCGCGCCTGCGCGGCGGCGGTCATGCCGCCCGCGTCCCCGCCGATCACTGCCAGGCGCTGCGCCACCCCGTCACCCTGACACACTGTGGGCGTGGGTGTACGCGAGGACTGCCGGCACTACTCGACGCGCACGGTCGCGTCCGGGGAGGTCGTGCAGCGCTGCCGCGTCGAGGCGAACGAGACGGCGCCGTTCGCCTGCCCGGAGCACTGCCTCTTCTTCGAGTCGCGCTCGATCACCGACGCGGGATGGCAGCGCTTCGACCGCGAGGAAGACGACTAGCCCGCTACCGCTTGTGCCGTTGCAGGTGCACGTGCGCCTTCGCGGCACCCCACACGAGGCCGGGCTCGTGCAGCGACGGGTCGACGTCGTCGAAGGTGGCAGGCGCCAGGTCGTAGACGTCATCCGGGAAGGCAGGGACGGCGAACTCGTCGCGCCGCACCTCGGGCACGCCCGCCTCGCGCAGCACGGCCGTCGGGTAGCGCACCGCGCCGCGGAGGATCGCCAGCGGCGTGGTGCGCTGCTCGTCGATGTCGGCCTCGAGGAGGGCGCGCACGTCGGGCAGCACGTCGTCGCGCGCGCGGCGGCCGGCCGCGTGGGCGGCGGCGAGCACGTCGGCGGGGACGGGATCGAGGCGCCGCTGCACGCAGCGCACCACCCATGTCGCGAGCACGAGCTCGATGGCGTCGGCGAGGTCGCGCGCGTACCGCGCCAGCGCGCGCTCGTCGTCGGGGTTGGCGGACGCCGGCATCGCGGCCATGCTGCGACCGGTGAGGATCCTGGCGCAATCCGTCTTCGAGGGCGTCGTGTACCACTGCCAGCCGATCGACCTCAGCCACCCGTGCCGCCCGACGCTCGAGGTCGACGCGCTCCTCCGTCCCGGTGACGCCGACGCCGAGGCGGGCCCGTTGCTGCTGCCGGTGGCGGACTACATCCGCATGCTCGGCATCGACGTCGCCCGCCCCTGCCTCCAGGAGCTCGCCGCCAAGGGACGCCTGACGAAGCGCCTCGACGTCGACCACATCACGTTCCCGACGTGGACCCCGTACGCGGGCGCGACGTGAGCGCGTCGTTGAGGTTGCCGGAGCGCAGCCCCTCCATGTCGAGCGTGACGTAGCGGTAGCCCGCCGACTTCACGGCATCGACGACGTCGGCCCGCCGGTGCAGGGCGCGGTCGAGATCCACCACCGGCAGCTCGACGCGAGCGACGTCGCCGTAGTGACGGACGCGCACGTCGCGAAACCCGAGCTCGTGCATCGCCCGCTCCGCCCGCTCGATGCGCCCGAGCACCTCGACCGTCACCTCGGTGCCGTACGGCACGCGCGATGCGAGGCAGGCGGCGGCCGGCTTGTCCCACGTGCGCAGGCCCAGGCGCTTCGACCACTCGCGCACGTCGGACTTCGTGAAGCCCGCGTCGACCAGCGGGAACGACGCGCCGCGCTCACCCGCCGCCCGCTGCCCCGGACGGTGGTCGCCGAGGTCGTCGAGGTTGACGCCGAGCACGACCGTGGCGCGCTCGTGCGCCGCGATCGGTTCGACGGCGTCCATCAACGACGACTTGCACCAGTAGCAGCGGTCGCCGTCGTTGACGCGGTACGCGGCTTCCTCCATCTCGGAGGTGACGACCGGTCGCCACCGCAGGCCCCACTCGCGCGCCAGCGCCGCGCAGTCGTCTCGCTCCTCGCCGGCGAGGGACGGCGACACCGCGGTGACCGCGAGCGTCTGCGCCGAGCCGATCGTGTCGTTCGCGACCCACGCGAGGAAGGCCGAGTCGGCGCCGCCGCTGAACGCCACGACGACCGGCGCCAGGTCGCGCAGGCGCGCCCGCAAGGCGTCGAGGTCCGCCATCACGCGTCGACCACCTCGATGCGGATGCGCTTGTTGCCCTTCCCCTTCGACTCGGTCTTCACGACGCGCACCCGCCCCACCTCGTCGGTGCGGTGCACGTGCGTGCCCCCGTCGGCCTGCTTGTCGAGGCCGACGATGTCGACGACGCGGATCTCCTTCACCGACTCCGGGATGAGGTTGACCTTCGTGCGGATGAGGTCCTCGTCCTCCACCGCCGTCTCCCGCGGCAGGAACGACACCTCGATGGGACGGGCGGCGGCGAGCTCGTCGTTCACCAGTTGCTCGACCCGCGCGCCGAACCCTTCCGGCAACGGATCGAACTCGAAGTCCATACGGGCGGACAGCGGTTCCATGTTGCCGCCGGTGACCGCCGTACCCCACTCGTTCCAGATGACACCGCACAGCACGTGCAGCGCGGTGTGGGTGCGCATGAGCGCGTGGCGGCGGTCCCAGTCGACCTCGAGCGTCACGGTGGTGCCGGCGCTCGGCGGCGAACCGTCGACGCGGTGCCACACCGTCGGCCCTTCCTTGCGCACCTCGACCACGCGGACCTCGCCCCCCTCCCAGCTGATGCGGCCGGTGTCGTGCGGCTGGCCACCGCCGGTCGGGTAGAAGACCGTGCGGTCGAGCGCGACGCGGTCGCCGTCGGCGGCGACCACCGTGGCATCGGCGCGCTGCTGGTACGCGTCGCGCAGGTACAGCAGCTCGGTGTCCACGCCGTCATTCTTGTCGCTACGCGGCGGGGGCCGGTTCGGCGAGCGCCGGGGCCGCCGATCGGCTGATGGCGACGACCGCGCCCAGGACGAGCACGGCGCCGAGCGCCGTCCACCCGGTGACCGCCTCACCGGTCACCGCCGCCGACAGCAGCACGCTCACGACCGGTTCCACGGTCGACAGCGTCGACGCATCCGAGGGGCCGACGCGCGCCAAGCCGGCGAGGAACGCGAACGCGGCGATCACCGTGCACACCACGGCGATGGCGATGACCGCCCACCAACCGGACGCCGAGGTGGGGAACGCGGGCCGGTGCGGGGTGACCGCGAAGAGCACGACGTAGCCGATGGCTGCCGTCGACATGATCACCGTCGTTGCCCACAGCGGGTCCGCCGCTTCGAGCACGCGCGCGCCGAGCAGGATGTACGCGCTGTACACCACGGCCGCACCGAGTCCGAACGCGATCCCGACGGGCTCGCCCGCTCCGGCGGACGGACCCACGACGACCGCCACGCCGGCGAGCGCGACGGCGCACGCGGTCGCGAGACGGCGGGTGAGCGGTTGGTGCAGGAAGAGCGCGGCGCCGATCACGACCATCGCGGGGAACGAGTACAGGAGCAGCGCGACGAGGCCGGGCGGTGCGTGGTCGACGGCGAGGAAGTAGCAGAGCGACTGGCACAGGTAGCAGCCGCCCATGAGCACGAGCCCGCGCATCGTGCGGCGCGAGGGTCGAACGCGATCGCTCCTCGCGAGCACGGCGGTGCAACAGACGGCGGCGATGCCGAACCGGCACAGCAACACCGCGACCGGTTGCGCGCCGTCGTCGTAGGCGACGCGCGCGAGGACACCGAGCGCGCCGAACGCCGCGGCTGACACGACGACGAGGGCGATGCCTCGCACCCGGGCGGCGTCCATCGGCGCCATTCTGGCGAGGGTCCTGCGCCCGCCACGGCGGAAACGTCTAGTGTCCCCGCCGACCGAGAAGGCGGCCAAGGGGGGATGCATGTCATCACGGAAGCGGCGTTTGCAATTCGGGGCAGGGTTCTTCGCCCTCGTGCTCGTGCTCGCTGCGTGCAGTTCGAGCAAGAACAACACGAGTACGAGCAGCGGCAGCAACGGCACGACCGAGGTGTCGCTGGCCTACGTGGGCCCGCTCACGGGCGATTCCGCCAACCTCGGCATCAACATCCGAGATGGTGCGAAGACCGCGATCGACGCCTACAACAAGAAGGGCGGCAAGATCCACGTCACGTTGAAGGAGTTCGACACCAAGGGTGACCCGGCACAGGCCACCACGGTGAAGGACAGCTACATCAACGACAAGAGCATCATCGGCGTCATCGGCCCGGCGTTCTCGGGTGAGACGAAGGCTGTGCTCCCGTCGTACGACGAGGCCGGTCTCGTGATGATCAGCTCGTCGGCGACGAACACGCAGCTGCCGACGGTGGCCACGAACAAGCACGTGTTCCACCGCGTCATCGCCGACGACAGCTTCCAGGGCAAGGGCATCGGCGACTACATCACCGACACGCTGAAGTCGAAGTCCATCGTCGTCGTCGACGACAACAGCGAGTACGGCAAGGGCCTCGCCGACGACACCACCAAGGAGATCCAGGCGAAGGGCCAGCAGGTCGCGAAGCGGCTGAGCGTCGACCCGAAGTCGCAGGACTTCTCGGCGGCGGTGAACGACGCCAAGGCGGCCAACCCGGACGTGATCATGTACGCCGGCTACTACCAGGAGGCGGGTCGTCTCCGGAAGCAGCTGAAGGACGGCGGCGTGAACGCGCAGTTCATCTCCGGTGACGGCTCGCTCGACCCCGGCTTCATCGCTGCCGCAGGTCCCGACGCCGCCGAAGGCGCGCTCCTGAGCTGCCCGTGCAACCTCGCAACCGAGACGAGCACGGGTCCGCTGGGCGACTTCTTCAAGGCGTACCAGGCCGACAACAACAACGCCGTCCCGGGCACGTACTCGCCGGAGGCGTTCGACGTCGCCAACATCTTCCTGCAGGGCATCGACGCAGGGAACACGGATCGGGCGAAGATGCTGTCGTTCGTGAACGGCCTGACCACCTACACGGGCATCTCGAAGACGATCTCGTTCGAGTCGAACGGCAACTTGAAGACACCGAGCCTGTTCGTCTTCACCGTGCAGAACGGCAAGCTCACCGCCAAGCAGTAACGGGCGGGTTCGTCAGGTACTGGTGAACGCAGGGGGCGCCGCGAGGCGCCCCCTGCTCCGTTCTCGGAGGACGTCATCGACTTCAAGGCGTTGCACGACACGTTCTGGGCGCAGACCGTCGACGGGCTGACCAACGGCTCGATCTATGCGCTGATCGCACTCGGGTACACGCTGGTCTACGGCGTGCTGCGCCTCATCAACTTCGCGCACTCCGAGATCTTCATGATCGGCGTGTTCGGCGCGCTGTTCACGCTGCACGGGCTCGGCATCGAGCAGACCGATCCGACGAAGAGCGGCGCCGCGCTGGTGGTCACGCTGCTGATCATGACGGTTGCGGCCATGGCGGCGTCAGGAGCGGCGGCATTGATCATGGAGCGCGTCGCCTACCGCCCGCTACGACGGCGCAACGCACCGCGGCTGTCGGCGCTCATCACCGCCATCGGGATCTCCCTGTTCCTCCAGGAGCTGTTCGCCCTCCGCTACGGGCGCAACCAGATCGGTTTCCCGCGCGTGCTGCAGAAGTCGGTGCTGTGGCAGCCGTGGGGCGCGCAGATCCGCGTCGACAAGGTGCTGGTGTTCGTCGCCGCCATCGTCCTCATGGTGGCGCTCGAGCGGTTCGTCGCCACGTCCCGCCTCGGCCGCGGCATCCGCGCCGTCGCCCAGGATCCGGAGACGGCGGCCCTGATGGGCGTGAACATCGACCGCGTCGTCATGCTCACGTTCCTCCTCGGAGGCCTCCTCGCCGGCGCCGCGGGATCGATGTACGGGATCTTCTTCGAGTCCGCCCGCTACAACATCGGGTTCCTGCCGGGGATCAAGGCGTTCACCGCGGCCGTGCTCGGCGGCATCGGCAACATCCGCGGCGCCCTGCTCGGCGGCCTGTTGCTCGGCGTGCTGGAGAAGTACGGCGCGTCGTTGCTCGGCGGGCGGTGGCAGGACGTCTTCGCCTTCGGCATCCTCGTCGTCGTCCTCATGGTGCGGCCCACCGGCCTGCTCGGTGAGGCGCTCGGCAAGGCGCGCGCCTGATGACGGCGGTACGGGCGTTCGTGCGGCGGTGGTCGCCGATCGAGCTCGTCGGCAGTTGGTGGGCGAAGCAGCGATGGTGGGCCAAGGGCCTCGTGTGCGTCGCGCTCCTCGTCGCCGCCGTGCTGCTCCCGCAGAACCTGGAGCTCAAGTGGCAGGCGATCCTGTTCTTCCCGGTCGGGCTCTACATCCTGCTCGCGCTCGGGTTGAACATCGTCGTCGGCCAAGCGGGCCTGCTCGACCTCGGCTACGTCGCGTTCTACGCGGTGGGTGCGTACTCGGCGGCGAAGCTCACGACCGCATCGAACTACGACATCTGGGTCGTGCTCCCGATGGCGATCGCGATCGCGATGTTCGCGGGTGTGCTGCTCGGCGCGCCCACGCTGCGGTTGCGGGGCGACTACCTGGCCATCGTCACGCTCGGCTTCGGCGAGATCGTGCGCATCACCGCGCAGAACACCGACGCGCTTGGCGAGAGCCGCGGCATCACCGGCATCCCCCATCCCGACTCGATCTTCGGGTTGCAGTTCGGGATCAGCGACCCGGTGCCGTACTACTACCTCGTCCTCGCCGCCATCACGCTCGCGGTGTTCATGACCGTGCAGCTGAACCGGTCGCGCGTCGGGCGGGGATGGATCGCCATCCGGGAGGACGAGGACGCCGCCGAGCTGATGGGTGTCCCGACGTACAAGTTCAAGCTGTGGGCGTTCGCGGTCGGCGCCGCGACCGGTGGCTTCGCGGGATGGATCTACGCCAGCCGCGTCAGCTTCATCAACCCCGACAACTTCCCCTTCTTCTTCTCCGTGTTGATCCTCGCCTCGGTCGTGCTCGGTGGCATGGGATCGATCCCCGGTGTCATCGCCGGCGCGTTCCTCGTCGGGTTCATCCCGGAGTACCTGCGCAACATCCCGTTCGGCTCGACGGCGGGCGACTTCCTCAACACCGTCACTGGCGGCCACGCCCAGAACGTGGCCGAGTACCGCGACATGTTGTTCGGACTCGCACTCGTGCTCGTCATGGTGTTCCGACCACAGGGCTTGTTCCCGAGCAGGCGGCGCGCCGCGGAGCTCGCGTCCGCGGGCGCGGGACGCGGCCTCGCCGCCACCGCCGACGTGGCCGAGGCGCAGGCCCCGCTCGCCACCGCGGAGACCGAAGCAGTCGCGGAGGCACCCGAGATCGACACCGCGACGGCGGTGGGCACCGCCGTGCGCGACGAGGTCGCCGACCTCGTCTCCGAGGTGCAAGCGGACCGCGAGAGCGGCGAGACGTCCGACGTCGTGCTCGAGCTCGACGCGGTGACGATGCAGTTCGGTGGCTTGACGGCGTTGAAGAACGTGTCGCTCGCGGTGCGGCGTGGCGAGATCTTCGGCATCATCGGACCGAACGGCGCCGGCAAGACGACGATCTTCAACTGCATCACCGGCGTGTACCGCCCCACCGAGGGACGCATCGTCCTCGACGGCACCGACGTCGTGGGTCGCCCGCCGTACCGCATCACCGAGCTCGGGATCGTGCGCACCTTCCAGAACATCCGTCTGTTCCCGAACATGACGGGGATGGAGAACGTGCTCGTCGGCACCGACGCCCGCCACCGCACGAGCGTGCCGGGCGCGCTGCTGGCGCTGCCGCGTCACCGGCGCGAGGAGCGCGAGGGCCACGAGCAGGCGCGCCGGTTGCTCGAGTTCGCCGGCATCCCCCACCACGCCGACGACGTCGCCCGCAACCTCCCGTACGGCGATCAACGACGGCTCGAGATCGCGCGTGCCATGGCGACGGTGCCGACGGTGCTGCTGCTCGACGAGCCGGCCGCGGGGTTCAACCCCGCGGAGAAGCGGGCGTTGGCCGACCTCATCCGCCAGATCCGCGACAGCGGCATCACCGTCGTGTTGATCGAGCACGACATGAGCCTCGTGATGAGCATCTGCGACCGCCTCGCCGTGCTCGACTTCGGCGAGCGCATCGCCGAAGGGCTGCCGGCGGACATCCAGTCCGACCGGCGCGTGATCGAGGCCTACCTCGGGGTGTCGGACTGATGCTGCTCGAGCTCGAGGAGCTGCACGTCCACTACGGCGCCATCGCCGCGTTGAAGGGCGTGTCCGTCTCGATCGACGAGGGCGAGATCGTCACGTTGCTCGGCGCCAACGGCGCGGGCAAGACGACGACGCTGAAGACCGTGTCCGGGCTGCGACCGATCACGTCGGGTCGCGTGGTGTTCCAGGGACAGGACCTCGCCGGCATCCCCGCGCACCGCCGCGTGCAGATGGGCATCAGCCAGGCACCGGAAGGGCGAGGGATCTTCCCCGGCATGACCGTGGTGGAGAACCTGGAGATGGGCGCGTACGCGCGCGCCGGCGCCAAGCTCGACGCCGAGTTCGACCGCGTGTTCCAGCTCTTCCCCCGCCTCGCCGAGCGGCGCAAGCAGGCGGGCGGCACGCTGTCGGGCGGTGAGCAGCAGATGCTCGCCATCGGCCGCGCGCTCATGGCGCAACCGAAGGTGCTGCTGCTCGACGAGCCGTCACTCGGGCTGGCACCGATGCTCGTGAAGCAGATCTTCGACATCATCACGGAGATCAACCAGCAGGGCACGACGATCCTGCTCGTCGAGCAGAACGCGGCGCAGGCGTTGCAGCGCGCGCACCGCGCCTACGTGCTCGAGACCGGCCGCATCGTGCGCAGCGACGACGCCGCCGTGTTGTTGAACGACGACTCCGTGAAGGCCGCCTACCTCGGCGGCGAGATCAGCTGACGCGTCGCGGCGACGTCAGCCGAGCGCGAGCTCGGCGAGGAGCTCGTCGATGGGCGACACGACCCCCGTGTAGAACGGACCGAACTCCGCGTAGAGCGCCGACGCCTCGTCGAAGCGCATCGTGTACACGACGTCCTTCAAGTCGTCGGGCTTCTCCGCGAACAGCGTCACGCCCCACTCCCAGTCGTCGACGCCGGTCGAGCCCGTGATGAGCTGCAGCACGCGACCGGCGAACGTGCGCCCCGTCTTGCCGTGCCCGCGCATGAGGTCCTCGCGCGCGTCGTACGGGAGCGTGTACCAGTTCTGGTCGACGTTGCGGCGCTTGGACATCGGATAGAAGCACCACGCCCGCTTCCCCTCCGGCGGGAGCTGCGGGTACAGGCGCGCCTGCTTCAGCTCCTCCGGCGCGCCCGACGCGTACTCCGACACCTCGGTGAGCGACACGTACGAGTCGACGACGTCGAGCCCCGCCACCGTGAGGTCGCGCTGCAGCAGCCGCAGCCGCCACAGATCGGGACCGAGCGCCATCACCGCGAGATCGGCCTTGTGCCCGAGCACGGCGACGGTCACGACCTGGTGCTCGTCGGCCTCGCACGACTTCACCGCCGCCGCGATCGCCTCCGCGTCGGCCAGCGGCGTGAGCTTGCAGAACAGGTGGAGCACGCCCCACCCGGTGGCAGGACGCAGCGGTTCGGGCACGGCCGTCACGCTACCGATCGAGGTGTTCGGGCGCGTACACGTTGAGCCGCCCCGGACGGGCGAAGCCGGCGAGGGTCATCCCCGCGGCGCGCGCCGTCTCGACGGCCATGCTCGACGGCGCGCTGACGGCGACGACGGTGCCGAACCCCGCGGCCCACGCCTTCTGCACGATCTCGAAGCTGGCCCGCCCGCTGACCCACAACCCGAGGTCGCCGGCGGGCACGCGCCCGTCGAGCACGAGGCGACCGACGACCTTGTCGACGGCGTTGTGGCGGCCGATGTCCTCACGGACCACGACGGGCGCGGCGAACGCGTCGAACGCGGCCGCGGCGTGCACGCCACCGGTCGCCGCGAACAGGCGTTGGTGCGCACGGATGGCATCGGGCACGGCGGTGAGCACCTCCATCGGGAGCGGGCGCACGTCGCGCAGCGGGTGCAGACGGGCCCGCAGGTCGTCGATCGTCGTCGACCCGCACAGCCCGCACGACGACGTCGTCGTGGCCACACGCGCCTGCGGCACCGGGGCGCGATGGCCGGTCTCGACCGACACCACGTTGAAGTTCGCGTCGGAGGCGCTGCGGTCGTCGGCGCAGTAGCGGCACCGCAGCACGGGCGCACCGGCGAGGAGCCCGTCGCCGTGGCACAGCCCGACGGCGAGCTCGAAGTCGTCGCCCGGCGTGCGCATGGTGGTCGTGACGAGGTGGCCGTCGAGACGGATCTCCAGGGGCTCCTCGACGATCAGCTCGTCGGGGCGGCGACGGGGGCGGCCGCCGTCCTCGACCCGGTGCACGAGCACCTTCTCCGTACGGCCGCGGCTCACTGCGCCGGAGGCTACCCAGGGACAGGAGAAGCGGACCCCGAGCGAGAAAACCACCTGATCGGACCATGGACGCAGAGGGAGCGCACGGGTTCGATGCCAACCATCATGCGTCGGGGGGTCGCCGTCTTCGTCCTGGTCGTCGCGGTCGTGTTGACCGCCGCCCCGGCCAGCCGCGCCCAGACGGGCACACCCGTCGTGTTCCTCGACGGCAAGGGCTTCGGCCACGGCGTCGGCCTCGCCCAGTGGGGCGCCATGCACCTCGCCGAGGCAGGCGCCTCCCACCAGGACATCCTGTCCACCTTCTACCCCGGCACCGCGCTGGCCACCGTGGCCGACGAGGACGTGCGCGTCGCCGTCTTCACGTCGCCCAACGGGCAGGCGACGCTGACGTTCCCGAACGGCGGCGAGGTGCGCAGCAGCCCGACCGGCGACCAGGCACCCGGGTTCCCGGTGACCGTCGGGCCGGGCGGCGCCGTCGTCGTGAGCTACGACGGGGCGTACCACGTGACCCCCGCGGTCACGACCCAGGCCGCAGGCACGCCGGTGGCATGGCAGGCGCCGGCCGACAACTGCCTGCTCCCGGGCATCACGTGCCCACCGCCGAGCGGCGGCGGGTGCCTCACGTGCACGACGACCACGCCGCCGACGACCGCGGCACCGCCCCCGGACTCGTCGTCGCCCGGTAGCACCGACCCCGCGCCGCCACCGTCCGACACGTCGCCCCCGCCGCCCGCGGGCCCCACGGTGAGCGGGCCCGCCTCGTCGGGCGCGCCGGTGTGGGCCGTGGCGAACGACGGCGGTGTGACCGGCGTGGCCGAGCGCGGGCGCCACTACCGGGGCGTGCTCGAGGCGACCGCCGGCGGCGGACCGCTGCGGCTCGTGAACCAGGTCGACGTCGAGACGTACCTGCGGGGCATGGGCGAGGTGCCGAGCACGTGGCCCATCGAGTCGATCGCGGCCCAGACCGTCGCCGCCCGCACGTACGCGCTGCGGGCCATGGCGTTCAGCGGCGAGTTGTGCGACTACGACCTGTGCCAGGTCTACATCGGCGCCGACCGCGAGACGCAGGGACAGAACGCGGCCGTCGCCGAGACGGCCGGCGAGGTGCTCACGTACGGCGGCGCGCTGGCGTCGACGGTGTACTCCGCGGACGCCGGGGGCGTGACGGCGACGACGCTCGAGGGCTTCGGCAGCCCCGACGGCGTGTACCCGTACCTCACCGTGGTCCACTACGACACGCCGGACCCGCTCCCGTGGCGCACCGAGGTGGCCCTCAGCGATGTGGCGTCGCGCTTCGGGTACGCGGGCACCGTCACGAACGTCGTCATCGGGCAGGCCGGTCCATCCGGGCGAGCGCTGCAGGTGACGCTCGACGGGTCGAACGGGCCGATGTCCGTCGACGGGCGCGCCTTCGCCGCCCACCTCGGCCTGCGCTCGACGCTGTTCCAGCCCACCATCGGCACCGACGACAACCCGCCCCCGCCGCCCGGCGAGGGAAGCGGGCTGCAGGCCCTCCCCGACGACGCGGCCGCCTTGCGGGCGGCGGCGCTGGCGGGACAGCAGGCGGTCGCCGACGACGCCGCCGCCCTGCGCGGGATGCAGAACTGGGCGAGCAGCCTGGCGTCGGGGTTGCACCTGCCCAAGGCGCGCGACCTGGCGACGAGCCCTGCGGTGTGGTCCGCGCTCGCGCTGGCCGTGCTCGTCACCGCCTACGCCCTCGGTGCGCTCGGCTTCCCGCCCCCACCCCTCGCCCTGCAACTCGCGGACCGTCCCCCGTGGCGTCCCTCGCGCTTTGATCGCGCCGGTGGCCGGCGGACGACCAGATCCGCGCGCAAAACCCCCAGCGCGCCCGCGGAGGACGCCGCCGTCGCCGGCGACGAGTGGACCTCGCTGTTCGACGGCGTCGACCCGCCGCCGGACGCGGAACGGCCGGCCCCGAAGGACCGGCCGTTCGTGAAGCTCCGGCTCCGGAGAGCTGAGGGCTAGAAGTCCTCCATCCCACCGCCGGGCATGGCGGGGGCCTTCTCCTCGGGCTTGTCGGCGATGACCGCCTCGGTGGTGAGGAACAGCGACGCGATCGACGCCGCGTTCTGCAGCGCGGAGCGGGTCACCTTCGTGGCGTCCGGGACGCCCGCCTTCAGCAGGTCCTCGTAGTCGCCGGTGGCGGCGTTGAGGCCGTTCGAGCCCTCGAGGTTGCGCACCTTCTCGACCACCACACCGCCTTCCATGCCGGCGTTGACGGCGATCTGCTTCAGCGGCTCCTCGACCGCCTTGGCGACGATCTTCGCACCGGTGGTCTCGTCACCCTCGAGCTTCTCCGCGGCGGTGAGGACGGCCGCCTGCGAGCGCAGCAGCGCCACACCACCACCGGGGACGATGCCCTCCTCGACGGCGGCCTTCGTCGTCGAGACGGCGTCCTCGATGCGGTGCTTCTTCTCCTTCAGCTCCACCTCGGTGGCGGCACCGACCTTGAGGACGGCGACACCGCCGGAGAGCTTGGCGAGACGCTCCTGCAGCTTCTCGCGGTCGTAGTCCGAGTCGGTGTTGTCGATCTCGTTCTTGATCTGCTGGATGCGGCCCTTGATCTCCTCGTCGGAGCCGGCGCCCTCGACGATCGTGGTCTCGTCCTTGGTGACGACGACCTTGCGGGCACGACCGAGCAGGTCGAGCGTCGTGTTCTCGAGCTTCAGGCCGACCTCTTCGGTGATGACCTGGCCACCGGTGAGGATCGCCATGTCCTGGAGCATCGCCTTGCGGCGCTCACCGAAGCCGGGCGCCTTCACCGCGGCGGACTTGAACGTGCCCCGGATCTTGTTCACGACGAGCGTGGCGAGCGCCTCGCCCTCGACGTCCTCGGCGACGATCGCCAGCGGCTTGCCCGACTGCATCACCTTCTCGAGCACCGGGAGCAGATCGCGCACGGCGGAGATCTTGGAGCCGACGAGGAGGATGTACGGGTCGTCGAGCACGGCCTCCATGCGGTCGGGGTCGGTGACGAAGTACGGCGAGATGTAGCCCTTGTCGAAGCGCATGCCCTCGGTGAACTCGAGCTCCATGCCCATCGTGTTCGACTCTTCGACGGTGATCACGCCGTCCTTGCCGACCTTGTCGATGGCATCGGCGATCAGCCCACCGATCTCGCTGTCGTTGTTGGCCGAGATCGACGCCACCTGCGCGATCTGGTCCTTCGACTCGATGTCCTTCGACAGCGTGGCGAGGTTGGCGACGGCGGCCTCGACGGCGGCGTCGATGCCACGCTTCAGCGACATCGGGTTGGCGCCGGCGGCGACGTTGCGCAGACCCTCGCGGACCATCGCCCAGGCCAGCACCGTGGCGGTGGTGGTGCCGTCACCGGCGACGTCGTCGGTCTTCTTCGCCACTTCCTTGACCAGCTCGGCCCCGATCTTCTCGTAGGGGTCCTCGAGCTCGATCTCCTTCGCCACCGACACGCCGTCCTTGGTGATGGTCGGCGCGCCCCACTTCTTCTCCAGCACGACGTTGCGGCCCTTGGGCCCGAGCGTCACACGTACCGCGTCGGCCAGCTTGTTCATGCCGGCCTCCAGCGAACGGCGCGCCTCCTCGTCGAACGCGATGATCTTCGGCATCCGATCCCTCCGTTGGGGTCTGAGTTGCTACAGCTGCTTGGCACTCTCGATCAGAGACTGCTAAATCCAACCACGCCCCACGCCGTTTAGCAACCGCAGCGGGCGAGTGCTAATCAAGCCCCATGCGGGTCGTCGTCATCGGCGCCGGCGTGGGCGGACTCGGGACGGCGCTGGCCCTCTCCCGCCGGGGCCACGAGGTCGTCGTGGTCGAGCGCGACCGCACCCCACTGCCCCGCGACCCCGACGAGGCCTTCGAGTGGGACCGGCGAGGTGCGCCCCAGGTCCGCCACTCCCACGCCCTGCTGGCCCGTCTCCGCCTGCTGCTGCGGGACCGCTACCCCGACGTGCTGGCGTCGCTCTACGAGGCCGGGGTCACCGACTGGCCGCTCACCGAGCACCTGCCCGAGACGCTCGACGACCGTTCGCCGCAGCCGGGCGACGACGAGCTCGTGATGCTCGCCTGCCGGCGGACGACGTTCGAGTGGGTGCTGCGCCGGGCCGTGCTCGCCGCGCCGCACGTGTCGCTGCTCGACGGCGCCGTCGTCGAGGGCCTGCTCGGCGCCGACCGCCACGCCACCGGTGTGCGCGCCGTCGTCGACGGCGCCGCGACGACCTTCGAGGCGGACGTGGTCGTCGCCGCCAACGGCCGGCGCGGTGACGTGCCCTCGTGGCTGGCCGGCATCGGCGCCGAGTGTCCGGAGACCGTCGAGGACACCGGCATCGTGTACCTCTCACGCTTCTACCGCTTGCGCGACGGCGCCGACGTCCCGGAGGACGCCACGCTCATCGGGGGCGACCTCGGTTACTTGAAGTACGCCACGTTCATCGGCGACAACCGCACGTTCTCGGTCACGTTCGCGACGCCGAGCGGCGACGACGAGTTGCGATCGAAGCTGCTCGACGCCGACACGTTCGAGCGGGCCGGGCGCGCGCTCGTCGCGACCGCGCCGTGGCTCGAGGACGAGCGCGCCGTGCCCATCACGCCGGTGCACGTGATGGCGAAGCTGCTGAACCGCCTCCGCGTGTTCCGCGACATCCGCGGCTTCCACGCCGTCGGCGACGCGCACACGTGCACGAACCCGCTGTACGGGCGCGGTTGCTCGCTGGCGATGGTGCAGGCGACGTTGCTCGCCGATGCCGTCGACGCGCACGGCGACGATCACGCGTCACGTCATGACGCGTACGAGGCGGCATCGGCGACGCACATCGAACCGTGGTACCACGCCGCCGTGGCCGCCGATCGTGACACGCGAGTCGCGGACCACGCGAGCGAGGTCGCGTCGGGCGACGACCCGAGCGCGTTCATGCGCAACGTCATGCGCCACGGACTGGCACCGGCGATGCGGACGGACCAGCGCGTGTTCCGAGCCTTCCTGCGCACGTTCAACCTGTTGACGACACCCGACGCGTTGTTGCGCGACGGCGAGCTCATCACGCGTGTCATCGAGGTCTACAACGACCGCGACAACCGTCCGCCCGAACCGGTGCTCGGGCCGGCGAGCCGGTCGGAGCTGCTGGCCGCGCTGTCCCCGTGAACGTCCGGGCGCCGAGACGCCCGGACGTCACAACGGGTTGCCCGCTTCCAGGAGTGCGATCACCTTCTGCGCGATGACGTCGGGATCGGCCGGCTTGGTCAGGTAGTCGTCCGCACCGAGCTCCCACACGCGCACGAGCGTCCGCTCCTCCGACTTGCACGTGAACACGATCGTGCGCATGTCCGGCGCCAGACGCCGTTCGCGCATCGCGGCCAGCACCTCGAAGCCGTCGAGGCGCGGCATCATCAGGTCGAGGACCATGCAGTCCGGCGCACGCGCCTCGAGCTCGTCGAGCGCGTCGACACCGTCCTTGGCCTCGCGCACGGCGAAGCCGTGGTCCAGGAACGTGAAGGCGAGCAGGCCGCGGACATCGGGATCGTCGTCGACGATGAGGACCTCGGGCACGGTCGCATCATCGACCGATTCGTCCGGAATCCTGAGCGATGATTCGCGGGCTACCCGCCCGCGACCTCTTCGTGGGGGCTCCGCCCCCACACCCCAACGCAGCCGGCTCCCTGGCGGTCGCTCGCCTGCGGTCGCGGGCTACCCGCCCGCGACGGCCGGGATGATCGAGACGGTCTCGCCGTCGGGGACCTTGGTGTCCATCCCGTCGAGGAAGCGCACGTCGTCGTCGGCGACGAAGACGTTGACGAAGCGGCGCAGGCCACCCTCGTCGTCGAGCAGGCGGTCGGCGAACCCGGGATGGGCGGCCTCGAGCGAGGCGACCACCTCCCCGACCGTCGCGCCCTCGACCTCGACCTCGGACTTCCCACCGGTCAAGGTGCGCAGGGTGGTCGGGATCCGGACTTTCACGCTCACGGAGAAACCCTAACCCCGCACAGGTGACCCGCATTCCGACACGGATAACGTGCGCCCGTGCGATCGGTCCCCCCGGTCCTCGCGGTGTTCCACCACGGTGACTTCGACCCCGTTGCGCTGGCGGCGCGCAAGGCGGGCACCACCGTGTCCGTCTGCCTGCCCGCGCGCGACGAGGAAGCCACCGTCGCCGACATCGTGTCGCGCATCCGTCGCGACCTCGTCGACGGTTGCGGGCTGGTCGACGAGGTCGTCGTGGTCGACGACCACTCCAGTGACGACACCGCCGCGGTCGCGGCACGCGCCGGCGCCCGCGTCGTGCGCGCCGC
>Ga0070741_10004966_pt1 | contig 30337 bp, 15 predicted proteins | sample Coa_R1_4_FD_66440 | JGI IMG/M metagenome (GOLD analysis project Ga0070741, IMG submission 66440) | Surface soil microbial communities from Centralia Pennsylvania, which are recovering from an underground coalmine fire - Coalmine... | ecosystem: Environmental > Terrestrial > Soil > Unclassified ... | reverse complement strand
GTAGGGGTTGCCGCCCTGCCCGAAGGCGGCCCAGCTCGACGGCAGGAACTGCGCGTAGCCGATGGCGCCTGCCGACGAGGTGGCCATGTTGCGGCCGAAGTCCGACTCGACCTTCGCCACTCCCGCCAGCACCTGCCACGGCAGGCCGCAGGTCGCGGCCGCCTGCTGCATCACCGCGAACTGGGCCGGCGGTATGTCGCCCGGCTGCGCGGCGGCGATGGGCTGGCCGGGCGCCATGGTCCCGAACGCCGCCATCAGGCTCGCGATGGCAAACGCCAGGGCCAGCAGGATCGCCAGCGCCAGGCTGGTGGCGACCTTCAGCGCGTCACGGCCGAGCCCGCCGAGGGCGAGGGAAATGACGGCGTAACCCATCACGCCCCTCCCGCGATGCGGCCGGCCGCCGCGCGCGCGCCGGTCCGGGACTCCAACGCCCGCGCGCCCTCACGGTAGACGTAGTAGCGCGCGAAGCCCAGCCCGTCGCCGAGGTGGCCACGCATGAGGCCGGGGATGCGGAGCGTGAGGGCGAGCACGGCCACGCCGAGGAACACGGTGAGCAGCGCGGCGTCTGGGGCCATGGGCGTGAGCTCGGTGAGGAGCGCCCCGCCGAGCTTCAGGGCCAGCACCTGGACGAACTGCGTGAAGACGGCGGTGAAGAAGGTCCCCGACCAGAGACGCGCCCAGCCCTGCGTCTGCGGCAGCACCCAGCAGAGCAGGCCCAGGGGAGCGGCGACGAGCAGCACGTCAACCAGCGCCAGGCGCATCAGCATCTGGAGCAGGAGCAAGAGGCTCGTCACGAGGTAGATCAGGATGGCGAGCACGTCGACGAGGAGCTGCGTCGCGCTGTCCGCGTGGTCCCACCCGGGCAGACTGGTCTGGCCGATCGCCTGGCAGAGGGCGTTGTTGGCGTCGATCACCAGCTGCGCCCAGGAGAGGCTGGTGTTGGCGAGGAGCGCGCCGAGCACGAGGCGGGGCAGCCACTCCATCGCCTCGTGGTAGGGCGAGCCGAGCTGCCCGCGCGCGATCAGATTGAAGCCGGCCCAGAGCGCGGCCAGCACCAGGGCCGCGTTGGCGATGGCGCGCATCGCCTCCCAGAGCTTCTGCACCGTGGGGCTGCGGTACGAGCCGGAGGGCGGCGTCTGCGTGATGAAGTTGAGCGAGCTGTTGAGCACGCCGTTCACGACCCCGCGGATCGCATCCGAGAGACCGCGGAGCAGGCTGACGAGCACCTGGTTGAAGACGTCGCCGGCCCACTGCTTGGGGTCGGGGAGGAACCCCAGGAGCCCGCCGGACGGGTCCGCCGGCGGATTCCCCTCCGGCGGTGGGGTCGCGCTCGGCGCCACCTCGGGCGGCGGCTCCTGGCCGTGCACGGGCGGAGCGACAAGGAAGGAGTTGCCCAGCAGGAGGGCGAGCGCGCACAGGCTGACGACGCGAAGGCGGCTCATTGGTCCCCCTCCGCGCGGAAGCGGACCAGCCAGTAGCTCGGCCCGCTGGCGCCCACGATGCCTGTGCGGCGGACGGCGACGATGGCCTGGGCGTGGGGCACGTCCCAGCGCACGGCGTAGGTCGGCGCCGCCTCGACCGGTAGCGGGCCCAGCTCGCGAGCGTCGCCGGTCGGGTCCACTGCCCGCAGCAGGATGTCGCCGTCCCACCTGGGGCGGTCCAGCGCGACGATGCTGCCGTCGTGTCGCCACGTCGGCGACCGGCCTGGGGCGTCCGTCAGGCGTCGGCTCGCCGCTCCGCTCAGGTCGGCAACATAGAGCGTCAGCGGTGGGCTACCCCGGAATAGCCAGCTCGGCGGGCCGGAGCGGTCCTGGGCGGGGGCGGAGTAGACCACCCGCTCGCCATCTGGCGCCCAGGCCAGGGGCGCGAATGGGAGCGGCCCCGAGTCGTCGCGGCCAAGGTCCGCCAGGTAACGGAACTCTCCGCTGGGTGTTCCGAGCAAGCAGAGCGAGGTGGCCTGGTCGGCTCGCGCGAGGAAGGCGACCCACTGACCATCGGGACGCCAGGTGTAGCTGGACGGCACGACTTCGCTGGGGATGCTCGTGAGCTCGCTCGCTTCACCGGTAGAGGGATCCAGCCAGCGGAGGTGGGTGCGCAGTCCCCCGCCCGCGCGCGGCTCGCGGCTGACGAGCAGGAGGTGCTTCCCATCGGGCGCCCAGCTCAGGTCGATGAGGTGCTCGCCGTTGGACGCGGTGGGCAGCGCGTAGGACCGCCGTCCCCAGTCGCCATCCTGGGCGGAGAGCCAGACCTCGTCTAGCCCTGCGCCGCCGGGACGGACACCCTCTCCCCGAGCCAGGTAGGCAACGCCCGCGCCATCAGGCGTGACGGCGAGGCTACCCCGCGCGTCCGGCGGGCCGAGGCGCCGCGCCTCGCCGCGCCCGTCAATGAGCCAGAGCTGCTGCTCATCGCCCGGCGGCAAGGTCAGAGAGAGCGCGACACGGCCATCGGCGAGGAAGTCGGCGTTCGCGATGGTGGCTCCGGGGAAGGTTGGACGCAGCCGCTGGGCAAGTGGCTTCTGCAGCCACAGGTCCGCTGTGACGATCCCGGTCTGGCCGGGCTGGGCGCCAATGCGAAAGGTGGCGTCGGTGTAGCCCTCGCGCCGCACGGTGACGCGGTGCTCGCCAGGCGCGAGTGTGAGATCCGCTGGTGTCAGGGCGCCGGCGCGCCCATCGACTTCGACGATGGCGCCCGGGGGTGTGCTCGTAACCCGGAGAGCGGCGTTCGCCTCTTCGGCAGCACCCTGTGCCGACCAGCGCCACACACCCAGTGAGCTTACGGCCGCTACGGCAACCGCGGCCACGATCGCGCCTACCCACCAGGTACGCGCAGCAGGTCGGAGACTGAACCTCCTTAGGGCCGCCAGGCTATCGGTGAACGGAAGCTGCATCGGCCACCTCCTGAGACTGGACTGAGCGTTGCTCTGGCATCCAGCCTAGGAAGGGCCGATTAGCGGGCGGCTACATCCGCGTTGCCTGCCAACTACTTTTCGGTTAGGCAGGGTGATGTCGACTGTCGTTGGGGCGTAGACCGTGAAGGTCTGAACTAGGGCTGCATCCGCGTTACCTGAGTTTTGGGTCGGAGAGGATCTCTCGGACGAGGGTTCGGGGACGGGACCGGGCTTCGATACACAAGCGGTGATTCGTCGAGGTCGCGCGCGAGCGCGCGGGGGCCGCTACTCGTATGCTCGGGATGGGCTTCCGGGCAACTCATGCGGCGGGCCTATGCGCAGGCACTCTTGGAAAAGTCGGTGGAGCTTGAGCAATTACTGGCGATCGTCGCCCGGGACCGACCATGGCTCGGCGCGGCGCGTCCCGTGCGCGAGGCGCCGCAGTCTCGTGATGTAACCGGCTCTTAATGCACCGAGCCGTTGCATCCGGTGGAGTCCGCGTCACTGGACAGTCCAGCGGCCGCGACGAATCATCAGGGCACGAGTCAGCGACGCCTACAAGGATGGAGGAAATACCTGGCCTTCCAATATCCGTTCGGCGGAGCTAGCAAGAGCACGGGGATTGGATCTACTGGGGCGGCTGAGCGACAATCCCCTTCTTGCCCTCGAGCACAGGTCTTGCGTGCGGCCTTATCAAATTGATCTCGGATGGCGAGCATATTGCGCACTCGGCATGAATAATGCTGCTGCGAGCATGAATTGACGCTGGGCGGCGCCATCAATTAGGCTATCCTGACTTTCACCGTTGGAGCCATTCCTGCGAGCGCACGCAAGGATCGCCCGACCTGTTGGAGCGTTGTGCGTCTGCGATCGCCGGGGCTACCACGACGGTGTGCCATGCCAGGCCCATTTCTCGGAACTCGTAGTCGGACATCGAGCACCGCCGTGAGGTTCTATGACCCAAGCCGAATCCTCATCCGTGAGCTGGGTAGAGCCCGTGATCCGCGCGCGGTTTCTGGTCGCGAGCTTTGGCGAGACGGCGTCGCCGCCTTGGTGGCGCACCGAGGCAACGAGCCCGGTGGCCCAGCGGGTGTTACAGAGGTTATTCCCACGTACGGCGTTGGCGGCGAGTCTGGAAACGGCCGGCCGCGCCGCCGCCCGGGAGCATGACGCCCGGATTGGGCGGTCGGGGGCTTATCATTTGTTCCGCTTGCCGGCGGCCGACGAGGTCGCGATCCACGAACTGCTGCGCTCCCGAGGTACCGATGAGTTGCTCCAGCCACTCGCAGCGCTAAGCGACGCCGCCCGACTCGACGCGCTGGATGCACTCGCCGATGGTGCTGGCGCTGACAGCATGCCCGGCCCGGTGCAGTGCGGGAGTGTAGACGACGTTCGGCGCGGCGACGACGCTCTGCGCCAGATGTGCGCTGTGTACGTCGCCGCATTCCGATCCGGGCAGCCGGCCTACCCATACCTAGTGGAGAGCGAGCCGTGATCGCGCCGGAGACGAGCGAGGTCGCAGTATATACCGAGGCGCTCACCCGGGGCGGGGTGCTGCTCGACGAGATGCGGACACTCCTCGCGGCGTGGCAGCCCGGGGAGACGGCCGCTGGGTTCGGCAAGCGTGTGCGGGGCGAGGACATCTTATCGAAGGCGACGGCGCGCACCATCTCGGACTACATGCTGGCGTTCTCAAGGCGGTTCCTGAACCCGGACGGCACGGCTGCGCGGCATCTTCGAAGGCTGCTCGCGGGGTCCGTTTCGCGCCAGGTAGGCGACGATGTCATCTGGTACTACACGGCGCGCGCGGAAAAATTGCTTTGGGATTTCACCACGCTATGCTATTGGCCAGCGGCGCGGCTCGGACGGCTCACCCTGAGCAATGACGACGTGCGATCCATGCTGTGGGAGGCCGAGCTTGATGGCCGGCTCCGGGGCTGGTCACCCGCGGTCAAACATGACATGCCCGCCCGGGTGCTGACCGCGCTGGCAGAATTCGGACTGCTCGGGCCGCGGAAGGCCGGCCGCCGCGAGATCCTGCCGTATCGACCGATGGACGGCACAGTCCTTTACCTGGCTCACTTGCTGCACGAAGACGGGGTGACCGACGCCTCGTTGGCGCAGCAGGCGACCTGGGCGTTGTTTGGGCTAGAGCCAGCGGACGTGTGGCACCGATTGCAGAGCCTGGTACCCGAAGGCTGGTTCGTCCTGCAGCGGGCGGGACAGGTCGTGCGGATCACCTGGAAGTACCAGACCGTGGCCGAGGTGGTGGATGAGCTCGCTGGAGGCTGACTTCGAGCAGCTCGTGGCCCGCCTGCGCGAACCAGGGGCGCTCTCGGCAGCACGAACCGACCCCTGGTACTATTTCGTCTACCCACCTGAGGAGACGATGCAGGTGCGGCGCCAATTACCAGTGTGGGTCGCGCGGCTCCGCAACGAGGGCATCGAGGTGGAGCAGGTGTCCTTCTCGAAGCTGCTGTGGGCGCTCGTAGACGCCTCGGAGCGGTGGGACGGCTGGCTAGAGGCCGAGGTGGACGCGGACCCCGAGGACGTGAACGAGGCAATTCGGAGCGTCCTTCGCGACAACAACCGACTACAGGAACAGGTGGCGGCTATCGTCGGACGGGACAAGCCAAACTCAGTGGTGGTTTTCACCGAAACCGAGATGCTTCATCCATACTATCGTGTGCATTCGTTGGAAAATGCGTTGCATGACCAAGTCAAGCGACCTGTAGTTGTGTTGTATCCAGGCGAACGCTCTGGCCAGTCTGGGCTTTCGTTTTTGGGCTTCTACAAGCCTGACGGGTATCGTGCCACGATCATCGGAGGCCTGCCATGACTGCCGCACCCGTCTCGCCGCCGACCGGAACCATCCGCGCTCTGTTCGCTGCCAAGCGACCCATCGACCGCCCCATCGAGAAAGTGATCGACTACTACGCGGCCGACGAACGGCGCCTGCGCTCGGAAGTCGAGGAATACGAAGTCACCGACAACGTGGAGCGGAACCTGCGGCGCTTCCTCGACGTGTTCGATGCCGGCGTGCGGGCAGGGCAAGCCACAGAGACGGGCATCTGGGTGTCCGGGTTCTATGGATCGGGCAAAAGCTCGTTCACAAAGTACCTGGGCTTTGCCCTCGACCCCGCTTGCCGCGTGGGCGACCAACGCTTCCTCGAGCTGCTGGCCGAGCGGATCGAGACGTCAGACGTACGCCAGCACCTCAAGACGCTGGCCGAGCGGGAGCCAGTCGCCGTCATCATGCTCGACCTCGGCGCGGAGCAGCTTGCATCCTCGGCGACCACTACCGTCTCTACCGTGCTGTATTGGAAGGTGCTCCAGTGGGCTGGCTACTCCAAGGAAGAAAAGCTAGCCCAGCTAGAGTTCCGTCTGGACCGCGATGGTCAGCTCGACGCCTTTAAGCAGGCGTACGCAAGTCAATTTGGCAAGCCGTGGGACGAGGTCCACAGCGACCCGCTGATCGGCATTAGTCACGCGGACCAGCTCGTGCCGCAGTTCTATCCGCAGGAGTTCCCGGAGCGGGGCGCCTTTCGCAGTCTCCGCTTCTCGCTGGCGAGTAATGTGCGCGATCTTGCCGCCGATATCCTCGACCTGGTGCAGCGCAAATCGGGCCGGCGCAACGTGCTGTTCCTGATCGACGAGGTGGGACAGTACGTCGCGCCTAGCGGCGCGCTCATTCTGAATCTGGACGGGCTCGCCCGGAATTTGAAGGAGCTAGGGCAAGGCCGCGCCTGGATCATGGCCACGGGGCAGCAGACACTTACCGAGATTATCGAGCGCGCGGCCTACAACTCCGAGGAGCTGAACAAGCTGCGCGATCGCTTCCCCATCGCCTTGGAGCTGGACGCACGTGACATTCGGGAGATCACCTGGCGGCGGCTCCTCTCGAAGTCGGCACCGGGCGAGGCGCAGCTCACCGCGCTGTATCGCCAGCACGGTCAGGCGCTGATCCACAACACCCGCCTCACGGGCACGGCCTTGTTCCGGGGCGAGGTGGACGAGCAGTCGTTCGTGCGGCTGTACCCGTTCCTGCCGCAGCACTTCGACCTGCTGCTGGAGTTGGTGCGGGCGCTGGCCCACTCGGCCATCGGCCTGCGGTCGGCCATCCGTGTCATCCAAGACCTGCTGGTCGATGCGAGCAAGGTGCTGCCAGCCGGCACGACGCTCCTCGCCGACCAGCCCGTCGGGCGTCTGGCGACGGCCGACCAGTTCTACGACACGCTGCGCGCCGACCTCGCTCGGGTGCTGCCCCACGTCGTCGTCGGCGTAGACCGCGTAGCGACGGCGCTGCCCGACGACGAGCTGGCGCTGCGCGCGGCCAAGGCGGTCGCCGCGCTCCAGCCCATTGAGGGCTTCCCGCGCACGGCGGAGAACCTGGCGGCGCTGCTGTATGCGCACGTGGGCGGTGCGCCCCACGGCGACGCTGTGCGGGCTGCGCTCGGCCGGCTCACCGCCGCGAAGGAGATCGGCCTGGTCGAGGACCCGCAGGCCGGCGGCTACGCGTTCCTCAGCGAAGGGGTGAAGCCCCTGCGCGACAAGCGCAACAGCTACATGCCGACGACGGCCGAGATCAACCTGCTGCGCAGCCAGCTCTTGAAGACGCTGTTCGACTCGTTGCCGTCAGTCAACCTGGAAGGCGCGAAGACCGTGCGGGCCGGCGTTTCCTACGGCCGGGTGCCGATCGCCGGCGAGGGCGAGGAGGTGCAGTTTCGGCTGGAGACGGCGGACGCTGAGACCTGGGACGCACGGCGGGAAGCATTACTTACAGACACGACCGGCCAGACGGAGTGGCGCAAAGCGATTGCGTGGCTCATTCGCCCGGCGGAGGTCGTGGAGGACGCGCTGGTCGAGGCGGTCCGTTCGCGTAACCTGATCCGCGACACGCGGGAGTCCGAGGCGGACCGCGACGTGGCCCAGTACGTGCGCAGCGAGCGGCACGCTGCCGAGGCGAGCGAGGAGCGCATCGTCAGCCTCTACCGCCAGGCGCTGCAGGAAGGCACGCTCATCTTCCGCGGCAACCCGACCCCGGCAGGTGTGGCGGGCCGGAGCATTGAGGAGGCGGCACGCAAGGTGCTGGCGGACGCCGCGGCGAAGATTTATCCCAGCTTCCATCTCGTGCCAATCCGCCCCGCGATGGACCTGGCGGCCAAATTCCTGGGCGTGGAGCGACTTGACCGCATGCCGCGGGAGGCCGACCCCTTGGGCTTGGTGGTGCAGACCGCGGGCCGCTACCGCGTGGATGCCGCGCACCCGGCACTCGCCGAGGCCTTGCGCGCCTTCCGCGAGCGGCTCGACCAGAGCGGCACCGCGCGCCTGCAAGGCAACGCCCTACAGGACCAGTTCGCGGCGGCGCCCTACGGCTGGTCGAAGGACGCCACGCGTTACGTCTTCGCCGCGCTGCTGGTGGCGGGCGAGATCGCGCTGCACACGGCGAACGGCGAGATCCGTACCGCGGGGCCGGGCGCGGTGGAGGTGTTCCGCAGCACCCTGGCGTTCGGACGGGTGGGCGTGGCGCTGCGCGACAGTCGCCCGTCGCTGGAGATGCTGGATCGCGCCGCGACGCGCCTGGAGAACCTGCTAGGCGTCGAGGTGATGCCGCTAGAGGATAGCATCAGCCGCGCCGTGCGAGAGCGGCTGCCTACGCGACTGGACACCGTCGCGGCGCTCGCCCCGCAGCTTCGCTTGCTCAACCTGGCCGGCGCCAACCGTGCCCAAGACCTCGCCGACGTGGGCCGTGAGCTGCTGCGGGGCGACGGCGCCGGCGCGGTCGCGGTACTCGGCGCGGCGAGCTGTACATTCCCGGAGGATTTAGAGTGGGCGAAGCGCGCGATCGAGGCGCTGGAGAACGGCGCCGCCGACGACATACGCGCGGCACAGACGATCGTGGCGGAGGCCGACGAGGTGGCCCGCCTGTTTCCGCGCGCGCAGCTCGTGGAGCAAACCGAGCGGGAGACACTCGCCGACGCGCTCGCCTCGGATGCCTTCTACCTGCGCTTGGCCGACCTGCGAGGCCTCGATCGTATTCTGCGCGAGCGAGCCGCCGAGCACTACCGAGCCCAGCTCGCGGGCTACGAGGCCGGACTCGCGGAGCTGCGCCAGGGGCTGGAGGCCATGCCAGAGTGGCTGCGGCTCACTGATGACGACCGCAGTGAAGTGGCCGGGCGCCTGGCGCACGAGCTGCCGCCAGCACCACCCGGCGGCCAGGAGCTAGCCTACCTGCGGCTCGTGCTGGTGCGTCTGGGTGAACTGGCGGGACGCCGCGCCGAGCTAGAGGCGGAGGTGCGGCGGCTGATACCGCCGCTCGTGATTCAGGACGGCGACGGCGTGACGCCCATAGACCTAGCGTTGGCCGAAGTGGCGCAGCCAGCGGTCCTGCACTCCACCGAGGAGATCGACGACTGGCTCGCGGACCTGCGCGCTAAGCTGACCAACAGGCTCGTCGCGGGTGCGCCGCTCCAGATTCGGGTGCGCTGATGAGCTTCGACCGATCGACCCGCAACCTCCTGGCGCGGATGGTGGGCCAGGCGCGCGAGCACCTGAAGGCCGACGTGATGGACCAGCTCCGCCGCCTCGGCTTCCAGGCCGACGGCACCGTGCTGGATCTCGACCGCATTGCGGGCCTGTCCGAGGCGGAACGTGAGGTCGGCCGCGAGCTGCGAGCGCTGCTCGCCCACTTCGTGGCGCAGGAGAGCGGCCCCGACGCGGCGCGCCGCCAGGCTGCCTACGACCGTCTGGCGCGGGAGATCGGCTTCACGACGCTGAACCGACTCGTCGCTCTGCGTATGGCTGAGGAGCGGGACCTGATTCGCCAGGCTGTGGGCGGCGGCCTGGCCTCTGAGGCCTTCCAGACCTACGAGCAGCTCACGCACGGCGCGCTTGGCAGCCGTGCGGAGACTTACCGCGCCTTCGTCGAGTGCCTGTACGACGAGCTGGCGGTAGACCTGCCGCTGCTCTTCGACCGCGCCACGCCCGAGTCGCGCATCTTTCCGAGCGAGCGCTGCCTGGACGAGGTGCTGAGACTGCTCAACGACGCGGCGCTCGCCCATCTGTGGGGCGAGGACGAGACTATCGGCTGGGTGTACCAGTATTACAACGACCCGGACGAGCGGAAGCGAATGCGCGAAGCGGGGGCGCCGCGCAACAGCCGCGAACTGGCTGTGCGCAATCAATTCTTCACGCCGCGCTACGTCGTCGAGTTCCTGACCGACAACACGCTCGGTCGCACCTGGTACGAGATGCGCCGGGGCGACACGCGGCTGGTGGACGAGTGCCGCTACCTCGTGCGCCGGCCGACCGAGATCTTCCTGGGCGAGGAGGAGGAGCCGCCCGCCGCAGCCACGCCCGTGGAGGGCCTGAGCCAGGAGGAACTGCTGCGCCAGCCGGCCTACGTGTCCTACCGGGCGAAGAAGGACCCGCGGAGGCTGAAGGTGCTCGACCCGGCTTGTGGCTCGGGCCACTTTCTACTGTACGCCTTCGACCTGCTGGCGACAATCTACGACGAGGCGTACGACGATCCCGACCTAGGCCCCCCGCTCCAGCGCGACTACCCCGACCGGGAGCGCTACCGGCCCGCCGTGCCGGGCCTGATCCTGGGCAACAACCTGCACGGCATCGACATCGACCCGCGCACGTGCCAGATCGCCGCGCTCGCGCTCTGGCTCCGCGCCCAGCGGGCCTACCAGGTGCTCGGCTTGCGCGGCGCTGACCGGCCGCGCATCACCCGCAGCCACATCGTGACAGCCGAGCCGATGCCCGGCGAGCGCGAGCTGCTGGACGAGTTCGTCGCCCGCCTCGATCCGCCGCTCGTCGGCAGCCTCGTGCGGCTCGTCTTCGACCGCATGCAGCTCGCCGGCGAGGCCGGCCCGCTGCTGAAGATCGAGGAGGACCTGCGCCACGCCATCCGCCAGGCGAAGGCGCAGTGGCAGCGGCAGCCCAAGGTACAGCAGCTCGCGCTCCTGCGTGAGTTCGAGCGCCGCCGCATCGAACAGCTAGAGATGTTCGACTTGTCCGGCATCAGCGACGCGGCATTTTGGGAGGGCGTTGAGGAGCAGGTGTTCGCTGCGCTCCGCGCGTATGCGACCGAGGCGGCGGACGGCCAGGCCACCCAGCGCCGCCTATTCGCCGACGACGCGGAGCAGGGCTTCGCCTTCATAGACCTCCTGCGCCAGCACTATGACGTAGTACTAATGAATCCGCCTTTCGGTGACGCACCTCTTTCCACACTCAGTGCTTTGGACGATCAGTTGGCCACTGTGGGGAGAGATCTTGGCTGTGCCTTCGTAAGCGCGGCAAACCGAAGGTGGACTCCGTACGGCTTCACCGCTTCGGTCCTGTCGACTGCTGCCTGGTTTCAGCCATCGTTCTCCGAATGGCGGTTCAATAACCTCTTTGCGGAAGATCGAAGTCTGCAGACTGCAGCGCAGCTGGGGGGAGATGTACTCGACGGCGCGACAGTAAATGCATCTGCGTTCACAATCGGCCACAAGGCCTCAAATCGAGCAGCAATATTCCGAGTGTTCAGAAGTGATGACAAAGCGCTAACTATATACTCGGCAATTAGGGAAATTATATCGGGCCGTGCTTCTCAATGCTTGTATTTGGTTGACTTGCTGCAGGTTGGGTGTCTTGCTGGCAGCCCACTAGCATACTGGGTTTCCGAGTCTCTTAGAAATAGGCTGGCCTCGCTGCCGCTATTTCAGGGCAATGGCGGTGTAGTGCGCCAGGGAACAGCTACCGGGAAGGAGTTTAGATTCTCTAGGGCTTGGTGGGAGATTGGACGATCCAACCGCTGGATACCATATATGAAGAGCAGTGAGTACAGTCCATTTTGGGATGAACCCACATGGGTTTTGAACTTCGACAGAAACGGGATGGAGCTGCTGGCGACTGGTAAGTCTCGCGTACAAGGTACAGACTATTTCGGCAAACCCGGCGTCACTTTTCCGAGCAGATCCGTGCTGGGGTTCAATCCCAGAGCTCATCCTGCTGGCTGTGCTTTTAGCCACACTGGGTCTGTAGTGTTTGGTTACCGCGCACTTCCCGCATTAATCCTAGGCTATCTATCGAGTAAACCAATCGAATATGTGCTAAGCTTATTTACCGGATCATTGCAGGGCGAGGCTGGCTATCATCCGCAGCATTACGAAGTGGGTGTAATTCAACGCCTTCCGTGGCCGGAATGGGACGCAGACGCTGGCGCAGAGATCGCTACTCACGCCAATAACGCTGCTCTACGGTCGTGTGGTCTATTCATTGGTGATGAAACCTCTCATCACTTCATGGCCCCCTACGACTTTAACAAGCCATCTGTGCTAGCCATAGCCCAGTCCGAGCGAGCACGGGAACTTCAGGCGATCCGGGAGATCATAGATCTCAGAGGGCATATCGACCTTGCAGTCGCACCGATCCTTGGATTTACTGCCGAGGACATAGCCGAGATGGATTTGGAATTCGCAGAACGTGTGCCGCCTGCCTCGGGTAGGTGGCGTGTCTACTTCGCTGCTGAGCCCGATCCACCTGATGGTGTCGGCACTGCGTTTTCTATGGTGTCCTATGCCGTGGGGGTGTTGTTTGGTCGCTGGGACGTAAGGCTAGCTCTGGAGTGCTCGCTACAGCCGAATCTGGCCGACCCATTCTCTCCTTTACCGGTCTGCTCGCCGGGCATGCTCGTAGGCGTGGACGGACTCCCGGCCGAGTCCGGCGGGATCGTGAGCGAGGAGTGGTTGAGAGCGCGGCCGGATGCGATTACGCTGCCGCCCCCGGGCGCGGTGCAGCGGCGCACTATTCCGGACCTCGAGTACCCGCTGGCTATCGCTTGGGACGGCATACTGGTAGACGATGAGGCCCACCCCAGCGACGTGGTTCAGCGAGTGCGCGAGGTGCTGGCGCTGCTGTGGGGCGGGCGGTGGGAAGCAATCGAGCACGAGGCGTGCGAGCTGCTGGGTGTGCGCGGACTGCGCGACTACTTCCGGCGCGCGGGCAGCTTCCTCGCCGACCACCTGAAGCGCTACTCGAAGAGCCGGCGGCAGGCGCCGATCTACTGGCCGCTCTCGACGGCCTCGGGCAGCTACCTGCTCTGGCTGTACTATCCTCGGCTCACGTCGGACACGTTGTTCACCGCCGTGAACCGCTACGTTGAGCCGAAGCTAGGCGACGTGGAGCGCGACCTGGACGAGTTGGAAACCGACCTCAGGGGCGCCAGCGGCCAGAAGGCGAGCGGACTTCGCAAGCGTGTCGAAGACTGCCGCGCACTCTTAAACGAGTTGCGCGACTTTCGCGAGGAGCTTCTGCGCGTGGCGGCTCTGCCCTATCGTCCGAACCTGGACGACGGCGTGATCATCAACGCCGCGCCGCTGCACAAGATCCTCCGCCCTTCCAAGTGGGCGAAGGACACCAAGGCGGTATGGGAGAAGCTGGAGCGCGGCGACTACGACTGGGCGCATCTGGCCTACACGCTGTGGCCCGACCGTGTGCGCGCGAAGTGCCGCAGCGACCGCTCTCTCGCCATCGCCCACGGCCTGGAGGAGCTCTACGCCGGCCCGCCCGCCAAGCGACGCCGCACACGCGCCGCCATCGTGGATGAGGACGACGAGGAGTGAGTCCAGCCCGCCCGGTCTGTAATCTGAGGAGCGCGTCTCTATGCCCAGCTTGACGTACCTGCGGCCCGAGGCTATCTCGCTCAAGACTCACCCCGAGTTCAACGAGCGCTGGGTGCAAGAGCGCATTGCCGACGACCCGAGCATCCTCGGGCTCGGCGACCTGATCCTCAAGGACAAGGAGCGCATGCACCCCCACGCCGGCAGGCTCGACCTGCTGCTCCAGGACCCCGATCTGACTCGACGCTACGAGGTCGAAATCCAGCTCGGCAAGACCGACGAGTCGCACATCATCCGGACCATCGAGTACTGGGACATCGAGCGCAAGCGCTACCCCCAGTATGAGCACACCGCGGTCATCGTGGCGGAGGAGATCACCAGCCGGTTTCTGAACGTCATCAGTCTCTTCAACGGCTTCATCCCGCTCGTGGCGCTCCAGGTGCGCGCCTACAGGTTCGGCGACAACGTCTCGTTGCTCTTCACGACAGTGCTCGATCAAGTGCGGCTGGGCCTCGTGGACGAAGACGAAAGCGTGCAGGAGCCAGCCGACCGCGCCTACTGGGAAAAGCGGAGCAGCAAAGCCAGCCTCGCAATTGTAGACGAGCTGTTCGAGATGATTAGGGAGTTCGCCCCTTCAGTCACGCTCAAGTACAACAAGCCTTACATCGGCCTGGCGAGGGACGGGCAGCCCACCACGGCTGTTATCTTCAGGCCCAAGAAGGAGTGGGTGCGGCTGGAGCCCCGCATCGATAAGTCTGACGACCTCCAGGCTAGGCTGGATCAGGAGGAGCAGGAGGGCCTAGATGTGATGGAGTACGACGACCGCTGGGGGCGCTACCGCGTCCGACTCTTCAAGGGCGACGTGAAGAAGCACGAAGCCTTCCTCAAGGAGTTCCTGAAGCTGGCCTTCGACGAGGCCTAGCCAGCGCCTCCCGTGTACGGAGATGAGTTCCCTCGGTCCTCGGAGAGACCACGCTCGGGCATCGTAGCGGGCGTCGCTCGCCGTTCATGGCGGGTTGGTTAGCATGACGTGGTCACAAGTTCGCTACGAATTTCCATCGATTTTGCAGGCGCGATAGCCTACCAAGCGTCCGCGCTCTGATCTTGGCGCGGCGTCATCCACAGGGCCAGGTGCTGCCTCCCACACAGGCTGGCCACCGCTGGCCCAGCGGCCCGCCGCCTTCTGGAAAGCCAGCCAGAGTGGATCGTCCGCTATACTCTCGCGGCGCCCAGGCTATAATAGAACGTATGTTCTATCACCCGATAGCCTACGACCAGAAGCTCGTCCATGCTGCTTGGACGGCCTGTCACGGGCCGTCGGGCGGCGAGGAAGAGGCACCCGCGATGGCTCGCAGCGACCTATTGAAGGCCTTGTTCCGCAGCTACAAGGCAGGTGACGCCGCGGGCTTTACCAGCACTGCTCGCGAGATCATCGATGACGAGCGGAAGAAAGCGCACATCATACTCGCGAACGAATTAACGAGAATTCTCGATAACGGCCATTCCCGCCCGGTGTCTGATCAGACCCTGACATTTCAGCCCTTGCCCCGGGACAGCGATCGCGGCGCCCCCCTTGCTGAGATTCGCCAACCGCAACGCTTTCTCGAAGACCTGGTACTGACCGACGTGCAGCATGAGATCCTCCACGACGTGCTCCTCCAGTTCAGACAGTGGGACGTGCTGGAGGCAAATGCGCTGCGCCCCAGCACAAGACTGCTGTTCTGCGGTCCACCGGGCTGTGGCAAGACGGCAACAGCAGAGGCGCTAGCCGCAGAGCTTGGGCTGCCTCTGCTGTACGTGCGCTTCGATGCCGTCGTATCTAGCCTTCTGGGCGAAACCGCGGCTAACTTACGGAAGGTGTTCAATTATGCTGGTCACGATTGCTGGGTAGTACTCTTCGATGAGTTCGACGCGATCGGGCGCTCCCGGGATGACGCCACGGAGCATGGCGAGCTAAAGCGCGTGGTCAACTCTTTTCTTCAATTGCTTGATGGCTTCGCGGGGCGGTCATTGGTCATTGCGGCAACCAACTTTGAGCAGGCTCTTGATCCGGCGCTCTGGCGTCGGTTCGACGAAATCGTGCGCTTCGAGCGGCCTGACCGCCACCAGATAGAGCAGCTCCTCGCTAAACTCCTCCGCTCTGAGCCACGACCGGTCGTCTCGCTGAGCCAGATGGCTGCGTCGCTCGAAGGCTTGAGCCACGCCGAAATCGAGCGTGTATGCTTGGATGCGCTGCGACGTAAAATCCTGGCCGGCGCCCGCACGCTGACCAGAGAGGATCTCGATCACGCGGTGGCCCGCCAGGTGCGTCGGCAGCAAATGCTCCAGCGGAGTCGCGCCACTGGTTCAGAGCGATCCGTGGACGTAGACTGAGGTATGGCCGAGTCCAGTAGTGGGGGCCTTTTTCCTCCCGAACCTCCTGAGCAGCTCCCGCATATCCGGTGGCGTCGGCTGCCAGATGCACCTCCCCGTCGGCCACGGCCAGGCCGTGGAGGAGCGCGGCTGCCCTTCCGCCCCAATCCAACGGCGCACGCCGCCTCCCTCGCGGCCGACCTTGACAGCGCACTGGATACTGGGCAGGAGGCGCGTCGCGCTGCCGGCGTAGACCCAGCGCGTCTGCGGGTGCTAGAGCTGCAATTTCTAGATTCCGAGGAGCGCGAACACCTAGAACGCCTGGGCCTGCAAATCCTCTCTGAGAACGAGACTCTTGAGAAGCTTGACCGGTCGTACTACCGTGTTGAGCTGCGTTTTGCTAACCCAGAAGCGCTGTTGGCATTCGTAGACCGCGACTACTCCGCGCACGGAGTCGCGGGGACGGAAGCGGTCCGAGCGTCGAACGGCGAGGCCGACCCCTGCAAGTTGGCCTGCCACTTCGCGGAGCGAGCGCCGGCAAACGCATTCAAGGAAGACGTGGCGCTCGCGGAGGCGGGGCAATTTGAGGTCTCCGTTCCCCAGCCGGTGTCTAGACGTTCGCGGTATCGGGTCCTGGTCCAATTCTCGGATCAGGCAAGCATCCGCCAGCTTCAGCAGGAGTTACTACGCTACCAAGCCGGTGATAAGGCGAAGGGTGCGCTCACCAATATCCAGCGACACCAGCTCTTCGACGCACTAGAGAGGATCGCACAGGTAGGTCCCGAGGAGCGGCGCGGTAATCGGCTGCGCACCGAGGCGCTGCCGGACGGCCGCTTCTACGTTGACGTAGACTTGTGGCACCCTGGGGCGATATCACTGGTCTCGGAAGTAATCCGGCAGTTTCGAGAGGCGGTCGTAGCTCTTGGTGGCCGAGTCACCGACGGACCGCGCTCCGTGGCCGAGACCTTGCTGCTGGCACGGGTCCATGTGGACGCTGCTGGTCTAGAAGCGCTCCTCGCGTATGACCGTGTGGCCTACGCCGACCTCCCGCCGCGAATTGAAGCGCCGCAGTTCTCCATATTTGATGCCGGTAACATGCCGGCAGATCTCCCAGCGGTGCCTGCTGACGGTCCGCTGGCCTGCGTTGTCGATTCGGGTGTCGTAGCTGGCCATCCGCTTCTTCACGGGGTACTGGTGGATGAACGAGACTTCGATTCCGGTGATGGCACGGCGGTGGATACCGTTGGGCACGGCACGCACGTCGCCGGCATCGTCGTCTATGGGGATATTCCGCAGTGCCTCTCGGCCGGATGGTGGGAGCCGCGGGTTCGCCTCCTCAGCGCAAAGGTATTGCGCCAGGGGCAGCAAGGCGAGCCAGAGTTCGCCGACGAGAAGCGCGCCGTAACCCAGCTCCAGGAAGCGATCACGTACTTCGCTCGCGAGCACGACTGTCGCATCTTCAATTTATCCATCGGGGATGCCGATCGACCATACCCGGGCGGCCGTCAACTGGATTGGGCGTTAGTCCTGGATGAGTTGGCGCGTGAGCTGGATGTGGTCATCATCGTATCGGCAGGTAACGTGGTTAGCCCAGGCGTGCCTACTCCGCTGGTCGCTAGAGAGTTCCAGCCCAAGATACGTGACATGCTGCTGACGCCGGAGCATGCTTTGATCGATCCGGCGACTGCAGCGCTCGCTCTGACCGTCGGTGCAGTCGCCCGCGAAGATGCTCCGTTTCGCTCGGCTAACGCCCCCGGCGAGCGGACGTACCTGGTAGCAGCGCCGCCAGGATGCCCATCACCATTCACCCGGGCTGGTCTAATCGAAGAGCTGGGAAATGGGTTGCGTCGCACCGTGAAGCCTGAGCTGGTCGCGTTCGGTGGCAACTATGCGTTCGACACCACGACGCGCCAGTGGCGCCGCAGTGACCCGCAGCTTGGCGAGCCGTCGTTGAAATATGACTTTGCGACGGACAGGCCGCTCGCCGCGATGTGTGGCACTAGCGCCGCAGCACCACACGTCACCCACTGCTGCGCAATTGTCGAAGCGGAGCTGCGGCGCGCAGCTCCGGAAGGTCAGCGGCCGTCTGCTAACTTGATCAGGGCGCTTGCGGTGCATGCAGCGCGGCACACCAACGAGTTGGAAGAGTGGATGTGCAGCGGTTACAGCGACGCGGAGGGCAAGCGCCGGCTGCTCCGAGCGGCAGGGTACGGGATGACCGAACCTGAACGCGCCGCCTTCTCGGCCGAGAACCGAGTTGTTCTTATAGCCGAGGACCAGGTGCAGGAGGGCTGCTTCCACCTCTACGAGCTGGAACTTCCGGACGCATTCGTCGCGAGTAATGACCGCCGATTCATCCGCGTGACCTTGGCATACGATCCCCCGGTGCGCGCCACGCGGTTGGATTATCTCAGCCGGACCATGTGGTTCCGGCTCTACCGGGGACTGTCCGCGGAATCAATCATGGCTGCCGTCGCCAAGCTAGGGGATGCAGGCGACCCTCCAAAACTACCTGATGCCAATGTTGTAAAGAGCGACCCTGCATACACTAAGCTGCAGTGGTCAACGGTCCAGTCGGCCGTCTTTCGCGGCTCAAGACCAGGGGCATTCGACTACCGTGCGTCGGCGGACGGCCCGGCGCTGTTCCATATTCTCGTTGGCTGCGCGAGCCGCTTTCCCGCAGACCCCCAGCCGCTCCAGCGCTACGCGCTCGTGGCATCGCTAGAACACAGCAATGCGACGGTACGACTCTATCAAATAGTTCGTCAGCGGGTGGAGCAACGGATTCGCCTACAGGCGTGAGGCAGCCAATTCTCCGGCCCGCAGTTGACGCGGAGCACCTGCAGACCTGGCGGTCGTCTACCTTTCCACCGCCGCCTTATTCTGCGCCGCGCCCCGACAGAGGAAGGGGACGATTCCCGCAACCACAACGACGCTGCCCCCGCAGTGAGTGCCACCGGGCCGTTGCAGCGGCCGGCTCTCCCTGACTAGACTTTGGCGCCTCTGGTCCATTACCTGGGCGTCGAGCAGTCTAGTCGCGACAGGAGCAGAGTGGCACGACGATGAGCGTCGATACATCGTTCGGCCCCGTGTCTGCCCACGTGCGGGACGAACTGGCTCGCTTGTTGAACGAGCGACGCGTGGTGGTCTGGTACGATCCGACAGCCGCGTTCCGCGAGCTTGTCGCACGGCTGGACTTGCCGGGCTGCGTCGTTGTGTCCGCTGTGGGCTCCACGCTCCGTGCGCGCCGGGACGCTGAGACTGCGTACGACGCGATCGGTGCGAACGACGGCTCGCCGGGCGCCCGGCTCAACTTGTTGCTCTACGTGCCCCGCGGCCGCGCCGGCTCGTCCGAGCAACGCCAGACCGACCCGTTCGAGGCCTTCACCTGCTGCGGCGGCGTGTTTGGCGACAACGAAGCAGAGCACTTCTTAGCGCTGGCGCAGCAGGCCCTCCCCGACCAGACCAATGAGATCGCCCGGCTGTTCCGCGAGGGGCAGCCGACGCTGACGCTGCTGGACAACTTGTCGGCGAGCGCGCGCTATCCGCTGGTGCAGCAGGCGCTCGGCAGCGAGGCGCCCGTCGAGGCGTTGGCCGTGGGGCTGGTGCGTCCCGACGCGGAGGAGCGTCTGGCCGCGGTGCCCGGGGCGTTTGGTGAGCTAGCGCGGCTGGCCGAGCGGGAGTTGGGTCTGCCGGCCGGGCCAGCCGAAGGCTACCCCGCCTGGCGCCAACGGCTGGCCAGCTACCTGCTGGTCAGCGAGCTGGCCTTTAACTTGCCCACAGAGCTGCCCCCAGCGCTGGCGGCTGTGCCACACGCCGGCACGCCGCACCGCGGCCGGGTGCTGGCGGTCGCCGACCGTCTGCGTGAGACGGACGTCGGGCGCGACGCCTATCAGGCGCTGGCCGTCGCCACAGAGCAAGCTCTCGGGCTTCCCTCGTTGCTCCGCGGGAGTGCGCTCGGCGAGCGCGACACGTTTCCGTGTCAGGAGCAGGCGCGGCTGGCCACCGTCGTCGAGGCGGCGGCGCGCGGTGACCTGGCGGCCGCCCGCATCGCCTTCGCAGGCGGAGCAGACTCGGTCTGGCGACGCGAGCCGGAGCGCGCGCCGATATGGGCGGTCGCCGACCGCTGCCTGTCCTTCCTCGAGGTGGTTGGTGCTCTGGAGGGGCAGTCGCTGCCGTCTGACACACGCGTGCTCGTCGAGAGCTACACCGCGCCAGACGGCTGGTGGAGGCTCGACCGCGCCCAGCGGCTGTACGAGCAGGCGGACGCTCTGTGCGGGCACGACGACGCCGTGGAGCCGTTGCTGCAGGCGTGCCGCGCCCGGTACCGCGCCGCCGTCGCGCCGCTCCAGGCCGCCGTCCAGGCCGCCGTCCGCGCCGGAGGTTGGCCGCCCGACGGGGTGCGGCGGCAGACGCAGACGTTTGATGCCCACGTCGCGCCCGAGCTGGCCGCCCGCCGCAAGACCGCCTACTTCCTGGTCGATAGCCTGCGCTACGAGATGGGACGCGACCTGGCCCACGCCCTGGCCGACCTCGGGGCGCACAGCGTCGAGGGCACGGCAACGGTGCTGCCCACCACGACGGCGTGTGGCATGGCGGCGCTCCTGCCGGGCGCCGACGGGGCGTTCAGCTTGGTCGAGCAGCGGGGCGAGTTGGTGCCGGCCCTGGGCGGTGCTCCCGTACCCGGCGTGCCTGAGCGCAAGGCGTGGCTGCAGAGCCGTTACGGCGACCGCTACTACGATCTCACGCTGGAAGACGTACTCCGCTACTCCCCGAGGCAGCTCGCCCGGCAGCTCGGGGCGGCGGACCTCGTGGTCGTGCGCACCCAGGACATCGACGCGACGGGCGAGGGGCCGAGCCTGCTGCGGGCGCGGCGTGAGATGAGCGCGGTCTTGGGTGACCTCCGCAAGGCGGCCTTGCGTCTCGCCGACCTCGGCTATCAGACACTGGTGTTCGCGGCGGACCACGGCCACGTCCTGGTACCCGAGGTGCCTGCCGGCGACGTGATCGCCAAGCCACCGGGCGTCTGGCGCTTGGAGAAGCGGCGCTCACTTTTGGGCCAGGCTCAGGCGGGTGCAGCGGGCGTGGTTCTGCTGCGCGCGCAGGACGTGGGGATCGTCGGGCCAGTCGAGGATTTCGCGGCCGCGGCCGACTTCAAGACTTTCCAGGCGGGCGAAGGCTACTTCCACGAGGGGCTGTCGCTGCAGGAGTGCGTCGTGCCCGTGGTGGTCGTGCGGGCGCAGGCTCCCGCGGTCCCGAGCGCCGCGAGTGAACAGGTCCACATCGCGTACCGCTTCGACCGCTTCACCAGCTCGGTGGTGCAGCTCCGCGTCACCTTGAGCACCGTCGTCAGCGAGACGCGCGCGGTCCGGCTGGAAGCCTACGCCGGAACTGACCCGCACCCGCCCATCGTCGGGCGGACCGCCGACTGCGATGCGCGCGACCCGGCCACCGGCGAGATTACGCTGCCGGCCAACCTGGAAGTGCCCGTGCCGCTGGTAATCGATCCCGAGTTCACGGGGGACTCCATCGAAGTGCGCGCGATCGACCCGCGCAGCGGGGTTATCCTGGACCGCCTCACCCTGAAGAACGCGCGACTGGATTAGCCGATGAGCGAGCTGGACACCCTGGATCGCCTGCTGCTCGACACGTGCGCCGGCAAGGTCGTGCGCAAGGATCTCCTGCACCAGATCAAGGGCGGCGAGAACGTGCCGAGCTACGTCCTGGAGTACTTGCTCGGCCGCTACTGTGCCTCCGACGATCCGGAGGAAATTCGGCTCGGCATCGAGGCCGTCAAGGACACCCTCCAGAAGAATTACTTTCGCCATGATGAGGCCAACAAGGCCCAGTCGCTCGTCGAGCAGCGTGGCAGCTATCGCTTCATCGACCGTGTCGAGGTGCGTTTCCTGCCCAGTGAGGCGAAGTACTGGGCGGCGATGGACAACTTCAGCTACAGCCGCATTCACGTCAACGAGCGGTTCTACCGACAATATGATCGACTGCTGGAGGGCGGCATCTGGGCCATCGTCGATGTCGAGTACCGCTATGACGGTGAAGAGAACGGAAAGGGCAAAGCGAGCCCGTTCTACATCGGCGAGCTGCGGCCTATCCAGCTGGCGCGCTTCGACTTCGAGGAGTTCTGCGAGGCTCGCCGGGCGTTCACCGCCGAGCAGTGGCTCGACGTTCTGCTCCGGAGCGCGGGGATGGAGCCGGCGCGCCTGGAGCGGCGCCAGAAGCTGTTACTGATTGCGCGCTTCCTGCCTTTCGTCGAGAAGAACTTCAACTTCATCGAGTTGGGGCCGCGCGGCACCGGCAAGAGCTATGTATACAGCGAGATGTCGCCGTACTGCATCCTTATCTCGGGGGGCAAGGCGAGCAGCGCCAATCTCTTCTACAACAATGCCCGTCGCCAGGTCGGGCTCGTGGGCCACTGGGACCTCGTGGCGTTCGACGAGGTCGGCGGCATGAAGGTGCAGGACCCCGACACGATTCAGATCATGAAAGACTACATGGCCAACGGGCGGTTTAGCCGGGGCATCACTCAGGTACACGCCGACGCCGCGCTCGCCTTCGTCGGCAACCTGAACCAGAGCGTCGAGACCTTGGTACAGAACGCCAGCACCGACCTCTTCCAGCCGCTCCCCAGGGAGTTCGACCTGGCGGTCATCGACCGCCTGCACTTCTACCTGCCGGGCTGGGAGATCCCGAAGAATTCCAAGGATCTGCTGACCACGCACTACGGCTTCGTCACCGACTACCTGGCCGAGGCCTTCCGCGCGCTGCGTAAGGAGAACCGCTTCGACGCGGTGGACGCCTACTATCGCTTCGGCTCGCATGTCGAGGGACGCGACGCGACGGCTGCCCGCAAGACCGTGAGCGGCCTGCTGAAGCTTCTCCACCCTGACGGCACCTACACGCAGGACGAACTGCAGGAGTACCTGGAACTGGCGCTGGAGGGGCGGCGACGGGTGAAAGAGCAACTCAAGAAGCGCGGCTCGTTCGAGTTCTTCAAGACCAGCTTCTCGTACATCGACGTGGCCGATGGCGTGGAGCGCACCGTCGGTGTGCCCGAGCAGGGCGGTAAGGGTGCCATCCCCCCCGATCCCCTCCCGCCGGGCATGGTGTTTACCGCGGCAGCCGACGACGAGGGGCGCGTCGCCCTCTACCGCCTGGAAGTCACGCTCACCGCAGGCACAGGGAAGCTGCGGACGCCGTCCGGTCTGGAGCCCAGCCTAAAGGAGTCCCTGAACCGCGCCTGGACCTATCTCCTATCTGCCCGGGACCGCATCGGCCTCACCGCTGCCCTCGCCCAGAAGGACGTTGTGGCGGAGGCGATTGATGTGTCCGGCGGGCGCGTGGAATGCCCCTGCGGCGTCGCCTTCTTGGCCGCGATGCTATCCGCTATCGGCCAGCGCCGCGTGCAGGCTGGCACCGTCGTGCTCGGCGACCTCACTATCCAGGGCAATGTCAAGCCGCTCCTCTCCATCACCGAGGTGCTCCAACTCGCGCTGGAGAACGGCGCCCTGCGGGTGCTGCTGCCCACTGGTAACAAGGCCCAATTCTCCAGCCTGCCGGAGGACGTGGTCGAGAAGCTCGATGTGATCTTCTACAGCGATGTAGACCGGGCCGTCGCGCGCGTGGTGGAATTATGATCGTCGGAAATCCCGCGTATGGCCCAGCCCAAGTCGGGCGGAGAGGGCAACGTAGCGTATGGCGAGAAAGATAATCGTGGTGCGCGAAGATGGATCATCCCCGATCCTGACCGAGGCGCCGGCGGAGAACGAGGCCCAGCTCCAGGAGCTAGTCAAGGGTACGCCTGATCTTCTACCGATCGACGAGTTCGGCATGACCGGGCCGCTTATGGTGGTCGGGCGCGAGACGACGCTCCCGTCAGGCGCCGTGGACCTGGTGGCTCTTGCCCGTAGCGGCGACCTGCTGATCGTAGAGTTCAAGACCGGGCCACAGAATACGGACTTCCGCCAAGTCGTGGCCCAGCTTCTCGACTATGGCTCCGACTTGTGGGAGATGAGTTACGAGGTGTTTGAGAGTACCGTCGCTCAACGCTTCTTCTCTAGCGAGAAGTGCCAGGATTCGCGGCTACGCGACAAGCAGACGCTAAGCGCTGCCGCCGTGGCCACTTGGCCCAACTTCTCCGACGATGAAGCCACGCAACTCCGGGAGCGCCTCACTCAGGCCCTTGCCACCGGCGGCTTTCACTACATGGTGGTCGCGCAGCGCTTCACGCGGCCCCCGCTGCGGACCATCGAATACCTGAACAAGACCATGCCTGCTGCCCGCTTTTACGCCATCGAGCTGGTTCGTTTTGGTGATTCCGCTCTATCGGCCTTCGAGTCCCGCACCGTGTTGAAGCCCGAGCCGGGCGGCGGCCCGCGGCCCTCTCCAGAGACGACCGACGAGAGCCGATTCTTGGAGAGCGTGACCGATGTAAAGTACCGCGATGCGCTGCGGGAGCTACTGGAGGTCTGTCGGGGGCTAGGCTTGCGTTTCGAGTGGGGCACGAAGGGCACGTCAATCCGCCTGCCAACTGCCGACCGTGCGGAGCCTTTGAGCATCGGCTGGCTGTTTCCGTCCATCGCTGGCTGGATGGGACTGCGCGACCTGAATCTGGGCTACGATCCATCGAGTGCTAGAAACACTCCCTCGGCACTTCCAGCTCTTGAAGCGTACGTCACGACTGTGGCGAATGTTCCGGGGGCCGAGCCGACCAAGACTCGTTCCGTGAACGCCTATCACTTCAGCCCCGACGCTGTGGTACGCAATCGCAGCGCTCTAGCAGATGCACTTGCAGAGGTAGTTCGTCAGGCCAGCGGCGGCGGGTGAACCTCCCGATCGCCGCTAAGCTGGACGGTACTGATAAAGAGAATTGTCCCGCACATGAGAGATACCGAATGCGGCCCCCATGAGAATAACCAGCGGCCGCCGCAAGATCAGCGGACCAGGACCGACACCAGTGTTCCGCATCTAATTGCAACGGCGCGGCCAGGAGCCACGGCACTTGGCTGGCTTCGAGGCGCCATAGACGACCTGCAGGTTGCCGACCCTCTGGTCCCCGTGACCGTCGTGGTGTCCAGTCCATACATCGGCCTCGTGACCCAGACAGCACTGGCTGAGGATGGCTGCGCGAACGTACGCTTCATGGTCCTACGCCAGGTGGCCGCGCGTGTAGCCGGGGGAAGCGCCCAGACTGCGCTGAGCGGCGTGCTAGAGGCGGCGGCCATCCGCACCGCGCTCCAGCAGGCGGGCGATGGGGTGTTCGATCACGTCGCGCACCAGCCCTCACTGCACGACGCGTTGGGCGCGCTCTTCCGCGAGCTGCGGCACCAGGCGGACACTGCCGAAGTGCTCAATGTGATTGCCGCGCGCGGCCGTATTGGAGAAGCTACCGTTTCCGCCTTTCGGCGCTATCTGGAGTTGACGCGCGACTACTACGATGTGCCTGCGCTGGCGCAGCTCGCGGCGGAGGCGGCCTCACGGAGCCGCCGCTGGGCCGACGACCTCGGGGCGCTCGCGCTCTACCTCCCACCGCGCCTAGACGCGGCCGAGATCGCCCTGCTTGGCCGCTTGGGCGAGCAGGTGCCGATCCGGGCCGCCTTCGCAGCCTTCGGCGAGCCGCAGGCGGACCGCTTGCAGCTAGAGACCGCCGCCGCCTTGGCCGCCGCGCTTGGCGTCGACGCGCCGACCTATCTGCCGGATGCGGCCACATCACCCGCACAGCTCACGCTCCTGAGCGCGCCCGACCCGACCGAGGAGGTGCGCAACGTGGTGCGCCGGCTGGCAGCCGACGTAGATGCCGGCCTCGGTCTCTGGCGAATCGCGGTGCTGTACGGGCAGGAGGAGCCCTACGGGCTGCTGGTCCGCGAGGCGCTGGATGCCGCCGAGCTATCCTGGCAGGCCGCCGTCGGCCGACCGGTCGCCACCGGCTGGGCGGCGCGGTCGCTGTTGGCGCTGCTGAGCCTGCGGGAGCGCCGTTTCGCCCGCGAGGCGGTCCTCGACTGGCTGGCGGGGCGCCCGCCACACGATGGCGGCGAGGCTCCGGACCCCCTCGGGGCGATTCCCCTCAGCGCCTGGGACCGCTGCTCGCGCCAGGCGCAAGTGCTGGAGGGACCGCGCCAGTGGGTCGAGCGCCTGGAGCGTTTCGCGGCCGGGCTGGAGCAGGGCTCTGCGCGGCTCCCTGCCGACAGCGCCGCCCGCCGGGTCACCGAGGCCGGCAGCGCGCGCGCCATCGCCCAGGCGATCACGCGCCTGGAGACCGCTACCCGCCCGCCGCGCGATGGCGCCTCCTGGGACGACTTCGTCGCCTGGGCGCAGGGGCTGCGGGCGCGCTACCTACCGCACAGCGACCAGTGGCCTACGTGGGAGTCCGTGGCCTCGCGCGAACTCGACGCGGCACTCGTGAGCCTGAAGACCGCGGCCGCGCTGGAGCCCACCACCACGCTCCACACCTTCCGCAGTGCGCTGGCCGCCGCGGTGGCCGCGCGCCGCGTGCCCGAGGGGCGCCCGGGCGCGGGCATCGTCGTCGGGCCGGTGGGCGCGGTGCTGGGCGCCACGTTCGACCGCGTGTACTTGCTTGGCCTCGCCGAGGGCCTGTACCCGAGCCGGCCGCCAATGGACCCGCTGGCGGCCACGGACGGCGCCCCCGATCCGCTGGGACGGCGCGAGCGGCAGCGGGAGGGCGAGCGCCGCGCGCTGCTCGGCGCCCTGGCCGCCGCGGATGGGGGCCACGCCATGGTGAGCTACCCGCGCTCGGATGGCGCCGACCGCGCGATGTACCCGTCCCGCTGGTTCCTGGAGCTGGCGGGACAGTGCGCCGGCCAGACCGTGTACGGCTCCGACTTGTCCAAGCTCTTCCTGGAGTGTCCGCCCTGGCTCATCCGCATCGCCTCGACGCAGGACGGCGTCGCGCGCCTGAGCACGCCCGCGGACTTGGCCGACCGGCGGCTGGCCAGCGTAGTGGCCTGGCACGGCAGCGGTCGGGACCTCGCCCAGCATCCGCTGGCGCAGCGCGCGGAGCTGCCGTTGGGCCGTGCGCTGGCCGCCGCGCGGGCGCGGCGCTCGCACGCCTTCACCCCTTACGACGGCAACCTGCGCGAGCTGGCCGGCGCCTCCCGCTGGCTCACGCGGCCGTTCGATGCGGGCGCCACCTCGGCCACCGCGGTCGAACGGTGGGCCACCTGCCCCTTCCAGTACCTGCTGGTGAATGTGCTGCGCGTCGAGGCCACGCAGCGCCCCCAGGACGAGTGGACGATCAACCCCCTCCAGCGCGGCATCCTGATCCACGAGATCCTGGACCGCTTCTTCCGCGAGCTGCAGGCCACCGGCCGGCTCGGGCCGGACGACCATTTGACGCCGGCGGACCACGACCGCCTCGACGCGCTCGCGCGGGAGGCGTTCGCGGAGCTGGATGCGACCGGCCGCACCGGGCACCCGCTCGCCTGGGAGAACGTGCGGACCACAATCCTGGCAGACCTCCACACGCTGCTGGAGAAGGACGAGGAGTGGCGGCGCGCGGAGCGACTACAGCCGGCGCTCTTCGAGCAGCCCTTCGGCTTCGAGCACGATCCTACCTCCTGGCCGCCGGCCGCCGTGCCGCTCGCCGACGGGCGGACGGTCAGCTTCCGCGGCGCCATCGACCGCGTGGACTTCACGCCCCCGGACGTGGTGCCCCGCCGGGCGCTCGTGATCGACTACAAGAGCGGCGGCGCCTACGGCTATGCCGACCTCCGGCAGGACCCGCTCCTCGGCGGCCGGCACGTGCAGCTCGCGCTCTACGGGCGCGCCCTTCGACTCGGGCTCGGCGCGGCGACCGATGACCTGGAGGTGCGCGCCGAGTACCGCTTCGTAAGCGCCAAGGGCGAGTTCGTGCGCCTCGGCGTGACGGTGGACGCCACCCTGGAGGAGCGCCTTGCCCAGGTAGTGCAGGTGGCCGCCGACGGCGTGAGCAATGGGGTCTTCCTGGCCGAGCCCGGCCCGCGCGACCGCAACAGCTTCCAGAACTGCCGCTACTGCGACTACGACCGCGTGTGCGCGAGCACCCGCGACGAGCTGTGGGAGCGTAAGCACGGCGAGGCCGGCCGATGATCGCCGACCAGGCGACGCGGGAGCGACTCCTCACCGCCCTCGACGAGACGTTCTTCGTGGAGGCCGGCGCTGGGCCACCCGCCCCGGGGGACGCGCGTGCGGCGTCCCGGCCGGCGGCGGGGGCCTCGTCCCGCTTGCGCCCGGGAGCGCCGACGCCGTGGCGCCGGGGGGCCAGCCCCAGGAGCGTGCGCAGGTGCTCGCGCCCCCGCGCCTCCTCGCGGAGCGCCTGCTCGCCCTCCGCGAGCTCCCGGGCCAGACTGAGCAGCGTGCGGGTGGGGGCGGCCTGGCGCTCCAAGTGCCGCGGCGTGAGCGTGGGCGCGCCCTCGGCCAGGGCGGCCGCCAGGGCGCGCTCCAGCCAGCTCTTGAGCACCCCGACGCAGCCCAGCGAGCCCTCGTACAGCGCCTCCCAGGCGCCGACCAGGTCCGGCTCCTCGGCCAGCGGCAGGTGCCGCTGGAAGGTGAGGACCACGCTCTGGAAGGCCAGGCGATCCGCGGCGTGGTCGGCCTGGTAGCGTCCGAAGTGGATCTCGACGCTGCGCCGACTGAGCTGGGCACTCAGGTTGGCGAGCCCCAGCAGCTCGTAGGTGCCCACGAGCACGTGCACCGTGCCCGTCAGCGCGGCCAGGGACTTGAGCGTGTCCATCTGGTCGAGCAGGCGCCGCGCACTCGCCAGCCGCCGCAGGTGCTGCGCCTCGTCGACGAGGCAGACCGCGACGCCCCGCTGGCGCAGGCACTGCTCCAGCACCCAGCGCAGATCCGGCGCCGACGTGCCGCGCTTGATCACCGGCCGCGCGGTCCCGTCCGGGGCGGGGCTCCCGGCCGCCGGGGCGATCTTGTGCGCCAAGAGCGGCTCCTCCAGCGCCGCCAGGGCGCGCGTGTAGTAGTCTTTCCAGTTGAACTGGCCGGACTCGGGAGCCACCGCCTCCAGTGCGAGGACCGGGAGGCGGCCGGGGTCCCGCTCTAGCTCAGGCAGCGCCGCGGCGAGCAACTGCTGCTCGATCCGCCGCCGCAGCGTCGTCTTGCCGACACCCGTCGGCCCGTAGACGAGGATCAACGACGCCCCCGCGGGCTGGTGGAGAGCGTCAGCCAGGGCCTGATGCGCCGCTTTGAGCCGGGGGTGCGCGACCACCTTGCTGGCGAAGTAGGCGAGGCGGGCGGCGGCCGGCGCCGTGAGGAGCTCCCGTGGGAAGCGATCGGCAGGCGACATCTCAGTAGTCCTCGTAGATGGCCAGGGCTGCGGCACTCGAGCCAGGATGCCCCGCTGCGGGCCGCGCCGGGGCCGGGGCGGCGGGCACCGCGGCCAGGGGGACCGCGGCCGCCGCCGGGCCCGGCGCGCCGCGCCGGTCCACGTCCCGGGCCGCGGCGTCGCGCAGGCGCTGCTCCCAGAGCAGCTCTTCCGCCTCCACCGAGGCCAGGAAGTCGGCTAGTTGTCGCGCCGTGAGCGGCAGGTGCTGGCCGTGGCGCTGGTGCCGGCGCCGCAGCTCGGCGCTGGCGAGCTGGATCTCCCGCTCGGAGCGGCCGGCGAAGCGGGCGTGGTGCTCGGAGAGGCAGCGCACCCAGCGGCCTTGGACGAAGGCGTAGGCCTGTCCCGCGTCGAAGGGGTCGTAGCGCACCGGCACCTGCGTCCCCTCCACCGCCGGGTCGAGGAAGGCGTCGGCCCAGTAGTAGAGGTAGTGGAGCTTGATCCCCAGACGGGGCTGGAGCTTCGCCGTGCCCTTGCGCGTGGTCGGCAGGGTGTGCAGCCGGAAGTCCTCATCGTAGGGGATGCGCCGCTGGGGGCGCTGCCCGCCCCGGAGCAGCCCGGCCGCGAACGCCTCCCGCGGGGACTGGCCCAGCGCCGGATGCTCGAGCGTGTCGTAGATCGCGTACGCCCACTCGCACAGGCGCGCGTCCAGCCGCGCGAGCGTCCACCGCGCCTGCCCCTTCGGATCGACCGCCTTGGTGACCTGGCGCCGGCTGCGCGTGAGCTGGGTGTTGCCGCCCAGGTTGTGGACAAACCGCGTGTTGGTCGTGCCGAACAGCCGCTCGCAGACCGAGCCGAACCGGGGCCGGGCGGCCGGCCGGGTCTTCTTGGTGCACTCATAGCGCGCCAGCAGCGCCTCGAAGTAGACGCTCTCGAACTCGGCGCCCCCGTCCACCACCACCGTCTGCGGTAGCCGCTCGTGGCGCCGCACGCACTCCCGCAGGACCAGCAGGCAGGCGCGGTAGCTCGGCGGGTCGAAGGCGAGGCAGACCGCCAGTAGCCGCCGCGAATAGGCGTCGCTCAGGAACGTCGCCCATGGTCGGCCCAGGTTCCGCCCCGTGCGCGAGCAGATGAGCTCCACATCGAGCTGCGTGTGGTCGAGATGCCCGATCTCGAACGGGCGGTCCCCGTGCCGTGGCGTGGTCA
>Ga0070741_10004965_pt1 | contig 30340 bp, 34 predicted proteins | sample Coa_R1_4_FD_66440 | JGI IMG/M metagenome (GOLD analysis project Ga0070741, IMG submission 66440) | Surface soil microbial communities from Centralia Pennsylvania, which are recovering from an underground coalmine fire - Coalmine... | ecosystem: Environmental > Terrestrial > Soil > Unclassified ... | reverse complement strand
TACCGCCAGATGTCGCTGCTGCTGCGCCGCCCGCCGGGCCGCGAGGCGTATCCCGGCGACGTGTTCTATCTCCACTCGCGCCTGCTCGAGCGCGCCGCCAAGCTGAACGAGAAGAACGGCTCGGGCTCGCTGACGGCGCTGCCGATCATCGAGACGCAGGCCGGCGACGTGTCGGCCTACATCCCGACCAACGTCATCTCGATCACCGACGGCCAGATCTACCTCGAAGCCGAGTTGTTCTATGCCGGCATCAAGCCCGCCATCAACGTCGGCCTGTCGGTCAGCCGCGTCGGCTCTGCCGCCCAGATCAAGGCGATGAAGCAGGTCGCCGGCACGATGAAGCTCGATCTCGCGCAATATCGCGAGATGGCCGCCTTCTCCCAGTTCGCGTCGGATCTCGACGCCGCGACGCAGAAGCTGCTGGCCCGCGGTCAGCGCCTGACCGAGCTCCTGAAACAGGGTCAGTACAACCCGATGCCGGTGGAGGAGCAGGTCGCCTCGATCTACGCCGGCACGCGCGGCTTCCTCGACACGTTGCCGGTCAACCGAGTCGGCGATTTCGAGAAGGGCCTGCTCGACGCGCTGCGCGCCGAGGGCTCGATCCTCGCCTCGATCCGCGACAAGCGCGAGATCGTCAAGGAGACCGACGACAAGCTGAAGGCCTTCCTGACCGACTTCAGCAAGAAGTTCGCGTAAGGCCCGATGCCCAGCCTCAAGACCTTTAGGCTCAGGATCCGAAGCGTCCAGTCGACGCAGAAGATCACCAAGGCCATGAAGATGGTGGCGGCGGCCAAGCTGCGGCGCGCCCAGGACCAGGCGATGGCGGCGCGTCCCTACGCCGAGGCGATGGACAAGGTGATGGCGACGCTGGCGTCGAGCTTCAAGGGCGGCACGGGACCGAAGCTGCTGTCCGGCACCGGCTCCGACAAGGTCCAGCTCCTGATCGTCGCCGCCGCCGACCGCGGCCTGTGCGGCGCCTTCAACAGCTCGATCGTGCGCGAGGCGCGCCGCGTCATCCGCACGCTCACCGCCGAAGGCAAGACCGTCAAGGTGCTGGCCGTCGGCCGCAAGGTGCGCGACCAGTTGCGCCGCGACTATGGCGCCCTGATCGTCGACACGATCACCGATCTCGGCCGGCCGCGGCTCGGCTTCGCCGACGCCCAGAAGGTGGCCGGCAAGGTCGCCGAAATGTTCGACAAGGGCGAGTTCGACGTCGCCACCGTGATCTTCAACCGCTTCAAGTCGGCGATGACGCAGATCGTCACCGTGCAGCAGCTCATCCCGCCGCCGGCGCCCGATGCCTCGGCCGCACCCGCGACGTCGGGCGGCGCGGTCTACGAGTTCGAGCCCGACGAGGCCGAGATCCTGGCCGACCTGTTGCCGCGCAACCTCACCGTCCAGATCTTCCGCGCGCTGCTCGAGAACGCGGCGAGCTTCTATGGCTCGCAGATGACGGCGATGGACAACGCCTCGCGCAACGCTGGCGAGGTGATCAAGAAACTGACGCTGCAGATGAACCGCACGCGCCAGGCCTCGATCACCAAGGAACTCATCGAGATCATCTCCGGCGCCGAAGCCGTCTAGAGCTCAAGAAAGGGATACCGTCATGGCCTCCAACAACATCGGCACGATCACCCAGATCACGGGCGCGGTCGTCGACGTTCGCTTCGAGGGCGAGCTGCCGAACATCCTGAACGCCCTGCAGGTCGACATTCCCGACCGCCGGCTGGTGCTCGAAGTGGCGCAACACCTGGGCGAATCCGAGGTGCGCACGATCGCCATGGATACCACGGACGGCCTGGTGCGCGGCCAGAAGGCGGTCGACACTGGCGCGCCGATCGCCATGCCGGTCGGGCCCGAGACGCTCGGCCGCATCCTGAACGTGATCGGCGAACCGGTGGACGAGCGCGGCCCGGTCAACGCCAAGACCACGCTGCCGATCCATCGCGGTGCGCCGGAGTTCGTCGAGCAGTCGACGGAAGCGCAGATTCTGGTGACCGGCATCAAGGTTATCGATCTGCTGGCGCCCTACGCCAAGGGCGGCAAGATCGGCCTGTTCGGCGGCGCCGGCGTCGGCAAGACCGTCACGATCATGGAGCTGATCAACAACGTCGCCAAGGCGCACGGCGGCGTGTCGGTGTTCGCCGGTGTCGGCGAGCGCACGCGCGAGGGCAACGACCTCTATCACGAGATGATCGAGTCGGGCGTCATCAAGCTCGACGGCACCGGCTCCAAAGTGGCCCTGGTGTACGGTCAGATGAACGAGCCGCCGGGCGCGCGTTCGCGCGTCGCGCTGTCGGGTCTCACTGCCGCGGAGTACTTCCGCGACGCCGAGGGCCAGGACGTGCTGTTCTTCGTCGACAACATCTTCCGCTTTACCCAGGCGGGCTCGGAAGTGTCGGCGCTGCTCGGCCGCATCCCGTCGGCGGTGGGCTATCAGCCGACCCTGTCGACCGACATGGGCGCCCTGCAGGAGCGCATCACCTCGACCAAGAAGGGCTCGATCACCTCGGTGCAGGCGATCTACGTGCCCGCCGACGACTTGACCGACCCCGCGCCCGCGACCTCGTTCGCCCATCTCGACGCGACCACGGTGCTCAGCCGCTCGATCGCCGAGCAGGCGATCTTCCCGGCCGTCGATCCCCTCGACTCGACCTCGCGCATGCTCGATCCGCGCGTCGTGGGCGAGGAGCATTATCAGACGGCGCTTTCGGTCCAGCGCGTGCTGCAGCAGTACAAGTCGCTGCAGGACATCATCGCCATCCTGGGCATGGACGAGCTCTCGGAAGAGGACAAGCTGGTCGTGGCGCGCGCCCGCAAGATCCAGCGCTTCCTCAGCCAGCCGTTCCACGTCGCCGAAGTGTTCACCGGCACGCCGGGCGTGTTCGTGAAGCTCGAGGACACCATCAAGGCCTTCAAGGGCATCGTTGCCGGCGATTACGACCACCTGCCGGAGCCGGCCTTCTACATGGTCGGCACGATCGACGAGGCCGTCGCTAAGGCCAAGAAGCTCGCCGGCGACGCGGCCTAAGAACATGGCCAAGGTCTCCTTCCGCCTGGTCATGCCCGAGCGCGAGTTGCTCGCCACCGAGGCCGACATGGTCGTGGTGCCGGGCAGCGAGGGCGATTTCGGCGTCCTGCACGGCCATGCGCCGCTGATCTCGACCGTCCGCGCGGGCGTGCTCGAGGTCATCCAGGGCAGCAAGGCCGAGCAGCGCTTCCTCGTGGCCGGCGGCTTCGCCGAGGTGACGCCGGAGCGCTGCACCGTGCTGGCCGATAAGGCCGTGCCGTTCGACAGCGTGACGGCGGAGCAGCTCGCCGAGCGCGAGCGGCTGGCGCAGGAGGAGCTCACGGACGCCGCCACCGACGCCGAGAAGGCGGCAGCCCAGAAGGCGCTTGCCGTGGCCAAGGACTTGCGTCGCGCGCAGGCCTACTACGCCACCCGCTGAGGTCCCTGCCGAAGCCGGCTGATTTCAGTCGAAACGCGAATTTCAGAATTCTCTGTTTAGGTGTCCCCGAACGGGCATTGAAAGCCGGTTCGGGGATCGCTTTATTACAGGCACGCGACAGTGGCCAAGGTCTGAAGCGAGAGATGGGAAACTGGACACTTGAGTCGATCGCCTGGGAACGCTTCGACGCTTCGAAGGTCGATCCCGAGATCCTGCGCAACATCAAGGCGGCAGCCATGGTGGAGCGCAATGGCGGCGACTATGGAATTTACCTGCGCCGGGTGTTTGCCGACGACGCCGCAGCGATCGAGGACATCGATCGCTGGTCGCTGGAAGAGGTGCAGCACGGCATGGCCCTCGGCCGCTGGGCGCAGATGGCCGATCCGTCATGGGATTTCGACGCGGCTTTCGCACGCTTCCGGGCGGGCTATCGGTTGCCGCTCGACGCCACGACTTCGGTGCGCGGCAGCCAGGCCGGCGAGATGATGGCGCGTTGCATCGTCGAGACCGGCACCAGCTCCTATTACAGCGCCCTGCAGGACGCGACGGGAGAACCCGTGCTGAAGCAGATTTGCGGCCATATCGCTTCGGACGAATTCCGGCACTACAAGCTCTTCTTCGGCCATCTCGAGCGCCTGCATGCGCGCGATGGCCTGTCGAAGCTCCGGCGCCTGTGGATCGGCTGGTGGCGGCTGGCCGAAAGCGAGGACGACGAGCTCGCCTACGCCTATTTTGCCGCCAACGAACCCGAAGACGCGGTTTATGACCGCAAGAAGAGCGGCAATGCCTACATCCGCCGAGCCTATCCGCTCTACCGGCCGTTCCATGTCCGGCGCGCGATGGCGATGATCCTGAAGGCCATCGGGCTGACCCCGCAGGGTCGTCTAAATGGCCTGCTCACGCGGCTCGGCCTGTGGTTCCTGCGTCGTCGAACGGTGCAGCTCGCCGCCGAAGGCGCTTAGGCCACCAAGTCCTCGAACTCCCTGACGACCGTCTCGTAGACCGTCCGCTTGAAGGGCACGATCTCGGCCAGCATCTCGCGCGTCGTCATCCATCGCCAAGAGTCGAACTCGGGTCCGTGCGGGTCGCCATGCGCGTCGAGGTCGATGTCGGTATCGCGGCCGGTGAAGGCGAGCGCGACCCATTTCTGCGCCTGGCCGTGCCACCGCCCCTTCCAGTGCGCCGGCTGCAGCGGCGCGGGCACGTCGTAGACGATCCAGTCGCGGCTTTCGCGCAGGAGCAAAGCCTTGCTGGTGCCCACTTCCTCGAACAGCTCGCGGCAGGCCGCCTCGACCACCGTCTCGCCGCGGTCGATGCCGCCTTGCGGCATCTGCCAACCCGAGCCTTCGGTCATGCCGCGCCGCCGGCCGACGAAAATCCGTCGGTCGGCAGCGATCAGCATCAATCCGACATTGCGCCGGTAGCGCCTGAAGTCCGGGGTCAGTTGGCCCGGCTCGAGTAGAGCGAGATGCCGCGGATCAGATCGAGCGCACGCAGCAACTGGTAGTCAGCCACCGAATCCTTGGGCGGCTCGTCCGGATCCGTTTGCTGCTGTTGCTGCTGCTGTCCGGGCTGCTGGGCCTGCGGCTTGTCCTTGTCGCCGGGCTTGGCAGCCTCGGGGGCCTTGGGCGCGTCCGTCGGCTTCTTGACGCCGTCGATCGGGTTGGCGATCGAGCGGCGCAGGTTTTCCTCGCGGAAGCTCATGCGCTGCTGGATGGTCTCGACCTTGGCCTGCTCGACCTCGATGTCGGGCTTGATGCCTTCCTTCTGGATCGAGCGGCCCGACGGCGTGAAATAGAGCGCGGTGGTCAGGCGGATGGCGCCGCCTCCGGTCACCTGCATGATGGTCTGCACCGAGCCCTTACCGAATGTGCGGGTGCCGAGGATGATGGCGCGGTGATGGTCCTGCAGAGCGCCGGCCACGATCTCGGAAGCCGAGGCCGAGCCGCCGTTCACCAACACCACGATCGGCATGCCGTTGGCGACGTCGCCAGGCTTGGCGTTCCAGCGCTGCACGTCCTCGGGCTTGCGTGCCTTGACCGACACGATCTCGCCCTTGTCCATGAAGGCGTCGCAAATCTGGATCGCCTGATCGAGCAGGCCGCCCGGATTGTTGCGCAGGTCGATGACGAAGCCCTTGAGCTTGTTGCCGCCTTCCTTCTTGATCTTCTCGACGGCGTCGAGGACGCCCGACGTGCTCTGCTCGGTGAACGAGGTGATGCGGATATAACCCACGTCGCCCTCGAGTCGGTAGCGCACCGACTTCACCTTGATGGTCTCGCGCGTCAGCGTGACGTCGAACGGATCCTTCACCGAGGCGCGCCGGATCGAGAGCTTGATGGTCGAGCCGACCTTGCCGCGCATCTTCTCGACGGCTTCCTGCAGGGTCAGGCCCTGCACCGGCTCGCCGTCGAGGGCGAAGATGAGGTCGCCTGCCTGGATGCCGGCCTTGGCGGCCGGCGTGTCGTCGATCGGCGACACCACCTTGATGACGCCGTTCTCCAGCGTGACCTCGATGCCGAGACCTCCGAACTCGCCCCGGGTCTGGATCTGCATGTCCCGGTAGACCTTGGGGTTCATGTAGCTCGAATGCGGGTCGAGCGAGGCCAGCATGCCGTTGATGGCATTTTCCATCAGGGTCTTTTCATCGACCGGCTCGACGTAGTCGCGGCGGATGCGTTCCAGCACGTCGCCGAACAGGTTGAGCTGCTGATAGAGCTCACTCTTGTCGTTGGCGGCGGGTTTGTTCTTGTCCTGACCCCACACGACGTAGGCAGGGACGGCCAGGAACGCCACGAGGGCGACGGCGGAAGCAAGACGCAGGCGGGTCATCGGCATGCCTTTACGGGGGTGTCACGGGGTCTGGGCGAGGATACAGGGCGCTCTTTGGCAGTATCAAGGCGGGGCGGCTCACACCGGCTGACAAATCAGGCAGAAGCCGCGGCGGCGCTCGATTTCGGCACCGCCAGGAGGGCCGGCCGCTCGGCCTGTGAAAGCAGGGAATGGCCGGTCATTTCCGCAGGCTGAGGCACGTTCATGAGGGCCAGCATGGTCGGCGCCACGTCGGCCAGCTTGCCGTCGGACAGTGAATGGACGCCTGCCGGAGCGTTGAACAACAAGGCCGGCACGCGATTTAGCGTGTGCTGTGTATGTTTCTGGTGGGTGGTCTCGTCGAACATCAGCTCGGCGTTGCCATGGTCAGCGGTCACCAGCAGCACGCCATTGGCCTTTTTCACGGCCTCCATGACATGGCCCAGACAAGTGTCGACCATCTCGACCGCCTTCACCGCGGCGTCATAATTGCCGGAATGGCCGACCTGGTCGGTGTTGGCGTAGTTGACGACGATCAGGTCGTACTGGCCGGAGCCGATCGCCTGCACGAGCTTGTCGGTCACTTCGCCCGCGCTCATCTCCGGTTTCAGGTCGTAGGTCTTGACCTTGGGAGACGGCACCAGGATGCGGTCCTCGCCGTCGAACTGGCGTTCCTCGCCGCCGTTGAAGAAGAACGTGACATGCGCGTACTTCTCGGTCTCCGCGATGCGCAGTTGCTTCAGCCCCGCCTTCGATATCGTCTCGCCCAAGCCCATCTTGATGGCGATTGGCGGGAACAGCGTCTTCAGGAACTGATCGAGAGCCTTGGAATACTCGACCATGCCGACGGCTGCAGCGAATTTCACGACCCGGCCGCGCCTGAAGCCATCGAACATCGGGTCGAGCAGCGCAGTCAGGATCTCGCGCGCGCGGTCCGAGCGGTAGTTGAACATCAGGACGCCGTCGCCGTCCTGCATGCCCTTGTAGCCGTCGATCACGGTCGGGCTCACGAACTCGTCGTCCTGGTTGGCGGCGTAACCCTGATCGACCGCCTCCTTGGGCGTGCCGGCGGTCTTGCCCTTGGCATCGACCATGGCTTCATAGGCCTCGGTGACCCTTTCCCAGCGCTTGTCGCGATCCATGGCGAAGAAGCGCCCGCCTACCGTGGCGAACCTGATCGGCAGGCCTGACTTCAGGCCTTTCTTCACGTTCTCGAGGCACTCCTGTGCGCTTCTGGGCGGCATGTCGCGGCCGTCGAGGAAGGCGTGGATCCAGACCGGGACGCCGCCGCCCGCGATCAGGTTGGCCAGTGCGATCAGATGGTCCTCATGCGCATGCACGCCGCCGGGCGACGTCAGGCCCATCAGATGGCAGGCGCCACCACTCTTCTTCAGTGCAGCGATAAGATCCTGCAGGATCTCGTTCTTGGCGAGCGAGCCGTCGGCGATGGCCTTGTCGATACGCGGCATGTCGGGCACGGCGACGCGGCCGGCACCCAGGTTCATGTGGCCGACTTCGGAATTGCCCATCTGGCCCTTGGGCAGGCCGACGAAAGTCTCCGAGGCGTCGATCAGGCCCTGCGGACAGGTGGCGATCAGCCGGTCGTAGTTCGGCGTGCGCGCATTGAGGATGGCGTTGTATGGCCGGTCCGGGCGATGTCCCCATCCGTCGAGGATGCACAGGACGGCGGGGCGCGGACCTTTGCCGGCCATCACGAAGCCCTGCGAACGAGGGGCCGCCGCGGCTCCCGCTCGACCGAGTTGAACTTGTTGGGGCAGTGCAGATCGCGCGGATCGACGTCGGCGCTCTGGTCAGGAATCTCGATGGCGCAGAACACGAACTCGCCGCGCGGCTCACCGTCGATGCTGATGTCGTAGGTGTAGGTGCCCGGTGGATCGCCCGGGATGATGCACCATGAGCGCTGCAGGATGCCGTCCTGCACCGTTTCGCGCATGGTCGTGGTGGCGCGGGTCTTGTCGGGACTGACCACGGTTTCCGGACCGGCAATGACCTGCTCGGCCGGCTGCGAAGTGGTCAGCACTTCGGTGAGCGCCACGCTTCGATTGGGACCGCCGAGATACATGCGCCATCCGAAGCAGGCGCGATTGAACAACAGCGGGATGGCGTTCGTCTCGTAGCTTCGCTGCTTGCCGTCGTTGGCGACGATCGACACGTAGGGAATGCTGCGCACATGCTTGGGTGCGGGCTTGTCCGGGTTGTCGACAACCGGAGTCTGAGCCAGGGCGGGGACAGTCATCATCGCGACGGCCGCGAAGAAGGAGCCGGGCTTCAGGAATCGGGAGAGGAGGCGCATGGGCCCCAATGTAGCTCCGGTTTTTCGTCAGAACAGGGGCAAAATCGACGCTTTTTCCGGGGTTGTTCAGGCGCGGTGATAGGGGTGCCCGGCCAGCATCTGCTGCGCCCGGTAGATCTGCTCGGCGAGCATCGCCCGGGCGAGCAAATGCGGCCACGTCATGGCCCCGAATGACAGCACGAGATCGGCGCGCTTCAGCAGCTGTTCACCATGCCCGTTTGCGCCGCCGATCAGGAAACAGATGTCCGCCACTGAATCGTCACGCCAGCGTTGCAATTGGCGGGCCAGGGCCTCGCTGTCGAATGCCTTGCCCCGCCGGTCGAGCGCCACAACCTTCGCGTTGGCCGGGACGGCCGTCAGCAGCAGGTCGCCTTCGCGCTCGACCAGCCGGGCGGGCGGGAGTTTCTTCTTCTCGTCGAGCTCGCGCAGCGCGAGTGGCCAGCGAATGCGGCTGGCATAGTGCTCGTAAAGATCGCGCTCGGGGCCGCGTCCGGCGCGTCCGATGGCGATGATCGTGAGTTTCAAGCTCGCTTGCGCCGGGCCTTCGGAGCCGCTCTGGGAGCTTTGACCGGCTTGGCGGCCGCCTCGGTTTCCATCGCCCACATCTTTTCGAGCGCGTAGTGAGCGCGCGGCTCGGGGCGGAAGACATGCACCACAACGTCGCCGGCATCGACCAGCACCCAATCGCCGCCCTGCTTGCCTTCGACCGGGATGTAGCCGTGGCCGGCGGCCTTCAGCCGTTCGGCGAGGTGGTCGGCGATGGCGACGACCTGGCGGTTCGAGCGGCCGGAGGCGATCACCATATAGTCGGCGAAAGCCGATTTGCCCTTGAGATCGATGACGACGATATCCTCCGCCTTGTCATCGTCGAGCGACTGACGCACCAGCCTGAGCTGGGCCTCGGTGGTGGCGCTGCGGTCGGGCAACGCGCGGTTGGCTTCGGGAATGGTCTTTCCTTTCGTTCTCGTTCGTTGCGGCCGCACGGCGCGGATCGCCGTGGCGGAATGCGTGTCGAGCCGGCTCGGGAGGAAGCACCAGGCCGGCGGCTGGCTGGTGGCGAGGCTACGGGCCTGCTCCGCCCTCACACGGTAACGGGCCAACGTTCGTGGGGCTGCCGACAGCAGCGCCGGATAACGCCAGCCCGGACGGGCAAAGGCCGCGATCGGAATGGCGGCGAACAGGTCGCGCCAGTTCTGCCAGTGAACCAGCTGGGGCAGGATATCGGCGCCCATCAGCCAGACGAAGCGCGCCTTGGGATAGAGCCGTCGCAGCGCCTGCACCGTGTCGAGGGTGTAGCGAGTGCCGAGCGCCAGCTCCGGCGCCTCGACCTTGATGCGAGGGTCGCGTGCAACGTGGCGGGCGCGCAGCAGGCGGCTCGCCAGCGGCTCCATGCCGTCGCCGCTCTTCAGCGGATTTTGCGGTGAGACCAGCCACCATACCTCGTCGAGGCCAAGCCGGCGCAACGCCTCGCGGCTGACATGGAGATGGCCTTCGTGCGCCGGATTGAACGAACCGCCGAGCAGGCCGATGCGGCGCGTCGTGTCGCGCGGCACGCCGGGCATTGGATGAAGCGGTGACGTCACGCCGGGAAGCTCATGGACGCACGGTGCCGGTGCCGCGCACGATGTTCTTGTAGGTCGTGAGCTCGACCAGCCCGACGGGCCCGCGGGCGTGCATGCGGTTGGTCGAGATGCCGATCTCGGCGCCCAGGCCGAATTCGCCGCCGTCGGCGAACTGGGTGCTGGCATTGTGCATGACGATGGCGCTGTCGACTTCCTGGATGAATCGGCGGGCCGTCGCCTCGTTGTCGGTGACGATCGAGTCGGTGTGCTGACTGCCGTAGGTCGCGATGTGGCGCACGGCACCCTCGACGCCGTCGACGGCGGCCACGGAGATGATCGGCGCCAGATATTCGGTGCGCCAGTCCTTTTCGCTCGCCGGCAGGACGCGCGCATCGCGCTTCTGCACCTCGCCGTCGCCGCGCACTTCGCAGCCGAGATCGAACAGCCTGTCGGTGATGGTCCTCAGGTGCGTGTCGAGCGCGGCCTTGTCGATCAGCAAAGTCTCGGCCGCGCCACAGACGCTGACGCGGCGCATCTTGGCGTTGGCAACGATGTCGCGCGCCATGGCGATGTCGGCATCGCGGTCGACATAGACATGGCACAGTCCCTCGTAGTGGCGCAGCACGGGCACGCGGCTCTCGGCAGTGACCCGGTCGATCAGCGAGCGCCCGCCGCGCGGCACGACGAGGTCGAGCCAGTCCATCGCCTTCAGGAGCTCGCCTACCGCCGCCCGGTCGGTGGTCGGCACCAGCTGCACGCAATCCTCGGGCAGGCCGGCCGACGCGAGCCCCTTGCGGATCAAACCAACGATGGCGCGTGAGGAATGGAAGGAGTCGGAGCCGCCACGCAGGACCACGACGTTGCCGGACTTGATGCAGAGGGCTCCTGCGTCGGCGGTCACGTTGGGGCGCGCTTCGTAGATCACGCCGATCACGCCGATCGGCACCCGCACGCGGCTGAACTTGAGGCCATTGGGCCGCTGCCACTCCTCGACCAGCGCACCGACCGGATCGGGCAGGGCGACGATATCGTCGAGCCCCTTGGCCATGCCCTCCACCCTCGCCGGATCGAGCAGCAGGCGATCCTGCATGGCCTCATTCATGCCGGCCTTCCTGGCGGCTTCGACGTCGAGCGCGTTGGCGGCCAAGATCGCGGCGCTGTCGGCGCGGATCAGGCGCGCAGCTTCGGTCAGCGCCTTGTTCTTGGCCTCGGTGGCGGCGTTGCGCAGTTCCGCAGCGGCACGTTTCGCGCGCTGTCCGAGCTTCGCCACGATGGCGACCGCATCCTCCGGGGGCTTGGTCTGCACGTTCATCATTCTACCACCAGATCGTCGCGATGGACGATCTCGTCCCGGCCGCGAAAGCCCAGCAGCTTCTCGATCTCGGCGCTCTTTCGTCCGGCGATCCGGCGGGCCTCTTCGGCGGCATAGGCAACGAGGCCGCGTGCCAGCAGCTTGCCCTGCTTGTCCTTCACGTCGACCACGTCGCCGCGCTTGAATTCGCCGTCGATGGCGGTGACGCCCGCCGGCAGCAGGCTCTTGCCGGCGGCCAGCGCCTTCACTGCGCCGTCGTCGACCACCAGCGCGCCGACCGACTTCAGCGAGCCCCTGATCCACTTCTTGCGCGCCGAGAGCGGCGAGGCCTCGGGGAGGAACCAGCTGCATTTGGCCTTGCCGTCGATCAGCGCACCCAGCGCGCCGACGTCGCGGCCGTCGGCGATGGCCATGCGGCAGCCGGCGGCCATGGCAATCCGGCCGGCCACGAGCTTGGTCACCATGCCGCCGTTGGACAGCATCGAGGCAGCGGTACCCGCCATCGCCTCGACCTCCGGCGTGATCTCGCGGATCTCGGGGATGTGGCTGGCCGACTTGTCGCTCCTCGGGTCGCCGGTATAGAGCCCGTCGATGTCGGACAGCAGCACCAGCGTGTCGGCCGAGATCATCTCGGCGACTCGCGCGCCCAGCCGGTCGTTGTCGCCGAAACGGATTTCATCGGTGGCGACGGTATCGTTCTCGTTGATCACGGGAATGGCCTTCAGTCCCAGCAAGGTCGCCATGGTTTGCCGCGCGTTGAGATAGCGGCGCCGTTCCTCGGAATCGTCGAGTGTCAGCAGGACCTGCGCCACGGTGATGCCGTGCGTCGCGAGCGCCTCCTGATAGGCATGAGCGAGACGGATCTGGCCGGTCGCTGCCGCGGCCTGGCTCTCCTCGAGCTTCAGGATGCCCGAGGCGAGCTTGAGATGGGTACGGCCCAGGCGAATGGCGCCGGAGGAGACCAGCACGATCTCACAGCCCTTTTTGTGCAGACGCGCCACGTCGCGTGCCAACGCCTCGAGCCAATCGCGGCGGACGATGCCCTTCTTTTCGTCGACGAGAATGGAAGAGCCGATCTTGACGACCAGCCGTTTGGAGCTGGCCAGATCGATGCCAGCTCGGGACATCAGGCAGCCGCCTTCTGGGCCTGCATCTCGACGAGCCTCATCAGCTCGCCCAGCAGCTTCTGCACGCCGGCACCCGATACGCCAGAGATGACGTGCACGGTCTTGCGGCTCGCCCTGGCCAGCGCGGCACGCTTCAGCTCAATGTCCTCTTCGGTCATGGCGTCGGTCTTGTTGAGTGCCACGATCTCCTTCTTGCGCGCGAGATTCCCGCCGTAAGCACGCAGCTCGCCGCGCACCGTCTTGTAGGCGGCCGCAACATCGTCCTGCGTGCCGTCGACCAGATGCAGTAGCGCGCGGCATCGCTCGACATGGCCGAGGAAGCGCGTACCGAGACCGGCGCCTTCGTGCGCGCCCTCGATCAGCCCCGGGATGTCGGCCATCACGAATTCGCGGTTGCCGACCTTCACCACGCCGAGGCCGGGATTGAGCGTGGTGAAGGGATAGTCGGCAATCTTGGGCCGCGCATTGGAGGTCGCGGCGAGGAACGTCGACTTGCCGGCGTTGGGCAGACCGACAAGGCCGATATCGGCGATCAGCTTCAGCCTCAGCCAAATCCAGCGCTCCTCGCCCGGCCAGCCTTTGTCGGCGCGGCGCGGCGCGCGGTTAGTCGAACTTTTGTAATGAAGATTGCCGTAGCCGCCGTCGCCGCCCTTGGCGAGCACGACTTTCTGGCCGATCTCCGTCATGTCGGCGAGCACGGTCTCGTTGTCTTCGTCGAGGATCTGCGTGCCCCGCGGCAGGCGCAGCACGACGTCCTTGCCGTTGGCGCCGGTGCGCTGGCTGCCCGCGCCCTGGTGGCCGGTCTCCGCCTTGAAATGCTGGGCGTAGCGGTAGTCGATCAGCGTATTCAGCCCGTCGACACATTCGGCGATAACGTCGCCGCCCTTGCCGCCGTCGCCGCCGTCGGGGCCTCCGAACTCGATGAACTTCTCGCGGCGAAAGCCGACACAGCCGTTCCCGCCGTTGCCGGAGCGGATGAAGACTTTGGCTTGGTCGAGGAATTTCATGGTTTGGGTCCAGAAAAGAGAAGGGGGAACGGCGAGCCGTTCCCCCTTCGCTGAGCCGATCGGACGGGAACGGTTATTCCGCTGCCTGCGCCGGCGCCGGGTTCACGTTCACCTCGACCTTGCCGCCCGAGCGGGTACGGAACGTCACCACGCCGTCGGAGGTCGCGAAGAGAGTGTGGTCGCGGCCGACACCGACATTCTGGCCGGGGTCGAACTTGGTGCCGCGCTGGCGCACCAGGATGTTGCCGGACAGGACCTTCTGGCCGCCGAAGCGCTTCACGCCCAGGCGCCGGCCCTTGGAGTCGCGGCCGTTACGCGAGGAGCCGCCTGCTTTCTTATGTGCCATCGTTGTACTCCGGTCGCTCTAGTTCAGGCGACGATCTGTTCGATCTTGACCACCGTCAGGTCCTGACGATGACCGTTCTTGCGCCGCGAATTCTGCCGGCGGCGCTTCTTGAAAACCAGCAGGTGCGGGCCGCGGGCCTGCTTGACGATCGAGCCCACGACCTTGGCGCCGGCCACCGTCGGCGCGCCGACCTTGTCGCCGACCATCAGCACATCGGTGAACTCGACCTTGGCGCCCGCCTCGCCTGCGATGTGCTCGACCGTGAGCGTCTCCTCGGCGGCGACCGTGTATTGCTTCCCACCCGTGCGGATTACGGCGATCATGACTACATCCTGTGCGCGAAACAGCGCGGCGGGCCCAAGAGACCCGCCGAAAAGAGGGCGGAATATACGCGCGCCGGCCCCCAAGTCAACGGCCGAAACCGGCGGATTTCCAGCGATTTCGGCCCTTTTTGCCGCTCCAGCAGCAGATTTGTTGCCCCTCCGGAGAGGCACCCCTATAAGGGCGGCCCCGGTCGGAGAGGTGCCAGAGTGGTCGATTGGGACGGTCTCGAAAACCGTTGTGCGTGCAAGCGTACCGTGGGTTCGAATCCCACCCTCTCCGCCATTTTCTCTCTGATAAGTCCAAAATATGGGCCTTTTGGAGGGAAAGAGCGTTCTTACCCACCAATTTACCCACCATACGCAAGCGGAGCGGGGCGGCAAGGATGGGCTACTGGGGCAATGTTCATCGGCGGGCGTGGCTCGACACTGCCAAGGCCGTTGGTCTCGAGGGCGAGCGTTTCTGGGTGTTCCTAGTTCTACAGCTCGTCGTCGCCATCGCGATCTATGCCGGGTTGGGCGAAGCTGGCCTCGAAAAGGCTGCGCCATCGCGCGTTGTTGCGACGGCGGCACCGTTTCTTGCCTTTCCGATAGTCTACGCCCTCAAATTCATTAAGGCCCTGCCTGCGTTGGCGGCAGCAGATCGGGCTAATATTGACGATCTGCAAGAGCAGCTCAACGCTAAGCCGAAGCCGCCCTCGCAAGAGACATGGATTAACCCGCATGATGCCTACGTTCTTGCCTGCCGCCTTCGCGGCCTCGATGCAAAGTCTGATCCAACCGGCGACAGGCGCTACCAGATATTCGAAGATTTCAGGCAGTTCGCAGCCGACGATGAATTGAAGATCCGTGGGCGTCCGGTGGACGGCGGCGGCAGCTTCTTTATCGCCCCCCTAGAGTTTGTCCCTTCAGAGCATTGGCGCCGGTTCGGATTTAAGGAAGGCGCATATATCGCCAACGACGGCGACGTATCTGAGGTGACCACTGAGGATTCGTTGCCCTACGGACCATCCATTGGTCCCAGGCAGCATCCGTATTCCGATCTCTACTTGCGCAAGTCAGACGTAGAACGCCTTTTCAAACTCTGACAGCCAAGGCTCCGGCTCTAATCTGTAATCACCTGACGGTACGCTGCGCGCGCAGAGATTCGAGCAGGTACAGGTCGATCGCGCCAGCGACGGTCCAGACCCAGCTGTACGGCTGGGTCACCACTTGCACGCCTCCCTCAGAGGCTTGATCGCAGCTTCAAGCCCGGAAATGGGGAAGCTCAACGTCTGGGGACCCTTGCTGTACGGCGCCAAGCTTACAACAAGCTCTGTCCTGCCAAGCAGCTTCTTAGCGAAAGGAATTGCGGAGCTCGAGAAGACCGCCGCACCGTCCGTAGAGGGCTGCCACCATTCCGTTACAATCGGATCCTTGTCGGTGCGCCATTTGACCTGGTGGCCTTCGGTACTTCCGAGATATGAAGGCCAAGCAATCAACACCTCCGTCGTATTCTTACGGCACCGAACGAACAGGCCGCCGTGCTTCTGTTGACCGAAGTCGGTGAGAACGGCGTCGCTGGAAATCAAACTGAGAACAATGGATTTGCTGCCGTCCAGTTTGTCTACGCTCTCGGACTGCACCCAGAGCGAATCGGTAGAGGGCGACTTCGCCTGGATGTCGGCTGCGTTGAGGTAGCAATCGACTTGCGCTTCAGCTGTTTCCTTTGACTTGCATTCTCCCAGCCGCGTTGTGAGAGCTTCAAAGCATGCTGCCTTGGCATTCGCTGAGGGCTGTTCCGAGCATCGTAGTGCCTCTTGGCGAAGCCCGTTTCCGTCCTGCGCCCAGGCTGCGGATGTTAAGAGGAGCGCACAAACTCCCCAGACAAGCCCAATTGACCGCGACAAGCCCATTTCCCTGCTCCGAAGGGTCATCGGCGCCGCCACCTCAGCAGGGTTGCCGCAACCCTTTCCCCGTTTTGGTTGCAAGCTGCAGGGTGACACGACTAGAAGTAACGTCTCAAGCTAAAAGCATTGCGATAGAAAGCACTTGCCGGCCGACACATCATCTCACTGGCCTAGATTGGACTTGGTCGCAGCCGACTCGCCACCTAACGAGACGCGGCATTGGACCTCCAGCGGGAAGACTAGATGATCCTGCCTGTGGAACGTGTCCCTGGCACCTAGCGGACGAAAGGCTTGCAGCGAAAGCCTTGGTGGTCTGTTGGCGTTGAATGCTGACCCAATCTGGGCCCGTCGACCAGCACGCGGTGGCCGCATTCGCATACGACACCTAACGGCCGGATGCATCGACGACCAAGCTTCTCGACCGATCGGCTAACGACGCGAGTCTATTGCGAGTGATCGTCCTCGTCCGGGGGAGGCGGCCGCAGCTGGAGAAACGGGATGTCGGAATGGCCTTCGACCTGCCGATTGGCGTCCTCCCGGCGCCGCCGCTCGGCGAGCGACAGCCGCACGACATGCTCATGCTCGGGGGCCGGCTGATAAAACTCACTGATGTGATCGGTCGGCGGTCGGCACCGCCGCCAAATGCGCTCGAACTCCCACCAGAATTGCTGGTAAGCGCACTCGTCTGTTCCATTGTTCACCCAGAGCACCACGGGGGTGTCCTGAACGTGTTCGCCGGGCCGATAGTATTGAGTAAGGCTCATGCCGCCCACCATCACCAGCTTCCAGTTCGGCATATTATTGTAGAGTCTCAGGTCGAGAGACTTGTTGGTTTTCTGCAGAGCCGTCACGTACCGAATCGTTCTTTCAATTTCGCGGCGATAAACCTCGATGCTTTGCTCGACGGAGGCGGCGCGGTCGGCCAGGAAGGGACTGTCTGGGTGCAGGAGCGCAATCTCAAGTCGCCCCTCGTAGTTGCGAACGACGTCGTACAGGGGCGCTTCCTTCTTAACGAAGGTGTTCCAGCCTGAGGCGCCCAGGATGCGCATGTGCTCGCGACCATGCGGCGTGCTGGCACTAGCCTTGATCAGTTCCCACGCCGCCGACGTTGGCAGCTCTTTCGACTGGGGATGGAAGTAGCCGCGCAGACCGACTGCTTCCATGTATCGCGCGCCGCGCAGCAGGTTTCGGACCCGAGGGACTTGAACCCAGGCGAGGCCAGCGAGAGTGCCGACCAGGGCCGCCCCTATCGTCGTTATGACCGGGTGACCTGCGAGGTCGTAAACGATCGGCCTAATCGTGGCCTTGATGCCAAGCCAATATGGCCGGGCGTCGCTCCACATGCGGGCGACATCGAAATTGTCGCTGGCGACCCAGACGACCAGCGCTGCTAGCGCCGCTAGGGCTCCCCAAACCGACTTCCTTGGAGCTTCACGCCAAGCGTCCGCGATTCCCTGGCGGACCTTTTCTTTGAACCACTTGACCATCGACGCGCCCCCCGCCGCGTCGCGCGATTTTTGTCGGCTTTATCCTTCGGCTTTGTCGTGAACTTCGATGAGGCCGGAAGCTTTCAACCCGCGCGTATCAACAATGAAGGCAACCCGCGGATCGACTCGCATGACCTTTCGGAGAGGCATGTTGCCGCTCGCAAACCTAGCCGTGCCGAAGAAGCACAGGCAGGCCACGGCGGCCACAAACGGCAGAACGAGAAGGCTGGGCATCAAATCGACCGTAATCGCTGGTTGTAAGGACACGCGGGTTTATACACGCTGACATGGCAGATGCAATAACCTCTCCAACGAGACGGTGCGACTGGCGGTTGCATCAGGGCTGCCACGCGGCGAGTGTGACCCAAGGGAAGGTGAAACGTCAACACGCAGCTGAGGGCCATTTGGTGGCCGGAAAATGGACGTTCATACTTAGCTCGGCTGGTTCCCGCGCCTCTAACCACGCTGCCTTGGCTCTCAGGCTGATCCAAATTCCTTCAAGTCAGCGACGAGCGAAACCCCATTTTCGCTGATCGGCAACCTATCCAAGATTGCCCGGCGCAACTCGGGGCACGTCGTGGGCGCAGGCCATGAAACTCTCGACCGTCAGCCAGCCCGCCTGGCCATCATCGTCGTGGCAAGCAGGTGCCGGAACCAGTGCTGCGTCACTTGGCGCATCAGCTTGCGGTCGTACCAAGCGTGGCCGAATCGCCTGCCGTGCTTTCTCGAGGTGCCACTGCTGGCGTAGCTGGAGGGTCTGGACCAGCGCCTGGCAAACGGCAGAAGCCCACACGTCCTAAGCCGGCCGCCAAGCTCGCAAGGGTTGCGACCGTGATGCCACTGTAGCTCCGAGCCTTGCCGAACAGGACAACCTGTCGTTCACTCCAGCGGCGGGGGCGCAGGGAGGACTGCGCATGAAGGGGAAACGACGCTCCAAAAGGAAAACGGCTTCTCAACCACCGCCCGGTAATGTGGTGGTGCCATTCATCACGATCCCGAAGTTACCGGAAACGAAGACCTATCCATTTTCATCGTTCAAGTTCCGTCTGCGGAATGGGTTCGTCGGTGTTGTGGAGGTTCCCGAGGCGGAAGCTGACCGTCTTTGGTACAGCGTTCAGCAGCCGGACGACTTCCACAACTTCGTCGTTTTTGAAGGCTCTGGCCGGTATATGGCGCTCAACCTGCGCCATGTCGTGGCCAGCCAATTCGATTTAATCGGCGAAGACGGGCTTCAGGGCACCGACTTGGAGCCCAACGCGACTGTCGACATTTACTTTGCCGATTCGCCGACGCCCTTGGTGCTCGAAGTTTATGAAGATACCATGACGATCGAGGAGTTCGACGTTGCGGGCGTGGACGACAACGACCTCTGCCAGATTGCCAACCTCTTCCACTATTTTGAGTACTCCCATGACGGTTTCGACGTCGCGGAGCGGCTTCGTACGGAGGACGGGTCGATTGTGTGGCTCCGAATACACGAAATCTCGTTCGCCTCGGTGCCGATCGGCCACTTGAAGAAAGCCAGCGACACGCAGCCCGTGGAGAAGGCCGGAGACTAGAAAGCAGTGGGCCCCGCGCATCCGGTGGGGATGGCGGGGCCAGTCTTGTGCGGTCGATGGCTACAGCGGCCACACGGGAGGATATGAGCCGCAGGCGAAGACCGTCAGCAGGAGGCGAACGCGGTTCATTGGTCGCCCTCTGCGGCACGCCAACCGCCGCGTTTCACTGTGTCGAATAGCGTCTGACTGGAGTTCACGGCGTCAATCGCCCGCATGATTTCGTGATGTGTTGCCATCGCAAGGGCAGCGACCTTCTGCCATTCGACGGCGCTCGCCTCGTCGTCTGCGCTCTGCGATTCGGCCATATCGGCAATGACCGATGCGAGGGATTGGGCGTTGCCGGTAGCCCCGCGTGCGCTCCGCAGTGCAACAGTCAGCCCGTAACCCCATAGTTTAAGGGCCTCGGCCGGACGCACGCGCGGGAGCCGATTGCCCCGCGCCTTGGTTACTTTGCGTGCCATGGCTACACCGCCTTTCTGAGTTTGCGGCCAGAGGCCAGCAACGCAACATCGCGGCTCGCAGCAGCCACCACCTTGCGGCGATAGCGGGCGGGAATGGCACCCGGATATCTCACCAGCCACAACAGCCGGTCATACCTTTCCTGAGCCGTGCGCGCGGGCATCTCGATTAGTAGCGAGAGACACGCGCGACAGAGGAGCCACCCTGCCGCCATGGCCTCAGCCTTTGTGCAGCCGTACTCCTTGGCCGTCGAGGTAGGCGACTGATCGGCATCCCAGGGCCAAAGACATCCGCTCGCCAACGCATACGAAAGCGTAACGAGATGCCTCAATTGTGCGGGTGTGTATTTCCTTCCCTTGACCACTTCTCTCATGTCGTGGAAGGCGCGCCGGCAAGTGATCCCGTAGCGCGCAAGTGTCACGTCCGCGTGCAATTGCTGTAGGGTCACGGTGTCAGCGTTGGCAGCGGGATCGCTCGCCGATGCGGTTTCGTCGGCTTGCGTGGCGTTGGTGGCGTCGAGCATGGTGGCCCTCCCTACGCCAGAGCCGTGCGAGCGGCGACATAGGCCCGCGCCGCCTTGATGAAGCCCCGCAGGAGGTAGCGGTAACGCTTCACCCACGCGGCGCGGTACTCGGCACCGGAGTAGGCGAGCCGAGCCCAGGGGCCGCGAGCGTCGCTTTCGTGGGCCTGGACATGCGACAGCCAGTTGAGTGCCGTAGCCGCCCTGGCCTCATGCGGCTGGAAATAGGCCTGCTCCCAACCGGCGTCCCGCCGTTCGGTGAACATCATGTGAGCGCCCGTATCGTGCGCGATGCGCCGAACGTCGGCCGTAGCGTGGTCGACCTCAGCCGTGCAGACCGCCGCGATGTAGGGGCGGAAGCGCTGGCCGGGCAGATCGTGGGCAGGGAGCGCCACACGCCGATTGCGAATGGTGGTATGGATATCGGTAGCCATGATCCGGGTTCCTTTCACGGTGTCCGGGTTGCGGTTAGAGCCTTGGGGAAGCGCCAACTTCCCCTTGGCTCGCTTTTAAGGTATAACCTAAATATGGCGAAGTCAATAAAGGTTATACCTAAAAAGAGAGGGCGGCCGGCTACTGGGAAAGACCCTCTCCTGGCCATTCGGGCGCCCTCCGTCCTGATCGCTGCAATCGATGCATGGGCCGCCAAGGATGGGCTCGCCCGCAGCGAGGCGGTGCGTCGCCTGATCGAGGCAGGGCTAAAGGCGAACAAGCGTTCAAAATGAATTGGCGAAGGGGGCTATTCCGGATTTGGCTTGTGTCTGCCGCCGCTTGGATCGTGGCCGCCGGTTGGTACAACCACATCTACGAATGTTTCCCGATAAAGCTAGACAAGACTAGCGAGATGCTCGGACTACATTGTACTCAGGGATCGCCAAACATAGGCGGATGGCGAACGATAGTCCCTATTTGGGAAGCTATTAGTTGGATTGCGGGACCGCCGCTCGGCTTTCTAGCGGCGGGTCTCTTGGCGATCTGGATCATCACCGGCTTTCGCCGATAAGGCTATTAACCAGCAGGCCTCCGGCAACGTGCTGGCGGCGGCGGGAGCGAGATCTGCGGCCCAATTTCAAAGTCGCACCCACATGCGTCATGTTCAGCGCCAGCCGCCGATTTATAGATACATAATACTTGCCGAGTAGGTGCACTCGGTAGGAAACTCTACCACGCGTGCATCTTTTTGGGGGGATAGATGAACGTCCGCCAAATATTATGTGCCATATTGATTGTGTTCAGTGCGACTACAGCGAGAGCACAGAACCAGATTGCCACTTGGGGTGAGGCAGGCGGGTGGAAAATCGCAGTGGATCGCACTGTGGGAGATGGGTGCTTCGCTCTCGGCGCATTCAATGGGGGGACAGTTACCCGCATCGGCTACGATGCCAATCAGTCCCAGATCTATTTGTTATTCGCCGATGAAGCCTGGAAGTCATTGGAGGCGGGCAAGCTTTATCCCGTCCGCATTCTCTTTGATGGAGGCAATCCCTACGAAGGGGAGATGCGAGGGCAACAACTAGGAAACATGGTTGTACTTGCCCATCGCAATCTTAGCACCGATTTTGTGAAGGACTTCATGCAGCGTAACAGCATGCAGGTCTACTATAGGGGCCAGCCGTTGTTCAGCATTTCTCTTAGGGGGACCTATGCCGCGATTGCCGAGGTAATTAATTGCCAGCGCGAGTTCGGATTCGGCAAGGCGAACCCCGCCGGCAATGCAAGTGATCAAACGCGGAAACCAGACCCCTTCAGATAGCCACCCGAGTCTCCCGCTATGAGTTACTGCGGGCACGCGCGATTGCATTAGCCTCCTCGGAAGCCGACGCTGAATGGCACGCCCACGCCACCGTGCCAGATCCAATCAACGTCCCGGCCACAGCCCGGACATTGATACCGCTGGTTCGCGACATCGATCGACGACCAGGGCGGCCGATCAAATCGAACCTCGCGAACCTCCCACGGTGGCACGCAGCGTTGACAGAATACGTCGGCGAATCGAATTGAGCTACCGGGCTTCACGCGCTCGATAGGGACAATGGACGGCGCCCCCATGCCGCCGCACTGGCCGCACCGGAAGCGCGAGCTGGCGAACGGGCGACAGGCGAGCGCGGGGGCGGAAGCGTCAACCGAACCGTAGCGCTTGCACCCAAGGCACCATACCCGCAGCTCGAGCCCGAGCCGGGCGATGTCGCCGAATGTCGAGATGGGGAACGCAACGCGCGCAAACGACATGACCGCACTCCAAGGTGCGGCCGGATTTCCCCGTCCCCAGGTGCCTCTCATACCGCCTCCCAGGAGCGAGCGCGAATCCTATGTCGTGGGCACTGCGAACCTCGAAGCAATTACCGACATAGTGCACGACTTTTGTATCGCTGGCAGGACACGGGGGATTATCCACGAAGGCCGCGCAGCGCCTCGTTTGCATCCTTTTTCGGGAGGCACGCTTCCCTGAGGCGTTGCGCGAATTTTCTGACTGTGTAGCGCAAGGTATCGAGCCGCTTGGCATCTGCAACTAGGCCCTGCTCTGTGATGGATATGCGGCGCCCCTCGGGCTCTCCGGTGTCGGGGCTCTTCCATACGCGGGAGAACGATAGCTGTTTGGTCTTTTTGTCCCACCGGGTGATGTAACTGTGAAGGATATCGGATCTGTCTTCGTGCGCTTTGTTGATTCGCTGGAGCAGTTTCAAACCCTGCGCGCGAAACGGTTTCATCGACGGCAAATGAAGGAAACAGTTCCACAGAAATTCCAGCTCTGTGCGGAAGTTGATCGGGTATTTCTTGCCGTACTTCTTTGCGCCCGGAATGTAGGTGTGCACCGAGTGCACCATCGCATCCACCCAGTACTCCACCTCGGCGTGATGTACTGCTATGCTTCCGATGGTGCGCAAAATCGAATTGCTAAGTTGATCTCCCGCCATGACCAAGCCCCCCCCAAACTTGACCCAGCCACAGAAGCGGTAGTGCGCCGGATGGTGGCGACTCCGCCTCAGCCAAAGAAGACGGTCAAGACAAAGCGCGGAACGGTAGCGGGAAGGCGAAGTTGACAGATCGCCAAATCCGCCGATAGGTCAGGCGCGCTATCATCTCTAGCGCCTGTGTTCGGTCCTCCAGTCCCACGCCTTCTCGCATTCGTGCGCATGCACGCCAGCGCGGGCCTGGATCGCGGCCTTCTCCTCGCTGATGTAGTCGCTGCTGTAGCGGGTGAATGCCCATGCCATCCCAAGCTTGACCATGCGAGCTTGCACATCTTTGCCGTTGGCTCGGCATAGGCCGATCGTGCGCCGATAGCGGTCGTGGCCGCGGTCCTCGCAGGTGATCGCCCTGCCGGCCATCAATTGCTCGAGCGCGAGTTTAGCCTCAATCCCGGCGGGCCAGCCATCGGTACAGGCTTGGTGCATCTCCGGTGCGTCAATGCCCCAGAGGCGGTAGATCGTGCCGTTAACGTGAATGGTGTCGCCGTCCGTAACAGTGACCTGTGCGGCCGCCGACGCGCTAGCAAGAAGAAGAGCCGCAATCGACAGCGCTGAATACTGCGTCGCCCCCATTTCTACCTGCTTTAGGACCATCCGCCGACGAGCCAAACGCCCTGCACCTCCTGAAACACTATCGTCAGCCAGTTCTCATAGAGAGTGGCGCCCTTGTAGGTGTAGACCTTGCATTGCCATGGCCGACCACCGGAATTTTGGCCGCAAGTTGAAAGGGACACTCGATTTGGTTGTCCAGCAATTGCCACTACTTGATCTTCGGTCATGCCCTGCTGAAGCCTGCGCGAAATCGAATCGTTCGAAGGGCCTGCCGGGACAGGATTCGTGTAATAGGTAGGTGCCGGAGCCTCGTCGCCACACGCTGCCACGAGGAATAAGCACATTGCGAATAGCAAAGAGACCGCCCCAGATTGCCTCATTCTCCGCCCCAAACGGTTGTAATCGAAAGCCTCCCACGACCCCACGTCTCAGGCAAGCTCGCAACAGTTGCGGTTGGTAAGGCGGGTCCGTACCCTTTGAAAGGGAATGGGGGCACGACGATGCCGATACTGCGTTGCATGTTGGTTATCGCTTTTGTGGTCTTTGCTGGCACTGACGCCGAATGCCAAGAGCGCGGCCGTATATTTCCCTATCAGTGGCCATCGGGTGTGCCTCAGGACGAGATCACTACGGCCGATGTTCAGCACGCCCTTGCGTGGACTGGGTACTACGCAGGTATGGCCGATGGCGGATACGGTCCTTACACGCGCCGAGCGGTCCAAGATTGGCTGGCCGCGAGAGGATTTCCGAAATCTGACACCCTAACAGGACCGCAAGCGGCCCAGCTTGTTTCGGAGGGTCTCAAACGTCGGGATCAATTCGGCTGGGCTGACTTGGTGGACGATGCTGTTGGGTTCTCAGTTGGCATCCCCACCGCGCTCTCGCAGCTACAGAGGCCGGAGCGCAACAACGGCATGCTTCAATATTTTGGCAAGGGGCGCGTGGCAGTAACGATTTCCGTGCAGCCCGCACTCGATGGCTGCGCGGCAATGGACGAAGCATACGATGCGGTATTGAACCTGAAGGAGAACCGACCCGATTACAAAGCCAGGAAGGACGACTGGTTCGTTGTTGCTGGTGATGCTCCTTATGGTCACTTTTACGTCCGCGCCCAATGTCGCAAGCAAGGTATCGTGGGGGCGGTAATGAAGATGGCGAACGGAGAGGATCTTAGTTTTCTCTACGTCGCCTTTTCCAATAGCCTTTCGCTGCGGCCAGTCCTGTATCCATTCGCCGTTCCCGCGCCACGGATAGTTCGTCCCGCTCTTCAATCAATGGCCGCGGTTGCGGCGTCGCCCCCGCCACCCCTCGCTCAGGACACATCGATCGATCGGTCCGGCAAGACCGCCTCACTCTCGCTCGTTCTCTCCAATGGCAAGGAGCTTCGCGCCCAAGACGTCTTTGCCCATGCATCTCAGGCAGTCTATGTGGTCGATGCTGGAGAAAGGCAGGGCTCAGCCGTCGCAATCAGCGAGCGCGAACTCCTGACGAATTGTCATGTCGTGCAAGGCAATTTGTCGGTCGGACTTCTTCATGAAGGCACAAAACAGGTCGCTTACGTGGTCTCGGCAAACAAAGCGGCGGACCGATGCATCCTTGCGGTGATGCACCCCCTTCCTGTGTGGGTGAAAATTAGACCCTATGCTGACGTAAAGGTCGGGGAACACGTCTATACCATTGGCAGTCCCAAAGGGCTCGAGCTGACTCTTGCCGAGGGTCTCGTATCCTCAAAGCGCGCCATAGAAGGCGGTAGTCGCTTCATTCAAACAAGTGCTCCGATATCACCTGGGTCCTCGGGAGGTGGGCTGTTCGATGCTCAAGGCAATCTCATTGGTATTACGACCTTCATGCTGCGGGATTCACAGAATTTGAACTTCGCAATCGCGGCAGAGGAGTACGGCAAATAGCGACGGGGGCTGAGGCACGAAATCTGACTCAGGGATTCGATTTAGGGTCCGGGTGGACTCCACACCTACCTCTTCGCCATCAAAACCGCTGTACGAGTCCCTAATGGCCGGGAAACGCCATTCTGGGAAATGACCGCGTAGCCCCGAAGTGGCTAATGCGTGGCCGGGTGCGGCAGGGCGTTTCGCTCCAACGCGAAAACCACATGCTGCAGGCAAAGCCCATATGGCGTCTCTCGATCCGAGGACGGCAATGCGTCAATGAGCGACTGAAGCCAGTCCCGCATTTGCTTGGCGTCAACCACCCTGGCTTTGATCATGCCCGCGAGGATCGCAATCTGGGTTGCGAGTACCGCGCTCGCCAAGTCAACTGCCGGCTTCGGGCCTGCGCCAACCACAGATGTATCGCCGTTCGCAGTTACGGGGCTGAGAGTGTCTGCCATGTCATTCTCCTATGCAGGTTGAGCGGCCGCGGCGGCCCAGAAGGTGGGAAGATCTATGCCGAGATTGGAGATCATTGTGCTGTAGGGCACTGACTGAAGGTCGCTCAGGTGCCAGTTGTCCGAGTCCCACAGTTCCTGTGTCAGTGAGTCCGCTGCCTGCACGGCCGAGCGCGCAGCATCCAGTTTCCCGGCTGCCGCGAGCTGACGCATTATCTGCGAACGCTTAAGCTGCTGGGCCGTGGTCGCCGCCTGTTCAAACGCCATCAGCTCGGGAGTTCCATCGGCCAGATATTCCTGCCCGTCGCGCTGGGCATTGGCATACAGGCCATTGATCTTGCCGTTGCCGTCACGAGAAACGAACCAGCCCATCAGTTATCCTTCCCTCTGCGGTCGTACCAACCCTCGGTCTGCAGGTAGTTGCTGGACGACGAGGAGTTTGCCGCCCACTGAATTTTGGCGGCCGTGTCCGTCACAAGGGTCCAATACCCGACGACATCCGAGTTTGAGCCTCCGATGCTGTTCAACGGCGGCGTTGATCCAGCAGACGCAGCCTTCGGGCGGAGCATGATCTTCTGAGTGCCAGACGAAGACTGCGCAGAACCATACGCCTGGACCTGTACGCCAGTCGGTACCGTGAGGGTCAAATCGACGAAGGTGGTCGTCAGTGACACCGCACTAGCGTCGAGAACTGGTGTTACCCAACGGAAATTGTCGCCCCACTGGACGAACGCGAGGATGTGCGCGCTGCCATCCGTCTTGAACGAGCCGATTCGGCGCTTCAGCGTGTAGGTCGCGGGAAGCGTCGGGCTGCTGGCATTGGTTGAGGCCAACAATGCAGGCGATGCACCCGCAGCTTTCGAGATGGCATAGACGTGATACCAAGTGCTGGCCGCCAGTGATCCTGCGTCAAGGCCGTTTGCGCCTACCGTCGTGCAGTCGATGACGCCGGACAACAGAGACAGCATATAGGCGTTGGTATCGTCGGTGCAGATACCCGCCGCGACATCGAGCTTGGTATTCGGCGTCGTGCCATCGTTGGAGAGCGCGAGGCCTGCGAGATAGGAACGCAGGGCTGCGCCGCCTACGGCATTGGTAATCGCTGTCCCGGTAAAGGCGGTTGAGGCGGCCTTGGTGGAACTATCGCCCACAGCCTGCGTCGGCACGAGAGCTGAACCGCCCGTGAAATCGTTGGCTCCAATATAGGTATTGGCCGCGGCAACGAGTGCCGGCTTGCCACTGACGCTCACCAGATGGAATGTCGGCGTTCCGCTCGAGACGGCCGCGACGCGCACCTCCACGATGGCATTCGCTGGCATGTCGCTGGCACGGAGAGCGGTGTTGTCCGCATACTTGATCGTTCCCGCCGTTAGGCCATTGGCCGCTAGCGTGGGCGTCGTGGTAGCGTTCGCGTGCGCCACCAGGAAGGCAAACATTTGCCCGACCGCATACGAGGTAATGGCGGGCGCGAGCGTGATCACATAGGCATCAGCGGCGCCGGAATCCGCGATGTAGGTCGATGTGCTGTCTTGTATTTGTCCGACGCTCGGGAACTGGTCCCGCGCCGTGGCATTGGAAACGCCCGTGAACTTGTGTGACGCGAGCGGAATGTCAGCCGTCACGGTAGATTGGCCGTCTTTGCAGATGACGTTCGTCAAACAGGTGTAGACATCATCCCGCAGCGCATTGAAGTCAGAGGGATTTGCCGTAGATCCCGAGGTCGCGGGATTCCATGAGCCGGGGAGGCTCGGCGCGCTCGCTACGCCACTTCCATTGTAGGGCATGTCACGAAAGTCCTTCCCCGAGTGGGATTGACCTTCGGACCGATCGCAGGCGCCGCCACTTCAGGGTGGCGACGGCTGGTTCCCAATCCAAAAGGGAATTTTTTAATCTTACTCCATAGCCGTCGCCATTGCCAGCGCGGCTCACAGTTCTTCGCCCAAGGAAGCGTGACGAAGAAAGTTATATGGAAGATGCCATCCATAGACCCTGTGATTGCGTGTTCGTCTGCACGCATGCTGGGGGGGGGGTCGTGAACGATCCGGCCGCCGTAGCACACAACCGAATGGCCGTACTGGACGCCGCTGCGTTGAACGGCGCCTATTCGCCACACTCACAGCCGCACCCCGAGTGTAGCAGTCTCATCTAGGAAGCTGCGCAACGCAGGGCCCATCGCCTGAGCGTGCGCTGCCAGGTGATTCGCGTAGCGCGCCGCAAGGTCAGGGTGATGTTGTTTCAGATACGCTGCACGGCCCTCATTCCATCCCGCGGGGCACGTTGCACACTCCGGAGCATGCGGTTTGTGGCGGTAGAACGGCAGTAGCGGCGCGCCGACTTCTTCGAGGTAGCCGAACACATCGGCATCCGACCAATCCTTGATCGCTGGCCAGCGCTCGCAGCCGTCACCGGAAAAGGACCGCCAAAAGACAGCGGGCACAGGATCGGTCCATCGCTGCGCATCGATCGCGAGCGTGAAGCCCTGCGCCCGCAGATAGTTACCCATTGGCTGCCAACGATTGGCGTTGCAGCAATCAACTGCGGGCACAATGAACGGGCCTGTATCGTCGGCGTGGCGCATTGTTGGAAATCGGGCAATGGGCACGAGCGGAGACGGCAGGCAGTTTTGGGCCCTCAACCACGCGCGGGCGTCGGTCGTGATCCGGGCAAAGTGCGGGACTTCCTTCTCTATCTTCGCCACCAGCTCGCACATCTCCGGCAGCAGGTCGCCCGCGTCGAGATGCACGACAGTCAGCCGGTGCCAATACGGGCGAAAGAGATGGACTAGCGCGAGCGAGTCCTTGCCGCCGCTAAACCACAAGGCAACGCGCGTGTGGCCGTCCAAGCGCGAGAAATCAGGGAGCGGGCGAGCCATCGTGCGGCCCAGATCCGGGTGGCTCACGCTAGAAAATCGCGGCAGATGGCAATTCGAGCCATCTCACGAGGAAGAACTTGCGCACATCCGAACCGAGGCTTTCGCCTGGATGCTCGCGCCGCCACCGCGCCTCCGCCTCTTCGACGGTTTCAGCATAATGCTTCCATATCACGACGGCTCGTTCCGGCTGTACGTCCCGTACAATTGGGGTAACACGCCTCGAAAAGTCACTCATTGGTCTAGCTCCTGACTTAGCTCGCACTGACGGCGAGCGATCCACTGCTTGCGCGTTTCGCCGCGGCTGTTGAGCGGCTCCGGGTCCCGCAAGGATAGACCGGCTTGCCGTGCTATCCATTGCTCGCGCGTTTCCTGCGGTGGCCGGTCGATCGCATCAAAAACTGTAGCGGCGCCGGCAGTGGCCGTTTCCAGCTTGTCCAGGCGAGAGCGAAGCGTCATTTGGACCACCCTGCGGGATAACCGCTGCGCCTACAGGCCTCGACCCATTCCTCCACCGTCGTCCGATGCGGCCCGGGCATGATCGCGACCGCACCCAAGGTACGTGCGCGGGCGGCGACGCTCTCGTCCGACTCGCAGTCCTCGCGGTACAGGACCATGGGTGCCCGAGGCTTGATTGGCTCGAGCCGTTCAACTCTGCTGATCAATCGTGAAGTCATTTGCTGCGCTCCTTCTTTTCCAAAGCCGATATCCGAGCCTCAAGCTCGACCGTCTCGATAGCCTTCCGCTTGATTTCAATGACGCCCGCCACCGCCGCGCCTTCGTCCGGAGTCAGATCCCCGGCAGCTACGGCATCGGTAATCGCCCCGAGCGCGGCCACCGTATCGGCAGATGTTTTGATAGCGGGGAGCGGCAGGCTGACAGGCCGACCTTTCCGCAACGGCCACAGACGGGACAGCACCAGCTCGGCAGCGCGCATGTCACCGCCCTTCGCTGCCTCCAATACCTTCTGCACAATCTCAGTGGCCTCGCCAGCCGCCAGCGCATCGAGCACCACAGAGGCACGATTGCGCGAGCCCTGGGGGCGACCCGCAGGATTGCCAGACTGCCCTGGCGCAAAGGTGCCGTCCTGCTGGCGCCCAGAATTGGCAGGCTTGCGCGGTGCTTTCCGGCTCATGCCGCACCTGCCATTGAGCCGTCATCGATGATCGTGTAACGGCCGGTATCCTCGTTCCAAACGCCCCGAATGGATCCAGGACGGCCGATTTCGGTGTAATAGCGAGACTTCGCGACCATGATCTCGGTCTCGTTCTCGCCCGTCTTACGGTAGAGCATGACGCCGATATCTGGCTTGTTGAACCAGTGGGCGGAGTCCGCGATGTCGTACAGCGTCGGACGGGGATACTGGCCGTTCCGGTCGCGCTGCATCTTAGCGGGATGGGCAACCACGATCAGGTGCACGCGATGCTGACGGGCGAAGCGCTTG
>Ga0070741_10004964_pt1 | contig 30350 bp, 24 predicted proteins | sample Coa_R1_4_FD_66440 | JGI IMG/M metagenome (GOLD analysis project Ga0070741, IMG submission 66440) | Surface soil microbial communities from Centralia Pennsylvania, which are recovering from an underground coalmine fire - Coalmine... | ecosystem: Environmental > Terrestrial > Soil > Unclassified ... | reverse complement strand
GGCCGGCCGACGATCTCGAACGTGAGCGCCTCGCGGCCGATGTCCGCCACGCGGGCCCCGAAGACCTCGCCGAGCTGGATCAGCTCGGCCCGCCGGTCCGGCGGGGCGTTGACCGTGATCAGCGCGAGCTCGCGCTCGACCGACTCGCCCGGCGGAAGCTCCGTCACGCGGAGCACGTTCACGAGCTTGTGCATCTGCTTCTCGATCTGCTCGAACGAGTGCTCGGAGCAGTCGACCCGCAGCGTGAGCCGGGAGACGCCGCGCCGCTCGGTCGGGCCGACCGCGAGGCTCGTGATGTTGTAGCCGCGCCGGGCGAACATCTGCGAGACGCGCGCGAGCGCGCCCGGCTTGTCCTCGAGCTCGACGCTCACGGTGTGGTGGCTCATCCCGTGATCCTCTCGTGCTCGAACTCCTCGTCGGGCAGCTCGATCACGTCGATCGCGGCCGCGCCCGCGGGCACCATCGGGTAGCAGTTCTCGTCGGGGTCGACGCGGGCGTCCACGACGGCGGTGCGGCCCGCGTCGAGGGCGGCGCGGAGCGTGGTCTCGAGCTCGTCCTCGCTCTCGACCACGAAGCCGGCGGCGCCGAGCGCCTCCGCGAGCTGCGCGTAGTCGGGCACCTGCTTCGTGAGGTGGGTGTGGGCGAAGCGCTCCGCGTAGAAGAGCTCCTGCCACTGACGCACCATCCCGAGCCAGCCGTTGTTGACGATCACGACGACGATCGGCAGCCCCTCGAGCGCCGAGGTCGCGAGCTCCTGGCAGGTCATCTGGAAGCAGCCGTCGCCGTCGATGCAGACGACGGTCGCGTCGGGCCGTGCCGCCTTCGCCCCGACCGCGGCGGGGAGCCCGTAGCCCATCGTCCCGAGCCCGCCGGAGGTGATGAAGGTGCGCGGCCGGTCGCAGACGAGGTACTGCATCGCCCACATCTGGTGCTGCCCGACGCCGGTCGTCCAGACGACGTCCTCCGGCCGCTCGGCCGCGAGGTCGCGCAGGCACTCCACGACCGTCTGCGGCTTCAGCACGCCCTCCTGCCGGCGGTACTTGTACGGGTAGAGCGCCTTCCACTCCTGGAGCTGCTGGTGCCAGTGGACGCGGTCGCGCTGCTCGAGCGCCTTCAGCTCGCGGGTGAGCGAGGTGAGGGCGAGCTTGAGCGGCCCCACGACGGGGATCTCGGCGGCGCGGATCTTCCCGACCTCGGCCGCGTCGATGTCGAAGTGGATCACCTTCGCCCCGGGCGCGAATGCCGACACCTTGCCGGTGACGCGGTCGTCGAAGCGGGTGCCGACCGCGACGATCAGGTCGCACTTGTTGAGCGCCCAGTTGGCGTACTTCGAGCCGTGCATCCCGGGCGCGCCGTAGTTGAGCGGGTGGCTGTCGGGGAGGCAGCCCTTCCCCATCAGCGTGACGACGGCGGGCAGCCCGCCGGCCTCGACGAGCGCGAGCAGCTCGGCGGACGCGTCCGCGTTCAGGACGCCGCCGCCCGCGTAGACGACCGGCTGGCGCGCCTCCGCGATCGCCTTCGCCGCCTCCCGGATCTGGCGCTCGTGCACCCGTGTCGGCGGCCTCCAGCCCGGGAGGTCGACGTCCTCCGGGTAGACGAAGTCGAGCTCGGCCTCCTGCACGTCCTTGGCGATGTCGACGAGCACGGGCCCTGGGCGGCCGGTGCGCGCGACGTGGAAGGCGTTCCGCATCACCTGCGGCAGCTCGCGCACGTCCTGGACGAGCCAGGAGTGCTTCACGATCGGCATCGTGATGCCGGTCGCGTCCGTCTCCTGGAAGGCGTCGGTGCCGATCAGGCTCGACTTCACCTGCCCGGTGATGCAGAGAAGCGGGGTCGAGTCCATCCAGGCGTCGGCGATCGGGGTGACGAGGTTGGTCGCGCCCGGGCCGGAGGTCGCGACCGCGACGCCGACCTTCCCGGAGGCGCGCGCGTAGCCCTCCGCCATGTGCCCGGCGCCCTGCTCGTGGCGGGCGAGGACGTGGCGGACGGTCGTGCCGCGGGCCATCGCGTCGTAGGTCGGCAGGATCGCCCCGCCGGGGATGCCGAAGATCACGTCGACTCCCTCGGCCTCGAGCGAGCGGAGGACGGCGTCGGCGCCGAGCATGCGTGTCATCGGAGTGCCTCCTGGAAGTGCTCCGTGTCGGTGCGCGCGGCCGGGAGCTGCGCGATCACGGCGTCGGTGAAGGAACGGGTGTCGGGGGCGGGCTCCTGCTCGGCTGCGGCGACGGCCCGCTCGAGCGTGCGGGCGGCCGAGCGGGCGCCGAGCCCCTCGGAGAGGAGGAGCGTCGCGGCGAGGAGGGTGCCGGCCGGGTCGGCGACGCCGAGGCCGGCGACCTCGTCGGCGTCGCAGAGGTCGGCGGCGAACACGCCGGGCCCGGTCTCGCCGAGCCAGCCGCGGGCGACGGTGTGCAGGCTGCCGGCGAGGTGGGCGGCGGCGTCCACGATCGCGCCGGCGAGGTGGCTGCCGGCGGCGACGAGGTCGACGGTGCCCGGGTGGTCGCGGAAGCGGGTGAGGAGGCCGCCGAGGGTGAGGTACTCGACCTCGAGGCCGTCCCAGCGGTCGGCCTCGGCCGCGACGAGCTCGTCCCAGCCGGAGTCGGAGCTCACGGAGGTGAGGCGGGCTCGCCGCGCGCCGGCGAGCCGGAAGGCGCGCGCGATCGCGAGCTCGTCCGTCCCGGCCCCGAAGGGCTCGACGACGACGAGGTCGCCCCGCACCCCGTTGTGGACGCGCGAGACGCGCCAGGCGAGGTCGAGGTCGGCCTTGACCCCGTCGAGCGCCGGGTCGGCGGGGGCGGAGACGAAGATCGCGTCGGCGCGGCGGTAGCCCTCGCGCGTGGAGGGCGGCAGCGGATGGCCGAAGCGGGTCATGGCCTCGCCGCCGAAGGGGAGGTGGACGTCGTCGAGGCGGAGGGCGTGCAGGCGCGCCACCTCGGCGAGGACCCGGGAGGTCTCCGCCATCAGCTCGGGCCCGACGCCGTCCCCGGCGAGGCAGGCGACGGTCCACGCGCCGCGGCTCATGCCGGCCTGCTCTCGAAGTCGCTGGTTGCGGTGGTTCCGCTGCTTCCGGGTCGTGCTCGCACTCGTCGCTCCTGTTCGTCGTGAGGGCTCGTGAAGGCGTACCTCTCCCGCCTCGAGGTCTCCGTCTGCGGCGTCGAAGGCCGCGTGAGCGCAAATCCTCCCCCTAGCGGGGGAGAATGGCGATGGTCACGACGACGAACCCCGTCTCCGGGGTCGCAGGGGTGCCGGACGCGTGAGCCGTCATCGCGGACTCAGTGTGCACCACCGCCTTTGCGCTGTCAAATAGCGCCCGGAGCGGCAGGCGGCCGCGGCCGCCGCCCCTCCGGCCCCGGGCTCCCGAGCCGCCGCCGTGCGGGCCGGGCCCGGCCCCCGGCGGCGGGGGCGCCCGGCGAGCGGCTAGGAGCGGACGCCGAGGCGGGGGCGGCGCTCGACGTGGTCGTGGTCGTGCTCGGCGATCAGCCAGTCGTGCCCGAAGGTGCGCATCTCGCTGATGATCGGCAGGAGGGCCGTGCCCTTCGCGGTCAGGGCGTACTCGACCCGGGGCGGCGACTCGGGGAAGCTCGAGCGGACGACGATCCCCTCCAGCTCGAGCATGTGCAGGCGCTCCGAGAGCGTCCGCGGGCTGATCCCGGGGCAGGCGTGCTCGAGCTCGGTGAACCGGCGCGGCCCCTCGGAGAGGTCGTGGACGATCAGGGACGTCCACTTGAGCCCGATCAGGTCGGCGCAAGCCGCCACGGCGCACGTACTGGCGTCGTGGACGTCGCGCATGCTCCTTTCGGACACTCCAGGCCCAGTGTAGACGAGCGGGCGGCCGACCACCGGGGCCGGGCCCGGCCTCCGGCCGCCCTCGCCTGCGACCCGGGGCGCCCGCCCTACGCCGGCTGCTTCGTCGTGCGCAGGTACGGCTTGACCGTCTTGAAGCCCGGGAACTTCTCCTTCGCCTCGTCGTCGGAGACCGCCGAGGAGATGATCACGTCCTCCCCCTGCTTCCAGTTGACCGGCGTCGCGACCTTGTGCTTCGCCGTCAGCTGGAGCGAGTCGATCACCCGGATCACCTCGTCGAAGTTGCGCCCCGTCGACATCGGGTAGACGAGGATCAGCTTGATCTTCTTGTCGGGCCCGATCACGAAGACGTTCCGCACCGTCTGGTTGTCGGCCGGAGTGCGCTCGAGCGGGTCGCCGGAGACCTCCGCCGGCAGCATCCCGTACAGCTTCGAGACGGTGAAGTCGGCGTCGCCGATGATCGGGTAGTTGGGCGCCGCCCCCTGGGTCTCCTCGATGTCCGAGGCCCAGGCGGAATGCCGGTCGACCGGGTCGACCGAGAGCCCGATGATCTTCACGCCCCGCCGGTCGAACTCCGGCTTCGCCTTCGCCATGTAGCCGAGCTCGGTCGTGCAGACCGGGGTGAAGTCCTTCGGGTGGGAGAAGAGCACCGCCCAGGCATCGCCGATCCACTCGTGGAAGGAGATCGGGCCTTCCGTCGTCTGGGCCTGGAAATCCGGTGCCTCGTCGCCGATCTTCAGAGTCATTCGTCCTCCTTCGTCTCGAGGACCATACCTGGGCCCCCGCCGTTACTTCAAATTCTATAGCGGGCCGAGGGCGCCTCCCGCGCGGGCGGCGGCGGGCCCGGGTTGCGGTTTCCGCCCGCTGTTTCTATGCTCTGGAAGCGATGCCCGCGCCGGCGACCAGCTCCAGCTCGAAGGACGCCGCGATCGTCGCGCGCAAGAAGCCCGCGCGCTAGTCGGCTTCCCGTCCCCGCCTCGCCGACTAGCTCCAGATCCCGGCGGGGCCTTTCCCGTAACGCGAAAGGTTCTCTCTGTGACGCACCGCGCCACGCCGTCCCCCATCCCGAGGAAGCGCCCGACCGGCCGGATCGGCCTCTACGACCCCGCGTTCGAGCACGACGCCTGCGGCATCGGCGCCGTCGCGAAGCTCGACGGCGTCCCGACCCACGAGACGGTCGTCCGGGCGATCCGGGCTCTTGAGAACCTCGAGCACCGGGGGGCGACGGGCGCCGACCCGAGAACGGGCGACGGCGCCGGGATCATGATCCAGCTGCCCGACCGCTTCTTCCGGAGCGTCCTCGGCGAGGAGCTCCCGCCGCCCGGCCGCTACGGCGTCGCCGTCTGCTTCCTGCCGCGGGAGGACGAGGCGCGCCGGGCCGAGCTCGAGCGCCTCGTCGCGCTGACCGTCGAGGAGGAGGGGCAGCGCGTCGTCGCCTGGCGCGACGTCCCGCTCGACCTCTCCGGGATCGGGACGACCGCAGCCGCCGTCGCGCCGGTCGTGCGGCAGCTCGTCGTCGCCGCCGCGCCCGGCCTCGACCAGGACGCGTTCGAGCGCAAGCTCTACGTGATCCGCCGCGTCGCCGAGCGCGCGGCCGGGCCCGACCTCGCCTTCCCGAGCTTCTCCTCCCGCACGATCGTCTACAAGGGGATGCTGATGGCGCCGCAGCTCCTCGGCGCCTACCCGGACCTCGCCGACGAGCGCGTCGAGTCGGCGCTCGCGCTCGTCCACTCGCGCTTCTCGACGAACACCTTCCCGAGCTGGGAGCTCGCGCACCCCTACCGGATGATCGCCCACAACGGCGAGATCAACACGCTGCGCGGCAACGTCAACTGGATGCGCGCGCGCGAGTCCCAGCTCGCCTCCGACCTCTTCGGCGCCGACCTGCGCAAGGTGCTGCCGGTCGTCCGCGAGGGCGGCTCCGACTCGGCGAACTTCGACAACGTGCTCGAGCTGCTCGTGCTCGCGGGGCGCTCGCTCCCGCACGCGCTGATGATGATGATCCCCGAGGCCTACGAGGGCCGCGACGACGTGTCCGACGAGCTGCGCGGCTTCTACGACTTCCACGGCTGCCTGATGGAGCCGTGGGACGGGCCGGCCGCGATCGCGTTCACCGACGGCCGCGTGATCGGCGCCACGCTCGACCGCAACGGCCTCCGCCCGGGCCGCTGGCTCGAGACCCGCGACGGCTGGGTCGTGCTCGCGTCCGAGACGGGCGTCCTCGACGTCCCGCCGGAGGACGTGCTCCGGAAGGGCCGGCTCCAGCCCGGGAAGATCTTCCTCGTCGACCTCGAGCGCCACCGGGTCGTCCCGGACGAGGAGCTGAAGCACGAGATCGCGACGCGACGGCCGTACCGGGCCTGGTACGAGCTCGGCAACGTCCGGCTCTCAGACCTGCCGGAGCGCTCGCCGCGCGTGCCGCGCGGCGAGCCGCTGCGCAGCCGCCAGCTCGCGTTCGGCTGGACGCAGGAGGACCTGAAGGTCATCCTCGCGCCGCTCGCCCGCAACGCGGAGGAGGCGATCGGGTCGATGGGCAACGACCTCGCCCTCGCCGTGCTCTCCGACCAGCGGCCGCTCCTCTACAGCTACTTCAAGCAGCTCTTCGCGCAGGTGACGAACCCGCCGATCGACTCGACGCGCGAGTCGATCGTGATGAGCGTCGCGACGAGCGTGGGCTCGGAGCACAACCTGCTCGACGAGACGCCGGAGCACGCGCACCAGCTCGTGATCGGCCAGCCGATCCTGCGCAACGCCGAGCTCGAGAGCCTCCGCCAGGTCGACTCCCACGTCTTCAAGGCGCACACGATCGACATCACGTGGCCGGTCTCGCACGGGCCCGAGGGGCTCGAGAACGCGCTCGAGCGGATCTGCCTCGAGGCCGACCGCGTGCTGCGGGTGGGCGTCAACATCCTCATCCTCTCCGACCGCAACGTCTCGGCCGCGCGGGCGCCGATCCCGGCGCTGCTCGCCGTCTCGGCCGTCCACCACCACCTCGTCCGCGAGGGCACCCGCCTCCAGACCGGGCTCGTGGTCGAGTCGGGCGAGCCGCGCGAGGTGCACCACTTCGCGACGCTGATCGGCTACGGCGCGGCGGCCGTGAACCCGTACGTGATGCTCGAGACGCTCGACCAGCTCGTCGACGAGGGCGTGCTCGAGCTGACGAAGGAGCAGGCGCACGCGCGGGCGATCAAGGGGATCTCGAAGGCGCTCCTGAAGACGATCTCGAAGATGGGGATCTCCACGATCTCGTCCTACTGCGGCGCGCAGATCTTCGAGGCCGTCGGGCTCGCGCCCGAGCTCGTCGAGCGGCACTTCACCGGCACGCCGTCGCGCATCGCCGGGATCGGCCTCGACGTGCTCGCCCGCGAGGCGCTCGACCGGCACGCGCGCGCCTACCCGGGGGGCGACGGCCTGCTCCCGCTCGGCGGCGTGTACGCGTGGCGCGCCGACGGCGAGCGCCACCTCTGGAACCCCGAGACGATCGCCCTCCTCCAGCACGCGGTGCGGCACGGGGGCGCGCAGACCTACGAGGAGTACTCGCGCCAGGTGAACGAGGACGCCGCACGGCGCGCGACCCTGCGCGGGCTGCTCGACTTCGCCTACCCGGAGGACGGCGGGATCCCCCTCGAGGAGGTCGAGCCGGCGGCCGAGATCGTGAAGCGGTTCTCGACCGGCGCGATGTCGCTCGGCTCGCTCTCGCGCGAGGCGCACGAGACGCTCGCGATCGCGATGAACCGCATCGGCGGGAAGTCGAACACCGGCGAGGGCGGCGAGGACCCGGTGCGGTACGTGCGCGACCCGAACGGCGACTCGCGCCGGTCGGCGATCAAGCAGGTCGCGTCCGGACGCTTCGGCGTCAACATCCACTACCTCGTCAACGCCGACCAGCTCCAGATCAAGATGGCGCAGGGCGCGAAGCCGGGCGAGGGCGGCCAGCTCCCCGGCCACAAGGTCGACGCCTACATCGCGAAGATCCGCTTCACGACGCCGGGCGTCGGGCTGATCTCCCCGCCGCCGCACCACGACATCTACTCGATCGAGGACCTGAAGCAGCTCATCTACGACCTGCGCTGCGCGAACCCGGACGCGCAGGTGTCGGTGAAGCTCGTCTCCGAGATCGGGGTCGGGACGGTCGCCGCCGGCGTCGCGAAGGCGAACGCCGACCACGTCCTGATCTCGGGCCACGACGGCGGCACGGGCGCCTCCCCGCTCTCGTCGATCCAGTGCGCCGGCATCCCGTGGGAGATCGGGCTCGCGGAGACGCAGCAGACGCTCGTCCTCAACGACCTCCGCTCGCGGATCTGGGTGCAGACCGACGGGCAGCTGAAGACCGGCCGCGACGTCGTCGTCGCCGCCCTGCTCGGAGCCGACGAGATGGGCTTCTCGACCGCGCCGCTGATCGCGGCGGGCTGCGTGATGATGCGCGCCTGCCACCTGAACACGTGCCCGGTCGGGATCGCCACCCAGGACCCGGAGCTCCGCCGGCGCTTCGCCGGGACGCCCGAGCACGTCGTCAACTTCTTCTTCTACGTCGCCGAGGAGGCGCGGCGGATCATGGCGCGGCTCGGGGTGCGGCGCTTCGAGGACCTGATCGGCCGCGTCGAGCTCCTGCGCACGAGCGGGGCGATCGAGCACTGGAAGGCGCGCGGCGTCGACCTGTCGGCGCTCCTCGCGCGGCCGGACGTCCCCGACGACGCGCCGCGCCGGCGCCTCCACGCCCCGGAGTCGCCGCTTCCCGGCGCGCTCGACTGGGAGCTCGTCGAGCTGGCGAGGCCCGCGCTCGAGCACGGGACGCCGGTCGAGGCGGAGGTGCCGGTCCGCAACGTGAACCGCACGGTCGGCGGGCTCCTTTCCAGCGTGGTAACACGCGAGCACGGGCCCGGAGGGCTGCCGGCCGGGACGATCCGGCTCACGCTGCGCGGCTCGGCCGGGCAGTCGTTCGGCGCCTGGCTCGCGCCGGGCGTCGAGCTCACCCTCTACGGCGACGCGAACGACTACACCGGCAAGGGCCTCTCCGGCGGCACGATCGCGGTGCGGCCGCCGGAGGGCGCCGCGTTCGCGGCGGAGGAGAGCGTGATCGTCGGCAACACCGTCCTCTACGGCGCCACGGCGGGCAAGGCCTTCTTCCGCGGCCTCGCCGGCGAGCGCTTCGCGGTCCGGAACTCCGGCGCGAGCGCCGTCGTCGAGGGCGTCGGCGACCACGGCTGCGAGTACATGACGGGCGGCCGCGTCGTCGTCCTCGGCCGGACCGGCCGCAACTTCGCCGCCGGCATGAGCGGCGGGATCGCGTACGTCCTCGACGAGGACGGCCGCTTCGAGCGCCGCTGCAACATGGAGCTCGTCGGCTTCGACCCGCTCGAGGACGAGGACGTCGAGACGATCCGCGCGCTCGTCGCCGAGCACGCCGAGCGCACCGGCTCGCCCGTGGCGGCGCGGGTGCTCGAGCGCTTCGACGAGACGCTGCCGAAGTTCGTGAAGGTGATGCCGCACGACTACAAGCGGGCGCTCGCCGAGCTCGCCTCCGGCGAGCTCTCCTACCCCGACGACCACCCCGTCTCGAGCGGCGGCGAGGGGTTCGTGATCACGGAGTCGGAGGCTCCGGCCGCGGCCTAGCATGGGCGAGCTGGGAGCCTTCCTCAAGGAGGAGCGGGCCGACGCGCCCGAGCGGCCGCCGGCGGAGCGCGTGCGCGACTTCCGCGAGTTCGTCCGGACGCTGCCGGAGCCCGAGCTCGAGCGTCAGGGCGCGCGCTGCATGGAGTGCGGCGTCCCCTTCTGCCACAACGGCTGTCCCGTCAACAACCTGATCCCGGACTGGAACGACCTCGTCTACCGCGGCAAGTGGCGGGAGGCGATCGAGCAGCTCCACCGCACGAACAACTTCCCCGACTTCACGGGCCGCCTCTGCCCGGCGCCGTGCGAGGCGGCGTGCGTGCTCGAGATCCGCGAGGGCGAGGCGGTCACGATCAAGCAGATCGAGCTCGCGATCGTCAACCGCGCCTGGGACGAGGGCTGGGTGCAGCCGAAGCCGGCGGCGCAGAAGACGGGTCGCACGGTCGCGGTGATCGGGTCGGGCCCGGCCGGCCTCGCGTGCGCGCAGCAGCTCGCGCGCGCCGGCCACTCGGTGACGGTGTTCGAGCGCGACGAGGCCGCCGGCGGGCTCGTCCGCTTCGGCGTCCCGGACTTCAAGATCGAGAAGGCGGTCGTGCAGCGGCGGGTGCACCAGCTCGAGGCGGAGGGCGTCGAGTTCCGGCTCGGCGTCGACGTCGGCGCCGACCTCGACCCGGCCGAGCTGCGGACGCGGTACGACGCGGTCGTCGTCGCGACGGGCGCGCGCGTCCCGCGCGACCTGCCCGTGCCCGGCCGCGAGCTCGACGGCGTGCACTTCGCGATGGAGTACCTCTACCAGCGCAACCGCTTCGTCGCCGGCGCCCCCGCGCCCGACCGCCCGATCACCGCGGCCGGGAAGCACGTGGTCGTGATCGGCGGCGGCGACACCGGAGCCGACTGCGTCGCGAACGCCCACCGCGAGGGGCCGGCGTCGGTGACGCAGGTCGAGCTCGTGGGCGAGCCGCCGGCCCGGCGCCCGGACGACGTGACTCCGTGGCCACGCTGGCCGTTGAAGCTGCGCGTGCCGTACGCCCTCAAGGAGGGCGGGGTGCGGGAGTTCGCGGTCTCGACGACCGAGCTCCTCGGCCGCGACGGGAAGGTCGAGCGGATCCGCTTCGTGCAGAACTCCGGCACGCCGCCCTTCGAGCCGGTCCCGGGGACCGAGGAGGAGCGCCCGGCCGACCTCGTCCTCCTCGCCATGGGCTTCCTCGGCCCCGAGCCCGCGCTCCTCGAGGCGCTCGGCGTCGAGCGCGACGAGCGGGGCAACGCGAGGACCTCGGGGTACGCGACGTCGGTGGACGGCGTCTTCGCCGCCGGGGACGCCCGGCGCGGACAGTCGCTCGTCGTCTGGGCGATCCGCGAGGGCCGCGGGTGCGCCGCCGCGGTCGACCGCTGGCTCGCCGCCGAGGCGGCGGCGGCCTGACGACGGCGACGTCGTCCGCGGCCGCGCCGGCCGCCCGACCGCCCCGAACGGCCCGCGGCCGCTGCGCCATCGGCGGGGACCGGCCCCTGCCTGGGGCGGCTCGGGCCGCGGCCGGAGGGGCAGGTTTCAGCAAGTCCTAACCCCCGTCTTACCCGGCTCTTAAGAACGACGCGGAGGATGGGGCCACTGTGATGCGGCGCCACCTCAACCCTCCGACGAACGGCGACCCGCTCCAGCTGCGCCGTCCCGGCTCCGGGACGGCGCCCTCTCTCCTCACCCGCCAGCGGGCGGGTCTGCCCACCCCGGCGGCCCGCCCGCAACCCACCCCGGCCGCGCGGTGGCTGCCGGGGCTCGCCGCTCCGCACGGTGCCGCGGCAGCGGCGGTCCCGGGAGCCACCGCCGGCTGAACCGCCCGGCGCGGCCTTTCCCACGGCACCGGGAATGGCCACACTGAAGGAGATGACCATCCTCGTCGTCGACGACGACCAGGCCGTGCGCGAGTCGCTGCGGCGCGCGCTCTCGCTGCAGGGCTACGGGGTCGAGCTCGCGGCCGACGGCGAGGAGGCGCTCTTCAAGCTCCGGACGCACCCGAACGCGACCGACCTGCTCGTCGTCGACGTGCTGATGCCGCGCCTCGACGGGCTCGAGCTGACGCGGCGCCTCCGCACCGAGGGGAGCGAGCTTCCGATCCTGATGCTGACCGCGCGCGACCAGGTCGCCGACCGGGTCGAGGGGCTCGAGGCGGGGGCCGACGACTACCTCGTCAAGCCGTTCGCGCTCGAGGAGCTCGTCGCCCGCATCCGGGCGCTCCTCCGGCGCGCCGGCCCCGACGACGCCGCCACGACCCTCCGCTTCGCCGACCTCGAGCTCGACACCGGCACGCGCGAGGTCCGCCGCGGCGAGGACAGCCTCACGCTCACCCGCACCGAGTTCGCGCTGCTCGAGCTCTTCCTCCGCAACCCGCGCCAGGTGCTCACGCGCTCGGTGATCTTCGACCGCGTCTGGGGCTACGACTTCGGCTACGGCTCGAACTCGCTCGACGTCTACATCAGCTACCTGCGCAAGAAGACGGAGGCGGGCGGCAAGCCGCGGCTGATCCACACGGTCCGCGGCGTGGGCTACGCGCTCCGCGAGCGATGACCCTGCGGACACGCCTCGTGCTCGTCGTCACGGCCGCGGTCGCGGCGGCGGTCGTGCTCGCCTCCGTGCTCGTCTTCTTCATCGTCCGGAACGAGGTCTACGGGCAGGTGAACCGGAGCCTGCAGGCGCAGGCGCGGACCGTCTCGGGGCTCCCCGGGCTCGCGCTCGCGACGCCGCTCGGGCCGCCCAACCAGTACCTGCTCCACGTCCGGCAGCTCCCGTTCCTGAACCCGTTCCAGCTCGTCGACCGGAGCGGCGGCACCTACCGGCCGGAGCAGGGCTTCGAGCAGGTCGCGCCCCTCCTGCCCGGCGTGACCCGCGCCCGCGAGGTCGCCGCGGGCGAGCGCGGCGAGTTCTACTTCGACTCGCACTACAACGGCGAGCACGTGCGCCTGCTCGTGACGCGCGTCTCCCCCTTCGCGGTCGAGGTCGTCGCCTCGCTCGAGAACGTCGACCACGAGCTCGCGCAGATCAAGCTCTGGCTCCTGATCGTCGCGCTCGGCGGGATCGCGCTCGCGTCGATCGCCGGCTTCCTCGTCGCACGCGCGGCGCTGCGGCCGGTGCGCGAGCTCTCGGACACGGCCGAGCGCGTGCGGGCGACCCGCGACCTGACCCAGCGGATCCGCGTCGACGGGAACGACGAGCTGTCCCGCCTCGCCGCCACGTTCAACGCGATGCTCGAGTCGCTCGACGAGGCCGCACGGCGCCAGCGCAGGCTCGTGCAGGACGCCTCGCACGAGCTCCGGACGCCGCTCACGAGCCTGCGCACGAACATCGAGCTGCTCGCGACGCGCGGCGCCGACCTCGACTCCGACGACCGGGAGCAGCTCCTGAAGGACGTCGTCGAGCAGCTCGGCGAGATGACCGTGCTGATCGGGGAGCTGACCGAGCTGGCGCGCGGCGAGGAGCAGGAGCCCGCGCACGAGGTGGTGCGGCTCGACCTCGTCGCGCAGGAGGCGATCCGCCGGACGAACCGCAACCACCCCGACGTGCCGATCGTCGCGCACCTCGACCCGACCACCGTCGTCGGCGTGAGCGCGAGCCTCGAGCGCGCGATCGGCAACCTGCTCGACAACGCCGCCAAGTGGAGCCCCGCGGGGGAGCCCGTCGACGTGCGCCTCGCGGACGGCGAGCTGACGGTCAGGGACCGCGGGCCGGGGATCGCCGACGGCGACCTCCCCCACGTCTTCGAGCGCTTCTACCGCGCCACGTCGGCGCGGGGGATGCCCGGCTCGGGCCTCGGGCTCGCGATCGTGCGCCAGGTCGCCGAGGCGCACGGCGGCACCGTCGCCGCCGAGCGCGCGCCCGGCGGCGGCACCCTGATGCGGCTCCGGGTCGGGAACGGCAACGGCGCGGCGCCCGCCGAGGCAACTTCTTAGCCCGTTCTTATCCGGCGGTGGTTAGGTCCGCCGCGGTGTTCTACCTCTCGTACGTCCGCAGCGAGCTCCTCCGGCGCAGGAGCCGGACGATCCTCACGCTGCTCGGCCTCGCGATCGGCGTCGCGCTCGTGATCGTGATCTCGTCGCTCTCGCGCGGCCTCGACCGCGCGCAGGCGCAGGCGCTCGACCCGCTCTCGAGCATCGGCACCGACCTGACGGTGACCCTCGCCCCGCAGCAGGACGCGGGCGGCGCCGGTCCCGGCGGCTTCCCGCGAGGCGGCGGCGCCGGCGGCGGGGTCGTGCAGGCGAACGCCTCGGTGCTCACCGACCTCTCGAAGCTCGGCAAGCCCGGCGCGAAGTTCGACCACACCTTCCTCCTGCCGGGAACCCAGCTCACCTTCCCGGAGAGCCAGGCGGCCGAGATCGCCTCGCTCGAGGGCGTCGCGGCCGTCTCGTCCGGGCTCGTCCTCTCGGCCGTGCACCAGAAGGGGACGGTGCCGAAGATCGTCGCGAAGCTGAAGACCGGCGGGCAGCGGCTGACCGTGACCGGGCGCGTCCGCTTCCAGTTCACTCCGGCCGAGCAGGAGAAGATCCGCGAGTGCTTCCAGAAGGCGCTCGGCTCGGGCGGGGGCGCGGCGCCCGCGCCCGGCGGGGGCGGCGGCGGCAGCCTCCGGGGCGGCGGCGGCCGGGGCGGGATCGTCTCCTCCCCGGCGGCGCAGAAGTGCCTGCCCGAGCGGGTTCGCAACTACCGCCGGACGATCGTGACGCCGGAGCAGCTCGTGCAGCAGGTCGTGAACCCGCCGCAGACCGACATCACGAGCGAGACGTACTCGATCGCCGGCGTCGACACCGCTCACCCCGAGATCGGCCTCGTCACGCCGTCGCTCGTCACGAAGGGCCGCTACCTCCGCGGCGCGGACGAGGCGCTCGTCGCCGACGGCTACGCCGCGACGCACGAGCTCACGCTCGGCTCGAAGCTCGACGTGAACGGCTCGAGCTTCACCGTCGTGGGGCTGGTGAAGCCGCCGCTCGGCGGGCAGACGTCCGACCTCTACGTGCCGCTCGCGCGGCTGCAGTCGCTCGCGAAGCAGCGGGGCCTGGCGAACGTCGTGCTCGTGCGCGCGAGCGGCTCGAGCTCGGTCGGCGACGTGCAGAAGGAGATCGAGGCGCAGTTCCCGAGCGCGCAGGTCGCGAGCGCGAGGCAGGTCGCCGATCAGATCAGCGGCTCGCTCGTGGACGCGTCCGACCTCTCGCACCGCCTCGGCGTCGCGCTCGCCGCGCTCGCGGCCGTCGCGGCCTTCCTCGTCGCCGCGCTCCTCACGCTGACGTCGGTCGGCAAGCGGGTGCGCGAGCTCGGCACGCTCAAGGCGCTCGGCTGGACGCAGCGGCAGGTCGTGCGCCAGGTCGTCGGGGAGTCGCTCGCGCAGGGCGTCGCCGGCGGCGTGCTCGGGCTTGCGCTGGGCACGGCCGCGGCTGCGCTCATCGGCGCCTTCGCGCCGACGCTGACCGCGACCTCGACCACGGGCGACGCCGCCGGCGCGTTTGGGCTCGGCGCGCTCAGCGCGCGCACGGTCTCCGACAGCGTGGCGCTGACGGCGCCGATCGCGGCGACCGTGCTGCTCGTCGGGTTCGGGATCGCGCTCGCCGGCGGCCTCCTCGCCGGCGCCGCCGGCGCCTTCCGGGCCGCCCGCCTCCGCCCCGCCGACGCGCTTCGCACCGTCGAGTGACGTACGAGGTCCGCAACGCGTGCAAGTGGTTCGTCAAGGGGCCGGCGGTCGTGCGCGCGGTCGACGGCGTGAGCCTCGAGATCGCGCCGGGCGAGCTCGTCGCGCTCGAGGGGCCGAGCGGGTCCGGCAAGACGACCCTCCTGCAGCTTCTCGGCGCCCTCGACCGGCCGAGCGAGGGCAGCATCCTCTTCGAGGGGCGCGACCTCGCGACGCTGCGCGACCGCGAGCTGGCCGAGCTCCGCCTCCGCGCCTTCGGCTTCGTCTTCCAGCAGTTCAACCTGATCCCCACGCTGACGGCGCAGCAGAACGTCGAGGCGGGCCTGGCCCCGGCCGGCGTCCGCGGGCAGGCGCTCCACGAGCGCTCCGCCTCCCTGCTCGCCGAGGTCGGCCTCGCCGAGCGCGCGTCGCACCTGCCGGCGCAGCTCTCGGGCGGCGAGCAGCAGCGCGTCGCGATCGCCCGGGCGCTCGCGACCGAGCCGCGGGTGATCCTCGCCGACGAGCCGACCGGCAACCTCGACTCGGCGACGGGCGCGGAGGTGATCGACCTGCTCGCGGGGCTCGCCGCGCGGCACGGCGCCACGGTGGTCGTGGCGACGCACGACGCGGGGCTCGCCGCGCGGGCGCCGAGGCGGCTCGCGATGCGCGACGGGAAGATTCTTAGCCCGGTCTTAGCCTGAGCTAAGCGACGTCTAGGCCCGTTCGGGCACGATGGTCGTATGAGGTCACGTGCCCTCCTCACCGCAGCCGCGGCCTTCGCGCTGGCGGCCGCCGGCGCAGGCGCCGGGGCCGGGCTCTACGCGGCGATCGGCCCGGAGAAGACGAAGACGGTCGTGCAGGAGACGACGACGGTCGACCACTCGCAGCCCGCCACCGCGGCGAGCGGGCTCTCGATCAACGCGATCTACCAGCGCACCTACCAGGGGGTCGTCGACCTCACCGTGACGGGCGACCAGGGCCTCTCGCCGTTCGGCGGCGCGGACAGCCGCGCGGAGGGCTCGGGCTTCGTCTACGACGAGCAGGGCAACATCGTCACGAACCAGCACGTCGTCGCGGGCGCGAGCTCGATCACGGTCAAGTTCTGGAACGGGAAGACGTACACGGGCGAGGTCGTCGGCTCCGACAGCTCGACCGACCTCGCGGTCGTGCACGTCTCCGCCCCGTCCTCGCTCCTCCACCCGCTGACGCTCGGGGACTCGGACGCCGTGCAGGTCGGCGACGCGGTGATCGCGATCGGCAGCCCGTTCGGGCTCGAGGGGACGGCGACGAGCGGCATCGTGAGCGCGGTCCACCGCAGCATGCAGGCGCCGAACCGGTTCATAATCCCCAACTCGATCCAGACCGACGCGCCGATCAACCACGGCAACTCGGGCGGCCCGCTCATCGACGGCGCCGGCCGCGTGATCGGCGTGAACGCGCAGATCCAGAGCGACTCCGGCGGAAACGACGGCGTCGGCTTCGCGATCCCGTCGAACACGGTCAAGTCGGTCGTCTCGCAGATCGTCGCGGGCAAGACGGTCGCGCACGCCTACCTCGGCATCCGCGTCGAGGACTCGCTCTCGCCGCAGGGCGCCGGCGTCGTCGACGTCGTGCAGGACGCCCCCGCCGACCGGGCCGGCCTCCAGCCGGGCGACGTGATCGTCAAGCTGGGCGGAACGACGATCTCGAGCGGCGACGACCTCTCGAGCGTGATCGACTCGAAGAGGCCGGGCCAGACGCTGAGCGTGACCTACGTGCGCGACGGCAAGCAGCACACGACGACGGTCAAGCTCGGAACCCGTCCCTCGTAGCCTCCCTCACTCGAACACGAACGTCTTGTTCGCGTGCACGATCACGCGGTCCTCGACGTGCCAGCGGACCGCGCGTGCGAGGACGACCCGCTCGACGTCCCGGCCGATCCGCTCCAGCTCGTCCAGGTCGTGGCGGTGCGACACCCGCTCCACGTCCTGCTCGATGATCGGCCCCGCGTCGAGCTCCTCCGTGACGTAGTGCGCGGTCGCGCCGATGATCTTCACCCCGCGCTCGTGGGCGCGGCGGTAGGGGTCCGCGCCCACGAACGCGGGCAGGAAGGAGTGGTGGATGTTGATCACCGGCACGCCCAGGCGCGCGAGGAACTCGCCCGAGAGGATCTGCATGTAGCGCGCGAGCACGACGAAGTCGACGGCGGCGGGCTCGAGCAGCTCGAGCATGCGCGCCTCGGCCTCCGGCTTCCGGTCGCTCTCGACGGGCACGTGCGCGAACGGGATCCCGAACGTGCGCACGTCCGGCTCGAGGTCGGGGTGGTTCGAGATCACCTGCACGATCTCCGCGCCCAGCTCGCCGCGGCGCCCGCGCCAGAGGAGGTCGAGCAGGCAGTGCTCGTAGCGCGAGACGAGCACCGCAGCGCGCTTCGGACGCCCGTAGTCGAAGCGCCGCTCCATCCCGAACCTGCGCGCGACCTCGTCGTCGAACGCGCGCTCGAGCTCGGGCGGGTCGGCCCGCTCGGCGGCGAGGTCGAACTCGGTCCGCATGAAGAAGGTGCCGCCCTCCGCGTCCGTCGTGTGCTGGGCGGAGTCGACGATGTTCGCGCCGCGCTCGAAGAGGAAGCCCGAGACGCTCGCGACGATGCCCGGGCGATCCGCGCAGGCGATCAGGAGCCGGATGCGCGGCACGCGGCCGCTCAGGCCGTGACCGCGGGGCGGTCCTTCTTCACGCCGCCGGAGGTCTCGGCGACGATCTCGGCGGCGATCGCGAGCGCGACCTGCGCCGGCGCGCGGCCGCCCAGGTCGAGCCCCGCCGGGCCGTGGATGCGGTCGATCTCGGCCTCGGAGAAGCCCTGCTCCGCGAGGCGCGCCCGGCGGCGCTCCGCCGTCCGCTTCGCGCCGACGGCGCCGACGTAGCGCGCGCCCTTCTGGAGCGCGGCCGCGACGGCCGGGATGTCGAGCCGCTCCTCGTGGGAGAGGGTGACGACGGCGGTGCGCTCGTCGATCCGGTCGAGCACCTCGTCGGGCCAGGCCTTCACGATCTCGTCCGCGCTCGGCAGCCGCTCGCGCGTCGCGAGCGCGGCGCGGGCGTCGACGACGGTCGTGCGCCAGCCGAGCCGGCGGCCGTAGGCGCAGAGGTGCTCGGCGGCCTCCGCGGCGCCGAAGACGAGCACGCGCAGCGGCCCCTCGACGACCTCGGCGAAGATCCCGTCGTCGCGGAGGCCCGTGCCCTCGAGCACGCCCCGCTCGAGCCGCTTCTCGCCGGTCTCGACGTTCGTGTAGAGCGTCGCGTACTCGTCGGCGTCGAGCACCGCCCGCACCTCCCGCCAGAGCTCGGGGTCGGCCCGCTCGAGCCAGACGTCGATCTCCCCGCCGCAGGAGAGCCCGACCTCGAAGGCGTCGCTGTCGGAGACGCCGTAGTGGATCAGGTTGGGCGGGCCCCCGGCGAAGATCGCCTGCGCGCGCTCGGCGACGTCCGACTCGACGCAGCCGCCCGAGACCGAGCCGACGTAGCGCCCGCTCTCGGTGACGACGTACTTCGCGCCCGGCTGCCGCGGCGCCGAGCGGATCGTCGAGACGACGGTCGCGACCGCGGCCTGCTCGCCGCGGCCGGCCGCGGCCTCGATCGCGTCGAGGATCTGGCGCTCCACGCGCCTCAGGATACTCCGGCCGCCTGGAGCGGCGGCCCCACCGCCCCGCCGCGGCGGGCGCGGCCGGCCGCGCGGAGCGCCCGGCGGTAGGCCTCGCGGGCGGTCGCGCCGCCCGCCATCACCTCGCCGGTCGAGCGCATCTCGGGCCCACGGGTCGCGGCGCCGGGGAACCGCTCGGCCGGGAAGACCGCCTCCTTCGCCCAGGCGCGCGAGGGCCGGGCGCGCTCGGGGAGGCCGAGCGCGGCGAGCCTCTCGCCGAGCAGGAGCCGGACGGCGTGCTCGACGAGCGGCACCCCGGTCGCCTTCGCCACGAACGGCACCGTGCGCGAGGCCCGCGGGTTCGCCTCGAGCACGTAGAGACGGCCCCCGTGGAGGGCGAGCTGGAGGTTGAGGAGGCCGCGGGCGCCGAGCCCGCGCGCGAGCCGCGAGGCGACCTCGCGCAGCTCCCGCTCGAGCGCCTCGGAGACCGACGGGCCCGGGAGCACGCACGCCGAGTCGCCCGAGTGGACGCCCGTCGGCTCGACGTGCTCGAGCACGGCCGCGACCCAGGCGTCCTCGCCGTCGCAGAGCGCGTCGACGTCGAGCTCGAGCGCCCCTTCGAGGTAGCGGTCGACGAGGCACGGGCCCTCGACCTGCAGCTCCTCCGGGCGGTGCGCGACGTGCATCCCGCGGCCGCTCAGGACGTAGTGCGGGCGCACGAGCACCGGGTAGCCGATGCGGGCGGCCACCTCGCGCGCCTCCTCGAGGCTCGCGGCCTCGCCCCACTCGGGCGCGAGCTCGCCGGCGAGCTCGGCGAAGCGGCCGCGGTGCTCGGCGGCGTCGATCGCCTCGAGCGGGTCGCCGAGGAGCGGGAACCCGGCGGCCGCGAGCGCGGGCGCGAGCCGGAGCGGCGTCTGGCCGCCGAACGAGACCGCGACGCCGGCGGGCCGCTCGAGCTCGCAGACGTCGAGCACGGTCTCCTCGACGAGCGGCTCGAGGTAGAGGCGGTCCGAGGTGTCGTAGTCGGTCGAGACCGTCTCCGGGTTCGAGTTCACGAGCACCGCCTCGTACCCGAGCCGGTGGAGGGCCTGCGCGGCGTGGACGCAGCAGTAGTCGAACTCGATCGCCTGCCCGATCCGGTTCGGCCCGGCGCCCAGGACGACGACCGCCTTCCCCGACGGCTCCGGCCCCTCGTCGGCGCCCTCGTACGTGACGTAGTAGTACGGCGTCCGCGCCTCGAACTCGCCGGCGCAGGAGTCGACCGCGAGCCGCGCCGGCCGCCGCCCGGCGGGCGCCGCTCCCTCGGCCTCAGCGCCGCCCTCAGCGCCCGCGCCGCCCGCGCCGCCGCCGGCACGGCCCGCGGCGCCGCCCTCGCCCTCACGCCCGCCGGCCGGCCCCGCGCCCGCGCCCTCGCCCCCGTTCCCGCGTGTTACCATGCTAACACGGTGAGAGGAGCGGGAGCGGGCGGCCTCGCGCAGGCGCGAGAAGTCGGCGACCTCCCGCAGGCGCGCGGCGAAGTACGGGTGGATCCCCGGCGGCTCGAGCCCGCGCCGGGCGCACTCGAGCAGCAGGTCCCACCGCTCCGGCAGGGGCTCTCCGGCCCGCCGTGCCAGCACGCCGTCGTCGGCCGGGATCGCCGCCGGCGGGGCCTCGCGGCCGACGAGCGCCTTCCAGAAGGCCTCCGCGAAGGTGCGGCCGAGGCCGAGCGCCTCGCCGACCGCGCGCATCTCGGCGCCGAGCCGGGGCTCGGCGAGCGGGAACTTCTCGAAGTCGAACCGCGGCGCCTTGACCGCGACGTAGTCGAGCGCCGGCTCGAACGCCGCGGTCGTCTTGCCGGTGATGTCGTTGGGCAGCTCGTCGAGCGTGAAGCCGACCGCGAGCAGCGCCGCCAGCTTCGCGATCGGGAACCCGGTCGCCTTCGAGGCGAGCGCGGAGGAGCGGGAGACGCGAGGGTTCATCTCGATCACGCGGAACTCGCCCGCGTCGGGCGCGACGGCGAACTGGACGTTCGCCCCGCCCGTCGCGACCCCCACCGCCCGCGCGGTCGCGAACGCGGCGTCGCGCAGCTGCTGGTAGACGCGGTCGGGGAGCGTCTGCTGCGGCGCGATCGTCCACGAGTCGCCCGTGTGGATCCCCATCGGGTCGAGGTTCTCGATCGAGCAGACGACGACGGCGTTGCCGCGCGCGTCGCACATCACCTCGAGCTCGTGCTCCTGCCAGCCCTCGAGGTACTCCTCGACGAGCACCTGCCGGACGGGGCTCGTCGCGAGGCCGTGCGCGACCGCGCGGCGGAGCTCCTCCGGCGTCCGGGCGATCCCGCCGCCGGTGCCGCCGAGGGTGAAGGCCGGGCGCACGATCGCGGGCACCGGGAAGTCGACGTCCGGGGTGTGCGCGACGACGCTCCGCGGCGTCGGGAGACCGGCCGCGTGCACGGTCGCGCGGAAGAGCTCGCGGTCCTCGGCGCGCCGGATCGCCTCGAGGTCGGCGCCGATCAGCTCGACGCCGAGCGGCGCGAGCTCGACCGCCAGGTTGAGCGCGGTCTGGCCGCCGAGCGTCGGCAGGATCGCGTCCGGCCGCTCGCGCTCGATCACCTGCGCGACCGCCTCGGCGTCGAGCGGCTCGAGGTAGGTCGCGTCCGCCCACTCGGGGTCGGTCATGATCGTCGCCGGGTTCGAGTTGACGAGCACGACGCGGTAGCCCTCGCGCCGGAGCACGCGGCAGGCCTGCGCGCCGGAGTAGTCGAACTCGCACGCCTGCCCGATCCGGATCGGGCCGGAGCCGAGGATCAGGACCGAGCGAAGGTCGGCGCGCTTCGGCACGTGTCGGCCAGCCGGTCGAAGAAGGGGAGCGCGTCGAGCGGGCCCGGCGCCGCCTCGGGGTGGAACTGCACGCTCTCGAAGCCGTCGCCGCGCAGGCCCTCGCACGTGCCGTCGTTCAGCGACACGTGCGAGACGTCGCCGTTCGCGAGCACCGCGAAGCCGTGGTTCTGGACCGTCACGAGCACGCGTCCGGTCGCGACGTCCTGCACGGGGTGGTTCGCGCCGCGGTGCCCGAAGGGCAGCTTGAACGTCTCGTGCCCGAGCGCGAGCCCGAGGAGCTGGTGGCCGAGGCAGACGCCGAAGAGCGGCACCGCGCCGAGCAGGTCGCGGATCGTCTCCACCTGGTCGGTGAGGACGGCCGGGTCGCCGGGCCCGTTCGCGATCAGGACGGCGCGCGGCCGCGTCTCGAGGATCGCTCCGGCGTCCCACGAGCCCGGGACGACGAGCGCCTCGAGGCCGGCGGCGGCGAGCCGCTGCGGGATCGAGCGCTTCGAGCCGAGGTCGACGACGGTGACGCGCGGGCCGCGGCCGACCGCGAAGACCTCCTGCGTCCCGACCTTGCGGTCGAGCGGGCGGCCGTCGATCGGCGGCTCGGCGAGCGCGCGCGCGTGCAGCTCGTCGACCGGCGCGTCCCCGAGCGCGCAGCGGAGGACGCCGCCGTCCCTGATCCGGCGCACGAGCGTGCGCGTGTCGACGCCCGAGAGCGCGACCACCCCCTGCGCGCGCAGCCAGGCGGCGAACTCGGGGCGCACGTCGCGCATCACGACCCCCTCGCACTGGACGCGCTCCGACTCCATGCGCGCCTCGTCCACGCCGTAGGTGCCGATCAGCGGGTAGGCGAAGCAGAGCACCTGCGCCACGTAGCTCGGGTCGGTGACCGCCTCCTCGTAGCCCGTCATCGCGGTCGTGAAGCAGGCCTCGCCGGCGGCGACGCCGGGGGCGCCGACGCCCGCGCCCGGGAAGACGGTGCCGTCCTCCAGCACCAGCTTGTGCATAGATTCCACCTTCGTGCATAATACGCAAATGCCGACCGCCGCCATCGTGGGCTCCGCCGGGTACACGGGGCAGGAGACGCTCGACCGGCTGCTGGGGCACCCCGCGCTCGAGCTCGTCGCGCTCGGCTCCGACTCCCACGCCGGCAGCGGCGCGCAGGCGCTCGACCCGCGCCTGAACGGCGCGCTCCCGGCCTTCGTCCCGAACGCGGAGGCGGCGGCGAGCGGCGCCGACGTCCTCTTCCTCTGCCTCGGCCACGACGAGGCGGCCGCCTTCGAGCCGCCGGCGGCGGGCGTCGTGGTCGACCTCTCGGGGGCGCACCGGCTGCGCGACCCGGCGGTGGCCGAGCGCTGGTACGGCACCGCTCCCGGCGCGTGGTCGTACGGCCTGCCCGAGGTCTCGCCGCCGGAGGGCCGCCTGATCGCGAACCCAGGCTGCTACGCGACGGCGGCGCTGCTCGCGCTCTGGCCGCTGCGCGACGCGCTCCGCGGCCCGGTCGTCGTCGACGGCAAGTCGGGCATGACGGGCGCGGGCCGCGGGCTGAAGGCCTCGACGCACGCCGGCTTCGTGCTCGAGAACGTCTCGCCCTACGCCGTCTCGGGCCACCGTCACGCCCCCGAGGTGGAGCAGGCGCTCGGCCGCGAGATCTGCTTCGTCCCGCACCTCCTCCCCGTGCGCCGCGGGCTGCTCGCCACGTGCTACGCCGACTGCGGCGGCGCCGACGCGCGCGCCCTCCTCGAGTCCGCCTACGCCGCGAGCGAGGTCGTGCGGGTGCTGCCGGAGGGCGTCGTGCCCGAGATCGCGCGCGTCCACGGCACCGACGCGGCCGAGGTCGGCGTCTTCTCGAACGGCGACACGACCGTCGCCGTGTGCGCGATCGACAACCTCGGCAAGGGCGCGGCCGGTCAGGCGGTGCAGAACGCGAACCTCGCGCTCGGGCTGCCCGAGACGGCGGGGCTGCGGCTCCAGGGGGTGCTCGTGTGAGCGTCACGGCGGCACGGGGCTTCGCCGCGTCCGGCGTCGCGGCCGGGATCCGCCGGCGCGACCGGCGCGACCTCGCGCTCGTGCGCTCGCTCGAGCCCGCGGTCGGGGCGGCGATGTTCACGCGCAACCGCGTCCAGGCAGCCTGTCTGCAGGTCTGCCGGGAGCACCTCGCGCTCGCCGAGCCGCAGGCGGTCGTCGTCAACTCCGGCATCGCCAACGCCGCCACCGGCGAGCGGGGCGTGCTCGACGCGCTCGCGACGACGGCCGAGGCCGCGCGCCACCTCGGCCTCTCGGCCGAGGAGGTGCTGCCGCTCTCGACCGGCGTGATCGGCGTGCGCCTGCCCATGCACAAGCTGCTGCCGGGGCTCGCGGACGCGGCCGCGGCGCTCTCGGAGGACGGCGGCGCCGACGCGGCCGAGGCGATCATGACCACCGACACGCGGCCGAAGACGGCCGCGCTCGAGCGCGGCGGCTTCGTCGTCGGCGGGATGGCGAAGGGCTCGGGGATGATCCACCCGGACCTCGCGACGATGCTCGCCGTCGTCACGACCGACTACCCGCTCGGGCGCGGCGAGGCGATCGAGTTCCTGCGCCCGGCGGTGGAGCGGAGCTTCAACGCGATCTCGGTCGACGGCGAGCCCTCGACGAACGACTGCGTGATCCTGCTCGCGAACGGCGCGAGCGGCGCGGCGCGCGACGACGCCGCGTTCGCGGAGGCGCTGGACGAGGTGTGCGCCGAGCTCGCCCGCCAGGTCGTCGCCGACGGCGAGGGGATCACCGTGCTCGCCGAGATCAACGTCAGCGGAGCCGTCGACGACGCGCAGGCGAAGGCGATCGCGCGCCGCATCGCCACCTCGCCGCTCGTGAAGACGGCGCTCTTCGGCCACGACGCCAACTGGGGCCGCGTGCTGATGGCGGCCGGCTCGGCGCCCTGGAACGGCGGCTACGCGCAGGTCGAGCCCGAGCGGATCACGCTCCGCTACAACGGCACGGTCGTGCTCGACCGCGGCGCCCCGACGGACGTCGAGCCCGACGTGTCGGGGCCGTCCTGCGCGATCGACCTCGACCTCGGCCTCGGGCCCGGGAAGGCGAGCTACCTGACGAGCGACCTCTCCTACGACTACGTCCGCATCAACGCGGACTACAGAACGTGAGTCGCTTGGTGATCAAGGTCGGTGGTGCGGTGGCGCGGGACAGCGCGAGCCACCTGCTCGAGTTCGCCGCCCGAGGCGACGAGCTCTGCGTCGTCCACGGGGCGGGCCCGCAGATCACGCTCGAGATGGAGCGCGCGGGCATCCCGGTCGAGTTCGTCGGCGGCCGCCGCGTGACGACGCCGGCCGCCCTCGAGATCGTGCGGGCCTCGTTGCAGCGTGTCAACACGCTGATCTGCGACGCGATCGGCGAGCGGGCCGTCGGCCTCTTCGGCGACGAGATCGGCCTCAAGGCCGAGCGGGTGCCGGAGCTCGGCCTGGTCGGCGACCCGCTGCCCTCGCGGCCGCAGGCGATCCTCGACGCAACGAACCGGGGTCAGACCCCGGTCGTTGCGCCGCTCGCCGAGGGGCCGCTGAACGTCAACGCCGACGAGGCCGCGGCGGCGCTCGCGCTCGGGCTCGGCGCCGACCGGCTCCTCTTCCTCACCGACGTCGACGGCCTCATCCTCGGCGGCGAGGTCGTCGACGAGATCGGCGCCGACGACGCGAGCGAGCTGCTCGAGGGCGGGACGCTGCAGGGCGGGATCGTCCCGAAGCTCCACGCCGCGGTCACCGCCGCACGAGGCGGCGTCGCCGCCACCATCGGCGCCACGGCGGTGGTCGCGTGAGCGTCCTCACCGGCACGCCGCTGCTCCCGGCATACGCGCGCTTCCCGGTCACGTTCGTGGACGGCGAGGGCTCGTGGCTCGTCGCCGACGACGGCCAGCGCTACCTCGACCTGCTCGCCGGCATCGCCGTCGTCGGCCTCGGCCACTGCCACCCGGGGCCGCTCGCGGCGGCGCGGGCGCAGCTCGAGCGCCTCTGGCACGTGTCGAACCTGTACTCGACCGAGCCGATGGAGCACCTCGCCGAGCGCCTGTCCGACCGCTTCGGCGGCGCGCACGCGTTCTTCTGCAACTCCGGCACGGAGGCGGTCGAGGCCGCGCTCAAGTGGGCGCGCAAGGCGACCGGGAAGACGGAGCTCGTCGCGCTCGAGGGCTCCTTCCACGGCCGCACGATGGGCGCGCTCTCGATCACCGGGCAGCCGCCGAAGCGGGCGCCGTTCGAGCCGCTCGTCCCGGGCGTCCGCTTCGCGACCCCTGAGACGCTCGCGGACGCGGTCGGGCCCGACACGGCCGCGATCGTGCTCGAGCCCGTCCAGGGCGAGGGAGGCGTGAGGCCGCTCGCCGCCGCGACCCTGGCCGAGGCCCGGGAGCTCGCCGACGAGGCGGGCGCGATGCTCGTCTTCGACGAGGTCCAGACGGGCGTCGGGCGCACGGGCGAGTTCTTCGCGTGGCAGCGCACGGGGGTGCGGCCGGACGCGGTCACGCTCGCGAAGGGGCTCGCGAACGGGCTGCCCGTCGGGGCCCTGCTCGTCCGGGAGGGCGCCCCGACCGGCTTCGTCCCGGGCGACCACGCCTCCACCTTCGGCGGCAACCCCGTCGCCTGCGCCGCCGCCTGCGCCGTCGTCGACGCGGTCGACGACGAGCTCCTCGCCCACGTCCGCGACGTCGGCGCCCTCTTCGCGGAGGCCCTTCCGGACGTGCGCGGCGCCGGCCTCCTGCTCGCGGTCGAGCTGCACCGCCCCGCCGGGCCGGTCGCGCACGCCGCGCTCGAGCAGGGCGTGCTCGTCGGCACCGCGGGCGAGACTGCGCTCCGGCTGACGCCGCCGCTCACGATCTCGCGGGAGGAGGCGCAGCGCGGGATCGGGCTCCTCCGCGAGGTGCTCGGCGCGTGACGACGAAGACCGAGCGGCAGCAGCGGATCCTGCGCCTCGTCGAGGAGCGCCACCTCTCGACGCAGGCCGAGCTCGCGGAGGCGCTCCGCGAGGAGGGCTTCGACACCGTGCAGACGACCGTCTCGCGCGACGTCGCGCAGCTCGGGCTCGTGAAGGTGCGGAACGGCGACGGCAGGCTCGTGTACGCCCGGCCGGGCGCGGCCGACCTGCGCCGCCTCGACGAGCTCGCCGCCGCGATGCGCCGCTGGGCGACGGGCATGACGCCCGCCGGTCAGCTCCTCGTCGTCACGACCCCGAACGGCCTCGCGGCGCCGCTCGCCGACGCGATCGACGAGGCGGGCCTCCCCGACGTCGCCGGGACGATCGCCGGCGAGAACACGATCTTCGTCGCCGCCCGCGACGGGACGACGGGCGCCGACCTCGAGGAGCAGTTCCGCCACCACCTCGAGCGGGGCTCGTGACCGGGAACAGGCGCGTCATCCTCGGCTCGCTGCCCGTCGGCGAGCGCGTCGGCATCGCGTTCTCGGGCGGGCTCGACACCTGCTGCGCGATCGCGTGGATGCGCGAGAAGGGCGCCGTGCCGTACGCGTTCACGGCCGACCTCGGCCAGTACGACGAGCCGGACGTCGGCGCGATCCCCGAGAGGGCGCGCCGCTACGGCGCCGAGGACGCGTTCCTCGTCGACTGCAGGGACGCGCTCGCGCGCGAGGGTCTCGCCGCGCTCCAGTGCGGCGCCTTCCACATCCAGACGGCGGGCAAGCGCTACTTCAACACGACGCCGCTCGGCCGGGCCGTCACCGGGACGCTGCTCGTGCAGGCAATGGCCGCTCACGGGATCGACATCTGGGGCGACGGCTCGACCTACAAGGGCAACGACATCGAGCGCTTCTACCGCTACGGCCTGCTCGCGAACGCGTCGCTGCGGATCTACAAGCCGTGGCTCGACACCGCGTTCGTGTCCGAGCTCGGCGGGCGCAGGGAGATGAGCGAGTGGCTCGAGGCGCGCGGCCTCCCGCACGGGAGCTCGGTCGAGAAGGCGTACTCGACCGACGCGAACCTCCTCGGCGCGACGCACGAGGCGAAGGACCTCGAGCTCCTCTCCACGAGCATGAAGATCGTCGAGCCGATCATGGGCGTCGCGCACTGGGACCCCGCCGTCGAGATCGAGCCCGAGGTCGTGACGATCCGCTTCGAGCACGGCCTGCCGGCCGGCGACCCGGTCGAGGTGATCCGCACCATGAACGAGATCGGCGGCCGCCACGGGCTCGGCATGTCCGACCAGATCGAGAACCGGATCGTCGAGGCGAAGAGCCGCGGGGTCTACGAGGCGCCGGGGATGGCGCTCCTCCACGTCGCGTACGAGCGGCTGCTGACCGCGATCCACAACGAGGCGACCCTCGAGCAGTACGCGGTCGAGGGCAGGCGGCTCGGGCGGCTCCTCTACGAGGGGCGCTGGTTCGACACGCAGGCGCTGATGCTGCGCGACTCGCTGCAGCGCTGGGTGGCGGCGGTCGTCAGCGGCGAGGTCACGATCGAGCTCCGCCGCGGCGACGACTACACGATCCTCGACACGCGCGGCGAGGCGATCACGTACGACCCGGAGCGGCTCTCGATGGAGCGGAGCGCGACCGCCTTCAGCGCGACCGACCGCATCGGCCAGCTGCAGGTGCAGTGGAACGACATCGAGGACTCGCGGCGGATGCTGACGCGCCAGCGCGAGCTGCGCGGCGAGTCGCCGCTGGAGCTCGGGCCGTGACGCTCTGGGCCGGCCGCGTCGGCGCGGCGCCCGCTCCGGAGGTGTGGGCGTTCCTGCGCGCGCGCGACGCCGAGCTCCTTCCCTACGACCTCGAGGGGACCCGCCTGCACGCACGGCGGCTCGAGGCCGCGGGACTGCTCTCGGCCGCGGAGCTCGCGGAGGTCGAGCGGCGGCTCGCCGCGATCACCGCCGGCGACCTCGAGGAGGCCGACGAGGACGTCCACTCGGCGATCGAGCGCCTGCTCGGCGAGGTCGGCCGCAAGATCCACGCCGGCCGCTCGCGCAACGACCAGGTGGCGGCGGCGCTCCGCCTCTACGTCGCGGACGCCTGCCGCGAGGCCGAGGAGGCGCTCCGCGGGTTCGTCCACGCCGTGCTCGACCGCGCCGCCGAGGAGGCGGAGACGCCGATGCCCGGCTACACGCACCTGCAGCGCGCGATCCCCGTGACCGTCGGCCACCACCTGCTCGCGTGGGTCGAGATGCTCGAGCGCGACCGCGAGCGGTTCCGCTTCGCGGGCGCGCAGGCGCGCCCCTCGCCGCTCGGCGCGGGCGCGCTCGCGGGCTCGACGCTGCCGCTGCCGCCGCCGCCCGAGCCGATGCGCAACTCGATCGACGCCGTCGCCGACCGCGACTTCGCCCTCGACTACCTCTACGCGTGCGCCCTCCTCTTCGCGCACCTCTCCCGGATCGGCGAGGAGCTCGTGCTCTGGACGACGAGCGAGTTCGGCTTCGCGCGCCTGCCGGAGGAGGCGGCGACCGGCTCGTCGATGATGCCGCAGAAGCTGAACGCCGACGTCGCCGAGCTCGCCCGCGGCAAGGCGGGCACCGCGATCGGGCGGCTCGCCGGCCTGCTCGCGACCGTGAAGTCGCTCCCGCTCGCCTACGACCGCGACCTGCAGGAGGACAAGGCGCCGGTGTTCGCCGCGCGGGCCGACGTGGCGGGCGCGCTCGCGGCGCTCGCGGTGCTCGTCCGCGGCCTCGCGTTCGACCGCGAGCGGCTGGCGGCGGCCGCCGCCGACCCGCTCCTGCGCGCGACCGACGCGGCGGAGGCGCTCGTGCGCGAGGGCGTCCCCTTCCGCGACGCGCACGAGCGGGTGGCGGCGCAGGTGCGCGCGGGCACGTTCGAGGCGCCGCCGGCCGCGGACCGCGGCATCGACGCGGAGGCGGCGGTCGCGGCGGCGAGGGAGCGCTGGGCCGCGTGAAGGCGCCGGTCTCGCTGCGCGGGCGCGACTTCCTCCGCGTGCGCGACTTCTCGCGCGAGGAGCTCGAGACGGTGCTCGACCTCGCGGCCGAGCTGAAGGCGCACCCGCGGCCCCTCCTGCCGCAGAAGACGCTCGGCCTCGTCTTCGGCCAGCCGTCGACGCGGACGCGCATCTCGTTCGCGACGGCGATGATCCAGCTCGGCGGCGGCTTCGTCACGCTGACGCCCGACGAGATGCAGCTCTCGCGCGGCGAGTCGGTCCACGACACGGCGCACGTGCTCTCGCGCTACCTCGACGCGCTGGCGATCCGCATCCTCTCGCACGAGGAGCTCGAGGCGTGGGCCGAGGGGGCGGACATCCCCGTGATCAACGCGCTCACCTCGGCCGAGCATCCGTGCCAGGCGCTCGCGGACGTGCTCACGATCCGGGAGCGCCTCGGCGGGCTCGAGGGCGTGCGCGTCGCGTGGGTGGGCGACGGGACGAACGTGCTCGACTCGCTCGCCGACCTGGCGGCGGCGCTCGGCGCCGAAGTGGTCGCGGCGTGCCCGGAGGGGTACGACCCAGCGAGCGAGAGCCTGTCGCTCGTGCGCGACCCGCGCGAGGCGGTGCGCGGCGCGGACGTCGTCGCGACCGACATCTGGGTCTCGCTCGGCCAGGAGGCGGAGCGGGAGCGGCGCCTTTCCGACCTCGAGCCCTACCGGCTCGACGAGTCGCTCGTCGAGCTGGCGGCGCCGCACGCGATCGTCCTCCACTGCCTGCCCGCCCACCCGGGCGAGGAGATCTCGCCGGGCGTCCTCTACGGCGAGCGCTCGGCCGTCTGGGACGAGGCCGAGAACCGGCTGCACGCCCAGAAGGCGCTGCTCGTCGAGCTGCTCGCCTAGCCTGGACCGTCACCGAGATGTGCCGACAGTTGCGGCTCATCTCGTCTTCACCTTGTTGGCACCGTAGACGATGTCGGCGGGGATGCGGCCGCGGGTGAGGCGGCCGTTGTGGACGCGGCGG
>Ga0070741_10004963_pt1 | contig 30354 bp, 22 predicted proteins | sample Coa_R1_4_FD_66440 | JGI IMG/M metagenome (GOLD analysis project Ga0070741, IMG submission 66440) | Surface soil microbial communities from Centralia Pennsylvania, which are recovering from an underground coalmine fire - Coalmine... | ecosystem: Environmental > Terrestrial > Soil > Unclassified ... | reverse complement strand
TTTACGGTGACGGGCAGTGCAAGTTCTCTCGGACCCAGCACCGCGGGTACCAGCAATAACTTTGCCGACGTACTCTCAAAGACGAATATGATCCTCGGCGGCCACAATGCTTCCCGGCCGTACTTCAATCCTGCAAACTTCGCGGACCCCTCCGTGGCCGAAAAGGTCCAGTCGGGGTCGAGTTGCTCAACATCGAATGTCGCCGCTTGCCGTTTCGGAACTGCAGGATTCCACTCGCTGCGCGGGCCCGGACTCACTAATCCGAGTATTAGCGTGGCACGTACATTCCCGATTAAAGAACGGTTCAGCGCAGTGTTCCGCGCCGAGGCATTCAACTTCACGAATACGCCACAATTCAACAACCCTAATGCGAGCGTAACTGGCGGGTCATTCGGATACATCACGTCCACGGTAGGCAACTCGAACCGGGAACTTCGTTTCTCCGGTCGAATTAACTTCTAAGACACCACCCGTTGCCGCCGCAACTCTCGGGCCGGCCGCGTAATTTGCGGCCGGTTTCAAGAGCCCTACCCCACCTATCCCATTGAAAGACACCCACCTTTTTCTACGCACCTGTTCTATTTCGGTTCCGGGGACAACGCATGTCATCAGAGACTCTGGCCAGTATGGGCCGCAGGAGATTTTTGCAAAGCGGAATCGCACTGGGCGCTCTCGCTGGTCTTGATATTTCCGCTCAAACAACATGTACCGACTGCGGCGAGGAGGATCGAAAGTTCTGGCTTCAAACTCTTGCCAAAGTGTCGGACCCCGTTCTGACCGCTGCCAGTCAGAGACGGTTGAAGGAACTAATGCCGGTGGAAGCTCCACATGGTAATTTTTCCGAACGTAGCCAATACACTCATCTCGAAGCCTTGGGTCGTCTTCTTACCGGGATCGCGCCGTGGCTTGAATCAGGATCATCCACAGGCAAGGAGGGGACGCTCAGAAGCCACTACGCGGATCTGGCGCGCAGAGCGATCGATGCGGGAACAGACCCCACGTCCAGAGATTTCATGAACTTCAAGACTGGCAGCCAGCCTGTGGTTGACGCCGCCTTTCTGGCGCTGGCCATTGTTCGCGCACCCACCGAGTTATGGCACAAGCTCGATGCTACGACGCAGCAAAACGTGATCAAAGCCTTGGAATCTACACGCGTCATTCGGCCTGGATATAACAACTGGCTGCTCTTTTCAGCAATGGTAGAAGCGGCGCTCTCTTCAATGGGCGTGTGGTGGGATCCGATGCGGGTCGACTATGCGATTCGTAGCCTTGACACGTGGTACAAGGGTGACGGCGTATACGGAGACGGGCCTCCCTTTCATTGGGATTACTACAACAGCTTCGTGATGCACCCAATGCTCTTGAATATTCTGGATGTCGTTTCTCGATCATCCGGCGCATGGACACAATTTCACCCGAGAATGTTAGAACGGGCTGGAAGATATGCGGCGATCCAGGAACGAATGATCGCTCCGGACGGTAGCTTCCCTCCAATTGGCAGGTCGTTAAGCTATCGCTTCGGAGCATTCCACCTTTTGTCTGAGATGGCCCTGCGCCGAGCCTTACCTGAGCACATTGCCCCGCAACAAGTCCGTTGCGCCCTCACTGCTGTGATGCGCAAAATGTTGAACCCACCCGACATCTTTGATCAGAAGGGTTGGCTCACCGTGGGATTTTACGGTCACCAGCCCTCCATCGGCGAGTCGTATATATCAACGGGTAGCTGTTATCTCTGTTCGGCTGCTTGGCTGCCCTTAGGCCTATCCCCTGGTGATCAATTCTGGAGTGCACCGTCGAAGCCATGGACATCACGCGAAGTCTGGTCCGGCGCTCCAGTTGGACCTGATCATGCTCAACCGTGAGAAGCGTTCACGTCGTAATGGTCCGCATGTTCCTGGCTCATGTCCCGAGTAAGGGAAAACGGCCGATTGTGACAATCTTCGGACCGGCTTTGCAGATAGCTCCAAACTTCGCAACCGTTTGAGGCGCCGTCGGCAATCACCAACCTCTAGGAGTCTCGTAAGCCAGCGAAGGTGGCTATGTAACGATTGCCCGGATAGTACGTAATCGTAAACTCCAAAGGAACTCCGTCATTCGAATAGCTCTTTCGATTAATTGCTAGCAGTGGACTGGCTACGCTCACATTGAGCAGGGAGGCTTGTTCGCGACCGGCAGTAACAGCCATAATTTCCGAATGACAGCGGGCCAACTTGAATCTGTACCTACCTTCAATGACGGAGTAAAGTGATTCCGTTTCCCAGTTGAATCTCTCAAGCCCTGGAAACAGTCTCTGCGAAAGTTGTACGGTTTCGATCGCGAGCGGAAGCTGGTTGTCATAACGCAGACGTACAATCTCAAAGGCACATTCGCCAGGTTGCAGCTTTAGGAAGTCTCCGGCCTCCGGACTCGCAGGACGGACGCCAAGGCTCAGGACCCGGGAAGAAGGATTCCCTCCTCGTGCGCGCACCCCCTCGCTGAAACTGAGCATTCCAGAGATTTTCTTCTCCATGCGCGAACCTAGCACAAACGTGCCAACGCCCCGCTGCGCCTCGAGACATCCCTTCTGAATGAGCACACTGTACGCCTGCCGGAGGGTCATCTTGCTGATGCCGAGGCGATCGCAGACAATTCGCTCGGCAGGCAGTAGCGTGCCAGGTGAGAAGGGGATCCTGTCCAATAGGTCAAGTACAAAAGTCGAAATCTGCAAATAGATTGGAACGCCGCTCCGCTTATCGATCTGAAATCCGAGTAACGCATCATTCAGCGAATTCGAGTCAGTGATAGTCGATTCTGTTTTCGGTTCACTCATCCGAGTCGTTCGCGAGCAGCGCAATCCTTTCTTCCGATCCTCCTGAGATCTGTGTGTCATTTGCTTTCTCCTGCCTCGCTATCTGCTTTCGCAAACAAGTCGACTCCTCTAGGACGAGCCTGAATTGAGTAGAGAATAGCCGCTCTGAGGCTGGGCCTCTGCTCGCGGCGACTCCGAGCTTCCCATGCAGACGAGACCTAAGCGCAAGATCTGACGCCGAACCGTGCTTCGGACCATTTTGTGATTCACCGGCCTACTTATAGAGAAGCGCCGCTGCGCGACCTCGTTCGAACTCTTCCAAAGCACTGCGGTCATTTTGGGTAACCTTGCGTGGGTCTTCGCCAGCTTTCAGCGATTCGACTGCTTTCTGGTTGAGCAGAAGCTGATCGATCTTGTCGATCTGGAAGGTTTGCGGGAAGAGCTTATAGAGGGCCCAGGCAACTTCGAGACCCAGCTCCGGAGAATTAAGCGCATCGCGATCCGTAACCAGGAACTCAATGCCCTTGCAGACTTCCCCGTGGAAGAGATACTTGCCCTGGGGAATAAATTGCACCGGGATGAAGCGCACGCCGGGAATGTGGCGCCCGTTCAAATAGGCTGCTGCAGCCCGGGCATCCATCCACGGAGCGCCCACCCACTCAAACGGTGTGTCCGTCCCGCGCCCGACGCTCAGATTCGTGCGCTCCAGAATGCCGATGCCCGGATAAAGGATGGCCTGCGTGAGACTGCGCAGGTTGGGCGAAGGATTGATCCAGAGTTGACCCGTCGCATCAAACCAGTCGCTCCGCTTCCACCCGCGCATCTGCACCACCGTCAAATGCGAGTCCAGATGCCTGGCCGCTTTAAAATATGTGGCGAGCTCACCCATCGTCATTCCCTGCCGCACAGGTTCCGAGATGAAGTTGATGTAGCTCTCACGGCCAGGTGAAGACACGATTCCCTGCACCTCTACGCCGCCGATTGGATTCGGACGATCCAGCACCACTACATCGACATCGCTCCCTGCAACGGATTCCAGAAAGCGTCCGACGACGGATTCATACGTGTAGTAATGGACTCCCGCATCCTGCAGATCAACCAACACGGCATCGAGGCCCGCGAGTTGTTCCTTGGATGCGCGGCGCTGTGCATCAGTCGCACCGAAGAGGCTGACTACCGGAAGGCCGGTGGCTGCGTCGCGGTCGTTGCCAATAATGTGCTGATCCAACACACCATTGATGCCGTGTTCCGGGCTGAAAAGACTGACGAGCTTGAACCCGGGTACGGCAGAAGTTGCATCGGTGTAGAGCACATCGATCGTTCTGCGGTCATGACTGTCCATGCCCGCTTGATCGGTCATCAACGCAGCGCGAAGATGCCCTCCATGTTTCGCGGCAAGTGTCTTCAGAGCCGCGAAGTGGTCAGTCTCCAAAACATCGATTCCGTTCAGTACAGGCGAGGGTGTCGCGCCTTGCGCGTGAGCGCAGAGAACGAACAACAGTATTTCCCCGCAGAGCCATTTACTCCTCAACATTGCGTCACTCCAGTACAAGGATGCTTCGTGCAACCGGCTTCAAGACACCTGCAACCCTACGCAGACCTGTCGGTCTCAGAAGGACAACCGAAGGGCTCCCTGAATCTGACGCGGTGTGCTGTTGGTGCGTGTGCTGGTGATGACGCCGAACGTCGCTGACGGGAATACTGCGGCCGGCTGTCCGAGGTTTGGCGTGTTGAAGACGTTGAATGTCTCTACCCGCGCCTGGAAGCTGATTCGATCGCTAAGAGCAAAGTCCTTGTAGACAGAGGGATCGAAATGCCGGAAGTGCGGACCGAACACCATGTTGCGTCGCTCCGTTCCGATAGTGCCCAGTGGTTGGGCTGCGAACGCGGCTGTGTTGAACCAATGTGTCCGGGTATGAATGGGCGTGCCGGAACCGGCCGAGTTGGGATCGCTAATCTGATTAGGTCGATCGCTGCTGATCCCTGTGTTGCTCAACGGGCTTGCGTTGGTCACGGTAAAGGGCTGTCCTGTCTCCCATACATCGATGGCATTGAGCTGCCATCCCTTGATGAACGCCGCACGTGCGCCATGCGCGGATTGCCCGAACGGGAGCGAGTAGTTCAGCATCATTGCAAAGCGGTCCTGAACTGAGAGCTCGCTGTTGCCATACTCAAGAGTCGCCGTTTCGTTTGGAACGGCGCTGGCATACAAACCACCGGCGGAAAACGCCTGAACGTCACCGAGAGCTTTGGACCAGGTGTAGTTCGCGTTCAGCGTCAGCCCTCGGCCAATGGTTCGCGCCGCCGTGAGTTCGAGCGCGTGATAGTTCTGGAAGCCGGAGCTCTCGTCGTGCAGAATCGACGTCACGCCCGGGTACAACGAGTAGAACGGACGGCGCGTGACATAGCTTGGAGAAGTGACCGTAGAAGGAGCAGCTACATTTCTATCCGGTGAGATGCGCAGCTTATGCCCGAACTCTCCAACGTAAGCGGCGCTCAATACGAAAGAGCCCACCTGCTGCTGAACGTTCAGGTTGGCCTGCTCTACAAACGAATTGCGAAAATCGAGTTCCATGCCACGCAGAGCACCGGTAGGAGTCGTATAGGAACTCGGGACGGGAGTAGGCAGTGGGGTGGAGAATGTTGTGGTCAGATTATTCGGCGAGTAGGTCGCCACAAAGGGTGGATTGGAGAAGGGCACACTCGGACCGGTATTGTCGCGATAGAAGACGAGACCGAAACCGCCGCGAATCACCGTGCCCGGTCGCACGTTGGCTGCAACTCCAAGACGCGGTCCGAAGGAGCGATAGTCTGTCTGAATTCCGGTTGTTGCTGAAGAGTTGACTCCGGCTACAAGAATCTTCCCTGAAGCAGGATCGAATTGCGAAATATTGTTTCCCAGCGCGATATCGGGCGTGATGATGTCATAACGCAAGCCGATGTTGAATGTGAGCGTCGATGTAACGCGCCAATCGTCCTGTGCGTAGAAGCTCGGCTCCCAACTGCGCAGGTAGCGCGGTGCCAGCTGCGTAACACGGGCAACACTCAGGTTGGTACCCTGAAGAAGATTAATGAGAGGAACGATGCTGGATACTTTTGTGCCGGTGTTGTTAGGACTCGATGAGAAGCTGTAGGTGCCGGAACCGGAACTCGGTTCTTCGTTGTAAATTTGCCGCCGAATTAACACAGCACCGTACTTCAGAGTATGCCTGCCTCTTACCTGCGTCAGGCTTCCGCCATACTGAAAGATCCCGTCGCGATCGTAAAGCGGCAACGATGTCGAGACGCCAAGGCCCGCGAAGCCGGTAACACCCACATTGGGCAGCGAAGACGTGAATAAATCAATATTCGCATTGGGTACGCCCATCGCATTGCCGTAATAAGAACCATAGTTCAATGGAAGCGAAGAGTTCGAGATGTAGGTGTACCCAGCCTTAAGCTCGAGAGTTGTTCTCGGCGAAAAGATGTGCGTGAAGTTCAGGATGCCCTGATGGGCTCCATCGACTGAGCTACCCGGGTACGAAACGGATCCACCCGGTTGAATCAGACCGATGTTCGGCAGATTGACGGCTGGCAGACCACTGGGGGTCGTGACGGTTACTCCGTTATAGGAGTACCGGACGAAGAAAAGGTTGTTGTCGTTGAATCGATAGTCCACGCGGCCGTCGGCTGTCGTGCCGTAGTACGTACCATTAGGGCTGTAAACAAAGCTGTTCGTCCCAGAATTCGGAGTCGGGTACAGCTTGAAATAGTTCAACCCTGGCGTGCTGAAAGTTGAGGGAGAGAGCACCGGACCTGGATTCCCGTTCGCGTCCTTCTGATCGGAGAAGTCTCCGGGATGAGCTATCTCATAAGCTGTCGGCACCGAGTTTGTAGTCGTCTGTCCTTGGATGATACGCAGTCCTTCGTAATCGGCGAAGAAGAACGCCTTATCCCTGATTATCGGGCCGCCAACGCTTCCGCCAAACTGATTCTGTCGGAGTTCAGGACGGCGTCCAACGGTTGCAAAGTAGTTGCGGCCATCTAGTGCGTCATTGCGAAGATACTCAAAGACCGAGCCATGCAGCTGATTCGTTCCTCCCCGCGTAATAAGGTTGACGACCGCACCCGGTGTTTTGCCTGCTTCTGCAGGATAGAGATTTGTCTGTACGCGAAATTCCGCAATTGCGTCGATCGACGGACGAACACCAATCGTGCCGATCGTCCCTTCGTTGTTATCAACTCCCTCAACCATCTCATTGTTCAGCGTGTCAGACCATGCGGCGACGACAATGGCCGAGGACTGCCGGCGGTCATCCGGACGGTTGCCGTTCGTAATCGCAGCAGCCGTTCCTTCGTTGGCTCCGGCAGCGAGATCGGCAAGTTGAACGTAATTCCGGCCGTTCAGCGGCAAATCCTGTACTGCCCTCTGAGAGACAGCTGTGCTGAGAACGGTTGAATCAGTCTCTAACGACGGGGGAGTAGAAGAGACCTCGACCGTTTGTTCAACCCCATTCACCGTCATCGCTACGACCACACGCCGCCGGTCGCCGGCGGACAGCGTGATGTCTGAAAGCTTCGAAGGCTTGAAGCCGTTGGCGCTCACCTCCAGCGAGTATTGCCCGGGCTGTAGCAGCGTGAAGACATACTCGCCCGACTGATCGGAGGTCATCGTGTGGCGCTCCTGCGTCTCCGTGTTCGTCAGAACAATGGTCGCGCCCGGCAACGCAGCTCCGCTCGGATCGTTAATATTGCCGAGTATGTCTCCGGTAGAGAGCTGACACCGTGCCGATACGGGCAGTATGAACGCCACAACGGCGAGCAACATAGTCAGAAAACAAACAAGGGAGGATATTGCTCGATGGATGCGGCGCGAAATTGTCATGAGGGCCACCTCAAATCAAACGATCGCATGCTCAGTCCAAGGTCCCTCCTGCTTAGGCAGGGACCAGACCGAACCAGTTCACGGTGCTAATTCTTGAGGGCCTGAAATGTTTCGCTAATTCTTGAAATGCGGCAATTAGAAAAACGCCTTCTCCTGGAAAGGAGAACTCTTACTCAACAAATCGGATTGAGTGAGCTCTAGCTATATATCTAGACGTCTATACTGTCAACGATTTTCTACCGACTCGACCAATTCGCCTGTAGCTCGGTTCGTGAGCCATCTGCGGAGTTTTGCGCCCTGAGGACAACATCGTGGCGAGATGCGAAATGACGCTATTGCTAGGAGTTTGCAATGAAGTCTGTACTCCGATGTGATCTAAGCGGCAAAATTGCGCTCGTCACAGGCTCAGGCCGCGGAATCGGCGCTGCCATCGCGCGACAGCTAGCTTCAGACGGGGCGCGTGTTGTGGTCAACGACCTGCGCGGCAGAGATGCCAACTCCGTGGCTGCAGAAATCCGAGCCGAAAATGGGGGGGCAATCGCACATTCCGCAGATGTGTCTTCTCCGTCCGCAGTGCGCGAACTGTTTCGTTCCATCTCGCGTTGGGGACAGCACCTTGATATTCTCGTCTGCAATGCCGCGATTACTAACTCGAAGGACATCTTCGACGTCAGCTTGCGAGATTGGGAAAAGGTTCTCCGCGTCAACGTTACCGGCCTTTTCCTGTGTGCAAAATTCGGCATGCAGATGATGCGTCGTCAGAAAACGGGTGGCAGGATTATCTTGGTGGGATCCGGGGTGGTGCATCAGGGGGCGCTGACTGGATATGTAGCATATGCAGCCAGCAAAGGCGCGGTTCATTCGATGGCCAAGACGCTTGCGCGCACCGGCGCTCCCTTTGGGATCACTGTCAACACGGTTGCGCCGGGTATGACCGATACGGAGCTATTGAGAAACGCACACACCAAAGCTGAGATACAGTCCATCGCCTCTACAATCCCTTTGGGGATCGGTCGACCGGAAGACGTTGCCACTGCGGTAGCCTATCTGGCCAGCGATGCCGCACGCCACTTAACGGGCGTTACTCTAGACGTGAACGGCGGCCAGATTATTCGCTAGATCGATTTCATCGATGTTTTCGATGGAGCGTGGCGAGTATCGCCGTGTGGATCGGTCTGGCTTGACTGATCAGCGAACTCTTACGGGTCGGATTGACGCGATTCGTCAGCAGGATAATGAACGCTTTCCGATCCGGATCAATGTAGATCGAGGTACCGGTAAAACCGGTATGCATGATCGCATGCGGAGAGGCCAGATCGCCGGCGAACGCGCGTTCCGCTGCGGTGTCCCAGCCAAGCGCGCGCGAACTCGTCGCCGGAATCATCTGCCGTTTCATAAATAATCTTATGGTTTGCGTGCTGACGATTCGCCTGCCGTTGTACTTACCGCCATTCAGGTACATCTGCGCGATCCTTGAGAGATCGGACGCCGTTGAAAAAAGGCCCGCGCGGCCGCTCACTCCACCCATCAGATATGCATTTTCGTCATGTACCACCCCGTGTACCAGCGTGTGTCGCAAGACATCATCTTGCTCAGTTGGAGGAATTCTGTCCAGAAGTGCGGGCGATGGGTTATAACCCGTATCCTTCCGGGAATGCCGACTCCCGCAAGCTCAAGCAGTGTTGGCGCGAAATCAAGGTTCAGAACCATTTCTTCAACCTTAGTTCCCGGCCGAAAAGCCCTCGGATACCGAATCATTGTCGGCGTGCGGATGGAGGGTTCATGCATAAAGCGTTTATCAAAGCAGCGCCACTCGCCGAGAAAATACCCGTGATCAGAACTGTGCAGAATGACTGTATCGTCGAGCTGCCCAGAAGACTCAAGGAAATCAATCACCCTCCCTATGTTGTCGTCAACGGCGTTCAGGCCGGCATAGTAATTCTTGACCAATTCCTCGAATGAGCGGACACTTTCGCTCGTCTGCATCGTGCCAATCTTATTAAGAGCGTTGGCGAAACATCGTGGCTTGCCCGGATAGCCCTTCAGATCGTCATCAAACGTTGCTGGTTTAGGAATGGCAATGCCGTTGTACTTATCGAGATGGCGGCGGGGTCTGTAGTAAGGCGAGTGCGGCGCCTGAAGCCATAGGAGAAGACAGAACGGGCGTTCACGCTTTTGCTTCAACCAATTCAGCGCTCGATCCGTGAAGAGATCGTCCGCGTAAGTTCCGGTCCAGTCCAAGGCTGCATTGTCGGGAAACTCATTTCGGAACTCACCTCTGTAGATCTTTTCTTCGCCCATCACGCCATTGCGACCCTCGCATACCTGCGGACTGTAAAAATCTGTCCCGGGAGAATTAAATGCAAAGTAGTAATCCCAGTAACGCTCTCTTACTCCATTGCCAACGTGAGCCTTTCACACCATCGCAACGTCATATCCTGCCTGATGCAACAGATCAGTAAAGATAGGAATATCGGGCGGCAGCGCTTCGGTGGTCTGATTGTCAAGCGCTCGTCTGCGTGCAAAGACTTCCATCTGAAACATTGCCGAGGTTCGAAGGCCGACGCGATTGCCGTCCGATCTTCGATTTTTGACTACCAAATGTGATTCAAATTTTCCGTTTGGCACGAAGTAACCCGCGTATTGCACTCGCGGTTGACACCTCACACTGAAGTCTGCCCTCCGAGCGGGCATCCTCATTGCGCGCGTTCCTCCCGCAACGTACTCACACATCTGGTTCATCTAATAAAACTTACGTTTTTATATTTGACTAGTATCGCGGTCCGATGTTAAAGTTTGCACCACCAACAATACCTCTCAGGAGCGCGACGGTGACGATACGGGGAACAACGGCTGCGAGCGTGCTTGCCGGTCTACTTCTATTCGCGGCAACTCTTTCCGCCTTCGCCCAGGAAACCAGGGCGACCCTCGGCGGCAAGGTCACGGATCCCAACGGAGCTGTGATCCAGCACGCCACCGTTACCGTCACCTCCAAAGACACCGGTGTCGCCCAGACCACCACCACCAATTCCGTCGGCGAATGGACCGTCCAGTACCTCCTTCCCGGCCATTACCGCTTCCAGGTCAGCGCCCCCAGTTTCAAGGCCGTCAAGTACGCAGACATCGAGCTCCAGGTCAACGACAACAAGACCATCAACACCCAGCTCCCAATCGGCGCACAGAATGAAACCGTCACCGTTGACACCACGACGCCGCTCATCGACACCACCGCCGCCGTCGCAGGCACGGTCATCACCGAAACCGAGATGCAGGAGCTCCCCAACCTCTCCAATGCGCCCACCGCGCTTATCGGCCTCACGCCCGGAGCCAGTACGAGCACTGGCGTTGGCGGAGGCGTGTTCCTGTGGTCGAATAGCGGCCTTTCCGGCAACGCCGTCAACGGCACCGGCGCCACCACGGGCGCCACGCAGTACACCAACTCCGCCACCAACTACAAGCTCGATGGCGGCACCGACACCAACAACGACGGACAGATCGCCTACGAGCCACCCTCCGACGCCGTCCATGAGTTCCGCGTCGTTACCAACGCGTACGACGCCGCCATCGGTCGCCAGTCCGGCGCCACCATCTCACTTGTCTCGCGCACCGGCACAAGCAAGTATCACGGTGATGTGTATGAGTACAACCAGAACAACCTGCTGAACGCCAATACGTACGCCTACGACGCCAGCGGAACGCCCAAAGCTCCCATCCACGTCAATAACTTTGGCGCCACCTTCGGCGGCCCACTCTCTATCCCGAAGCTCTATGACGGAGCCAAACGCGGCACCTTCTTCTTCCTCAGCTATAGCGGCATTCGCAACATTGCGCCCATCAATCAGGGCTATGCCACCGTCCCCACGCCCCTCGAGCGCCAGGGTGACTTTAGCCAGTCCTACGTCGTCAGCGCCGGCGTGCAGTACCCCGTCAATATCTATGATCCCAATACCACGGTCGCCACCAACTCCAGCAAAACCGCCTTCACGAGAACCCAGTTTCCCGGCAACAAGCTGACCCGCATCGACCCCGTTGCCAAGGCTCTCATGGCGATGATCCCGCTGCCCGACTCGCCCGCCCAGACCGCGATCAGCAACAACGCCAACAACTACCTGAAGAAGGAAGAGCAGAACGACAAGTTCGAAACCTACATGCTCCGGCTCGACCAGGCGTGGAACAACAAGAACCACAGCTTCGTGAACCTGCGCCAGAACCACTGGGACGAGATCACCAATGACCCCTTCGGTCCCACGTTCTTCCTCAACACCTACCTGCAGACCCGCGTGAACAAGGGCGTTACCCTCGATCACACGATTACGATCACGAACAACCTTCTGCTGGACCTCAACTACAATTTCGTCCGCTACGTTTCGAACACGCGTTCAGGAGCTGCCGGCAGCAACCCCAACCTCCTCGGCTTCTCGCCCACCTACATTGCCGAAATGAAGATGGCCACGGTCCCGCTCTTTGAGAACATCGTGCCCGGCGCCGAGGACAACGGCCTGGGCACTGACAACGGCGGCAGCCCCACTGCGGACACCAACCAGGACTTCAACGTCAACCTCACTCAGGTCCACAAGAACCACACCTTCCGCTATGGCGCCGAGTACATGATCCAGCAGGAAGCCAAGGGAGGCGTCGGAGCCGTCGGCGGGACCTTCACCTTCGGCACCAACTGGACTCGCTCCAGCCCCGTCGGCACCGTGGCTACCGGCTCCGGTGACGTCCTCGCCGACTTCCTTCTCGGCCTCCCCAACGGCGGCAGTATCCCGAACAACGCCTCCTCCTTCTGGTCACAGCACTACACCGGCTTCTACGTCCAGGACGACTGGAAGGTAAATCGGCAACTCACCCTCAACATGGGTCTTCGCTGGGATTACCAGCGGCCCGTCTCCGAGCGCTTCAACCGCCTGAGCAGCCGTTTCGATCCCAACTACGTCCAGACCGGCGTCACCACACCCGCACAGGGCAACTACGCCGCCCTGCTCAGCGGCTCAGCCTCCGGCGACTCCGGCCTAGCGTGCTGCAGGCCGCGCGGCCCGATCCCTCCACCTTCGTCGCCCGCGGCGCGATGTTGTACGCCGGCGTGAACGGCACCAGCCGGTACGTCGAAAACCCGCGCTACAAATACTTCCAGCCGCGCTTGGGCTTCGCTTATCAGCTTCACGATAAGACCGTCATCCGCGGTGGTCTCGGCCGCTTCGTTCAGGCGGACTTCGTCACCGGCAGCCAGACCGGCTTCTCCCAATCCACCTCCCTGACCGCCACGACGAACAACTACGAATCCGCTCCCACCATCTCACTCGAAAATCCCTATCCAAACGGCGTCCTGCAGCCGCCCGGTAACTCTCAGGGCGTGCTCACCGACGTCGGCTCCGTCGGCGCCTTCACCGATCCCAACATCGGCCGCATCTACGTCGATGCTGCCAGCGCCTCTGTCCAGCACCAGATTGGCAGCTTCCTCCTCGAGGTCGGCTTCACGCTAGATAAGACGCACGGCATCGGCATGGCCTGGGAGATCAACGACCCCACGGTCACCCAATGGCACGCGGCTTACGATCCCCAGTTCACCTCCACAGGTGCTCCCGTGCTCACCTCCGCGGGCGGCACCACGGTGACCAACCCCTTCTATCAGGTGTCCGGCATCGAAACATCACTCTCGTCCTACACCTCCAAAACCATCTCTGCCTACAACCTCCTCCGCCCCAACCCGCTTCTCGGCAACCTCACCGAAACGCGTGGCACCGGCCAGATCACCTATTACGCCCTCAACACCAAGGTCGAAAGAAGGTTCAGGAACGGCTTAAGCCTCCTCCAGGCGTTCTCCTGGTCCAGGCAGGAAGACGCGGACACCTTCTTTGGCCCGCAAACCGTCAAGCCCATCGTCCACCGCGAACTTTCCCCGCACGACAGGCGCTTCCATTACGTCCTCACGCCCGTCTACCAGTTGCCGTTCGGACGTGGAAAGCTCATCGGCAGCTCAGTAAACCATCTAACCGATGAACTCATCGGCGGCTGGGAGATCACCGGCGAGTACCAGTTCCAGTCAGGCACTCCCATCGTCCTCCCCACCAATAGCGCCTTCTTCCAGGGCGGCGACCCGAATCTCGGCTCCAGCAAGAGCGGCAAGCAGTGGTTCAACACCAGCAAGTTCGTCCCATATCCCACCAGCAGCACCACGCAGGCACAGCTCGCTGCCTACCCGGGCTGGACCGGAGTGCAGCAAATGCCCGGCTTCAACTGGACCCCCACGCCCACAGTCTCCGGCTACTCCAAGATCAATAACGGCGTCTACAACGATTTCACCACGCGCGTCACCTACAACCAGGACACGTGGGGCGACATCCGCGAACCGTACGTGAACACCTTCACGCTCGGCCTACGCAAGAGCTTTGCTCTCGTCGAGGGAGCCAAACTGCAGCTCGGCATTGACGCCTTCAATGCCCTCAACCACCCTCAGTTCGGCAGCATCAACGTATCGCCGACCAGTTCCGGCTTCGGCGCCTTCAACGGCACCACTAACACATCCAAGTGGGTCCCGGTAAACACTCCCCGCACCATCCAACTGCGCGCAAGGCTAACGTTCTAACCTTTTCCCCCGTTTCTGATGAGTTCAACACAGACTGTATCCTCGCCATCCGCCTCCCGCGGCAGATTACTTCTTGAACGAGAAAACCGCGGCGTTCAATGCATCGATCGCAGCTGTCTGGCTAATCAAAGTCGTCTTGCCGGGAGGACCAGACCAGACGATGCCAAAGGAATGATCTGGCCCTTGCGCATTCTCGATGATGCTGGTGGCGTTCACGCGCAAGACTCCCGCGTAGCGAGGCGAGTTGGATAGCTGGTTCAGCTCAGCCAGATTGCGCATGAAAATGCCCTTGAACTGCGTGCCATCGCTGCTGCAGGCCGGCTCACACGATTCGTGCACAACTCCATTCTTGTCCGAGAGCAGAAGAATGGCTGCGTCGGCAATCGTCTCCGCCTGTTCCAGCACACCGGAGTGGCCCGGAATCCGGGAAAGCTCAGCCAATCCTCCCAGCACGACGCCCTGGTTATAGCTCCACTTCCTGCGATGGTTATCATGGCATTGAGAATCCAGCCCGTCGCTGAACAGGTGATCCGGTTCGACCATTGCGGAATGCTGCAGCCAGTTCCACTCGCGGTCCGCCCACGCAATGTACTTCTTTCGCTGCCGGCCCTTTCTTCTGTTCGCGAGCTTTGCGGCGACGCTCAGGAATAGCTCGTTGGGAATTGCGTTCTTGTAGGTGCGGTCCCTGGTCCACCACAATCCCCCGCCGCACGTGTCGTCCCATCCCGTCGTCATGTCGGTGAAGATTGTCGCTGCGGCTGCCAGATAGCGCGAGTCTCCCGTGAGGTCATACGCGTCAATCCAGGCAAGTGCCCACCATCCCTCGTCGTCGTAGAACTTATTAATCAGGAAATGCTTGCCTATGTTCGCGGTGAATGTCCGTTCGATGTCCGGCAGGTATTGCTTCGTGCCCGTTGCGCGCGAAAAGTCGACCAGGGCCGTGAGGCTGTTGGCATCGTGCCACCATCCTTCTTTTCCCCAAAGCCCGCTCTCGCGGTCGAATGAAGCTTGCAGTGTATTGATTGCGAGCTGATCCTGTTGAACGAGCTCCGCACGGTTAAGCGATTGTGCCTCCTGCGCGCGCGTGTGTGCAGAGTTGAAAACAAGAAAAGCTGCTGCGATCGAAACGAGCTTGCGTGGAAGGAAAAATGTCCTGGGTCTCATTCGTCAGCATCGTATCGAAATTTTCCTGCGTCACAACTCGGATCGATTTTGCTGTGGGTTGGCACGGCCCAGCCCTCGAACGCTTGCTCCGAGATTCATGGTTCATGAAAAAAAGTCATACAGCAGATTGCAATCGATTATTGTTGCTCGCGAGGCTCCGTCGCGCTACGATGATCGACACTTTGACATCCTTGCCAGCCACTGATGCCAATTCTCCAGTTCGCGGTTGATGCCGCGCGATTGTGGAGTGGACAGCCTGGCGTAGGCCTTCCGGGAGATCGTGCGAATACCCAGGATCGGTCGAGCAGCGAAATTGCATTTTTGATGGAGGCTTTGTGAAACACAGAAACGAGACATACGCAGCATTTACGACCGTCCTGCGCAACGCCCTATTCCTGGTCTGCTCGCTGTGCGTCGGAGCGTTTCTGCCCTCCGCTTTGGGCCAGTTGAGCACGACAGGGAGCATCAATGGGACTGTCGTTGATACCTCGGGAGCGCTCATCGCAGGCGCCAAGGTCACGATCGTTCAGTCCGCTACCCACACCGTCACACAAACGGTCTCCAACTCCGACGGGAATTTTGTGCAGAACGGTTTGAATTCGGGCCATTACGAGGTCACAATCGCGGCGCCCGGGTTCGCGAATTACAGGGAGACCAACATCTACCTGGAACCGATGGCCATCTATACGGTTCACGCCATGCTCAAGGTGGGCAACGACACGACAACCGTCACCGTAACCGGCACAGAAGCGACGGTGCAAATCACCACGCCTGAAATTTCCAACACCGTTTCCGGCGAAGAGGCCCAGGAACTCCCGCTAAACGGCCGAAACTTCGAACAACTCGGCTCACTCATGCCCGGCGTCATTAATACCTCTCCGGTCGCCACGATGGGCACCGGCGGCTACAGCACCACAAACAGCCTTCTGGTAAACGGCGGCACGACGACCGGGAGCCCGGGCTCAGGTGAGACCGGCGCAATTTACTACCTGGACGGGCTCTGGATCTCCTCCAACGTGGTCCACGACGAGAACATCGTCACTCCCAATCCGGACGAGATCGCCGAGGTCAAAGCACTGCAGAACAACTTCAGCGCGCAGTATTCCCTCATGGGCGCGAGTGTCGTCGTAGTGCAGACCAAGAGCGGCACTGGCAGCTACCACGGCGGAGCGTGGGAGTTCCTGCGCAATACAGACCTGAATGCAACGCAGTACTTCAGCCACACACCCACCGCGATGAACTGGAACATCTTCGGCTACGACCTCGGTGGGCCATTGTTCATCCCCAAGATCTATGAGGCGGGAAGAAAGAGGACCTTCTTCTATTTCAATCAGCAGTGGGTGCGCCAGAAGGCGGGATCGCAGGCTACCGGCGCGTCTCCGCTGGCTGAAATGCGTGGTCAGGGCACTCCGAATGGAGAACTGCTGTTCCCCGGCACCAGCACGTCTCCGATCAAGGGAATCGGCGGACCGTATGGAATTGCCTTCCTGGCCGACCCCAGCCTCCCCGCCGGCCACTGCAAAGCCGGCGATACCAAGTCCTGCTTCGCGCAGGACACCGCCGGCAATTGGATCATCCCCGCCAACAGAGTGGATAAGAACGCGCTGGCACTCCTCAACGCCTTGGTTCCTTTACCAAATAACCTCGCTGGAGGCACATATACTTCCACGAGTTCCTCCGCCGACTATCTGAACACAAACCCGAACATCACCAATCAGGTCGATGTCTTCGGCAAGGTCGATCACGACCTCACCTCGAAGCTTCGCCTCTCCGGCGAGTACATGGTCGAAGAGCAGACCTTTACCGGCGCGAATGCTGCTCGTTTCGGTTCGCCGTGGACCACCAACTATGACATCTTCGAGACTGACGATCAGGCCTTCCAGGTTCGTTTGACGCAGATTCTCTCGCCTGCAATGACCAATCAGACCAGCGCGTCCATCGGCATCTTCGACGGCACGCACGACTTCGGCGGCATTCGCATGATCTCCCAGGTGCCCGGTTTCCAGCAGACGCTGCCATTCACGGGATCCTATCTGCAAAATTATTTGCCGAACATCCAACTCTCTGCCCCCTGGTCGAAGTTCGGCACATCATCCAACTACATCGTCCCTCGTGCCACTGAACTGCACGATACCGTAACCGACGATTGGAGCTGGCTGCGCAAGAACCACTTCCTGCAAGCAGGAATCACGTTCCTTCTGGGAACGGAGCGGCACTGGGCATCACCCACCGAAGTCGAGGGCCATTTCACGTTCAACGGTTATGCCACCGGCAACGCTATGCCCGATTACCTCCTCGGCCTGGCTTCCAACTACGCACAGAACAGCGCCGGGTTGCGGACCATCGCGCATTACAAAATTATTTCGCCGTACGTAGAGGACACCTGGCATGTAGCCCGCCACCTCACGATCTCCGGCGGCTTGCGCTACTCGTTCATGCCCTGGCCGAATGAGCAGGCAGGTGTGATCGATGATTTCAATCCCGCGCTCTACGATCCCAACCAGGCTCCCAAGATCAACATCGGGGGGACGATTACATCAGCGGCCGGCAGCTATAACCCTGCGAACGGCATTATGCTCAACGGCAGGAATGGCGTACCTCTCAATCTGACAGGCGTGCACCCCGGTTACTGGTCACCCGTGGGCGGTTTCGCCTGGGACATGTTCGGCAACGGGAAGACGTCGGTGCGAGGTGGCTATGGCCTCACTTATTACGAGACCGCCAGCCAGGGTTGCGACGAGGGTATCTGTCTCGGCTATCCCACCATAACTCAGGTAAACCTGGCCACATCGAACTTCGATAGCCCCGCCGGCGCATCGCCGCCTCCGACCATTCCCAACGTGCGAGGCATCGATCTTAAGAATTACCGCGCCAGCCACATCCACACCTACAGCTTGAGTGTGCAGCAACAGTTCGGATCGAACTGGATCGCCTCGATCGCTGGCGCTGCCAGCAATCAACGCGCCGGTAGCGCGTCCACCAACATCAATCAGCCTGGACCGGTGACGATCAACGGTGTGAGCTATGACTTCGATCCCACACTCAATAAGCCAGGTTATGTTGCCGGTTACTTTGCGCCGTACCAGGGCTACGGCTCGATCGATTACTACCAGAATATCGGTGTGAGCAACTGGGACGCTCTTGAACTCAGCCTCAAACATCACACAACCAGGAACCTTTACCTCACTGCTGCATACACCTGGTCGCACAGCCTGGATAACTTTGGCGGCTTCCAGAACTCGCACAATATCGCGGCGAGCTACGGTGATTCCGGCAATGACATCCCGCAGGTGTTTACCGTTAGCGCTATCTACTATCTCCCGCGGCTGGAGCACTCCCGGTGGTGGATGAAGGAATCACTTGGTGGTTGGCAGTACTCCGACATGACGACATTGCAGAGTGGCGGGACGAGCTCCGTCGGCCTCTCTGGTCCTAACCTGGGCCTGGCAACCCGTCCAAACCAGATTGCTCCCATCACTTACTCAAAGGACTGGAGATCGACGACCAATCATTGGTTCAGCCCATCCTCGTTTGCCCAACCTGCAGCTGGTTACTTTGGCAATGTCGGCAATGGAATCATCCGAAATCCGGGCGTCGAGGTTTTCAATATGGCTCTCTACAAGACCTTCCCGTTCACCGAGCGAGTGCATCTGCAATTCCGCGCCGAGTTCTTCAACGTCTTCAATCATTCCAACCCCAACGGACCCAACACAACAGTCGGCAGCCCTGCGATCGGCACCATCACGGGCGAGAAGGAGGCGCGTGAAGGGGAAGGATCGCTGAAGCTCACCTTCTAACCGAACCGTTGCTTTGTAACTGCAAGTTCACCTTGGAGGAATGAATGCTACGTCGTCTTTGGAGCATGCTGCCCATCTTCGCGATTGTTTCATCCTCTCTGATTACCAAGCTCGACGCACAAACCTATCCACAAAAAGCGGCTGATGGCGTGACCCAGCTTCAGACCTGGTATCAGACAAGCACAGGCACATGGTCCGCGCCCGCCGCCTGGTGGAACTGGGCCAATTCGACGACCGTATTGGCAAATTGCGAACGCATCCTCAACGACAATTCCTACTACTCTGCCCTGAGCGATACATTCTCCAACGCGCCTGCCGTCAAGGGCTGGACCAACTTCGAGAACGACTACTACGACGATATGGGATGGTGGGCGTTGGGCTGGATAGAAGCTTACGACGCGACCAATGACTCATCGTACTTGTCGATGGCCGAAACTATCTTCAGCGACATCACCAACGGATGGGATACCACAACGTGCGGAGGCGGACTCTGGTGGCATTCAAACCCGAATACATATAAGGCGGCAATTCAAAACGAGTTATTTCTCGAGCTGGCCGCCAAGCTGGCCAACCGCACGACAGGAAGCACATCGACAACATACCTCAACTGGGCCAACAAAGAGTGGAATTGGTTCAAAGCTTCCGGCATGATCAACTCCTCAAACCTGATTAACAACGGGCTGGACAGTACTAACCCGAACGCGTGTGTCAACGATGGCAAGACGGAATGGACGTATAACCAGGGAGTAATCCTCGCCGGTTTGGCGGAACTCTACATTGCCGACCATGATTCCACCTTACTGCCGCAGGCCGCAGCGATTGCGAATGCAGCGATAACGAACCTGGTCGACACCAATGGAATACTTACGGAAGCCGGAACGAATGGAACTGCAGCTCCACAGTTCAAAGGCATCTTCATGCGCGGCCTGATGGCGCTCAATGCGGTTGCGCCAAGCTACGCCTATCAGACTTTCATCGACAACAATGCCAACAGCATCTGGTCTACCGCTCAGGGGCCCAACTCAAACTGTCCAAGTCAATATGAATTTGGTGTCGTCTGGGACGCTGCTTGCGATCAGGCCGATGCCATTCGTCAGACTTCGGCCGTTGATGCGCTCCTCGCCGCCGTTGCGGTTCGCGGAAGCGCCTTTGTCGGGCCCGCAATCCCGAACCGCTATAGCGAGATCGAGATGTACGCGGTCGATGGCAGCGGAACCGTGTGGCACAACTGGCAAACACGCGGCACGAATGGCGCAAGCGATCTCACCAGCTGGAATGGATGGACATCGTTCACTATGGGCGGTGTTGTAGCACAGGCTGGCCCTGCGGCGACCATCAGCGGCATATACGGAGCGGCCATATTTGTACCAACATCGGCCGATGTCTATGTGAACTGGCAGCTCGTTGGCAATCAGGGGAACTGGAACGGCTGGACCGATATGGGAAGCACCAGCCACGGCTTGACCTCTCTTCAAGCGCAGAACGGCCTGTACGGGATGACCGTGTTCGGGCGCGACTCGGCAGGCAATATCTGGTACGCATCGCAAGCCACACCGGCTTCCTCCTGGTCAAGCTTTGCGCAGGTAACCGGCCAGGTTGTTCACCCCGGGTACACCGTCGGATGCAATGAAAGCGGTCTGCTCGAAATCTTTGGAGCAGATACGAGCGGCAATGTCTGGACGAACACTCAGACCAGCTCGACTGCGTGGAGCGGGTGGACCAAGATAGGCGGCAAGACCGTTAAGCCGTACCTGACCGTCACCCGAAACCTGGATGGAAATCTTCAGGTCTGGGGCGTGGACACGAGCAACACCGCTGTTTGGACAAACTGGCAAAGTACCAATGGCGGAAGCTGGCAGAGCAGCTGGCAGAATCTCGGCAATGTCGGCGGAGGCGTCACCATCCAGCCCGGATTTGTAGTCGGATTAAATGCCAACGGAAGCCTTCAGTTCTTCGGAGTCGGCGGCGACGGACATGTTTACACCATCTGGCATACCAGCAGTGGCTGGACTTCCAGTTGGACACAACTGGGAAGCATGGTGCTGAATTCTTACCTCACCGCTGGTATGACATCCGATGGCAGGATCCAACTCTTTGCCGTCGCAACAGGAAGTCCGTACGGAATCTATTCGAACTGGCAAACGAGTTCGAATGGCTACGGCTCGGCGTCCTGGAACGGATGGACAAGCTTCGGCGGTGGAGGCTATAAGTTCTACTCCGGCCAACCATGAATGCACACCCGCAGGGCACGCGCACTTATCCTTATTAATCAACACTGAGTTACGGGAGCAATAGAAATCCCTCTCCCCATTCTGAGTAGCCCCTGGACATCTCGGCAGGATTCGCTTCGGATGCGGCAAGCCCTTACGCTCATGCTGCTGTTTGCAGCTGGAGCGGTGAATTTCTTCGATCGCGCATCGCTGAGCGTGGCGAACACCACCGTGCGCGCGGAGATGCACTGGAGCGCCACGCAGATGGGTTGGCTGCTGTCGGCCTTTTCGCTCGCCTACGGCTTCTCGCAACTGCCGCTGCTCGCAATTCTCGAACGCTTCGGAACGCGGCGCGCGCTCGGCGCAGGGCTGGGATTGTGGTCCGCAGCTCAGATGCTGACCGGGCTTGTGCGGGGCCTCGGTCCTTTCCTTGCTTTGCGCGTTCTTCTCGGTGCGGGTGAGGCGCCGTTTTATCCCTGTGGTGTGCATGTCGTACGAGAGTGGTTTCCAGCTGAGACACGAGCGCGCGCCACGGCATTCCTCAACATGTCATCAACGATTGCGATGGCGGCAGCGCCTCCCGTGCTGACGATCGTGATGCTTCGCTTCGGCTGGCGCTGGATGTTTGGGCTGTTGGGGGTCGCCGGCTTGCTGGTCGGCGCGGCCTGGATGGCCTGGTATGCGGAGCGCGCAAATCTCGGTTCCGTTCGCGACGCATCGCCAGCCGTCAAACGCCCGAGCGCGTGGCGCGTGCTGCTGCGACGCAGAACCATGTGGGGCATGATGCTCGGCTGGTGCGGCATCAACTACACCGTATGGCTCTATACCGCGTGGGTGCCGGGCTATCTCGAGTCAGCGCGGCATCTCGGCGTTGGCAAAAGCGGCTGGCTGGCCGCAATTCCCTTTCTATTCGGCACGATCGGCATGGCGCTCAGCGGATTCATCAGTGACTGGTTCGTACGCCGCGGAGCGCCACTTACCAAGGTGCATCGCATCAATCTCGTCGCCGGAATGGTGCTCTCCGCGGCCGGAACCTTGATCGTCGGTCGCAGCCAAACCACGCCCATGGCGATGGCCGGCATCAGCGCGACACTGTTCTTCGTGCACTTCGCGGGCACGTCGGGCTGGGGATATGCGCAGGCGATGGGTACCGGCCGGTACACGGCTCCAGTCGGCGCACTGATGAACTTTGCGAGCTTCATCTTCGCCTCGGCAGCTCCGGTCGTGACCGGATGGCTGCTCGACCGCACGCGCTCCTTCACACTGTCACTCGAACTCTGCAGTGTCATTATGCTGCTCGGCGCGCTGAGTTATGCGACGCTGGCGAGCCCTCCGCCAGAAGGCACGCTCGACGTCGACCTCACATCGACGGGCGATGCATTGCACCTGTGAAGGCAACGGATCAGCGCCGTCGCGGGCCGGTCGGAAAATCGTGCGAGAGGCTCTGAATGATGTTGTCGGCCTGCGTACCGCCCTTGCAGGATGGATGCCCGAAACCGCTGGCGCTAACCCCGTTATGGAAGTCGAGAATCATGTTGTCGTTATGATCCGCCGAAGGTCCCATCGGCACCGCATCCAGATGCAGCTCGTGCCGCACCTTCCACGCGATCACGTGATCCGTGCAGGATGTGTCACCACTGAGGCCCAGCCCGCCAACAATGCGCCCGTCAGCCGCATAAAGCGGAAGTCCACCCGCGAAAACGATGATCCCGCCGATCGCTTTGCCGACCATCGGATCGTTCGGCGTGCCCAGCGCCGCCGGGTCAGGGCCAAAGACCGCCTGCGGATTCGGCGGAGCCGCCGTCGAGAGAGAGTACAGACTCTGCCCCGGCTGCGACGCGGCATAAATGTTCGCCGTCGAGAGCGCATAATCACGGCTGCTGAGACCGTTGGCCGTGTTCGCCTTTTCCGCAGCAATCACGCGGCTGCCCGGCCACTGATCCGCGCGGCTTGTCCCGCTGAACACGATCGCGCACACAATGCCATCTCGGTTCACAACAGCGGCCCACTCCTGGTTGCCCATGCCGCCGTTCTTGGATGCGCCCTGCCCCACGATGCCCTGCACTACCGAACGCAGGCGGCCGGCATCAGGCAGGTCGGCGCAGTTGGGCTTCGCTTGCGCCGCGGCAGCAAAGGTTGTGAGCGAAATAAGAGCCAGCGTTATGGCGATGCGCGGAGTCTGCATGAGAGTTCTGCTCCTTTGCGTTACTGGAGTTGACGCAGGTAAGCGACAAGCTCGCGTAATTGCTCGCCGCTGAACTGCGTGAGGTTCGGCATCTGGGCGCCAGGCTTCAGCGACTGCGCATGCGTCACCCAGGCTTCGAGATAAGCGTCGTTATTCATATAGCTGTTGCCCGCGATATAGGCGCGGCTGCCAATGTGCGTGAGGTCCGGCGCGACCGTGCCCGCCGCAATCGTTCCGCGCACCGTGTGGCACATCGAGCAAGGCCCGTTAAGAAACACCTGCTCGCCGTCGAGCGCAATCGGATCGCTCGGCGTCGCGCCCTCCTGGAGCTGATGTTGCTTCCACGCCTCATATGAGTCCTCGTCCTCCGCGACCGCATACAGCCGCATGCGCGCGTGCTCGGCGCCGCAGTACTCTGCACACGCGCCGGAGTACGTGCCCGCATCAGACGCTTCGACGCGGATGTAATTCGTCATGCCGGGGATGAGATCCACCTTGCCGTGAAGCTGCGGTATCCAGAACGAGTGCATTACATCACGCGTGACAACCTCAATGTTTACCGGCCGGCGCGTAGGAATATGCAGCTCGTTGGCAGTCTTGAAATCCTTCGTCGGATCGTCGTTGAGGTACTCGATCTCCCACCACCATTGATGTCCGATGATGCGAATCTCCGGCTTCATGCTCTTCACCATCTGCGCGTGCACCATGCCACCGCCGTGCATGCCGTGGATCGGAAAATCGCGCAACAGCCCCAGCCCCATCACAAACAACACCGTCAGCACAATCAGCGGCACGATGATGCCGCCGATCGCAATCCATCCTTCTCCACCGCTGGCGTCGATGGGCTCATGCTCCATCAGCGTGCCGCGGCGGCGATAGAACGCGTGCCAGAACAGCAGCCACATGATGACCGTGATCACGATGAACAGCACCGTCATCAACGTCATCAGGTGCGCGATGCTCCGCGCCGCCGGCCCGTGCGCCACGAACGTTGATTGCACAGACCGCTGGCATGCAGTCAGCAGCGCGCAACCGGCGAGCGCAACGAGTTTGGCGATGCGGCGAACCATCTACCGTCTCCCCGTGCGCGTCTGTTTACCGACGCCCAGTGGAGTGTTGTTCGAAGGATTCGGAATCTGCTCATTGACAGGTTCAACCGGAGGATCAGGCTCCTGCGGCGTGCCCATCGACTTGATGTACGCGACCAGCTCCCATATCTGCGCGTCCGGAATCTTCGTTCCCCACGCGGGCATTCCCTTCGATCGCCCATGCGCAATCGAGTCATAAATCTGATCGTCGCGATCACCATAGAGCCAGTCCGGATCGCGCAGGCTCGGCCCCATCCCGCCGCCCGCATGCCCGCCATGACATCCGGAGCAGTTGTACCAATTGAACAGTCGTCGCCCATCCTGCAGCGCGACCGGATCATTCGAATATGGATTGTTCCGGTACTGCACGTTCGTCGCTGAGCCAGGCACCGGCCCGACCGGATCCGCCACGATCGCCGGGCCGCCCGCTGCGATGCTGGTTGTCTGCGTGCGCCGGCAGCCACACAGCAGCACAAGCAGAGCAGTGCAAGCGGCAAGAGCAAACCGTCCTCGCATCGTTAATCTCCCTTCTCCGCCTTTGCAGGCTTCGCGGCCGGCGTGGCCTGCGGAAGCTGAGGAACGCCGTATGCACGCAAGATCTGCGCAATTTCGCTGCGCCGCCGCACCAGCTCCGCATCAATCTGCTGCTTCAGCGCCGTGTCACCTTCACGCACACCCACCGCGATATCGAAATGAAACGGCAAGCTAGGATTGCGGCTGTCGCTATCCACCGGCGTCAATTCCAGCGGCACAGAAGACTTCTGCGCGAAGTAGCCCGCGATCGGTCCCCACGCCACCGCAACGTCCACCGTCTTATCCGCGACAGCTTTGATCAGATCCGCCGGCGGGTTCGCCTCGTTCAGATTCCCGAAGATGCTGTAACCCACGAGATTGCGCACGATCCCCCGCGACGTAAACGCATGCACCGGCGGCACACTGTCATCCTGCTCGCCCAGCACATGCACACCAATCTTCAACGTGCGCAGCCGCGGATCATCAAAGCTCGTGATGTGCAAACCGCTGTCGCGCCGCGTGATGAAAACATACGTCGAGCGATAGTAGGGCTGCGTTGTATCGGCGTCCTCAAATCCAACCGGCACTCCCATCACCACATCGCACACGCCGCGATCCAGCGTGCTCTTGAAAAACTTCTCGCGCTGCGGAAACCAGAAATAGACGACCGGCCGATGAAGATCATGTCCAATCAGATCGGCGATGCGATTCTCAAATCCCTGCTGCTGCTGATTGGAGTACGGAAGATTATTCGGATCGGAGCAGACACGCAGCTCCTGCTGTGCAACCGCGGACGCACAGAAGGCAGCGCCGACCGCCAGCAGAATCGGCCTAGAAGCTGAAAACATAAAGCGTGCCTCCTGGCTGACTGGCTGCCTTGATCTTCCGCATCGCGCCCACGACGCCCAGCCCCGCATAGGGATCATCAGTCGATATCGACGGCAGCGCAACCGCGCCCATCCAGCCTCCGATCCCCGAGTAAATCGCCACATACTGCTTGCCATCGGCAACAAACGTCATCGGATCGCCGACGATGCCCGACTCCGTCTTGAACTGCCACAGAACTTTGCCGCTGTGCGCATCGACAGCGCGAAACCATCCATCCATCGTGCCGTAGAACACGAGATTGCCGCCCGTACTCAACACACCGGAGTAAACCGGGAAATCCTTCTCTTGGATTCCCCACACCTTGCGCGCGTTCGCAACATCCCACGCAACCAGCTCTCCCTGATATCCACCCTCACCCGGATACATTCGCACCTCCGCGCCCAAATACGGGGTGCCCGCGATGTAGTTCACCGCAGTCGCTTCAAAGTCCATACATGTGTTGTGCGCCGGAATGTACAGATATCCCGTCTGCGGATCGAACGACGATGGTATGAAATCTTTCGCGCCCGTCGATGACGGACAGATGTCCGTTGCGAACTTGCCGAAGTGCGGCCGCTTGGTCTGGTCTTCATGCGGTGCACCGGTCTTCAGGTCAACATAATCGGCCCAATTGATAGGCTCGAACTTCTCCGCCGAGAGCACCTGACCGCTCTCGCGATCCATCACAAACATGAATCCCGTGCGTCCCGGATGCAGCAGCAGCTTGCGCATCTGGCCATGCCAGGGCATGTCGACAAGCACGTTCTCCATGATCTCGTCGTAGTCATAACCGTCGTGCGGCGCGACCTGATACGCCCACTTCGCCATGCCCGTATCCGGATCGCGCGCCCATATCGTGCACGACCACTTGTTATCACCGGGGCGCATGTCGGGATTCCAAACACCCGGATTGCCCGTCCCGTAGTAGATCAGGTTCAGCTCCGGGTCATATGAGATCCATCCCCAGATTGTTCCGCCGCCGAGTTTCCACTGCCCCGGGGTCCATGTCTTCAGGCCGAGGTCCTTGCCCTGGTCCTTCGCATAGAACGGATGAAAATCAGCACCGATGCGCACATCGCTGTCAGGTCCCGTCGAATACGCCGCCCACTTAATCGCGCCGGTCTTCAGGTCGAGACCCGTGAGCTTTCCCCGCACTCCCAGCTCGCCGCCGCTGTTGCCCACCAGCACGGTGTTATGCACAATCACCGGCGCCATCGTGACCGTTTCGCCGAAGTGAATATCACCCACCTGCGTCTTCCACACCACCTTGCCCGAATTCGCATCCACTGCGATCACGTTCGCATCCAGCGTCGCGTAAACGATCTTTCCGTCGGCGTAACTCGCTCCTCGATTCACCGTGTCACAACACGCCACGCCAACCGCCTGGATGTTCGGATGAGGATCGAGAACCCATTTCTGCGGAAAGCCCGGCTTCGTCAGATCGAGCGCGATCAGCTTGTTCGGAAATGGTGTGACGATGTACATCGTCGAGCCCACCACCAGCGGCCCGCCCTCATGCCCGTGCGGGATACCCGTTGAATAGGTGCTCACCACCTTCAGGTTCTGCACGTTCGTGCTGTTGATCTGATTCAGCGGGCTGTACCGCGTATTGCCGTAGTCTCCAGCCGGCATAGTCCATTGGCCGTCGGCAACCGGCGAGACGATGTGGATACCGGGCAGCGCGCCGGGAATGCTGGTGGTCGTGCCCTGTGGCGCTTGCTGCGGCTGCTGCGCCACTGCCGCCACACCAAGCAGCAGCAGCGCGGCACAGGCGAGACGCTTCGGAAGTGCGATCAATTGCTCCATTGATACTGCTCCGGTCCTTCCAATGAGTAGAGATACGCCGCGATGTCGTAAGCCTGGTCTTCCGTCAGGCCCAGGTCCGGCATCGCCGTCTTCGGGTTCACGCTCTTCGGGTGCTCAATCCAGTGCGCGAGATTGTCCGCTGTGTTCGGCAGTTCACCGGCAATCATCGTCCGCTGGCCAAGATAGTAGAGCGGCGGCCCCACAAGCCCGCGCGCCGCGTGCACTCCGGGAATAATGTGACATCCACCGCAGCCATAGTCATGGATGAGTTGTTTGCCGTGCACAGGATTGCCTCCGCTCTGGACGACATACGGCCGCGTTGCATTGCCTTCGTTGCAGCCGGCGGCCGTCAACAGCGCGATGCATCCAGCGAGCGCCAGCAGCCCACTCCTCATCGCGCCCTCCAGCAGAGATCGAGAAACAGCGGAGGCAGCGCGAGCCACACAATCCCCATGCCCATCGTGATCGCCACCAGCACACCGGCCGCCGCCATGAACTCATGCCGATCGACAGCCTTCGTCTCCACGAGATCAGGCATCGTCGCGAAGCGCCGCCAGTTCTGGTACGACGTGAACCCTGCGTAGACCGTCAAGCCGAGCAAAACAAGCGCGCCGATAAGATACAGCGCCGTCGCCGTCGTCGCGTGTTGCGGCACGCCCCAATCCTCCTGCAGCATGCACGCGCGCCACGTCACCGTGATATCGAAACACCCCAGCAACACCCACGCGAACGCCGACCCCGCCATGCCGAACCACAGACTCCGCCGCCTCGCGCGCGCAGTCTCCACAGCCGCTTCATTCGCGGGCTCGTGCTTGTGCATTCGTGGATTAGCGTCCATGATGATGCACCTGAAAATGCGGCATGACGTACAACAGCGCAACGATAAAAATCCACACAACATCGACAAAGTGCCAGTACAGCGCGATCGTCTCGTACGCCTGGTGCGGGGAGCGAAACGCCTTCGCAAATCGCGGCAGCAGGCCCACATAGATCAACATCAGCAGCCCGACAATGACATGCGCCGCATGCAGACTCGTAATCGTGTAAAAGATCGACCCATACGAGTTGCTGTACGGCGCCAACTCTGCCCAGTGCGAGCGATACTCAAATCCCTGCACGCCCAGAAAGATGAACCCCAGCGCGACCGTGATCCAGAGCGCCAGCGCCGCCGCGCCAAAGCGATCCAGCTTCACCTGCTTCTCACCCCACGCCAGCACAAAGCTCGACGACAGCAGAATCACCAGCAGGATCAGCGGATAATGCAGCGGCGATGGATTCTCCGTCGCCCACCGGTCCTTGTTCGATCCGGGATAGTAGTACGCACCGAATATGCACATGAACAGCATCGCCTCGGTCGCGATCACGCACCACATGCCCCAGATGCCGCGCCGCTGATCAACCGGAAGCGTCGCAAGCTGCACGCGCGGAGGCGGAATCTGCACCGCTGAACTCACAACACCTCCTTCTCAGTCCTCGGCCACATCCAGAAGCAGCCGATCAGGAACACCACAAAAATCAGCGCCAGCGACACCCACACCATCTGCACTACCATCGTGCAGAAGAACGCGAACAGCGCAATGCTCATCAACAACGGTGCGAGTGAATCTTCCGGAATCGTGGCAATCCCAATTGGCACCGCATCCAGCGGCGTTGTGCTCGGCGTCAGCCGGCCGCGATCCAGCACGCGATCGTTCTCCGGATCCTCTTCTTCATCAAAGTCATCCCACAACGGATGCCGCGAAGCCACGAGCGGAATATGCGCCGACCCATACGGTTTCGGCGGCGATTCACTCTCCCACTCCAGCCCATCCGCATTCCATGGATTCTTCCCCGCCACTTCCCCGCGCTGCAGACTCGCCAACAAATTAACGATGCTCAGCAAAATGCCCAGCCCGAAAATGAATGCGCCAATCGTCACCGTCGTATTCAACCCATCAAATCCCAGCCCCTGCTGATACGTGAAAATGCGCCGCGGCATGCCCAGCAGCCCAAGGTTGTGCATCGGGAAGAACCCAATGTTGAAGCCAATGAACATCACCCAGAAGCTGATCTTCCCCAGACGCTCGTCCATCATGCGTCCTGTCATCTTTGGCAGCCAGTAATAAAACCCCGCAAACACCGGAAACACATTCGCGCCAATCAGCACATAGTGCAGATGTGCCACCACGAAGTACGTGTTGTGCACCTGCCAGTCCGCGGGAATCAGCCCCGTGAACACGCCGCTCAGTCCACCAATCACAAGCAGCACAATCGACCCCACCGCATAGTGCATCGCGGCCGTACTCACTGGTCTGCCTTTCCAGATCGTCGCCAGCCACGCGAACACCTGGATCGTCGTAAAGATCGAAACCGTCATCGACCCCGCAGAGAAAAAACTCATCGCAATGTCCGACATCCCCACCGTAAACATGTGGTGCAGCCACACGCCGAACCCAACCACGCCCGTCAGGATCGTCGCCACCGCCACATACGGATATCCAACAATC
>Ga0070741_10004962_pt1 | contig 30355 bp, 32 predicted proteins | sample Coa_R1_4_FD_66440 | JGI IMG/M metagenome (GOLD analysis project Ga0070741, IMG submission 66440) | Surface soil microbial communities from Centralia Pennsylvania, which are recovering from an underground coalmine fire - Coalmine... | ecosystem: Environmental > Terrestrial > Soil > Unclassified ... | reverse complement strand
GAGCTCGATTGCCCGGTCGATGACTTTCGCAGTCGCTTCGCGGTCGATCCTGCCGCCGAAATTGTTGCAGCCAAGGCCGACCAGCGAGACTTGCGGGCCGCCATGGCCGAGAGTGCGGGTTTCCAAGGCTCTATCCTTTGCTTCTGAGGATGCCGTTTTGGGTAGATAGGGCAGGATCGGCAGCTTGCCCGCCGACTACGCTTCGGACAACATCCGGCGCACGTTTCAGAAAGGTGCCGGGAGCCGGCAAGGGGGGGAACGAAATGCTTCGCGGAATCAATCCGATACTCGGACCGGAAATCCTGCACGCGCTTCGCGCCATGGGGCACGGCGACGAGCTCGTCATCGTCGACGCCAACTATCCGGCGGTGTCGAACAATAACCGCCTGATGCGGATCGACGGCGTCGACGCGGTGACGGTCGTGGACGCGGTTCTGTCGCTGATGCCGCTCGACAGCTTCGTCGACTACGCCGCGCTGCGGATGGAGGTGGTCGGCGACCCGAAGCAGATCCCGCCGGTCTGCAGGGAATTCGCCAAGGTCGTGCAGAAGCACGAGCCGGGCTTCAAGATCGGGTCGCTGGAACGTTTCGCGTTCTACGAGCGGGCGAAGACGACATTCGCCACGATCGCCACCGGCGAGACCCGCTTTTACGGCAACCTGATCCTGAAGAAAGGCGTCATCCCGCCGAAATAGGCAAGGTTCGGCTCCTCAAAGCCGGCGCTGCATGAAGACGAGGTCGAGCCAGCGGCCGAACTTGAAGCCGACTTCCGGCATGCGCGCGGTTTCGATGAAGCCGTGCTTTTGGTGGAGGTGGATCGAGACCTCGTTCTCGCCGGCGATTCCGGCAATCATGACGTGCTTGCCGAGGTCTGTGGCGCGCGCGATGAGCGCGGTGAGGAGGGCGGAGGCGATGCCTTTCCGCCGCGCTTCCGCGGCGACATAGACCGAATTCTCGACCGTGAAGCGGTAGCCGTCGAAAGCCCGGAAATCGCCGAACGAGGCATAGCCAAGGATGGCGCCGTCATCGGCGGCGACGAGCACGGGGTAGTTCAGCGCCGCCCGGGCGTTGAACCACTGTCGCCGGTTTTCGAGGTCGGCGACCGCGTCGTTCCAGATCGCGGTCGTGTTCAGCACGGCGTCGTTGTAGATGGCGAGAATGGCCGGCAGGTCGGCCTCGGCGGCGGGCCGCACGATCATGGTCATGGGCGAGAGCGCTCCCCAGCATCCCGGCCAGCCTAGGGGAGGGCGGTGCGCCGCGGCAACAGGCTTCCCGCATCGCAGTACGGGTGCTAAGCACCCCGCCCATGTCGACTTCCCCCCAGGAAAACATCCGCAACTTCGCGATCATCGCCCACATCGACCATGGCAAGTCGACGCTGGCTGACCGCCTGATCCAGACCACCGGCGGCCTGACGTCGCGGGAGATGAAGGAGCAGGTGCTCGATTCGATGGACATCGAGCGCGAGCGCGGCATCACCATCAAGGCGCAGACGGTGCGCCTCAACTACCGGGCCCGGGACGGGAAGGACTACATCCTCAACCTCATCGACACGCCCGGCCATGTCGATTTCGGCTACGAGGTTTCGCGCTCGCTCGCTGCCTGCGAGGGCTCGCTCCTCGTCGTCGACGCCAGCCAAGGCGTCGAGGCGCAGACGCTCGCCAACGTCTACCAGGCGATCGACAACAACCACGAGATCGTCCCGATCCTCAACAAGGTCGACCTGCCGGCGGCGGAGCCCGACAAGGTCAGGCAGCAGATCGAGGACGTGATCGGCCTCGACGCCTCCAACGCGATCCTGATTTCGGCCAAGACCGGGTTCGGCATCGGCGAGGTGCTGGAGGCGATCGTCACCCGCCTGCCGCCGCCAAAGGGCGATCCCGACGCGAGCCTCAAGGCGCTCCTCGTCGACTCCTGGTACGACGCCTATCTCGGCGTCGTCGTGCTGGTGCGCATCGTCGACGGCCGCCTGAAGAAGGGCGATCGCATCCGCATGATGGGCACCGGCGCCGCCTACGACGTCGACCGCGTCGGCGTGTTCACCCCGAAGCTGACCGTAACGGACGCACTCGGGCCCGGCGAGATCGGGTTCCTGACCGGCGCGATCAAGGAAGTCGCCGACACCCGCGTCGGCGACACCATCACGGACGACAGGAAGCCGACCGCGAGCCCGCTGCCCGGCTTCCGCCCGGCGGTGCCGGTCGTCTTCTGCGGCCTGTTCCCGGTCGACGCGGCGCAGTTCGAGGACCTCAGGAGCGCGATGGGGAAGCTCCGCCTCAACGATGCGAGCTTCTCCTTCGAGGTCGAGACCTCGGCCGCGCTCGGCTTCGGCTTCCGCTGCGGCTTCCTCGGCCTCCTCCACCTCGAAATCATCCAGGAGCGGCTGGAGCGCGAGTTCAACCTCAACCTCATCGCGACCGCCCCCTCGGTCATCTACAAGATGAAGCTCACCGACGGGTCGGAGATCCAGATCCACAACCCGGTCGACATGCCGGACGTGGTGAAGATCGCCGAGATCGAGGAGCCGTGGATCGAGGCGACGGTGCTGACCCCCGACGAATATCTCGGCGCGGTGATCAAGCTCTGCCAGGACCGCCGCGGTGTGCAGAAGGAGCTGACCTATGTCGGCTCGCGCGCCCTCCTCAAATACGACCTGCCGCTCAACGAAGTGGTCTTCGACTTCTACGACCGGCTGAAATCGGTCTCGAAAGGCTACGCCTCATTCGACTATCACCTCACCGATTATCGCGCCGCCGACCTCGTCAAGCTGCAGATCCTGGTCAATGGCGAGCCGGTCGATGCGCTCGCCATGCTGGTTCACCGCACCCGCGCCGAACTGCGCGGCCGCGGCATGGTCGAGAAGCTGAAGGAGCTGATCCCGCCGCACATGTTCCAGGTGCCGATCCAGGCCGCGATCGGCGGCAAGATCATCGCGCGCGAGACGGTGCGGGCGCTCCGCAAGGACGTGCTCGCCAAGTGCTACGGCGGCGACGTCACCCGCAAACGGAAGCTCCTGGAGAAGCAGAAGGAAGGCAAGAAGAAGATGCGGCAGTTCGGCAAGGTCGACATTCCGCAGGAAGCCTTCATCGCCGCCCTGAAGATCGACTCGTAGGCACGAAACGCGCCCTCCACCGCTCGTTCCCGCGCATGCGGGAACCCAGACCGGTGTCAGGGCACGGAGCGCGGTGAAGCGAATCCGGCAGGAATAACCCCCGTAGCCCTGTCACCAGGCTCATCCAGAACCAGACTGGGTTCCCGCGTGCGCGGGAACGAGCGAACTGATGTGGGCGAAAAGGAACTGCGGATGGTGTATCCGCGTCACATCTCAACCGGAGAGGTGTCAGCGATCAGTGTCGGAACTACGCCGCCGGCGCCGCCACCGCAGCGCCCGCGTGCCACCAGCCGAGAATGATCCCCATCACCACCATGCTGACGAGCTGATAGCCGCTGGCGATGGCGAATATCTGCGGCTTCCGCTTCTCGTAGAAAATCTGCCCGGCGCCAATGGTGGCGACGAAGGCGAGCCACGCCATGGCGCTGACGAGGATGCCGGTGCCGATGCCGCCACCGTAATGAACGATGAAGCGCGCCAGTACGTAGGCCATGATCAGGTCGCCGATGATCTGGACAATCATCGCCTGCGCGAGACCGCTCGTCGGCGCACCCTCTGGCACGCCGAGGAGCGAACGCCATTGCTGCCCGAAAAGGGCCGTGAACCAAACCGCTCCGATCGCGAACTTGACGATCGCCGCCACCACGACTGCGAGAAGATTGACTTCCATTGCCGCCTCCCCTGAGTTCCGGCGTCGTTGCCGGCCCCAAAACGCTTCCCTCTATTCCATCCCCTCGAACAGCGCCGTTGACAGGTATCGCTCGGCGAAGGACGGGATGATGAGGACGATGTTCTTCCTGGCCATTTCCGGCCGGCTGCCGACCCTGATCGCCGCGGCGATCGCCGCGCCGGAGGAAATGCCGACCGGAATCCCCTCGACCCGCGCGCAGAGGCGCGCGTATTCGAAGGCATCGTTGTTGGAAACGGTGACCACCTCGTCATAGACGTGGGTGTCGAGGATCTGCGGGATGAATCCCGCGCCGATCCCCTGGATCTTGTGCGGGCCGGGCGCGCCGCCCGAAAGGATCGGGCTGTCGGCCGGCTCGACCGCGACGACGCGGGTGCCGGGTTTGCGCTGCTTCAGCACCTGGCCGACGCCGGTGATCGTCCCGCCGGTGCCGATGCCGGCGACGAAGACATCGACCTCGCCGTTGGTGTCGTTCCAGATTTCCTCCGCCGTGGTCCGGCGGTGGATTTCCGGATTGGCCGGGTTCTGGAATTGCTGCGGGATGACCGCGTCGGGGATTTCCTTGAGCAGTTCGTCGGCGCGCGCGATTGCGCCGCGCATGCCCTTGGCGCCTTCGGTCAACACCAGTTCGGCGCCAAGCAGTTTCAGCATCTTGCGCCGCTCGACCGACATGGTCTCGGGCATGACCAGGATCAGCCGGTAGCCGCGCGCCGCGGCGACGAAGGCGAGCGCAATCCCGGTATTACCCGAGGTCGGCTCGATCAGCGTATTGACGCCCGGCCGGATGCGGCCTGAAGCTTCTAGCGCATCGACCATGGCGACGCCGATGCGGTCCTTGACGCTGGCGATCGGGTTGAAGAATTCGAGCTTGGCGAGGAGATTGGCCTTCACCTCCTTCATCGCCGCAAGGCGGTCGAGACGGACGAGCGGCGTGTCGCCGATCGTGTCGGTGATCGACTCGTAGATGCGGCCCCGGCCGGGTTTGCGTTCGGGCGGCGCCACGGGTGCGGGCTTGGCGGCGGGACGGGCCATCGGGCTGCTTCCTCCTCCTCGTCGGTCGCCAGTTTACTCCTAAAGTCCGGTCGAACCGAAGCCGCCGCTTCCTCGCCCGCTGGCCGGGAGCGAAACGACTTCGCGCAAATCGACCGTCGCGACGGCCGCGACCACCAATTGGGCGATGCGCATGCCGCGCGTCACAATGAAGGCACGGTCGCCGTGGTTGATGAGCGGCACTTTCACCTCGCCGCGGTAGTCGGCGTCGATCGTCCCGGGCGCATTGAGGACGGTGACGCCGTGCTCGACCGCGAGACCCGAGCGCGGCCGCACCTGCGCCTCGTAGCCTTCCGGGAGGGCGATGGCGAAGCCTGTCGGGACGAGGGCGCGGCCATTGGGCGCGAGCACGAGGGGCTCCGCCACGGCGGCGGGCAGGTCGAGACCGGCCGAACTCCCGGTACGGTAGGCGGGGGCAGCGAGTCCCTCGCCGTGCGGCAGGCGCATGATCGCGACCGTCACGCTCATCGCTCCGTCCTTGCAGCGAGCGCTCCGGCGACGCGTGCGATCAGTCGTCCGGCGACCGCGTCCTTGGCCAGCCGCGGCCATTCCTCGACGCCGTCCGGAGTGACCAGTCGGACGGCGTTCTCGTCGCCGCCCATGATTCCGGTCTCCGGCGACACGTCGTTGGCGACGATCCAGTCGGCGCCCTTTGCCGCAAGCTTCTTCCGCGCGTTGGCGACAAGGTCGGCGGTCTCGGCGGCGAAGCCGATGACGAGGGTTGGACGCCGGTCGCTGTGGCCGACCGTGGCGAGGATATCGGGGTTCTCGACCAGCGCGAGGGGCGGTGCATCGCCCGACCCGTCCTTCTTGATTTTGCCCGCCGCCTCGCTCGCCGGGCGCCAGTCGGCGACTGCGGCGGCCATGATCGCGACGTCGGCCGGGAGCGCGGCGAGCGTGGCGTCGAGCATCTGCCGTGCCGTCTCGACATGGCGGACGGTCACGCCGGGCGGGTCGGGGAGCGAGACCGGGCCGCTCACCAGCGTGACATCGGCGCCGGCCGCTGCCGCGGCGGCCGCGATGGCGTGGCCCTGTTTCCCGGAGGAGCGGTTGGCGAGGTAGCGCACCGGGTCGATCGGCTCATGCGTCGGACCCGACGTGACGAGCACGCGGCGGCCGGCAAGCGGCCCGGACGGGCGCAACAGGGACTCGACGGCGGCGACGATCTCGAGCGGTTCGGCCATGCGTCCGGCACCGGTCTCGTTCCGCTCCGCCATCTCGCCGGAGTTCGGCCCGATGAAGTTGACGCCGTCGCGGCGGAGCGTCGCGATATTGCGCACCGTCGCCGGATGCGCCCACATCGCCGGGTTCATCGCGGGAGCGGCGAGAACCGGGACACGGCTGGCGAGCAGGATGGCGGCGGCAAGGTCGTCGGCGCGGCCGGCCGCCATGCGGGCGACGAGGTCGGCCGTCGCCGGCGCGATGACGATGAGATCGGCTTCGCGGGCGAGCCGGATATGGCCGACATCATGCTCGTCGTCGCGGTCGAAAAGCTCGGTGAAGACCCGGGTGCCGGTGAGCGCGCCGACGGAGAGCGGCGTGACGAACTCGGCGGCGGCGCGCGTCATCACGGCGCGGATTTCGGCGCCGCGCTCCCTCAGCCGGCGGATCAGGTCGAGCGACTTATAGGCAGCAATGCCGCCGGCGACGATGAGGAGGATGCGCTTGCCGCCAAGCGTCGCGGCAGCAGGGGGCGAGGGAGCCCCGGCGGGCCGGTCCGGCGGCAGCGGCACGACGGCGTCCGCCAGAACCTGCCGCAGTTCCTCCTCGAGCGAGCGGCCGGCGGACGCGGCGCGCAGCGCCAGACGACGCTTCACGGTCTCGTCGAGCCGTCGGATGGTGACGCTGGTCATGGGTGACAGAATATGCGATGATTGCAGTGCAATCAATCGGTGCAATCACTTGATGGAGAGGATCTCGGCCGCCGTCTCGCCGGCGCGGACTTCGTCCCCGACTTCCTTGCCCATCAGCGCCTTGGCAAGCGGCGCGACGTAGGGAATCGTACCTTTGTCGGGATCGGCCTCATCCTCGCCGACGATCTGCCAGGTCTGCGTCCGCCCGTCCTTGCGGCGGATGGTGACGGTCGAGCCGAAATGCACCTTTCCGGTTTCGGGTGGCGGCTCGATCACCTCCGCCGTGGCGCGCCGGGCACGCCAGTAACGGAGATCGCGGTGGAGGCTGTTATTGGCGGCGCGGTCGTCGGCGGGCGTTGCCGCCAGCGCCGCCGTCAGCCGGGCCAGCTCGCCGTCGATCTGCGCCATCCCCCGGGCGGTCACGTAGTTCGGATGCGGCGAGATCGGCCGGTCGGGCAGATCGTCGCCGCCATCGTCCTCGGCATCCTTCACAAATGCGCGGCTCATGACCCGGCCCTTCAAAGTACCAGGCGCAAGCCTATCACGACCGCGGCCCCTGCCAGAATCACCAGGGCGGCCCGGCTCCATCGGGTTGCCCGCGCCTCGCTCTTTCCGATGCCGGCGATGGTGTCGCGATCGAGCCGGAGACCTTCGCTCCCCATCCGGTCGAGTTCCGCCGACAGGCGCTCGGCGCGTTCGGCAAGGCGCGGCAGTTCCGAAACCAGGCGGCCAAGCGCGCCGACGCTCTCGGCCGCCATTTCGAGCTGGCCGGCCGGGCCGAGGTTCCGCTCGATCCACTCGGCTACCACCGGTTCTGACGCCGACCACATGTCGAATTCCGGGTCGAGCGTGCGCGCGACCCCTTCGACCACGACCATCGTCTTCTGCAGGAGCAAGAGCTCCGGCCGCGTCTGCATGTCGAAGAGTTCGGTAACCTCGAAGAGGAGCGTCAGCACCCGCGCCATCGAGATGTCGCTGGCGCGCTGGCCGTGGATCGGCTCGCCGATCGCGCGGAGCGCCTGGGCGAAATCCTCGACATTGTGCTCGCCGCCCGGAACGTAACCCGCCTCGAAGTGCACCTCGGCAACCCGGCGATAGTCGCGGCGGATGAAGCCAAAGAGAATCTCGGCGAGGAAGCGGCGCTCCGGCTTGCCGAGCCGGCCCATGATGCCGAAGTCGACCGGCACGATGTTGCCGCTGGCGTCGACGAAGAGGTTCCCCTGGTGCATGTCCGCATGGAAGAAGCCGTCGCGGAGCGCCTGGCGGAGGAATGCCTGGATGAGCCGCCGGGCGAGCGCCGGCAGGTCGTAGCCGGCAGCCCGGAGGGCTTCGACGTCGGACAGCTTGGTGCCGTCAACCCATTCGAGCGCCAGCACGTCGCGCGCCGTGTAGTCCCACTCGACCCTGGGGACGCGGAAGCCGCTATCGCCGGCCGTCGCGTGCGCCATCTCGGAGAGCGCCGCGGCCTCCAGGCGCAGGTCCATCTCGATGGTGACGCTGCGCGCCAGCGTATCGACTACCGCGACCGGACGAAGGCGGCGCGATGCCGGATCGATGCGCTCGATGAAGCGGGCCCCGGCATAGAAGGTCTCGAGATCGCGACGGAAGCGGCGCCGGATGCCCGGCCGCAACACCTTCACCGCGACCGGGCGCAGCCCGTCCGGACCGGCGATTTCGGCTTTATGAACCTGCGCGATCGAGGCTGCCGCAACCGGCGTCGAGAACGAGGCGAACAGCTCTTCGACCGGGCGGCCGAGGGATTGGGCGACCTGTGCGCGGGCCTCGTCGTCGGGGAAAGACGGCATCTCGTCGCGAAGCCTGCCGAACATGGCTGCTGCTTCCGCGCCGACGATATCCGGACGCGTGGCGAGGAACTGCCCGAGCTTGACGTAGGAAGGACCGAGCCGGGTTGCGGCCGCGCTCAGCCTTTCCGCCCGGCTCGACGCGGCCTGCCGGCGCTCGAACAGGCGCGCCAGCTTCACCGCGCGCCGCGGCAGCGTCGGCAGCGACTCCGGATCGATCACGGCGAACGCACCCTCGCGCGCCAGCACGAATCCGGCATAGGCGAGCCGGAAGAGGGCGGCGACCGAGCCGGCCATCAGAGCTTCCAGCCGGAATGGATCGCGGCGATCCCGGCGGAGAGGTTGCGGTACTCCACCCGCTCGAAGCCGGCGGCGCGAAGCATGCCGGCGAAGCGTGCCTGATTGGGGAAGCGCCGGATCGACTCGACGAGGTAACGGTAGGGTTCGCGGTCGCCGGTGACGAGTTCGCCCATCGCCGGTATGACATTCAGCGAATAGAGGTCGTAGAGCCGGTCGATGCCGGCGATGTCGACGGCCGAGAATTCGAGGCACAGGAAGCGCCCGCCGGGCTTCAGCACCCGATGCGCCTCGGAGAGCGCCCTGTCGATCCGCGGTACGTTGCGGATGCCGAACGCGATCGTCACGGCTTCGAAACGATGTTCCTCGAATGGCAGATCTTCGGCGTTCGCCTCCGCGAAGGCGAGGCGCGTGAGCCGTGCCGCCCCGGCGCGGGCACGCCCCACCTCGAGCATGTGCGGATTGATGTCGGAGACGATGATCTCGGCGACCGGCGAGGCAAGCGCGATCCGCTCGGCGACATCGCCGGTGCCGCCGGCGAGGTCGAGCACGCGGAACGGCGAGCGCGAGCGCCGCGGCGGAGCCAGCCAGGCGACCAGCGCCTGTTTCCACGCGCGGTGGAGACCGCCGGACATGAGGTCGTTCATCAGGTCGTAGCGCGAGGCGACCTTGTCGAAGACCTCGTCGACCAGTCCCTGCTTGGCCGCGGTCGGCACGGCGCGGAAGCCGAAGGAGGTTGTGTCGTCGGTCGTTTCGGCGGCGGTCTTGCCGGCCATGGCAGCGAGGCTCCTGTCGGGCGCGGACGATAGTATAGGCCCTGCCGAACCGCTATCTTGCCGGCCGCTTCAAAAGGGTTAGCGCGTGCCCGAACTTCCCGAAGTCGAAACCGTCCGGCGCGGCCTCGCCCCGGTGATGGAAGGCCAGACCATCGTCAAGGCGGATGTGCGCCGGCCGGACCTGCGACGGCCATTCCCGGCCCGGTTCGCCAGCCGCCTGAAGGGCCGGAGGGTCACCGGCGTCGGCCGGCGCGCCAAATACCTGACCGTCGACCTCGACGATGGCAGCGTTCTCATCATGCATCTGGGCATGTCCGGCTCCTTCCGGGTCGAAGACGACGGCGGCGCGCGGTCCTTGAGCGATCCCTACCACCGGCGCAGCAAGCTCCGCGCCCACGACCACGTCGTCTTCCATCTCGGATCCGGCAAGCGCGTCGTCTTCAACGACCCCCGCCGTTTCGGCATCATGGACCTGATGCTGCGCGTCGAGGCGCCCGAGTCCGCGCATTTCAGGGCGCTCGGCATCGAGCCGCTCGGCAACGTGCTTGATGGAGCGATATTGGCGAAGCTCTTCGCCGGTCGGAAAGCGCCGCTGAAAGCGGCGCTGATGGACCAGCGCCTCGTCGCCGGCCTTGGCAACATCTATGTCTGCGAAGCGCTGTGGCGCGCCAGGCTTTCGCCAGACCGCGCCGCCGGGACGCTGGCGACCAGGACCGGCAAGCCGACCGCCGGCGCCGATCGCCTTGCCGACGCCATCCGCACGGTTCTGGAGGCAGCCATCAAGGCCGGCGGCTCGTCGCTCCGCGATCACATCCGGACCAATGGCGAGCTCGGCGACTTCCAGCACACGTTCGCGGTCTATGATCGCGAGGGCGAGCCGTGCCCGCGAAAGGACCGCGGCATCATTCGCCGCAAGCTCCATTCCGGCCGCTCGACCTTCTATTGTCCCGTCTGCCAGCGTTGAGATGAAACCGATGGCCTATGACAATATCCTCGTCGAGCAGCGCGGCCGCGTCGGTCTCGTCACGCTCAACCGGCCGAAGGCCCTCAACGCCCTCAACGATGCGCTGGTCGGCGAACTGCTCGCCGCGCTCGCCGCGGCCGACGCCGATGACGGGATCGGCGCCAGCGTCATCACCGGCTCGGAGAAAGCCTTCGCCGCCGGTGCCGACATCAGGGAGATGGCCGGGCTGTCGGCGGTCGAGGCCTATGGCAGGGACCAGGCGGCGGCGATCGGGCGGCTGGCGGAGATTCGCAAGCCGGTGATCGCGGCGGTGGCCGGCTACTGCCTCGGCGGAGGCGCGGAGCTCGCGATGCTCTGCGACTTCATTATCGCCGCGGACACGGCCAAGTTCGGCCAGCCGGAGATCACGCTCGGCATCATGCCGGGAATGGGCGGAACACAACGCCTGCCGCGCCTCGTCGGCAAGTCGCTGGCAATGGACATGATCCTGACCGGCCGGCAGATCGGCGCGGACGAAGCGCTCCGTGCCGGGCTGGTCGCCCGGGTCGTGCCGGCCGCGGACCTGTTGCCCGAGGCGCTGAGGGCCGCGGAGACGATCGCCAGCTATTCGCTCCCGGTGGTGATGATGGCGAAGGAAAGCGTCAACCGGGCCTTCGAGGCGCCGCTCGCCGAAGGGCTGCGCTTCGAGCGGCGGCTTTTCCATTCGATGTTCGCGACCGAAGACCAGAAGGAAGGGATGGCTGCCTTCCTCGGCAAGCGGAAACCCTCGTTCAGGCATCGCTGAGGCCAGGGCCGCCGGCGTTGACCGGGCGGCGGGCCGTCACTATAAGCACCGCTCAATCGGGGTGGCCTTGGGCCGCCCGCGTCCTTTTCCGTCAAAGGCAGACAATGGCCAACACGACTTCCGCCAAGAAGGCGACGCGCAAGATCGCCGCGCGCACCGAGGTTAACAGTAACCGCCGCGGCCGCATGCGGACCTACATTCGCAAGGTCGAGGAAGCGATCGCCGCCGGCAACAAGAGCGCCGCGGTGGAGGCGCTGAAGGCGGCCGAGCCGGAGATCATGCGCGCCGCGTCGAAGGGCGTGGTGCACAAGAACACGGCGTCGCGGAAAGTGTCGCGACTGGCCGCTCGGGTGACCAAGCTCGCCTGACCGCTGTCGCCTTCTTTCTTCTCACGGACGCGAGCCCGGCAAACGCCGGGCTTTTTCTTTGCCGGCTGGCTTCAGCGGGCCGAGGCCGGCGCCGTCCGGTTAACCCGGGTGCGCGCATCCATTTCCCTTGTCTATCAAGCCCCTGCCGGCATGTCGCCTCCGCAGGTCGCAGAACGCCGCCTTCCCGGACGAGTCAAGGGAGCCGCGCAGAAAAAAATCCGGCGTTGCATCCGGGAAACCCCGCCAAACTGAATCAAACACTTACCGGCCCGCAGCGAGGCACATTTCGTTGAGCCGGCTCTGTCGGGGGCCGCTACCCGAAGTCCGGTCTTGAAGGCCGCGCGGCCCTATGTTTTTTTCTTCGGCAGGGACTGCGAAGACAGTCCGGGATGGCGGACTAACCTCACAATCGAAGTATGCGGCGACCGGCGTTGGTATTGGTTTCGCGGCTGCTAAGTGTTTGCAGGAGCGAAGTCTTTTGAACCACGATTTGAGTAGGCGTTTCAGAGTTATTGGTTGAACTCCGTCCCCAGGGACGGGGCTTTCGATGCCAACTTGACGATTCTGTATCGCGTGCCGGCGTGCCGGTGCGCGAGGGGGCCCCTTATGTCTGAACGCAACGTCAGCGGCTATGCCGGCGATGTTTCCGCCAGGGCTGCATTCGACGATCTTTCCCGGACCGCCGATGCGACGCTGATCGACGTTCGGACCGCGGCGGAGTGGGTCTATGTCGGCGTCCCGGATCTCGGCCGCATCGGCAAAAGCCCGGTCCTGATCGAGTGGGATGAATTCCCCTCGGGCGAGCTGGTGCCGGATTTCGTCGGACGGCTGACGGCCGAGCTGGACAAGCGGCGGATTCCGCGGGACGCGCCGCTCTATTTCATCTGTCGCTCCGGCAATCGCAGCCGGCAGGCGGCGATCCTGGCGACGGGCGCGGGTTTCAGCCGGAGCTTCAACGTTGACCTCGGCTTCGAGGGCAGGCTCAGCCCGGAGCGGCACCGCGCCACGCCCGGAAGCTGGAAGGCGGAGGGTTTGCCATGGGTGCAGTCGTAACCGGGGCGTTCGTCGCCCTGCCGCTCAACCCGGTTCTTCCCGAGACGGCGCTGAACGGAGGCCAGGGGGACAGGGAAGCGGGTGGGCCGCAAGACAATGTGCGGACGGCGGGAGGTGCAGGGGACATGACCAAGCGGCGACCGAACTCGGAACAGTGGGAACGCGTTAGGCAGCGTCTCAAGGCCGAACTCGGTGAAGATGTCTTCACCAGTTGGTTCGCCCGGGTCGAGTTCGAGGATGCCGACAAGGGCATCGTCTACCTGTCGGTCTCGACGCGCTTCCTCAAGTCCTGGATTCACAACCATTATCGCGAACGTCTCCTCGCCCTGTGGAAGGAGGAGGACGATTCGACCGTGCGGGTGGAACTGCTCGTCCGGGGCGCCGTGCGCGCCAAATCCCAGCCCCTGGAAAAGCCGGCAGCGGCGCCGGAGCCGGTGGCAGACGAGCCGCCCGCTGCGCCTTCGGCGACGGTCTTCCAGGGTATTGCGCCCCGGCGCTCGGCCGAGGACGGGTCGTTTGTCGGCTCGCCGATCGACCCGCGCTACAGCTTCGAGAATTTCTGCGAGGGCGCGGCCAACCGCGTTGCTTTTGCCGCGGCGCGCGCCGTTGTCGATCCGAATGGCGGCCGCGCCAGCCAGTTCAACCCGCTTTACATCCACGCCGGCGTCGGCCGCGGCAAGACGCATCTGCTGCACGCGACCGCCCGCGCGGCGCGGCGGGCCGCGCCGCTCCGCAAGGTCGTCTACCTCACGGCCGAGTTCTTCATGCACCGCTTCGTCTCCGCGCTGCGCAGCCAGACCGCGGTTCCGTTCAAGGAGAGCCTCCGGGACATCGACCTCCTGCTCATCGACGACATGCAGTTCCTGCAGGGCCGCTCGGTGCAGCAGGAATTCTGCCACATGCTCAATTCGCTGCTCGACAGCGCCCGCCAGGTCGTCGTCGCCGCGGATCGGCCGCCTGCCGAACTGGAAATGCTCGACGAGCGCGTCCGCTCGCGGCTGAAGGGCGGCATTGCCTTCGAAATCGGCGCACCGGACCTCGAACTCCGCCGCCGCATCCTCGCCATGCGCTATCGCGTCGCGCAGGAAGCCAATCCCGGCATCGATATTCCGCCGCCGGTCATCGAGTATGTCGCGCAGTCGGTGGTCTCGAACGGCCGCGATCTCGAAGGCGGCCTCAACCGGCTGGTGGCGCAGTGGCAATTTACCGGCCTGCCGGTGACGCTGGCTTCGGCGGAGATCACGCTTCGCGACCTCATCGGCGCGCGCGAGCCGCGCCGGGTCAAGGTCGAGGACATCCAGCGGGTCGTCGCCCGGCACTACAACGTCTCGAAGTCCGATCTCCTGTCGAGCCGGCGGACGCGAACGATCGTGCGCCCGCGCCAGATCGCCATGTATCTCGCCAAGGTTCTGACGCCGCGCTCGCTCCCTGAGATCGGCCGCCGCTTCGGAGGGCGCGACCACACCACCGTTCTCCACGCCGTCCGCAAGATCGAGGAACTGATCCACAGCGAAAAGGCGCTCGCCGAGGAGATTGAACTCCTCAAGCGCCTGATCGACGAATAAGCGGGGAGCAGCCAGCCGGGGCCGTGGAAATCCGCGGTCCGGCGCGGCAGAAGCGTTGCGCTTTGCCGGCTGACAGGCCAATCTTCCGCGGGCGGAAGCGCGAGGGAAAATCGCGTTTTTGAAGACGCTGCCTTCCGCCGAGGGGCTCCGACCATGCGCGTGACTGTCGAACGGTCGCATCTTCTGAAGTCGCTCGGCCACGTTCATCGCGTGGTCGAGCGCCGTAACACGATCCCGATCCTTGCCAACGTGCTGCTTCGCGCCGAAGGCGGAAAGCTGCTCCTCAAGGCGACCGATCTCGACCTCGAAGTGACCGAGACGGTTCCGGCCGAAGTCGCCCAGCCGGGCGCAACGACGGTTCCTGCCCACATCCTCTACGATATCGTCCGCAAGCTCGCCGACGGCGCCGAAGTCGCCCTCGACACCGGCGAGGGGGCGCAGCTGGCGCTCCGTTCCGGCCGCTCGCGCTTCACCCTGCAGGTCCTGCCGGAAGCCGATTTCCCCGACCTCGCCTCGGGCAGTTTCGTGACGCGCTTCGTCCTGCCGGCGAGCGCGCTGAAGAAGCTGATCGACCGGACGCAGTTCGCCATCTCGACGGAGGAAACGCGCTACTATCTCAACGGCATCTACCTCCATGTCGTGACGGTCGCCGGTAAGCCGATGCTCCGCGCGGTCGCCACCGACGGGCATCGCCTCGCGCAGGCGCAGATCGAGGCGCCGGCCGGCAGCGAGAAGATGACCGGCGTGATCGTGCCGCGGAAAACCGTCGGCGAAATCCAGAAACTCATCGAGGAACCGGACGCGGAGGTGACGGTCGAGCTTTCCGACACCAAGATCCGCTTCTCGGTCGGCGCCGTCGTCCTCACCTCGAAGCTGATCGACGGCACCTTCCCCGACTATGTCCGTGTCATCCCGCAGGGCAACGACAAGGTGATGAAGGTCGACCGCGGCGAATTCGCAGGCGCCGTCGACCGCGTCTCGACGATATCGAGCGAGCGCGGCCGCGCAGTGAAGCTGATCCTGTCGGACGGCAAGATGGTGCTCTCGGTCAACAATCCCGATTCGGGAAGCGCCACGGAGGAACTCGGCGTCGAATATCCCGCCGACGCGCTCGAGATCGGCTTCAACTCGCGCTACCTCCTTGACGTTGCCGGTCAGCTCGAGACCGAAACCGCGGAGTTCCGTTTCGCCGATCCCGGATCGCCAACCCTCATTACCGATGTCGGCGAGGCGAATGCGCTCTACGTCCTGATGCCGATGCGGGTCTGAGACGCCGAGCCTCGCCAGGCGTCTGCGGCGGAGCTAGGTTCCGCCCATGTTCTCAGCCGAAGAAACCGAGCGCTATGCGCGCCACATCGTGCTTGCCGATATTGGCGGGCCGGGCCAGCAGAAGCTTAAGGCGGCGCGGGTTCTAGTGATCGGCGCCGGCGGCCTCGGCGCGCCGCTCATCCAGTACCTCGCCGCGGCCGGCGTCGGCACGATCGGGATCGTCGACGACGACCGCGTGTCTCTGTCCAACCTGCAGCGCCAGGTGATTCACGGCACGCCCGATATCGGCCGGGCGAAGGCGGCAAGCGCCGCAGACGCAGTTGCCCGGCTGAACCCATACGTCGTCACCGAGGCGCTGGAAGGACGGCTGACCGAAGCCAACGCGCGGGCACTCGTGCGGAATTACGATATCGTTGCCGACGGTTCGGACAATTTCGCGACGCGGTATGCGGTATCGGACGCCTGCTTCCGGGAAAGAAAGCCCCTGGTCCTGGCGGCCGTGGGACAGTTCGACGGCTCGCTGACCACGCTGAAGCCCTATCTCGCCGGCAGCGACGGCGTGCCTTTGCCGACCTATCGCTGTCTGTTTCCAGAACCACCGCCGGCGGGACTTCTGCCGACCTGCGCGGAGGCCGGGATCGTCGGTGCGCTCACCGGGATCATTGGCTCGCTCCAGGCGCTGGAAGTGATCAAGGAAATCACCGGCACCGGAGTGGGGTTGGCCGGGCGCCTGCTTCTTTACGACGGGCGCTCTGCCCGCTTCGAGACGATTCGCTACGCCTGGGACCCGGCCAACCCGCTCAACGGCAAGTCTGCGGTCACCGCACCAGTTCCAGCGCGATGACCGCGAAGCCGACCGCCGCGGCGGTGACCGAGACCGGAAGGAATCGGCGCAGCCGCGAGGTGCGCTCGGCATCCGGCTGCGGCCGCCGTATCGTCTTCCGCGCCTGGATCAGGCTGACAACCATCATGGGGTCCATGACACATCTCCTGGTTTGAATCGGTTCAATACGAATATGGTCGTGTATCGCCTGCTGTCAAGTACATCTTGAAGCGGTTCAATCAAGAATCTATATTCGAATGATGAAGCCGGTAGTGCGATTGGCGGACGTGGCGCGGGCGGCGGGGGTGTCGCAGGGCACCGCATCCAATGCCTTCAACAGGCCAGACATTGTTCGGCCCGAGCTGAGGGCGAAGGTCGAGGCGGCGGCGCTCAGCTTGGGCTATGCCGGGCCGGACCCGAAGGGAAGGCTGCTTCGGGCAGGGAAGGTTCACGCGCTCGGGGTCGTCGTCAACAACAGCCTGGGCTATTTCTTCAACGACCCGTTCAACCGGGAATTCATGCGCGGCGTCGCGGCGGTCTGCGATGCCGAGGGCGCAGGACTCTCGCTGATCGCGTCCCACGACCAGAAGAGTGCGGCCTGGAGCATTGAAAGCGCGGTCGTCGACGGGTTCATCCTGCAATGCCTGGAGGGCGGCAACCGCCTTGTCGAGCTGGCGCGGAAGCGCCGGCTGCCTTTCGTGGCGGTCGATCTCTATCCGGGCACCGACGCGGGCTCGATCATTGTCGACGAGCGCGGGGGAGCACAGGCGGCGGCCGAGCACCTCCTCGGCCTCGGCCATCGGCGCTTCGCCATCCTGACCCTGCCGCTCATCGACGACGGCCGCACCGGCCCGGTCGACCGTTCACGCCGCGATGCGACCCAATACAACACGACGCGCGAGCGGCTTGCCGGCTATGCCGAGGCGCTTTCCGCCGCCGGAATTGCGATCGACAGCGTGCCGATCGTGGAGTCGCTGAATGACCGGCGTGCCGAAGAGGGAGCGCGCATGGTGCTGGATGCCGCACCGGAGGCCACGGCGATCCTCGCGATGTCGGACGTGCTGGCGCTCGCGGTCCTCGCCGAAGCCGTTCGGCGCGGCCGCCGCGTACCGCAGCACCTCTCCGTGGTCGGCTTCGACGACGTCCCCGAGGCCGCCGCATCGCGGCCGGCGCTCACGACCGTCCACCAGCCGATCATGGAAAAGGGGCGGATCGCCGCCGGCATGATTCTCTCCGGCGCCACGGAGCGCGTCGCGCTGCGGACCGCGCTGGCCGTGCGTGATAGCACCGCGCCGCCGCCCGAAACACTTCGCCGTTGAGGCGTTCTTAACTCTCCTTCGACAAGAATTGCCCGGTTTCCAGTTGCGTACCGGGGTGGGTCGGATGCAGGCGCGTACACGGCGGCTGAGTCGCGATATCTGGTCGTTCTGCCTGGCGTTTGCGGCGCTCGCCGTCGCACCGGCCAATGCCCCGGAAGCGGCTTCGCTGCCGGCTGCCGGCGTGCAGAAGAGTGTGAGCGGCCTGCCGGTTCCGCGCTTCGTCAGCCTCAAGGCCGCCCGCGTCAACGTCCGCGTCGGTCCGGGCGAGGATTACAAGGTCGCCTGGGTCTTCACACGTCCTGGCCTGCCGATCGAAGTGATCGCCGAATTCGACAATTGGCGCCGCATCCGCGATTCGGACGGCACCGTCGGATGGGTTTTCCAGAGCCTGCTTTCCGGCAAGCGCACGGTGGTGGTAGCGCCGTGGCAGAAGGGCGATCCGCTGCCGATCCGCAGCTATGGCGAACCGGATTCGACCATAACCGCCTATCTCGAACCCGGGGTCATGGGGACGCTCGACCGCTGCCGCAACGCCTGGTGCCGGATTTCGGGCAATGGCTTTTCCGGCTGGATCCCGCAGGACCGGCTCTGGGGCGTCTATCCCAACGAAGACCTGAACTGAGGCGACGGCGAAGAGGTTGGCGATCCGCCGGCGGCCGGCCTAGTTCCGGGCGATGCGGCGGAGCCGTACCACGACGTCGACCCGGCTGATCTCGTAGCCGGGCGGAGGTTCCGGCACTTCGCCGACGCGCAGCCGGCCTTCCGGAATATCGATCACCTCGTCGTCGCCTTCGACGAAGAAGTGGTGGTGGTCGCTGGTGTTGGTATCGAAGTAGGTCTTCGACCCGTCGACGATCACTTCCCGGAGCAGGCCCGAGCCGGTGAACTGGTGGAGCGTATTGTAGACGGTGGCCAACGACACCGGAACGCGATGGATCATCGCCTCGGCGTGGAGCAGTTCCGCCGAGATGTGGCGGTTGCCCTTGGCGAAAAGGAGTTCGGCAAGCGCCAGCCGCTGCCGGGTCGGCCGCAGGCCGGAACGCCGCAGCAGTGCGCGAATGTCGCTGCGCGACGGCGGATGGGAGAACGTGACGTTGGTATCCATCGGTGCATCCGTTTGGCCGCGCGGTTAAAGGCCGCGGGTTCAATACAGAACGGGGAAACCGCGTCCGGGGACGCAGATCCGGACTTCCTTCTGCCGACTCGCTTACCGCGCCGCAATGAGAATCTTTCGCAAGCGAACCGGCTCTGGCCGTTCGGCGGTCGGCGCTCTACCCCGAATCCCGTGATGACTGTCCGGTCCGGCGTCCCGGCAGACGGGTTGCCGCCTGCCGGCCGCGTGCCGGCATAGTGACGACTCGACCGCTTCGGTGTTAGAACCCGCGGGGTTTTCGCAGCGGTTCTCGGCGGCCGATAACGCAACAGCCGCCGGATGATAGCGGTCGGTGCCGGTCCTTTTAGAGGTGCATGGCAAGCATGGACGATCGGCCGTCTAGCTACGACTACGAAGCGCTCCTGGCCTGCGGGCGCGGCGAACTCTTCGGGGAGGGCAATGCGCAACTGCCCCTGCCGCCGATGCTGATGTTCGACCGGATCACCGAGATCACGGCGGCAGGCGGCGAGAACGGCAAGGGCCGGATCGTCGCGGAACTGGACGTGAAGCCGGACCTCTGGTTCTTCGGCTGCCACTTCAAGGGTGATCCGGTGATGCCCGGCTGCCTCGGCCTCGATGCGCTTTGGCAGATGCTCGGCTTCTTCCTCGGCTGGCTCGGCGCCCCGGGGCGCGGCCGCGCCCTTTCGGTCGGCGAGGTGAAGTTCTCCGGCATGGTGCTTCCGACGGTGAAGCTCGTCCAGTATGGAGTAGAATTGAAGCGGGTCCTCCGGTCCAAACTGATCCTCGGCGTGGGCGACGGCTGGCTGAAAGCGGACGGAGAGACCATCTATCGGGCCAGCGACCTGAAGGTCGGCTTGTTCAAGGCGGAACCGGCAGCTGCTTGAGCCGGTCGGAACAGTGAGGCCAGGAAACGGATGAGACGGGTAGTCGTCACCGGCATGGGCATCGTCTCCTCGATCGGAAACTCGACCCAGGAGGTGCTTGCCTCGCTGCGCGAGGCGCGCTCGGGAATCGTGCGCGCCGACAAGTATGCCGAGCTCGGCTTCCGCAGCCAGGTCCACGGCGCGCCGACCCTCGACCCGGAAACGATGATCGACCGGCGCGCGATGCGTTTTCACGGCCGCGGCACCGCCTGGAACCACGTCGCCATGGACCAGGCCATCCGCGACGCCGGCCTCGAGCCGCGCGAGATTTCAAACGAGCGCACCGGCATCATCATGGGCTCGGGAGGGTCGTCGACGCGCACGATCGTCGAGGCCGCCGACAAGACGCGCCAGTCGGGCTCGTCCAAGAAGGTCGGCCCGTTCGCCGTGCCGAAGGCAATGGCTTCGACGGCCTCGGCGACGCTCGGCACCTGGTTCAAGATCAAGGGCCTCAGCTATTCGATCTCCTCGGCCTGTGCCACCTCGAACCACTGCATCGGCAGCGCCTACGAGCAGATCCAGTTCGGCAAGCAGGACGTGATGTTCGCCGGCGGCTGCGAGGATCTCGACTGGACCCTCACGGTGCTCTTCGACGGCATGGGGGCGCTGTCGACCAAGTTCAACGACCGGCCTGCCGAAGCGTCGCGTGCCTACGACCGGGACCGCGACGGTTTCGTCATCAGCGGCGGAGCCGGCGTCCTCGTCCTCGAAGAGCTGGAACACGCCAAGGCGCGCGGCGCGCGTATCTACGGCGAGATTGTCGGCTACGGGGCCACGTCGGACGGCGTCGACATGGTTGCGCCGAGCGGAGAGGGCGCCGCGCGCTGCATGCGCCAGGCGCTGGCGACCGTGAAGGAGAAGATCGACTACATCAATCCGCACGCCACTTCGACGCCGATCGGCGACCTGAAGGAAATCGAGGCGATCCGCGCCGTCTTCGGATCGGGCGAAAAGTGCCCGCCGATTTCGGCGACCAAGTCGCTGACCGGGCATTCCCAGGGCGCGACGGCCGTCCACGAGGCCATCTACTGTCTCCTGATGATGCAGAACGGGTTCATCGCCAAGTCGGCCCACATCGATAACCTCGATCCGGCCTTTGCCGACATGCCGATTGTCACGGAACGGGTGGATAACACGAATCTGAACACGGTTCTGTCGAATTCGTTCGGGTTCGGGGGAACCAACGCCACACTGGTGCTTCAGCGCTACGCGGCCTAGAAACAGGGAACGGCGGGGGAGGAATGAAATGACGAGCGGCCTGATGCAGGGCAAGCGCGGCCTCATCATGGGAGTCGCCAACGATCATTCCATCGCCTGGGGAATTGCCAAACGGCTCTCCGAGGCCGGCGCCGAACTGGCGTTCACCTACCAGCCGCCCAATCTCGACAAGCGGGTGCGGCCGCTGGCGAAGTCGGTGGGTTCGGATTTCCTTATCCCCTGCGACGTCGCGATCGATCCGGACGCCGAGGATCCCGCGGCGCTCGACAAGGTCTTTGCGGCGCTCGCGGAGCGCTGGGCGAGCATCGACTTCCTCGTCCATGCCATCGCCTTCTCGGACAAGACCGAGCTGAAGGGGCGCTACGCCGACACCACCCGCGCCAACTTCAAGAAGACGATGCTGATCTCGTGCTTCTCGTTCACCGAGGTGGCGAAACGGGCCGCCAAGATGATGCCGAACGGCGGCGCGCTGGTGACGCTCACCTACGGCGGTTCGACCCGCGTCATGCCCAACTACAACGTCATGGGCGTTGCCAAGGCGGCGCTCGAGGCCTCGGTGCGCTACCTCGCGGTCGATTTCGGCGAGAAGCAGATCCGGGTCAACGCGATCTCCGCCGGTCCGGTGCGCACGCTCGCCGGCTCGGGCGTCGCCGATGCGCGGCTGATGTTCAATTTCCAGAACCGGAACTCGCCGCTCGGCCGCTCGGTCACCATCGAGGAGATCGGCAACACGGCGGTCTATCTCCTCTCCGACCTCTCGTCGGCGGTGACCGGAGAAATCCACTTCGTCGATTCGGGCTACAACATCGTCTCGATGCCGCGCCCGAAGGAACTCAAGGTTCAGGAGGCGCGCGAGGTCGCCGAGACCGAGGCGCCCGCAGCCGGCGTGGTTCGCTCGGATGCGGCGCCGCACGAAATGCGCCGCCTCAGCCTGATTCCCGGTTCGCTGGCGCCCGACCGCTTCCTGCCGCCGATCCGGCGTTCGTTCATGGCCGCCTGGCAGCAGGCGGTGATGTCGGCCAAGCGCTGGTCGCGCTAGGCCGGAGCCTCAGCCGAAGCGGCGCGCCAGAGCGGTTTCCGCCTCGCGAAGGATGCGGTCGAGAACCGTCCCCGCCGGCTCTATCGACCGGATGAGATCGATGCCCTCGCCGGCGAAGACCACCGCAACGTCGATGTCGCCGGCTGCCGCGGCCTTGGCGTAGCGCGCCTTTTCGGTTTCGGCGGACGTCGCCATCTCCGCTTCGCGCCCGTGCCATTCCTCGGTCAGGCGGTTGGCGATGGCGCGTCCCGTATATTCGTGCGGCCAATCATAGCCGCGCGCGATATCGAAGACGCGCGTGCGGAGCGTCTGGTCGCCGCTCGCCGCAACGACGCGGCGCTTGCCTGCTTCCGGCGCCAGCGATTCCTCGGTCGCATAGAAGCGCGTGCCCATCAGCACCCCGTCGGCGCCGAGCATGAGTGCGGCGGCGAGGCCGCGCCCGTCGATGATCCCGCCGGCCGCAACCACCGGGACATCGCGTCCCGACGCGGCGGCGAGGTCGGCAATCGCCGGCACCAGCGGCATGGTCGACCGCCTCCCGCCATGGCCGCCGGCCTCGGTCCCCTGCGCCACGACGATATCGGCGCCCTCGTCGATCACCGTTTTCGCCTGCGCCACCGTCTGCACCTGGCAGATCGCAACCGCGCCAGCCGCCTTGATCCTGGCGATGAACGGCGCCGCGTCGCCAAAGGAGAGCATCACGGCCGCCGGCGCATGTGCCAGCGCCACATCGAGCGCTTCCGGCCGCTTCGCCAGTGCCCAGGTGATGAAGCCGCAGCCGACCCGCTGGTTGCCGGCCGCCTTGAATTCGCGTTCCAGCCAGGCCGGATCGGCATAGCCGCCGCCGATCAGCCCGAGGCCGCCATGCGCGCTTACCGCCGCCGCCAGCGCGCCGCCGGACACCATGCCCATCGGCGCCAGGAGAACCGGATGCCGGATTCCGAGCCGCTCCGTCAGCTTCGTCTTCAGCATCATTTCACTCCCGAGCCAAGCATCGCGCCCAGCCGTGGCAGCTTCATCGCCGGGGCCACTTCCGAAGCGAGCCTGATGATCCCGCCGAAGCGCCGCTCCTTCTTGGTGGCGTGGCTGTCGGCGATGTCGCGGAGCCGATGCTCGAGGAACGGGTTGCTGAACCGCTCGATCACCGTGTCGCGGTAGGCCGGCGCCTCGGCAATACCTGCGGCGAGCAGGACCGGGATGACCTCTTCGTCGTAGATCGCGTCGAGCCAGGCGCGCATTTCCGGATCGGCGAGGATTTCGCGCACGGTCTCGTCGTCCCGCCGCTTCTCGACGATCCAGCGCTCGGCAAGGCAGGTGTGGCCGAGGTTCAGGACGAAGAGCTTCAGCCGCTCGGTGACGCGAAGGTCGTCAACCATGCGGACGGCGGGGTGAATACAGGGCGGCGCGAGGCCCGGCTGCTTCTCGATCGCCCAGAGCGCGTAAGGTTCTGCGATCGCGCCGGCAGGCTCGATGGCGCCCGAGACGATGCGGTCGACAAGGCTGTTGCCAAAGACGCACTTCTCGCGAAGCCACGCGACGAACCCTTCGCCAAGCCCGGAACGCGCGGCGATATCCTCGATCAGGCCGCGGAGAACGACGCCGTTCGAGGGCACCAGTTCGCACGGCAGAAGCGTGAGCGGCCGGCCATTACGCCGGAAACGCGCGTCGAGAAGGCGGGTGAGCTTGGCCGGAAAGGACGCGGGAACGCCGGCGCCGAGTCGCTCGTCAGCCGGCATGGCGTAGCCGGCATCGCCGGTATTGGAGATGATCGTCGCCGCTTCCTCGACGAAGATTCGCTCCACCTCGTTCCAATGTTGCGCCGCCGACAGGCCGCGGACGATGCTACGCGTGTACTCGGTCCGCTCGACCGGCCTGCCCCCCTCGAGCCCCCGGACCACGATCGGGATGGGCCTGCCGTCGAAGGCGGCCAGGCGGCCTGCGCGTGCCGCGGAGCCGCTTGTCTGCACGACGGTGATCGGCCCGACCGCTTGGCCGGCCGCCATTGCATCAGAGATGAACAGGTCGGCATGCGCCTGCAGAAAGCGGCTGGTGCCGAACTGGAGGATCGGCGTCTGCAACCCCATGTTCAGACCGTCACGATCGCCTTGATGGGCGGTGCCGCGTCGCGCAGCCAGGCCGGCATCGCTTGCGGCAGCCGGTCGAGCGTATCGCGGTGGGTGTTGAGCGCGTCGGTCGGCACATGGCCGGCGCGCATCGCGGCCATTACCGTCTCGAAGTCGCGCCTGACCGCGTTCCGCGTCGCCAGGAGCCGCATTTCCTTCCGGTGAAATTCGGGGTCGTCGAAGGTGATCTTCGCCTTCAGCACGCCGACCAGGACGAGGGTTCCGCCGCTGCCGACGAAATCGAACGAGCCTTCCATCGCGCGGGCGACCCCGGTCGCGTCAAAGACGAGGTCGAAGAGGTCGCCGCCGGTTGCCTGCCGCGCCGCCGCGACGGCATCCGGGCCGGCCTGCAGCGTTTTTGCGAAACCGAGGGTCTCGCGCACGGCGGCGAGCCGCGCGGCCGAAATGTCCGCGATCGTCACGTCGCCGCCGGCCAAGCGGGCAAAAATTGCCGTGCCGCAGCCTATTGGCCCGGCGCCGACGACGAGCACCCGGTCACCCTCGACGATGCCGGAGCGCCAGACGGCGTGCGCGCCGATAGCCAGGAACTCGACCATCGCCGCATCGCGGGCGGTGAGGTCGTCGGCCGGATAGAGGTTCGCCGCCGGCATGACGATCTGCTCGCACATGCCGCCGTCGACATGGACGCCGAGCACCTTCAGGCGGGCGCAGCAGTTGAAGCGGCCCTTACGGCAGGCGATGCAAACTCCGCAATGCAGGTACGGGTTGATCACCACGCGTCCGCCGGCTCGCAGTTCCGCGCCGCGCGGCGCTTCGATCACCGTTCCGGCAAGCTCGTGGCCCATCACCCGCGGATATTCGAGGAACGGATGTGTGCCCTCGAAGATGTGGAAGTCGGTGCCGCAAATGCCGACGGCATCGATCTTGACCAGTACCTCGCCTTCGCCGGGGCGGGGTGGCGGGCGCTCGCCAAGCTCAAGCTTGCCGGGTTCGGCGCAGATGACGGCTCTCATGGCTGGGCAGCTCCGGCCGCGGCAGGCGGCTCTTCCGAAATACGACCGATACAGATATCGGCGAGGTTCTGCACCTTCGCTTCCTCGGTCGTGTCGAGGGCGCCGGATAGGATTTTCGGCGCCAGGCCGCTCTGCCGGCTCTCGGCGTAGAAACAGGAGCAGAATCGGGGAGCCAGGTCGGCAGCCATGCCCATCGACCTCTGGTTGACCGCGCACTGGTTGACGAAGCGGTCGCCGAGCGCGCTGTCGCTGACGCCGATGAAGGCAGTGATGAGGTAGATCGCCCCGATCAGGACGGGCTGGTGGATGAGGTAGATGGCAAGGCTCCATCGCCCCATCGCGGCGAAAAGGTTCCAAAAGAACCCCCCGGGACTGAAACGGGCGAGGAACCCGTCGCCATAGGCGAGATAGAGCCGGCCGGCGACAATGCCGGCGAGGACCACGCCGAACCACGGGAAGACCGGGACGTAGTCGACGGTGGCGGGAGGGTTGGCGGCGAGCCCGGTCCAGGCAAGGAACGGGGAGTCGAAGGCGTCCGAAGTGAAGAAGCCGGGAAGCACCAGCACCGCGATCGAGGCGAGGGCGGTAACCACGACCGGGGCGTAAAGGAACGGCAAAGCAAGCACGCTCGCCAGCGCGATTTCGTGAAGGATGCCGAAGAAGACAAAGCTCTCCGGCATGAACCAGTAAGTGCCGGCGCTGACCAGAAGCGCCGCCACGACGATGATGGCCAGCCGGCGCAGGTAAGCCTCGCGACGGAAACCCTTCTCGGCGGCGAGGACGAGGCTGAAGCCGACAAGGGCGAGAAAGGTGCCGGCGATGCTTCGCGCGAACGTCTTCCAGCCCGGATCGTTGACGACGTCGATGGCGACAATGCCGTAGGCCGAGAGGTCCCAGGAGAGGTGGTAGACCACCATCGCCAGCACCGCGAGGCCGCGGGCGATATCGAGACTTGCAAGACGCCGGCCGTGGCGCAGCACGCCCGGTAGTCCGATGCTGACCATGTCCGGATCGGTTCCCTGACCGGCGGCGGGTGGGCCGCGATCTTGGCAAGGCGACCCATGCCATGCAACGGGGAATTAGGCGGCTCCGGCGACCTCGCGACCGGCACGCGAGAACGGTGGACACAGGGGGGCAACGCCTGTATTGGGGCGTGCGGTCCGGGCTGCGGCTGGGGCGGCAGCCCGCGTTGCAAATCCGCCATGCCCGTCGCAATATCGCGGCCGACCGCGGCGGAAGCCCTTGGCGAGACAAGGAGTTCTGGAGTCATCATGTCTTCGACGTTCGACGCGGTTGCCAAGGTGATCTCCGAAACCAGCGAGATCCCGCTCGAAAAAATCACTCCCGAATCCCACACCATCGACGACCTCGGCATCGACAGCCTCGATTTCCTCGATATCGTCTTTGCGCTGGACAAGAAGTTCGGCATCAAGATCCCGCTGGAAGCATGGACCGAGGAAATCAACCAGGGCAAAGCCTCCGTCGACGACTACTTCATCCTCAAGAACCTCTGCGCGCGCATCGACCAGCTGATCGCCGCCAAAGGCGCCTGACGACCTCTCGATGCGGCTCGAATATTTCGAAATGATCGACAGCGTCGACGTATTCGACGCCAAGGCGCAGCGTATCGAGACGACCTCGCGGGTGCCGGCGGCAGGCGAGAGCCCGGTCTTCGAGGGACATTTCCCGAGCTACCCTATCGTCCCGGGCGTCCTGTTGCTGGAGACCATGAACCACAATGCCGGCTGGCTGATCATGGGGCTCAACCGGCTGACGCGGATGCCGTTTTTCGTCGGCTCGCGCCGGCTGAAGGTGCGGAAATTCGTGCAGCCCGAGCAGGTGCTGAAGGGCAGCGCCGAGATGATCCACGAGGGTTCCGGCTTCGCCGTTACCAAAGGCGAGCTGCGCATCGACGGCGAGCTGATCGCCGAGTGCGAAATGACCATGATGGTCATGGATTTTCCCTCGGCGCGGTTCAAGCAAGAGCTCGAAAAGCGGGCCGAGCGGATCGGGATGATCGCCCTGGTCGGGGCCTAGGGGAACCTCGCCACCATGGCACGCGAGGTGTGGATCACCGGTATCGGGATCACGTCGAGCCTCGGCGAAGGACTCGATGCGCACTGGCAGGCGCTTGCCGAAAGCGATCCGCCGAAGCCTGTGATCGACCGTTCGATCGTATCGCCTTACGCGGTCCACCCGATGGTGCCGCTCGACCTCGACAAGCAGATTCCGAAGAAGGGCGATCAGCGCCAGATGGAGAACTGGCAGCGGGTCGGCACCTATTCCGCCGGTCTTGCCATCGACGACGCCGGGATGAAGGGCGACCTCGATCTCCTTTCGCGCACACACCTCATCGTCGCTGCCAGTGGCGGCGAGCGCGACCAGGCGGCCGATGCGGGCATTCTCCAGGGGATCGGCAGCGCGCCGGCGCCGCAGGAATTCCTCAACGAACGCCTGGCCAGCGACCTGCGGCCGACGCTCTTCCTCGCCCAGCTTCCCAATCTGCTCGCCGGCAACATTTCCATCGTCCACAAGGTCACCGGCTCCTCGCGCACGTTCCTCGGCGAAGAGACCGCCGGCGTCAGCGCCGTCGAGGTCGCGGCGCGCCGCATCCGCGCCGACCAGGGCGACATCTTTCTCGTCGGCGGGACGTCGATCGCCGAGCGGAAGGACGTGCTGATCACGCTGGTCGGGGGCGGATTCTGCTGGAAGGGCGATCCGATTTCGGTCTGGGCGAGGCCGGAGCAGGGCGGCGGCGCCACGTTCGGATCGGTCGGCGCCTTCCTGGTACTGGAAGCCAGCGACCACGCCGAGAAACGCGGCCGCAGGCCTTACGCTAAGCTTGGCCCGGTATTGTCCGACCGCAGCGCACGGAAGCCCGGCCAGGCAACCGCCAATGGCGAACGCCAGATGAAGATCATACGCGAGGCCGCGGGCAACCGGCCGCTTGCGGTCCTCTCGGGTGCGACCGGCATGGCCGATGCAACCCGCGAGGAACGCGACCTCCTCGCCGCATTGCGGCAGCGCGGCGAGGTATCTACCGTCCGCGGGGTCGCCAACATGCTCGGGAGCTGTCTCGAAGCGAATTTCGCGGTCGAAGTTGGCCTCGCTGCCCTGGCCTTGTCGCGAAACGGGTTCTATCAGCCGTTCGAGAACGAGACGGGGTTTGAGCAGCCGCTCGCCGAGCCGCCCTCGGCGATTGTCGCTACCTGCTGGGGCATCTGGCGGGGCGAAGGCATTGGCCTTATCGAAAAGGCCGGTTGAGGAAGGGTCGGATCATGGGCAAGCCGCTTCGCGATCACAAGAACCGCCCGGTCGTCGCGGTCACCGGCATCGGCGCCGTCTCCTCGCTGGGCGTCGGCCTCGAAGAGAACTGGGCGGCCTTGACCGGCGGCAAGTCGGGCATCCATCGCATTTCCCGTTTTCCGGTGGCGCATCTCCGCACGACGATCGCCGGCACGATCGACTACCTGGCGACCGATCCGCGCGGCCTCACCCTCGCCGTCGGCGAACTTGCTGCCGACGAGGCGATCCGCCAGTCCCGGATCGGCAGCCCGGGTCATTTCCCGGGTCCGCTTTTCGCCGCCGTGCCGCCGGTTGAGGTCGACTGGCAGCAGCGCGAGAAGCTCTATGCGAGTTCCGACCCGGCGCGGGGCGACGCCTACGACCGGATGATCGCCGTTGCCGACGCCGCCAATGACCGAAGCGAGTTCGAGGAATATCTCTTCGCCAATGTCGGCGAGAGGCTCGCCGACCGTTTCGGGACCACCGGCGCACCGATCTCGCTCACCACGGCCTGCGCCTCCGGCGCCACCGCGATCCAGCTTGGCGTCGAGGCGATCCGGCGCGGCGACACCGATGCCGCGCTGTGCATCGGCACGGACTGCTCGGTGACCGCGGAATCGGTGATCCGCTTCATCCTGCTCTCGGCCCTGTCGAGCAACAACGAGGTGCCCGAAGAGGCGGCGAAACCCTTTTCGAAGGACCGCGACGGTTTTGTCATCGCCGAGGGCGCGGCCGCTCTCGTCCTCGAAAACTACGACACCGCCGTGGCGCGCGGCGCACGGATCCTCGCGGTCGTCCGCGGCGCCGCCGAGAAATCCGACGACTTCCACCGCACGCGCTCGAAGCCTGACGGCTCGGCCGTCATCGGCGCGCTCCGCAACACCTTCGAGGATGCCGGCATGCATCCCGACGAGATCGCCTACATCAACGCGCACGGCACCGGCACGCCCGAGAACGACAAGATGGAGGCGATGTCGCTCGAGGCCGTGTTCGGCGAGAAGCTGAAATCGGTGCCGATCAGTTCCAACAAGTCGATGATCGGGCACACGCTCTCGGCAGCCGGCGCGATAGAGGCCGTGTTCTCGATCAAGACGATGCTCTCCGGCGTGATACCGCCGACCATCAATTACCAGGTCCCCGACCCGACCATTGCGCTGGATGTCGTGCCGAATACCGCCCGCGCCGCCAATGTGCGGACCGTGCTTTCCAATTCGTTCGGCTTCGGCGGTCAGAATGCCTGCCTGATCTTCGCCGAGGAGCCCGCGTGAGCCGAGCTCCGGCGGCTGCACGGGGCGGCTAGACGTGCGGGCGCTGCAGCTCCTCGCCAACCGCTCGCTGGCCGTGACCGACCTGCCCGATCCGCCGCCACCCGGGCCGGGCGAGGTGCAGGTCAGGATCGGGGCGCTCGCGCTCAACCACATCGACGTGTGGGGTTGGCGCGGCATGGCCTTCGCCAAGCGCAACCTGCCGATCGTGGTCGGGGTCGAGGCGGCAGGCACGGTGGCGGAGGTCGGTGCCGGCGTGACGACGCACCGGAAGGGCGACGTCGTCGCGCTTTACGGAGCGGAGACCTGCGGCACCTGCGAGAACTGTCGCGCCGGCCGCGACAATCTCTGCGAGAACGTGCGCGGCATCCGCGGCTTTCACGTCGACGGCCTGGCGCGCGAGAGACTGAACGTCGCCGCACGGCTTGCCATCGTCGCCCCGGCGGGAGTCGGCGTCGTCGATGCTGCGACAGCCCCGGTGACCTACGGCACGCCCGAGCACATGCTCGTCGACAATGCCCGGCTCGCACCCGGCCAGACGATCCTCGTCCAGGCCGGCGGCAGCGGCATCGGCACCGCGGCCATCCAGCTGTCGAAGGCGATCGGGGCCACCGTCATCACCACGGTCGGCTCCGCCGACAAGGTCGAGAAAGCCAGGGCGCTCGGCGCCGACCACGTCATCAACTACCGC
>Ga0070741_10004961_pt1 | contig 30358 bp, 37 predicted proteins | sample Coa_R1_4_FD_66440 | JGI IMG/M metagenome (GOLD analysis project Ga0070741, IMG submission 66440) | Surface soil microbial communities from Centralia Pennsylvania, which are recovering from an underground coalmine fire - Coalmine... | ecosystem: Environmental > Terrestrial > Soil > Unclassified ... | reverse complement strand
CCACACGCTCACCGTCACCGGCGCCCGTGAGGAGACGAAGGCCGAAAAAGACAAGACCTACCGCCTCCAGGAGCGGCTCGAGCGCACGTTCAAGCGTGAGTTCCGGCTTCCTCAGGAGGCCGACGGCGAGCACGTGACGGCCCACTTCGAGCACGGAGTGCTCGAGGTCCACACGCCGAAGCTCGCGACGAAGACGCCGCACAAGGTCTCGATCTCGGCGTGATCCGCAAGAACGGCGGGGCGGCACCCTGCTGTGCCGTCCCGCCCGTCGAAAGGGGGAGGTGACAGACGATGAGAATCGCACAGAGTCAGCTCCGGCTCGAGTGGCGGGACCGCACGGTTCGCGCGCCCGGCTCGGAGCTCGCGGTCCCGAGCAAGGCGGCGATCGCCACCACCGCCGGAATCGCCGGCATCCTCGGCTTGGCGCTGCCCGTCGTGCTCTACGACTGGTTCTCGGCGGGCCACAGCGCGCTCGAGCTGCCGATGGCCGCAACGGCGTGGGTCTTCGGCCTCAGCCATTTCGAGCAGAACGGCTACCTCTGGGGCTCGATCCTCGTGGGGACGCTCTTGATGATCGGGTACGGAGTGCTGCACGGCGCCGTCTTCAGCGGCTTCACCGACCGATTCCTGCCGCTCGAGACGCTGCCGGAGACGATCGGAGCAGGGCTCGCGTGGGGCTTCGTCAGCTGGCTGTTCTTCTGGTACACGCTCCTGCCGATGGCCCGCGGCGGCGCGCCGTTCCACGCCACCGGCGCATCGCTCCTGAGCGTCTTCGCCGCGTCGAACGTGTTCGGCGCAACGCTGTCCGTCGCGCCGGTCTGGGTGTTCGTCGTCGGCTTCGCCGTGATGGGAGTGGCGACCGCGCTCGCATATCGGGTCGCACGGCGGCGGTAGGGACGCGGCGAGCGCGTCCCTCCGGGAAACTAGGCCGGCCGGAAGGCCGGCCTAGTAGTGCCCGTCCTCCAGGTTCGGAGGATCCCACCGCCGTTCGTGGGTGAGCGGATCGCGGAAGCTCTCGGTGTGCCTCCCGAAGGGGCTGAGCTCGAACAGCGCGTAGGCGACGGCCAGCAGCACCCCGACGACGAAGACGGCGACGATGACGATGAAGAACACTCCCATGACTGCCTCCTTTCGCCGAAGCTTCATCGCCCGGCATCGGCTCGCCATCCGTGGAAAGCCGCGGTCGCGGTCAGGGCCGAACCGGAATGTCGATCAGGCCGTGCGGGCGCTGTCGAGCTCGAGCGCGCCGGAAGCGAGCGCGTAGCGAACGAGCTCGGCGCGGCTCGAGAGGCGAAGCTTCTGCATGATCCGAGCGCGGTGCGACTCGGCCGTGCGCACCGAGATGAAGAGAAGCTTCGCGATCTCCTGGTTCGTGTGGCCGAGCGCGAGCAGGTGGAGGACCTCGTGCTCGCGTTCCGAGAGCGGATCGGTCTCGGAGCGATGATGGGCCTCCGCCTCGAGCGCTGCGAGGCGCGCGCCGAGCGACGGGTGAACGTACTGGTGCCCGGCTCCGACGTCCTGGACCGCCTGCACGAGATCCGCGTCTGCCGCCTCCTTCACCAGGTAGCCGTGGGCGCCGGCTGCGAACGCCTGCCGGACGTAGCTCGGGTCGTCTTGCATCGACAGCACGAGGATGCGGGTGCTCGGAGAGGCCGCGAGCAGGTCTGGAACGGCGTCCACTCCGCTGCGGCCGGGCATGACCACGTCGAGCAGGAGCACGTCCGGGCGAAGCTCCTGCACGCGAGCGACCGCCTGCTCCGCGTCGGCCGCCTCGCCGACGACGTCGAACGCCGGCTCGGACTCGAGAAGCCGACGGAGACCGGACCTGACGAGCGCGTGGTCGTCGCAGACGACGACTTTGATCGTTGTGGTCGCTGCCATCCCGCGAAGCGTGACGGAGCGGAACTCCTTCTGCGACGGGGCGCGCCGTAGCGCTGTTGCGGCTTTCTACCGATCTTCGGGCGGGGCGTCGTCGGATGCCGTCGTTGCTCGAGTGGTGTTTGCTTGAGCCATGGTGTCGACAGTCCTGATCGCGTATGCATCGAAGCACGGCTCGACGTGCGAGGTCGCCGAAGCAGTCGGCGAACGTCTACGGACCCACGGCATCACCGTCTTCGTTCGTTCCGCCCGCGACGTCGCGAGCCTCGACGGATACGACGGGATCGTCGTCGGGAGCGCGATCTACACAGGTCGCCTCCACGCCGATGCCCGCTCGTTTCTTCATCGGCATCACAGGGAGTTCGCGGTGCGGCCGCTGGCGGTGTTCGCGCTCGGGCCGCGCACCCTCGCGCCGGAGGAGGTTGCAAGCTCGGAGGCGCAGCTCGCCGCGGGGCTCGCGAAGGAGCCCGACGTTCATCCGCTAACGACGGCTCTCTTCGGCGGCGCGTTCGACCCGTCACAGCATCACTTCCCGCTCAGCCGCGTCGCGGCTTCGGACGTCCGCGACTGGGCGGCGATCGATGCCTGGGCCGACTCCGTCGCGGCAGCTTTCGCGGGTCTCGAAGCGGCGGTACGGCCGTGAGCGAGATCGGGTGTCCCCCGCTCCTGTCCGCCGCACTCGACGGCATGACGGTCGCGGACGTCATGCACGAGGGGGTCGTGAGCTGCGCACCGGACGCCTCGCTGCGGACCGTCGCGAGGCTGCTTGCGAGCTATCGAGTCCATGCCGTGGTCGTCTTTCCACGGCATCACGCCGACGCCGGTCACGTCTCGAGGTGGAAGGTCATAAGCGTCCTCGACCTGGTCAAGGCCGCAGCGAAGCACGACGTCGACGAGGGAACTGCCGCCGACGCCGCCGGCAGCACCTTCAGGTGCATTCAGCCGGATGAGCCGCTTGCGACCGCGGTGCTGACGATGCTCGCGCAGCGGATCTCGCACCTCGTCGTCGTCGACCGGCCGCACGGCCGTCCGATCGGCGTCGTCTCGATGCTCGACGTGGCGCGCGCGCTCGCGGGCGTTGCGCCTCCGGCCGAAGCTCTTTCGGAGGCATGAGCGATCGAGCCGGCGCAGCGGTCGTCGGTAATTCTCCGAGGCCGTCTGCGGGGTAAGTCCGATTGCGGCGGCGGTGCGGGCTCGCAAAGGTGCGGGCGATGATTCGTGCCCTTGCACCTGGGTCCCGATCGCGTGACGCGTGAGACGATCGCCGTGTTCGCCGTCTTCGGCGTCGGTGGCCAGATTGCCGTCGCAGGCCTCGGTGTCTCTGCGGCGCTTCGCGGCCTCGGTCTCACCCGGGCGCTCGACGTCGTGCGGTCGGGCCTCGGCGGCTACGAGCTCTGGCTCGGGTTCGTCGTCGCCGCTCTCGCGACCGGCGGGAGCCTCTTCTTCTCGGAGATCGCCCACTTCGTGCCCTGCGAGCTCTGCTGGTACGAGCGCATCTGCATGTACCCGCTCGCAGTTGTGATGCTGCTCCTCGCGGTCGCGAACGACTACCGCCCGCTGCGGTATCTGTGGCCGTTGCCGCTCGCCGGCGCCGGCGTCTCTCTCTATCACCTCCTCGTGGAACGCGGCGTGGTCGCGCAGCCGCGCGCGTGCGCGCTCTCCGCGCCGGGAGGGTGCGCGACCCGCTGGATCGACGAGTTCGGCTACGTGACGATCCCCGTGCTTTCGCTCACGGCGTTCGCGCTCTTGCTCGGGCTGTTCTGGCTTGCAGGTGCGGACGAATGAGCGGCAAGCAGAGCAGGCGCCGGCGTCGGGAAGCCCTGCGGACCCCGCAGGCGACGAAGCGCAGCCGGCACGCGTCGCCCAAAGCGCTCGTCGCGATCGCCGTCGCGCTCGCGCTCGCGGCGGTCGTGGTCGTCCTGGCGGCAACATTCGGCGGCGGCTCGTCCGCGACGCCGCTCGCCGGCGTCGCCGACACGGGTTCGCTTCTCCGCGGGATCCCACAGGCCGGGAACGTGCTCGGCGCCGCGTCAGCGCCTGTGACGATCGTCGAGTACGCCGATCTCCAGTGCCCCTACTGCCGCGACTTCGAGCTGAACGCGGTTCCGCAGCTGATCGGCCGCTACGTCCGCAACGGAAGGGCGAAGCTCGTCTTCCGGCCGCTCGCCTTCATCGGGCCGGACTCGGTTCGCGGGCGGAATGCAGTGATCGCCGCCGGCCGCCAGAACCACCTCTTCGAGTTCGTGCAGCTCCTCTACGCGAATCAGAGGACGGAGAACACCGGCTGGCTCGACGAGCGGATCGTGCGGAGCATCGCGGATGCGATCCCCGCCCTCGACGCCGGACGGCTCCACCGGGACCGAACGTCGGCCACGGTATCCGTGCGGGCGTCGGCGTTCGACGCCGCTGCCCGAGCGAATGCCGTCGATTCGACTCCGACGTTGCTCGTGGGCAGGACCGGCGGCCCGCTGCGCCGGGTCGAGGCCGCCGACGTGCTCGCCGCGGTCGGCCGTATCGCCGGCTAGGCAGTGCGGCGGCGAAGTGTCGTCGCGCCCGCTGCGAGCGCGGCGGCCGTAATCCCGAGGACGATCGCCGCATCGCGTGCGACCACGCCGCCTGCCCCACCTTTGACCGCATGGTCGAGCGCGTCGAACGCCCACGTCAGCGGCAGCGCGTAGGAGATCACCCGCAGCGGGTGCGCCATGTCCGTGCGCGGCTGGATCAGGCCGCACAGCAGCAGCTGCGGGAAGACGACCGCGGGCATGAACTGGACTGCCTGGAACTCGGTACGTGCGAACGCGCTCACGAACAGCCCGAGCGACATCCCGAGCACCGCGTTCGCGATTGCGAGCAGCACCACGACCCAGACGGGCCCGTTCACGTCGAGCCCGAGCAACCCGAACGCCACCCCCGCGGTGACCGACGCCTGGATCGCTGCGACCGCCGCGAAGGCGAGGCCGTAGCCGACCAGCAGGTCGAGCTTTGCGAGCGGCATGGACATCAGCCGCTCGAGCGTCCCGGAGGTTCGCTCGCGCAGCATCGCGATCGACGTGATCACGAACATCAACGAGAACGGGAAGATGCCGACCATCGGCCCGCCGACGCGGTCGAAGATCGCAGGACGGCTGTCGAACACGTAGCGGAAGAGCGTGATCAAGAGCGGCGGAACGAGGAACACGAGCGCGAGCGTGCGCGGGTCGCGGCGCAGCTGCCGGAGCACGCGCTCCGCCGTCGCGAGGGTCACGCGCGCGCTCAAGCTGCCGCCACCAGCGCGAGGAAGGCGGCGTCGAGCCGGTCGCAACCGGTGCGCGCTCGGAGCGACGCCGGTGTCTCGTCCGCGAGCAGCATCCCGTCGCGCAGGAGCAGGAGACGGTCGCAGCGGTCGGCCTCGTCCATGACGTGGGATGAGACGAGGAGCGTCCTCCCCGCCTCGGCGAGCTCTCGGAACGTCCGCCAGAGGTCACGGCGGAGCACCGGGTCGAGCCCGACCGTCGGCTCGTCGAGCACGAGCAGCTCCGGGTCGCCGAGCAAGGCTGTTGCGAGCGACGCCCGCGAGAGCTCACCTCCGGAGAACGTTCGGACGACGCGGTTGCGCAAGGGACTCAGCCCGACGACGTCCAGCGCCTGCTCGACACGCTGCTCCGGCACGTCCAGGACGTGCGCGAAGTACGCGAGGTTCTCGAGCAACGTCAGGTCGGTGTAGACGGACGGCGCCTGGGTCACGTATGCGACGCGGCGGCGGAGCGGCGGCGACCCGGCATCCGCTCCGAGGACACGGACGGTCCCGCCGTGCACGCGCTGGACGCCGACGATCGCGCGCATGAGCGTCGTCTTCCCCGACCCGCTCGGGCCGAGGAGGCCTGTGACGGCTCCACTCTCCACCGTCAGGGTGATCGCCGGCAGGACGGCCTTCCCTCCGCGGACGACGCGGAGCCGGTCGACCTCGACCGCATCCACGACTACCCGAGCGGGAGCTCGGCGACGACCGTCGTTCCCGCGCCGGGGGACGACTCGACGTCCAGCCGGCCGCCGAGGAGCTGTGCGCGCTCGCGCATCCCGACGAGCCCCAGGGCGCCCTTGCGCGCCGTGCCGGCGTCGAAGCCGCCGCCGTCGTCCTCGACGACGGCGCGCACGAACCCGTCCTTGCTCGTCACGACGATGCTGACGCTGGTCGCGGATGCGTGCTTCACGATGTTCGTGAGCGCCTCCTGGACGATGCGGTAGATGGCGGTCTCGTGCTCCGCCGAGAGCGCTCCCTCCGGGACGCTGACGTGGACGTCGATCGTGAACGGGCTCTGCTCGCCGATCACGCTCGACAGCCGTTCGAGCGCCGCCGTCAGGCCGAAGTCGTCGAGCGCCGGGGGCCGGAGCTCGACCGTCAGCCGGCGGACGTCGCCGAGCGCAGAGTCGACAAGCTCGCGAATCACCGCGAGCGGCTGCTCGCCGACCTCGCGCTCGAGCGTCTTCAGGCCGAGGAGGATCGACGCGAGCGCTTGCCCTGTCTGGTCGTGCAGCTCGCGCGCCAGCCGGCGGCGTTCGGTCTCCTGCCCTTCGAGGAGCGCGAGAACGGCACGGCGCCCGACGCGCTCCGATAGCTCGATCGCAACGGCAACCCGGTTGGCGAACGCGTGCGCGATCCGCATGTCCGCATCGGAGAACCTCGGGTTCAGGCCTTGCTTGTCGTAGGCGACGACCACGCCGACGGCCTCGTCGCGGACGAGGAGCGGCACGTACAGCGCCGCGCTCGCATCGACGAGGCGGGGCGCCGTCTGGTCGACCTCCGGGTCGTCCAGGAGCGAATCGATTCGCTCGCTGCGTTTGCGCGCGAGCGTCCGCCCGCTCTTCGACCGGTGGACGTCGATCTTCAGGTCGCGCAGGCGGTCGGCGCCGTCGCCGCTCGCCGCTTCGACCGCCAGCCACCCGCCGTCGGCAGTCGGGCGCTGCACCATGACGACGCGCGCCTCGACGAGCTCGCGGAGCCGTGACGCCGCGAGATCGAAGAGCTGGTGCAGATCGCCCTCGCCGGCGAGTGCTTCCGAGACCTCGTTGAGCGACTCGAGCTGGCGCGACCACAGCCGTGCCGACTCGTAGAGCCGCGCGTTCTCGATCGCGACCGCTGCCTGCGCGGCGACCAGGCGGACGATCTCCTCGTCCTCCTCGGTGAACTCCTCGCCGCCGGCCTTCTCCGTCAGGTAGAGGTTGCCGAAGGTGCTGCCGCGCACGCTGATCGGCGTGCCGAGGAACGTATGCATCGGTGGGTGGCCGGGCGGAAAGCCGACAGAGCGGGGATCGTGGCTGAGATCCGCCAGGCGAAGCGTCTCGCGGTTGTGGATCAGCACCCCGAGGATCCCGCGCCCGTGCGGGAGCTCGCCGATCACGCGCTGCGTCTCCTCGTCGATGCCCACGGTGACGAACTGCTCGAGCGCCGTTCCGGTCGGGTCGATCACCCCGAGCGCCCCGTACCGCGCGCCGGTCAGCTCGACTGCGGTCTCGATCGCTCGCCGAAGAAGCGCCTCCAGGGAGAGCTCGGAGCTCAGGGAGATTCCCGTGTCGACGAGTCCGCGCAGACGATTCGTCGTCGCGTCACGTGCCACCGTGCGACGCAGCGTACTCGTTGCGGGAAAGTTCGCAAACCGGCCGCGGGCTCCAGCGGATGCGAACCGGCCTCGGCGGTGGAAGCCTGAGGGTATGGAGAGACTGAAGACCCATCGGTTTCCGGTCGACGTCCGGTGGCTCGACGGCAAGCTGACGCTGGCCTCCGTCCCCGGCAAGGCACCGCTACCCGTCGCGACGCCTCCGGAGTTCCAGGGGACCTACGAGGGCGTCTGGAGCCCGGAGGACCTCTTCGTCGGGGCGGTTGCGACGTGCTTTACGGTGACGCTCGTCTCCGCCGCCCGCCGGCGCCACGTCCCGCTGCGGAAGCTCGTCGTCCGCAGCTTCGGCGACGTCACGCGCCGTGCCGACGGGCGCTTCGGCTTCGTCGTCGTCGAGCTCGTCGTCGAGCTCGAGACGGACGACGGATTCGAGGGTGAAGCCGACGGAGCCGTCCTCGACGCCGAGCAGTCCTGCCTCGTCGCTGCGTCGCTCGACACCCCGGTGCGGGTGCACGCGACCGTCACGGCGGCGGCCAAGGCCGCCGCCTGACGGAACGCTCACGCCGGCCGGTCGCCGTTCGGGACGATCGCGACCGGGCAGGCCGCGTGGTGCGCGCACTGCTGGCTGACCGACCCGAGCAGCAGCCCTTTGAAGCCGCCGAGGCCGCGCGACCCGACGACGAGGAGGTCGGCCCCGCGAGCCTCCGCGACGAGCACGTCGGCTGCCTGGCCTTCTCGGACGATCGGTGTGACGCTGATCTCGGGTGCCGCCGTGCGCGCGTCGTCGAGGGCGTTGTCGAGAGCCTTCTTCGCGATGTCCTCGAACTCCGCCAACTCGACCGGAGCGGGGACCCACCCTGTGTTGTAGGCCGTCAGCGGGACGTGCCATGCCGCGACCGCCTTGACGTCCGCGTGCCGCACGCGCGCCTCTTCGAGCGCGAACGCGAGGGCCCGCTGGGAGCCCGGCGACCCGTCGACGCCGACGACGATCGTGCTGCTCATGACGCGCTCCTTCGGTTGGTTTCGCTTTCGATTCTCGTCAGCAGGACCGCGAGCAGCCTCAGGCGGAATGCGGATCCGCTTTGCGGCGGACTACGGATGCCCCGGGCGGCCGGCTCCGCGAGCCTGGATGTGTGCTCGGCAACGACCCACAGCTGATCACGTTGATGCTCGTCACCACGACCGCGGACCTCACCATGCTGCTCGGCGGCCTCAAGAAGCACCGCCTCCAGTGGCGTACACAACCCCGCGATCGGCGCAGACCGAAACGCCGCCGCCGCTGACCGCGGCGACCAAAGGAGGCTCCGATGAAAGCGCTCGTCTATCACGGCCCGGGCCGGCGGGCATGGGAGTACGTCCCGGATCCGATCATCCACCAGCCGACCGACGCGATCGTCCGCATCGACTCGTCGACGATCTGCGGCACCGACCTGCACATCCTCAAGGGCGATGTCCCGGAGGTGAAGCCCGGGACGATCCTCGGGCACGAGGCCGTCGGGACGGTCGTGGAGGTCGGCGCGGCCGTGACGACCCTCGCGCCGGGCGACCGCGTGCTCGTGTCGTGCATCACGTCCTGCGGGCGTTGCCGCTTCTGCAGGGAAGGCCACTACGGACTCTGCACCGGCGGCGGCGGCTGGATCTTCGGCCACCTGATCGACGGCCTGCAGGCCGAGTTCGCGCGCGTGCCGTTCGCGGACACGTCCGTCTACAAGGTTCCGGAGTCGCTGACGAACGAGCAGGTGCTGTTCCTCGCCGACATCCTGCCGACCGCGTACGAGGTCGGAGTGCTGAACGGCCGCGTCGAGCCGGGCGACACGGTCGTCGTGGTCGGCGCGGGGCCGATCGGCCTCGCCACGATCATGACCGCGCTGCTGCACACGCCCGGCCGGATCGTCGCGGTCGACCTCGCCGACGCGCGACTCGAGATGGCGCGCGAGTTCGGCGCCGACGTGACGATCAACAGCGGCCGCGAGGACACGGTTGCGAAGGTGATGGAGCTCACGGACGGGCTCGGCGCGGATGTGGCGGTCGAGGCAGTCGGCATCCCGGAGACCTTCGAGCTCTGTGCAGAGCTGATCCGGCCGGGCGGACGCGTCGCGAACGTCGGCGTCCACGGCCATTCCGCGACGCTGCACCTGGAGAAGCTGTGGATCCGCGACGTGCTGATCACAACCGGGCTGGTCGACACGAGCACGACGCCGAGGCTGCTGAAGCTGATCGAGGGCGGCCGGCTCGACCCGACGCGGTTCGCGACGCACCACTTCGCCCTCGCCGATGCCGAGCACGCGTACGACGTGTTCGCAGCCGCCGCCGACACGCACGCGCTCAAGGTCGTGCTGACCGCGGTGCCGGCGGGGCACGAGCTGCCGGCGTCGGAGCAGGAGCTGGCGCACGTTGGCTAGCGCTGCCAGGACCGCAGGCGATGCCGTCGACGTGATCCTTCGGGACGGCGGGACGCTTCGCCTGCGGCCGCCGGCCGCGGCCGACGCCGACGCCGTCCGCGCCTTCTTCGAGGGGCTGTCCGGAGAGAGCCGCGGCCTTCGCTTCCATGGTGGTCGCCGGGTCGACGACGCGATGGTGACGCCGTTCCTGGCCCCCGACTGGGTCGACCGCGGCTCGCTCGTCGGCTGTCTGGACGGCGACGTCGTCGCGCTCGCCGACTACGAGCGCATCCCAGGCTCGTGCACCGCCGAGGTCGCATTCGTCGTCGCCGACGCGCAGCAGCGACGCGGAATCGGAACGCGCCTCCTCGAGCAGCTCGCAGTGCGGGCGTGCGAGGCCGGCATCGACGAGTTCGTCGCGCAAGTGACGGCGGGGAACGCCCACGCTGCCCGTGTCTTCGCAGACACCGGATTCGAGCTCTCACGTGAGCTCGAAGGAGGCGAGATCGAGCTGCGGTTCCCGATCGAGCCCTCCGGCGGCCTCGAGCTTCGCGTCGAGTCGCGCGACCACATCGGCGTCGTTGCATCGCTGCGCCCGTTCTTCGAGCCTCGAACCGTCGCGGTGATCGGCGCATCGCGTCGACGCGGCTCGATCGGCGGAGAGCTCTTCCGCAACATCCTGCAAGCGGATTTCACGGGCGCCGCCTACCCCGTGAACCGCAACGCGGAGCCGGTGGCGGGCGTCCGCGCCTACCACGCGATCGACGAGATCGCCGACGCGATCGATCTGGCGGTGCTGTGCGTTCCGGCCGCCCAGGTGCTCGAGACGGCAGCGGGGGCGCTGCGCCAGGGCGTCCGCGCGCTGTGCGTGATCTCCGCCGGGTTCGCCGAGACCGGCACGGAAGGCCGCGACCGGCAGGAGCGTCTGCTCGCGCTCGTGCGCGCGCACGGCGCGCGGCTTCTCGGCCCCAACTGCCTCGGTATCGCGGTCCCTCCGCGCGACCTGAACGCCACGTTCGCGCCGCGACCGCTGCCCGCAGGTCGAATCGGGTTCTCGTCGCAGAGCGGCGCGCTCGGGCTCGCGCTCCTCGAGAAGGCGGCCGAGCAGGCACTCGGCTTTTCGTCGTTCGTCTCGATCGGCAACAAGGCCGACGTCTCGTCGAACGACCTGCTCGAGTGGTGGGAGGACGACGACGCGACCGACTTGGTGCTGCTCTACCTCGAGTCGTTCGGCAACCCGCGAACGTTCTCTCATATCGCACGCCGGGTTTCCCGCCGCAAGCCGATCCTCGCACTCAAGGCCGGCGTGACGTCTGCCGGAGCCCGCGCCGCGAGCTCGCACACCGCTGCGCTCGCAGGCTCCGATGCCGCCGTCGACGCGCTCTTCCGGCAGGCCGGCGTTCTCCGCGCCCGCACGCTCGAGGAGCTCGTGGACGCGGCCGCGCTGCTCTCGTCGCAGCCGCTGCCGGCGGGGCCGCGCGTCGGCGTGATCACGAATGCGGGCGGGCTCGGCATCCTCTGCGCCGACGCCTGCGAGGCGCACGGGCTGGAGCTTCCGCAGCTCACCGACGCGACCCGGAAGCAGCTCGCCGCAGCCGTTCCCGGCGAGGCGAGCCTCACGAACCCGGTGGACCTGCTCGGCTCCGCGACGGCGGCCACGTACGAGGCCGTCGTCGGGCCGGTGCTCGCCGACCCGAACGTCGACGCGCTGATCGTCCTGTTCGTGCCGCCGGTCGTCGCCGGCGCCGACGAGGTCGCGGCCGCGATCGTCGCGACGGTCGCGCGGCAACCGCGGACGAAACCGGTGATCGGCGTCGTCGTAAGCGAGGAGGGAACGCCGGAGATTTTGCGCGCGCCCGGTGCGCCGGTCGTGCCGCTCGCCTATCCCGAGTCGGCTGCCCGCGCGCTCGCGCTCGCGCTCGAGCGCACGCGCTGGCTCGAGCGCCCCCAGGGGTCGCAGCCCCGGCTGACCGGCGTCGACCGTGGCGCGGCAGAGCAGCTGACCGGCGGCGGAGACCGATGGCTCACGCCGACGGAGACGCGGGCCCTCCTCGACGCATACGGCATCCCGCTCGTGCCGGAGCGCGTCGCCGCGACCGCCGACGAGGCCGTCGCGGCTTCCCGCGAGCTCGGCTTCCCGGCGGTCGTCAAGACCGCCGCCGCCGGCGTGCACAAGACCGAGCTCGGCGGCGTCGCCCTCGACCTCCGCGACGAGGCTTCGGTCGGCGAAGCCGTGCGCCGGATCGGATTGCCCGTGATCGTCCAGCCGTTCCTCACGCACGGCACCGAGCTTCTCGCCGGGGTCGTGCAGGACCCGATGTTCGGGCCGCTCGTCGCGTTCGGCCCGGGTGGGGCCCTCGCCGAGCTGATCGGCGAGGCGTCGTTCCGGCTCGCCCCGCTCTCGGACGTCGACGCCGACGAGCTCGTGCACGGCGGGAAGGCGGGGAAGCTCGTCGCGGGGTTCCGGGGCGCGCCGGCCGCCGACGCCGCGGCGCTCGCCGACCTCCTGCTGCGGCTCGGCCGCCTCGCCGACGATCTGCCGCACGTCGCCGAGCTCGACCTCAACCCCGTTCTCGCCGGGCCCGACGGCTGTGTCGCGGTCGATGCGCGCGTGCGGGTGTCGCCGCCGGCCGACGGTCACCGGCTCAAGGGCTGGTAAGCGAACCTCGCGTGGGCAGGGCGGCGCTACGAGCCTGCATCGCGCCGCCCGAACGCGAAGCGCGCGACGGCAGCGCTGGCGAGCCACGCGAACGCCGCAACGACGATCGCAGACGGGACGCGCGTCGTGCTCGCGCCGCTCGAGGTCACGATGTCCGGTCCGAAGACGGCGTCGCAGGCTACCGCGATCCACATGCTGGTGATCGCGAGCGATGCCGCGACGTCGCGAACGAGCGACAGCTCCATCCGCCGGCGGTGCCCGAGCTCGTGCGGGACGGTCGTCATCGGTCAACCTCCTTTCGCGGCCAATCTCGCAGCGCGGCGCGGACGCCGCATCCGTAGCGGCGCGGAACGGCCTCGGCTGCAACTACGGAGAGGTCAGGCAGCTCGCTCGAGCTCGCGCGAGTACTGCCCCGAGCGCGCGAGCCCGTTGAGCCTCGCACGCTTGACGTACGCGGCCTGTGCCGCGGGTACGTTGTCCGGCGAGCCGGCCCACGCGTGCTGCGCTGCCGCCTGCAGCGCGCGGCCGTAGGAGAACGACAGCTCCCACGGCTGCGGACCGAGGCGGTTGATCGCGTCGAGGTGCTCCGTCGCGAGCTCGTCCGACTGACCCCCGGAAAGGAAGACGATGCCGGGCACAGCCGCCGGTACGTGGTGGCGCAGGCAGCGGATCGTCATGCGTGCCACCTCCTCGACGGTCGCCTGCTGCGGCGCGTCGTACCCCGAGAGAACCATGTTCGGCTTCAGCAGCATCCCCTCGAGCTCGACGCGCTGATCGCGCAGCTCGGTGAACACCGCGTGCTGCACCCGGGCGGTCACCCTGTACGCCTCCTCGATCGTGTGCGTGCCGTCCATCAGCACCTCCGGCTCGACGATCGGGACGAGCCCCGCCTCCTGCGCGAGGGCCGCGTAGCGGGCGAGCGCGTGGGCGTTCGTCCAGACTGCGTACTCGCTCGGCCGGCTGTTCCCGATCGAGTAGACGGCGCGCCACTTGGCGAATCGGGCTCCGAGCGACACGTATTCCTCGAAGCGCTCGCGCAGGCCGTCGAGGCCTTCGGTGATCGTCTCGCCCGGGGCGAGCGCCAGCGCTTTCGCGCCCTTGTCGACCTTGATCCCCGGGATGATCCCCTTCGACTCGAGCAGCTTCGGGAACGGCGTCCCGTCGGCGGCCGTCTGGCGGATCGTCTCGTCGAACAGGATCACACCGCTGATCCATTCCTCCGCGCCCTGCGCGGTGAAGAGAAGGTCGCGGTACGCGCGGCGGCTCTCTTCCGTCGAGTCGACGCCGATCGCGTCGAACCGGCGCTTGATCGTGCCGCTGCTCTCGTCCGCCGCCAGGATGCCCCTGCCCGGTGCGACGAGTGCCCGTGCGGTCTCGGCCAGCACGCGCTGATTATTGCGCTTCCGAGCGCTGTGCACGACGCCACGGCTGGGCCGGTGCGGCAACGCGCTCGACGTGCGAGCGCAGCAGCAGGAGCGCCGCGACGCCGAGCGTGGCCACTTGCTCCGCCATCATCGCGACGGCGGCATGAGCCTGATCGGCCGCGCCCGGGTACGCGCTGTAGATCGGTTTCGTCGCAAGGAGCACCTCGGCGAGCGGCATGCCCGCGAGCAGCACGACGCCCGCGAATGCGGCGCGTCCGCCCGGCGAACGGCGCGAATCCATGACCTGCATCCACACGAGGAAGCTCGCCGCGAGCAGCGACGCGTGCTCGATCGCGTGAACGCCGGGATGGGTCAACGCGGCGTCGTAGAGCAGGGGGGAGTGCCACGCGTACAGGACGACGCACCACACCGCGAGCGACACGGGCTTGCGCAGCAGGAAGCAGAGGCAGCGCCGGACGCCGGGCGACCGGCTCATCGTCCGCAGGAACGGCGCCGGAACCGCGAACAGCGCGAGCGGTCCGCGGAGCGCCGCCGCCATGAGCAAAGGAGCGACGTCGCCCACGAGCAGGTGCTGGCCCATGTGCGCGGTGAGCGACCGGTCGGCCTCCCCGTCGAGCGGCGAGACGAGCGCCGCCGCCGCGACCGTGACTCCCGCCGCGAAGGACCACGCGGCCCAGGCCGGTGCGAGGGCCGGGCGGCGGCGCCGCAGCCGCGCGAACCCTCGGCCGTACGTCAGCAGCGCCACCGCTGCGGCGGCGTAGATCACCGCGTGCCGGCGACTTGGGAGACGTAGGACGCGACGTCGCGAATCTGCGCCGAGCTGAGCTGGCCCTTGAACGGCGGCATCGCACCCTTGCCGTTCGTCACGAACTCGACGACCGTGGCGAACGACGGCTTCTTCTCGTCCAGGTTCGGCCCGACGGTGCCCGTCGCGCCTGCGTTCGCCAGCGTGTGACAGGCGCTGCAGCCTTTCGTCGTGAACACTGTCTTTCCCGGTGACGCGGTCGGCGCCGCGGGAGCAGTCGTCTTCGCCGTTCGGGTGCCGCCAACGGCGGCCCATCCGCCGACCGCTGCAGCGAGCAGGACCGCGACGCCGACCGAGATCGCGCGAGCCGTCCCGAACGAATCCGCCGTGAGCCGGCGGCCGCGCAGCGTCTGGACGATGTTGAAGGCGAAGAGGAGCTGTGCGGCGGCGAGCACGATCGTCACCGGCACCGCCAGTTGCCCGGCGGCGTCGTAGCGGTGAGGCAGCACCGCGAACCTCCGCGGCCCCCCGAGCAGCCCCTGGTACATCCAGATCGCGGTGTTGAACATCGTGAAGACGAACGTCAGCCAGACGTGCCACCGTGCGAGCGACTCGCTGTACAGCGGTCTGCCGACGAAATCCGGCAACCATGCATACGTCGCACCGATGATCGCGAGGCCGATCCCGAGGAGCGCCATCTGGTGGAAGTGGCCGACGATCCAGAGCGTGTTGTGGATGACCTGGTCGAAAGCGATCGTGGCGTTGACGAGCCCCGAGAAGCCGGCGATCAGCCAGCTGACGAGCCCGAGGTAGAGCGCGGTCGAGGCCGCGGTCCACTGGAAGTCGGACCGGTAGACGGTGAAGAACAGGCTGTAGAGCGAGAGCGCGGAGACGATCGTGATCGCGAACGTCAGCGGCTCCATCGTCACGTTCAGGGCCGCCTGTGGCGTTCCCGAGGGGTAGTCGATGTAGATGTGATGCGCCCAGACGATGACGTTCGCGGTCACGGCGATCGCCCACCCGACGGCGATGATGTTGCCCGCGACGAGCTCGCGTCCCGCGTAACGGGGGATCAGCGTGTAGTAGATCGCGACCGCCGGGAAGAGGAGGAGGTAGACGACGGGATGTCCGAAGAACCAGAGAACGTTCTTTGCGAGGAGCGGATCGACGTGAACGCCCGGCGACAGCGACTGCACCATCATCTCGACGAGCAGGACCGCAAGCGGAAGTGTCGCGATGATCATGTCGATCCCGATCGCCGTGAGCGGGATCACGGCATAGGGAACCGGACGTGGGTTCGTCGCGAAGCGCGTGGGGGAGAGGTAACCGAAGCCGAGTGCGACGCCGATGCGGTTCGGGATCCTGTCGCTCACCGCGTGAAGCGCAGGCCCGAGGATGGTGTGCAGGACAGCCAGGCACCACGTCACGATCGAGAGGCCGACGAGCAGCACGGAGAACGAGAAGAAGAACGACGTCCAGCGGCCCCACTGTCCGGCAGCGTGGAACGAGAGGGGGTAGAGGAAGACCCACGACCCGCCGAACTTGAAGCCGAGCGTCGTCACCACGACCCCGGCTACTCCGAGGACCATCAGCCACCACGTCAGCGCCGCGAGCCGCCGGCCCCACGGCCTCAGGGGGAACCCCGCCTGCGCGAGCACCCAGTAGGAGAATCCCATCACTGCGAACGCGGCCCAGCCGACGAACGCTCCGAGCCCGTGAGCCGTCATCAGGGCGTACCACCAGCCCGGGTCGATCCGGCCGACGTCCGCCTGGCTGTCGCGGAGGAGGACGCCGAGGGTTCCGGCGGCGCCCAGGATCGCCGTCGATGCGATCAGGTACCGGAACGCCCACCGCCTCGATACCTCGAGCTCCGCGCTCATGTCACCACCCGCAGGTCGGTCTGCATGTCGGTATGGCCGACGCCGCAGTACTCGAGGCAGAGGACGTGGTACGTCCCGGGCCGCGTGAACGTGTAGACGTAGCGCTGTGTCTTGCCGGGCATCACCTGAACCTGGAAGAGCAGCTTGCCGCCGGCGGTGTAGACGGCGAAGTTGTGGTTGACGTCCCTCGAGGTAAGGCGGAACTCGACCTGGCGACCCGCCTTGATCGTGGCACTCGGGACGACCCAGGCGAACTGAAACCCCTGCACGTCGACGATCTGAGCGTCTCGTCGCGCGCTGCGGCCGTAGGGCGTGAACGCGATCGTGGCCGCGAGGACGGCGACGAGGAGGACAACCACCGCCACGAACCAGTCGCGCTCGGCGTGGCGTATCCGATCGATGTCGACGCTGCGGCGCCTGTGCGTGGAGAGAGCGACGAGGGTGACGATCGCGATACCGACGGCACACGTGACGGTGAACGCGACGGTGAGGACGGTGCCGGTCGTGTTCATCGCGAGCGCCGAGACTACTGCGTTGCAGCTCCGCAATTTCTACGGATTCGGGATCCGAGTCCAGACTCACGACACGCGCGTGGATCTGCGAGATACTGCGATTGCACTCGGGAACGGTCGCGAGTAGGAAGAAGCTCTCCGGAAGAAACGGCAGGAAGAACCTCCGAACGCTCGGTCGAAGAGCGGACGAAAGCCGAAACCGTCCCGGTGAAGATCCACAGAGGCCCGCGGTCGGCGGGCCTCTGTGTTGTGCGCGTCCGTAGTTTCCCGCAGCCATGATCGGCGCGGACGCCGATGGAAGCCCGGCTCGCGGAACGGATGATGCAGGCATGAAGGTGAAGGACCTGATGACGACGGACGTCGTCGCGGTAACGCCGGAGACGCCGCTGAAGGAGGTCGCGAGCGTGCTCGTCGAGCACCGCATCGGCGGCGTGCCGGTCTGCGACGGTGACGGGAAGGTGCTGGGCGTCGTCAGCGAGTCGGACATCCTCTGGCGGGAGCTCCGCTCGGTTCCGTACGAAAGCGGCTTCGTCGACCGTCTGCTCGACGACGCATACGGCGACAAGAAGCGCGAGCGGGCTCGGACGGCGCGGGAGGCAATGTCGGCGCCGGCGATCACGATCGAGCCCGACGTCTCCGTCGCACGGGCAGCGCGCGTGATGCTCGGATCGATGATCAACCGCGTTCCAGTCGTGAGCGACGGCCGGCTGGTCGGGATCCTGACGCGCGCCGACCTCGTGCGCGCATTCCAGCGTCCCGACGAGGAGATCGAGCACGACATCCGTGAGGACGTCTTGCGTGCGTTGTGGATCGACGCAACCGGCCTGACTGTCACCGTCGTCGACGGCGACGTGACGATCGCCGGTGAAGTCGAGAACCAGCCGACCGCGGCCGCGATCGAGAAGCTGATCCTGCGCGTCCCAGGAGTCGCGAGCCTCGACTCGACCCTGACGTGGGAAGGGGACGGTGCCCCGCACGGGCTGGCGGCAGTGGCCGGGCGCCTGACGCAGAAGGCCTGATGCCGGCGGTGACGACGTCGCCCGCGCTCGTCGAGGTCCCGAAGAGCCGGTACTTCGCGGTCGACGGCGAGGGTAGCCGGGTGGAGAGGTGTTTCAGCGCGCAGTCGCCGCGCTCTACTCCACCGCATACCGCGCAAAGTTTGCACTCAAGCGGGAACGGGGCGTCGCCGTGAAGGTGCCTCCACTCGAAGGGCTGGTACGACCCTCCAACAGCGGGGAGCTTCACCTGGACGCTGCTCATCCCGATCCCGCAGGAGCTCGGTGACGACTCGGTCCGGCAGGCTCTGGCGGCGGCTCCTGCCGGCGTGCGGGTCGAGCTCCTCGACGAGGGCAGCTGCGCAGAGGTGATCCACGTCGGCCCGTACGCCGAGGAGGCGCCGACGATCGCCCGTCTGCACGAGTTCATCCGTGCGTCGGGACGGACGCCGCGGGGGCGCCATCACGAGATCTACCTGAGCGACCCGCGCCGGACGAAGCCGGAACGACTGCGGACGGTCATTCGCCAGCCGGTGGCTGCACCGGCGGAAACCCCTCGGGCCTGACCCGAAGGCGCCCACGACCGGTGCTCGTCAGGCAGCGAGCCGATCGGACTGAAGCCGCGCGATCCGCAAGTGCCTGACTCCGCGTGGCACGTGTGCGTCGACGACGTCCCCCTCGTGGTGTCCTGCGATCGCTCTTCCGACCGGTGATTCGGTCGAGAGCCGACCGTCCGACGGGCTCGACTCGGACGCCGGAACGAGCACGTACTCCTCTCGCGTCCCGTCGTCGAGGTCGTCGAGCGTGACGCGAGAACCGAGACGGACTGCGTGGTCCTGGAAACAGCGCCGATCGAGACTTCGCCGAAACGGAGCGGGATCGCCGGCCATGGCCTCACTCTCCACCCGCCCGCGGGGGTGAGGCATCAGGGTCGGGCCGGGGTCAGGTGCGGGTTTGCCGCGGCGCCCCCCGGCAAGGTGGGGACGCGGGAGTTCAGACGAGTGGTCGAGTTCGCCCGCGCCGCGCGGGCGTACGCCAGACGGTCCCGTGGCACATCGGGCAACGCGCCGGCGCAATCGCAACGACCGCTCCATATCCGCACGCGCCGCAGACAAGACGGAAGCGCGGCAGTGGGCGGCGCCTGACGCGAGTGGTCATGCGCTCGTCGTGTGCACGATCGGGGGGCCCGTCGGCTCGAACCTGCATCGGCCGTGATTCTGCAAGGGCGGCCGCACGTGTCGCGTCCGGGGAAACGCTGAATGAACGCGGAAACCACGGACGTGCGCCGGACGCTTCACCCGCCTGGACCCACTCGTTCGACGAGACTGCGCGGGATGCCGACGATCATCACCCAGTCGGCCCGAATCGAGAGCGGTCCCGGCGGGCCGGCGGAGACACCGGCGAAGCGTGCGCGGATCATCCTGAGCGCGGCGGAGGCACACGATCTGCTCGAGGCCCTTCAGTACTGGAAGCGGGGCGTCGATGCCGGAGCACCCGACGACGGCTGGCACGCACGCGTGATCGATTCGCTGGGGAACGACCTCACGATCGAGATCTCGCCGCATCGCCCGAAGCCTCAGCCGTGAGCCTCGGCCGCGGCACCCGTTTGCGGGAACGCCGCAACCCGATGCCGCGGTAATCCGGATGGCCTCCGGCGCGCCGGCGCCGAGGATGAAGGCGGTGAATCCGCGCGAAGAGTTCCTCACCCGCGAGCTGCATCCGCCGCTGACGGCCGAGCAAGCGCTGCTCGAGGCGGATCGGTGCCTCGGCTGCGGCGGCGCCCACGCCGAGGCTCCGTGCGCTGCGGCGTGCCCCGCCGACGTCGACGTGCCCGGGTTCATCGGCGCGCTCGCCGTCGGCGACCCGCTCGGGGCCGCGCGAACGATCCTGGCCGAGAACCTCCTCGGCGGCACGTGCGCGCGCGTCTGCCCGGTCGAAGTCCTGTGCGAAGGCGCGTGCGTCCTGCACGACGAGGGGCGGAAGCCGATCGCGATCGGCTCGCTCCAGCGCTACGCGATGGACGTCGCGTTCGCGGGCGAAGAGGCGGAGCTGCGCCGGATCGCGCCGCCCCGACCGGGCCGCGTCGTCGTCGTGGGCGCGGGTCCGGCCGGCCTGGCGTGCGCCGGCGAGCTGGCAGCGCTCGGGCACGAAGTGACGATCTACGAGTGGCACGAGGAAATCGGCGGCCTCGTCCGCTACGCGATCGCGCCGTACCGCGAGCAGCGCGAGCCCCTCCCAGCAGAGCAGCGCCTGCTCGAGCGCATGGGTGTCGAGTTCCGGCTCGGGACGGCGGCGCCGCCGGAGGAGCTCGCCGGCGCGGGCGCCGTCTTCCTCGGCGTCGGGCTCGGCCCGGACGTGCCGGTTCGGTACCCGGGGGACGAGCTCGGCGGGGTGTGGGACTCGCTCCCGTTCATCGAAGCGCTGAAGACGGGTGCGCCCCCACGGGTGGGCCGCGACGTGGTCGTGGTCGGTGGGGGCAACACCGCGATGGACGTGGCACGCGAGGCCGTGCGTCTCGGCGCCGAGCGTGTGACGGTCCTGTACCGGCGCACCCGCGCGCTCATGCCGGCGTACGCGCACGAAGTCGACGAGGCGGAGGCCGAGGGCGTGCGTTTCGAGTGGCTGACGGAGCCCGTCCGGTTCCTGGGGACGCAGCGCGTCGCCGCGGTGGAATGCCGCTCGATGCGGCTCGGCGAGCCCGACGAGAGTGGCCGCCGCAGGCCGGAGCCCGTGCCGGGCAGCGAGTTCGTCCTCGATGCCGACACGGTCGTGAAGGCGCTCGGCCAACGGCCGAGGCCGGAGTACGTGAAGCTCCTGCAGGGCGTCGACGCCGCCACCGGCCGTACCTCCGATCCGAAGATCTTCGCCGGCGGCGACATGCTGAACGGCGGCCAGAGCGCTGTCGAAGCCGTGCGCGAAGGAAAGCTCGCCGCCGCCGCGATCCACGAGTTCCTATGCCCGGCGTGACGGAGATCCGGTGGCACGCGCGCGCGGGCCAGGGCGCGAAGACCGCTGCGCATGTGCTCGCGCTCGCCGCGCTGCAGAGCGGCAAGAGCGTGCAGGCGTTCCCGGAGTACGGCCCCGAACGGCGCGGCGCTCCGCTACGGGCGTTCACCCGGCTTGCCGACCGGCCGATTCGGCGCCACGACGGGATCACGGACCCCGATCTCGTCGTCGTCCTCGAACCCTCGCTCGTTCACGAGGTGAACGTCGCCGAGGGCCTGCGCGAGGACGGCCTCATCCTCGTGAACGGCGACACCGTCCCGCGCGAGCTCGCGGGGCTCCCCGTTCGTTGCGTTCCCGCGGCGCGCAACACGAACCTGATCATGCTCGGCGCCGTTGCCGCGGCACTCGGCGAGCCGCCGCTCGCCGACGTCCAGGACGCCGCGGTCGAGACGCTCGGCACGAAGGCCGCCGCCGAGGAGGTTCGTGCGGCGGTGAAAGAGGGCTACGAATGCCTCCGCTGAACGACTGGCGCACGCTGGAGCCAGGTGGTACGTCCGTCCCTGCCGCCGTACAGCAACCGCACACGGGTGGCTGGCGAACGGGCCTCAAGCCTGCCGTCGACCTCACGATGTGCGTCGACTGCCTGCTCTGCTGGCTCCACTGCCCGGACTCGGCAGTGCGCCTCGCGGGCACGGCGTTCGAGGGCTTCGACTACGACTACTGCAAGGGCTGCGAGATCTGCGCCGAGGTCTGTCCGACGGACGCGATCACGATGGTGCCCGAGGAGACGCCGCTGTGACGAGGCCGCTACTCCTCACCGGCGGCGAGGCGGTCGCACACGCGGTGCGGCAGATCGACCCCGACGTCGTTCCGGTGTACCCGATCACGCCGCAGACGCCGATCGTGCAGACGTTCTCGCGCTTCGTCGCGGACGGCAGCGCGCACGCCGAGCTCGTCGACGTCGAGTCGGAGCATTCTGCGATGAGCGCGGCGATCGGCTCTGCGCTCGCCGGCGCCCGCACCTTCACCGCGACCTCGTCTCAAGGGCTCGCGCTGATGGCGGAGGTCGTCTACATCGCCGCCTCGATGCGCGCGCCGCTGACGATGGCGATCGGGAACCGCGCGCTGTCGGGGCCGATCAACATCCACTGCGACCACTCCGACTCGATGCTGATCCGCGACTCCGGGATCGTGCAGCTCTTCGCGGAGAACGCGCAGGAGGCCTACGACCTGATGGTGATCGCGCCGCGGCTCGCCGAGCACCCGGACGTGCTGCTGCCCGTGGCCGTCTGCCTCGACGGGTTCACGACGACGCATGCTGCCGAGCCGGTCACCTTGCTCGACGACCGCGCCGTCGCCGATTTCGTCGGCGCGTACTCGGTACCGCACGCGGTGCTCGACGTGCTCGAGCCCGCGACGCACGGGCCCTTCGCGATGCCCGACTACTACTTCGAGCTGCGCCGGCAGCAGGCCGCTGCCCTCGTCTCCGCTCTCGACGTCTTCGGCGACATCGCGGACGAGTTCGAGGAGGTCAGCGGGAGGAGGTACGGCGTCGTCGAGCCGTACCGCGTCGACAACGCGTCGCACGTCATGGTCGCGCTCGGATCGACCGCGGGGACGGTGAAGGACGCCGTCGACACGCTCCGGGAGCGGGGTGAGCCGGTCGGGCTCTTGAAGCTGACCGCGTTCCGGCCGCTGCCGGCGGATGCTGTGGCGGCTGCGCTCCGCGATGTCGCCCGTGTGACCGTTCTCGACCGCGCGGACTCGCCCGGCGGCGTCCCGCCGCTCGCGGCCGAGCTTTCGGCGGTCCTCTACGGCAGCGGCGTCGAGCTCGAGCACCACGTGTACGGCCTCGGCGGCCGCGACATCCATCCGGTCGACGTCTGCCAGCTCTTCGCCGGCGGCGCACCGGCGTACGTCGGACTCAGGGGAGAGCCGTGAGCCGCCTCAAGACACTCGCGCGGAACGAGCGGGGGGTACCGCCGCTCCGCGGCGGCCACGCGCTCTGCCAGGGATGTGGCATCCCGCTCGTCGTTCGCACGGTGCTGAACTCGATCGATCGCCCGGCGGTCGTGGTGAACGCCACGGGTTGCCTCGAGGTCGCGACGACGCGGTTCCCGACCACGGCGTGGAACGTTCCCTGGCTCCACGTCGCGTTCGAGAATGCCGCGGCGGTCGCATCCGGCATCGACAGCGCGCAGCGCGCGCTGCGGCGTCGAAACGCGCTTCCGTCCGACACGGAGGTGGCGATCGTCGCGTTCGCGGGCGACGGCGGCACCTACGACATCGGGCTGCAGGCGCTCTCCGGCGCGCTCGAGCGCGGGCACCGGTTCCTCTTCGTCTGCTACGACAACGAGGCGTACATGAACACGGGCGTGCAGCGATCGGGCGCGACGCCCTTCGGTGCGCGCACGACGACGAGCCAGGTCGGCGGCGAGAGCTTCGGCAAGGCGCAGAAGCGCAAGGACATGACCGCGGTCGCGGTCGGCCATCACGTCCCGTACGTCGCGCAGGCCTGCGCATCGCACTGGGACGACTTGTCGCGAAAGGTCGAGCGCGCGGTCGCTGTTGACGGCCCGGCGTTCGTGAACGTCCTCACCGACTGCCCCGTCGGGTGGGGGCACGAGCCGCGGCTCGGCAACCACGTCCTCGACGCGGCGGTCGACACGCACTTCTGGCCGCTGTACGAGGTGGTCGGGGACGCGTATCGCCTCACCTACGAGCCGGAGCACGTCCTCCCGATCGAACGGTGGCTCGAAGGCCAGGCGCGCTTCGCGCACCTGCTGCGACCGGAGAACGCTCCGCTCGTCGAGCAGATCCAGGCCCAGGTCGACGCCGATTGGGCCGAGCTGCGCGCACGCTGCACCGCGGACTGACGACGGCCCGCGTCGGAGAAGGCCGCACCAACTCTCCGCGCGCCCGCGGATGCGCACACGCGTGGTTGACGCAAGGCTCTCGGGAGGAGGTGAAGATGATGACGCTGACCCGCAAGGATCTCGTCGCAACGCTGCTGGTCGCGCTCGTCGTGCTCACGTACGCTGCCACCCACGAGGGATGGGGCGTGCCGCTCGTCGGTGAGAGCCACCGCTGGGCGACGGGCACGATTCTGCTCCTCGGCATGGGCACGTGCGGGATGGGGTCGAAGGTGAGCGGATCGATGATGACGCTCTTCAGTCTCACGGGCCTGCTGGCGGTCGCGCTTGCGGTGATCGCGTTCTGGACCGCGTCACTCGCGCCGCTTTCGTTCCTCGTCGCCGACATCGTCTTGCTGTGGGCGGTGTCGACGGCGCGTCATGCCGTACACGTTCCGCCGGGGCGGCCTGCTCCGACGTAGACGACGGAAGGGCGTCCCGACGCCGGCGACGCGTTGGAGGATCGCGTCGCCGGCGTCCGTCTCTTTCAGTCGTGGCAGAGGTCGCCGATCGCGGCGTGGGACAGGATCAGCAGATCCGTGGTCCCGATGCGAAGCGACGCGTCGTGAGAGCCGGCCTCGATCACGATCGAATCGCGATTGGCGAGGCGTCGGTCGATCACCACTCGGTCACCTGCACGCCCGCCGATCGGGGCGATCGCGCCGACCTCGAATGTCGGGTAGGCGTCCGAGAGCTCCCGTTCCTCCGCGAAGTGCGGCTGCTCGTGAAGGTCGAGGAGCTCGCGCAGCTTCCGCACGTCGAGCCGGTCGCTCGCCGGAATCACGGCCCGAAGGTATCCATGTCCGGTCACGACGACGATTGTCTTCGCGACCTCGTGTGGATCGACCCCGAGTGCCCTTGCCTCGTCGGCCGCAGTCTCCGTGTGCCGGTGTGGCAGGAGCTCGAACTTCACGCCCTCGTGCTCGAGCAGATGTGTGAGTGCTTCGGTTTCGGCGATCACTCCGGGCCTCCTTTCGCGGGCGAGCGGCGAACGGTCGCGTCGTTCGAGGGGTAGAAGAGGCTGACGTGGCCGTCCTCCCAGCGCACGCGATAGTGCGGCGCACCCGGTTCGCCGAGCACTTCGACGATCTCGCCCGTCCGTCTGCCGTCGCCGACGCGGTGGCCGGCGATCACGATCACGTCGCCCGGGCGTACGGGCTCCTGATCGCCGATGGTCATCTCCGTGGTCATATCGACCTCCTTCGTCGGACCCAGACCTCGTTCGTCGTATGCCGCTCCATGCTCACGGACTCGCGGAAGACGGCCATCCGGGTCTCCCCGGATCGTCGTTGCGGCTTGCCACTGCCGGCGGCCCCGTCAAGGGGTCGACGGCCGCGGCGTCGACGGGAGGCAAGGCCCGTGCGGCGATCAAGGTGCGGCTTTTCCGCAGCTCACCGGCGGACGTTCCTCGGATGCGACCGCCGGTGTGAGCGCCGATCATGGGGCCGTGACGTACGCGGTTGTGCTCAGCGCGAACGGGGGGCCCGGCACGCCCGGCCGCCTCGACCTCGGGGACGACGCCTTCACGTTCTCGGACGGGCCTCGTGTCCGGTACGTCGATCTGCGCGACATGTATCTCGAGCGGGCGCCGAACAAGCCGCCGTCGCTCGTCGTGAACCGGCGGCACGGCGAGCCCCTGCGCTTCGTCTCCCTCGAGGGCCTCGGGGCGCTCCACGAGCTCGCCGAGCACCTGCACGAGAGCCGCGAGAACGCATCCGTCGTGTAGAGGCCGGTGGCGGCTCCGCTCAACCGCGAACGGCTGCGCGCGCTCTTCGACGCGGGCACCGCGCTCACCTCCGAGCTTTCTCTCGACGCCGTCCTCAGCCGGCTCACGCAGATCGCGGCGGAGCTGACCGAGGCGAGGTACGGCGCTCTGGGAGTCGTCGACGGCTCGGGCGCCGCGCTCGAGCGCTTCATCACGCACGGCGTCGACTCCGCGACCGAAGCCGCGATCGGAGCACCACCGCGCGGCCTCGGGATCCTCGGCGTGCTCCTTCACGACCTTGCGCCGCTGCGGCTCCGCGACCTCACGGAGGATCCGCGCTCCGTGGGTTTTCCGCCGGGGCATCCCGAGATGCGCTCGTTCCTCGGCGTCCCGATCATGGTGCGCGGAACCGTCTACGGGAACCTCTATCTCGCCGAGAAGACGGGGGATCGCGAGTTCTCGCAGGAGGACGAGGAGCTCGTCCGCCTGCTGGCGTCCCATGCCGGCGTCGCGATCGAGAACGTTCGCCTCTACGAGTCGGCGAAGGACTGGTCACGGCAGCTCGAGTCGTTGAACGAGGTCGGCAACGCGCTCGCGACCGAGACCGATCTCGAGACGCTGCTCGATCTCGTGTCGCGGCGGCTGCGCGAGCTCCTCGATGCGCGCATCGTCCTCGTCCTGCTGCCGGAAGGGGCTGATCGCTTGCGTGTCGTGGCGGCCGCAGGCGACGGCGACGCCCTCGTCGGTCAGATCTTCGACCGGAGCGGGTCGAAGAGCGGCCGCGTGCTCGAGCAGCGCCGTGGGGAGCGCGTCGACTCGCTGCTCGACGACCCCGAGGCCGATCACACGACGTTGCGCCCGGTGGGCGCACGGACCGGCCTCTGGGCGCCGTTGCTCGTCCGGGGGCGTGCGATCGGCGTGCTCGCGGCGCACGACAAGCTGTCGCACGGCGACGGCCGCTTCGGCGACGACGACGTCCGGCTCGCCGAGACGTTCGCGGCGCGGGCCGCTCTCGCCGTCGACCTCTCCGAGCGCGTGGCACGCGATTCGCTCCGTCGGGTCGTCGAGGCGCAGGAGCTCGAGCGGCGGCGGCTTGCCCGCGAGCTGCACGACGAGACGGGGCAGGCGCTGACGTCCGTCCTGCTCGGGCTGCGCTCGCTGGAAGCCCTCGTCGACGGCGACGACGAGCGCGCGGCGGTCGCGGACGTCCGCCGACTCGTCGTCGAGACGCTGCAGGACGTCCGGCGCCTCGCGGTCGAGCTGCGCCCGAAGGCGCTCGACGACTTCGGTGTCGAGGCCGCACTCCAGCGCCTCGCCGGCACCTTCGGGGACCAGACCGGAATCACAGTCGACTTCGTGCCGCGCCTCGGCGACGAGCAGCTTCAGCCGGACGTCGCCACCGCCCTCTACCGGATCGTCCAGGAAGGGCTGACGAACGTCGTCAAGCACGCACACGCGGGCCGCGTGAGCATCCTCCTGACACGTCAGAATGGGCGTGTGAAGCTCGTGATCGAGGACGACGGCCGCGGGTTCGATCCCGAGCGGCCGGGCGACGGGTTCGGGATCCAGGGCATCCGCGAGCGCGTCGAGCTGCTCGGCGGAACGATGCGGGTGGAGTCGCGTGCCGGAGCCGGGGCGACGTTGGCGGTCGAGGTGCCGGCGGCGTGATCCGCGTCCTCGTCGTCGACGACCACGCGGTCGTCCGGTCCGGGCTGCGGATGCTGATCGACGTCGAGGAGGACATGCAGACGGTCGGCGAGGCAGGAACCGTTCGCGACGCCGTCTTCGAGGCTCGCTCCACGAAGCCGGATCTGATCCTGATGGACGTCGTGATGCCCGGCGAGTCGGGCCTCGAGGGCGTGCCGAAGCTCCTCCACGAGCACCCGGACGCGAAGGTGCTCGTGCTGTCGATGCAGGACGACCCGCGGTATCTCCGCGAGGCGTTCGCCGTAGGTGCGAGCGGGTACGTGCTGAAGGAGGCGGCGGACTCGGAGGTCGTGACGGCGATCCGAGAGGTCGCTGCCGGCGGACGCTACGTCCACCCGGAGCTCGGTGCGCGGTTGATCGCCGCGGAGGCCGAGGCGGCACGCCAGGCGGAAGAAGATCCGCTTTCCGAGCGCGAGCGCGAAGTTCTCCGCCTGCTCGCGCTCGGCTACACGAACCAGGAGATCGCGAAGCGCCTCTTCATCTCCGTTCGCACCGCTGAGACGCACAGGGCGCACGTGATGCAGAAGCTTCGCCTCCAAAGTCGCGCCGAGCTCGTGCGCTATGCGATCTCGCACGGCCTCCTGGAAGAGCAGGCGAGCTGACGTAGAAACGCGTCGGGGGCGCGATGTCGCGCCCCCGACGAACTGCCCGGCTTCCAGGCCGCTTCGTTATGCGATTGCGGGTTGCCGGGTCTGTGCGGCCGCGGCCGGCGCAGCCTGCTCGCGCCGCCGGTGCAGCGCGGCCCAGTCGAGAACGACGAAGCCGATGCCCGTGAGCAGGAGCGCGATACCCGTCACGACGCTGAAGAGCGACAGCCGGTCGGCCATGTAGCTGACGTTGAGTGCGGTCGACAGCGCGGTCTCGGTCACCCACACGTTCCGAGCAGCGTTGTCGACGGGCCTGCCGTTCGCTTGGAGCGCCTTCGTGGCATCGTTCGTGCCCTTGCCGTCCGCGGTCGCGTACCGCGGCATCTGGGCGTACGGCACGCCGCCCGTCGCCTCGAGCGCGTGGATGCGCATGTACTGCGCGAAGCACCGCGCCTCGCTGCCGGTGTCGATCGACTTCCCGGCGACCGAGCACGTCGGCAGCTTGACGTTCGTCAAGCGGGCCTTGGTCACCTCTTCCTTGATCAGCGCGGGCGTCATGTCGGGAGTGCCGACGATCTGCTCCTGCTTGAGATTCGACCCGACCGTCGAGCGGCCGGTCGCGCCGAGCGCGATCACGGCCACTCCGAAGGCGATCAGGATCGCCCCTGAGACAAAACCACCGATTTCGAGGAACCGCTTCATAGCTGTCTCCCTCCTGGAAGCTGGTTGATGGGCCCAGTTTCAGGAGCCGCACCCGGAGCGGCATCCGCAGTTCTCCGCAACGGTCCTGCGGTTTTCGTCCCGTTTGCCGCAGTCGATTCGGTGGCTCCACCGATTCGGCGGCGGCTGCGGGAATGCACTGTGATCACGTGACCGCCGGCTCACCACCGCTGCGCGCCCCGCACCTCGACCGTATCGGCCCGGTGCTCGTGCTCGCTGCGGTGGTCGTCGTGGCGGCGGTCGGCGTCCCCGTTCTGCTCGCCCATTACGGCGTCTTCGGCGGATCCTCGGCGTCGAGCCGCGTCACCGGCTCCGGCGTCGCGGCGACGCAGGCGCGCGAGCTTCCAGCCTTCACGAGCGTCGAGCTCAGCGGCAGCAACAACGTCCGCATCAGCGTCGGCGACCCGCAGGCGGTCGTCGTGCACGCCGACGACAACCTGCTCTCGCACGTGACGACCCGCGTCGCGGGTGAGACGCTCGTCGTCGGCAACACCCCGGGAAGCTTCTCGACCAGGAGCCCGATGAGCGTCGAGATCCGGTTGCCGTCGCTCGACGCGCTGCGCCTCACCGGGAGCGGCACGATCGACGCCTCCGGCATCAGGGCCGACGCGTTCTCGCTGGCCATCACGGGGAGCGGCGATGTCTGGGCAAGCGGCAGAGCGACGTCGCTCCGGTTGACGCTCGCGGGCTCCGGCGTCGCCACCGCCGACCAGCTGACCGCGGAGCAGGTGAACGTGGTGCTCGCCGGTGCGGGCACCGCCCTGGTGAGGGCGACGAAGCGCCTCGACGCCTCAGTGCCCGGGACGGGGAGCGTCGTGTACCACGGGGCTCCCGCTCAGGTGAGGACGAACGTCTCCGGCTCGGGCGTGGTCGTCCCCGGATGAAAGGAGCTCGCGATGAGGGTCGAAGACGTGATGAAGACGGCTGTCGTGACTGCTCGCCCCGACACGCCGTTGAAGGCCGTTGCCGGGCAGCTCGCCGAGCACCGGATCTCGGGCCTGCCGGTCGTCACGGACGACGGGGAGGTGCTCGGCGTCGTCTCCGAATCGGACTTGCTGTTCAAGGAACGGGGGGCGCCGGAGGAGGAGGCGCACCTCTTGTCGTTCCGCCGCGGCGTCGGCGGGACGGAGCGGCGGAAGCGCGACGCTCGAGTCGCGGCTGACGCGATGACGGCGCCGGCCTTCACGATCTCGCCGCTCCGCTCGATCGCGGCGGCCGCGGACGCGATGATCGAGCACAGGATCAACCGCCTCCCGGTCGTGCGCGACGGTCGCCTCGTCGGCATCGTCACGCGCGCCGATCTCGTCCGCGCCTTCGCGCGCTCGGACGAGCGCGTGCTCGGCGAGGTGAAGGCGCTCGTCGAATCCTTCCTCGCGATCGACGGCGATCTGTCGCAGCCGTCTCTGACGATCGACGCCGGTGAGGTGATGATCGCCGGGCGCGTGCGGCGGCGTCTCGCTGCGGAAGCGCTGCCGCACCTCGCACAGTCGGTTCCAGGTGTCGTCGCGGTGCACGCGGAGCTCACGTGGGCGGAGGACGAGTCGAAGCACGAACGCCTTCCGCGCGAGCGCGCCCAGTCACCGCTGTAGGCCGCGCTCCGGCGCGCCGGGCGCCGGCCGTCGGGCCGGCGCCCGGTCAGACGTTCAGATCGACACGGTCGCCGGGACGAGAACGCGCGTCGCCAGGTCGACCAGCCGGTTCGAGTAGCCCCACTCGTTGTCGTACCAGGCGACGACCTTCACCTGAGTCCCG